>Ga0160495_100675_pt1 | contig 13503 bp, 16 predicted proteins | sample DID4MG_4_FD_108251 | JGI IMG/M metagenome (GOLD analysis project Ga0160495, IMG submission 108251) | Enriched soil microbial communities from UW Madison campus, WI, USA - DID2933_E24_FP4 MG | ecosystem: Environmental > Terrestrial > Soil > Unclassified | place: USA: Madison, Wisconsin | collected... | reverse complement strand
TATCGTCGAAGGTATCAACAACACCATCAAGGTCATCAAGCGCAGGGCATACGGCTATCGAGATGAGGAGTACTTCTTCCTCAAAATTAAAGCCGCGTTCCCCGGAAATCTACGATGAACCAATTTTTATTGCTGAGCTCTTCGCCAGTATTGTCTATGCTTAAGTGATTATCAAATAATTTTCTACATATTTCCAATTGGATAATTGCCTGGATTTCGTGATGAGGGGAACGTGAATTAGCAAGCTGCCTTGTCTCAACTCAAAACGCCATCACTAACACGCGGTATGAGTAATGAAACGAGCATCAGGAGGCTTGCGAGGACGACAGCATGCGCTCCACATACCGCGCAATCAGATCAATCTCCAGATTGACCTTGCTGCTCGCCTTCAGATGCTTGAGCGTGGTCACTTCCACCGTATGCGGAATCAGGTTGATCGAGAAGCGGCAGGCATCGGCCAGATCTTCCACGCGGTTGACCGTCAGCGACACCCCATTGACCACGATCGATCCCTTGTAGGCGAGATACTTGCCCAACGCCTTGGGTGCATCGACGATCAGCTCGCGCGATTCGCCCACGGGCTCGAAGGAATGCACCTGTCCCAGCCCATCCACGTGGCCGGACACCAGGTGACCGCCCAGACGTTCGGCCAGGGTCAGGGCTTTCTCAAGATTGACTTCACCGGGAGCATCCAGCCCCGCCGTCAGGCGCAGGCTTTCACGCGAGACATCCACGGTAAAGCCGTTGGCGGTTTTTTCCACCACCGTCATGCAGGCGCCATTGAGCGCAATCGAATCGCCCAGGCCCACATCGGCCATGGGCAGGCTGCCCGCATCGATGGTCAGGCGCACGCCGGCGTCAGGGCCGGCGGCTAAAGGGGTGACGGTAGTGATGGTGCCGATGGCGGCGACGATTCCTGTAAACATGTTTTTCCTGATGATGAAAGCTAAAAAATTGAAAAGCGCGGAGCCGCGCTGTGATGGCATTTTGTAGAACTTACTATCGAAACAAGTCGGAGCGCTTGGCCTCTGTTTGCCACTGGGTGATCATCAGCCCATAGGGAAAACAGAATGTTCTCTATCCAGAAGTACCAGAAAAAAAGCTGCCTGAGATTGAAAGCCGTGTACGCGTAACTTGTTCTGGTCGACACGCAATTCAAAGAAATCGATGTCTTCGGAAATCAGTTTCTTTACTTTCTCAAGTTGCTCCTTGGCGCTGCTTTTGACATGGCTTAGTTCATATTTGGTGTAGGCCAGTCCGTGTTTTCCGCTTTTGCCGGCGGTCTCATAGACCTGTTGCCATGTATGACTACCAAGACGCCTGAGGAAAGCGGAGAGCTGTTTCAATTCATCCTTTTCCCAGGCGGAGAAACATTCCCAGGAATCCTGGAAATACTTCATAACAACATAGGGATTCTTTTTTGTGATCTCCCTGTCTGCATCGGCAGAAACCAGATCAAAAATCTTTCTTTCTCCGAGCGATAACTTTACTGCGGCGGCATCTGCCTTGATTTTTTCTTTAGGTAAGGCTTTCACTCAGATATTCTCCAAATTTCTCGGTGAAGAATTCGGCGATGCTGTCCTTGCTGATTTCGTTTTCGCAACGGGTTTCGGGAGCCAGGTCACCACGCGCTTCAATCCAGGGCCGGTCCGCGTGGGTCATACGTTCCAGTGTCTTGGCCGAGAATTCTCCGTAGACATCCAGTACCTGTTTCAGTACGGTGGTAGTGTCTTGGTCGAATTCGGTGTCCAGCGCCTGCGGCGGAATCGCCTCCCAGCCGTATTGTTTCAATGCCTTGAATACCTCAGGCACGACGGGACCATGTGCCCAGGCTTCGATGCGCTCGTTGAACAGGTCCTTGCCCGTCAGCAGGCGTGACCAGGCCGCTGCGTAATACAGCAGCTTCTGGATTTTGAGATGGCTGATCGATTCGCCTGATTCACGGTCGATCGCGTTAATGAACCACTTTGCAATGTCTAAGCTGGAGTAAGGCATCTTCATTCTCCCTCGGGAAAAACGGCGGGCTGTTTTTCTGTACAGTATATTCTGGCCGGCTGTTGCTCGCTCGCACTCACGCTTATCGATGAATAAGTTCTAATTAATTCAGGCGAGCAAGGATACGCAAATCCGCTCCAACTTGCTGAACCTCATGGAATCGGATGCCGATCTTGCCCGACAGGTCTTCCAGCGGCGGCAGCTCGAACATGTTGCGGCCATCGCCGATCAGGGCCGGGGCCAGATAGACCAGCAGTTCGTCCACGCAGCCTTCGCGGATCAGTGCGCCATTGAGCCGCGCGCCGGCCTCGACGTGCAATTCATTGATCTGGCGTTGGCCCAGCTCGCGCATCAGGCCGGGCAGATCGACCTTGCCCTGGGCATTGGCCAGCACGATCACTTCGGCCCCCTCGGCTTCGAGGGCGGCGCGCTTGTTGCTGTCGTCGGTGGCGGTGAAGACCCAGGTGTTGCCGCCCTGGATCACCCGCGCCTCGGGCGAGACGATGAGCTTGCTGTCGATGACGATGCGGCGCGGCTGGCGTGGCGTCTCGATGGCGCGCACGGTCAGCTGCGCGTCGTCCTTCTGGATGGTGCCGATGCCGGCCATGATGGCGCAGGCGCGGGCGCGCCAGATGTGGCCATCGTCACGGGCAGCCTGGCCGGTGATCCATTGGCTTACGCCATTGTGCAGGGCGGTCTTGCCGTCCAGGCTGGCGGCGCTCTTCATGCGCACCCAGGGACGTCCTGTGCGCATGCGGTGCAGAAAACCGATATTGATCTCGCGTGCTTCTTCTTCCAGCACGCCGCAGCTGACTTCGATGCCGGCGGCCTGCAGGCGCGCCAGACCTTGCCCGGCGACCATCGGGTTGGGATCGGTGAGGGCGGCCACTACCCGTGCCACGCCGGCGCGGATGAGGGCGTCGGCGCAGGGCGGAGTGCGACCGAAGTGGCTGCAGGGTTCCAGGGTGACATAGACGGTCGCGCCGCGCACGTCGTGGCCGCGTGCGGCGGCGTTGGCCATGGCCTGGATCTCGGCATGGTTGCCGCCCGGCGGCTGGGTGAAGCCCGCGCCGATGATGCGCTGGTCCTTGACGATGACGCAGCCCACACGCGGGTTGGGCGTGGTGTTGAGCATGCCGAAGCCAGCCTGGATCAACGCCAGCGCCATGGCCTGCTGGTCGTTCTCGATATTGAATTGGTAGAGCGGGTCGGTGGTGGAAGTCATGGGCGATAGAGAGAGCTGCCCTGGCGGGCCGGGCGATGCCCGCCAATATACACGCCTTTGGCCCGGCAGCAAGACCGCTTCAGTCAAGCGCGGCCTTGCTGCACTGGCTCTCCCTGGCCGGATTGCAGACCCGTGCGCGACCCAGGAAGTTGATCACCACCACGCGGCTGCGTCCATCGCTGCTGAAATGCCAGCTGCCTCGGGTAAGGGGCTGGCCACTGGGATGATAGCCCAGCATCTCGCCGCCGGCGGTATGGGCCACGCTGATGCCGGCCGACAGCGCCGGCTCGCGCCGCAGCACGCGTTGGCCGACCTGGATCTGCCAGCCGCGCTCCCAATGTGCACCATCGCTGGGCCGCATCTCGGCGCGGCGTCCATGACGCAGCGCTTGTGCGCGTGCCAGGCTCACGCCGTGGAAGAACTGGTTGGCGGCGGCGACCAGTTGCTGTTCAGCTGCTGCCTGCTGCAATGCTGGTGCACCCGCCGCCAGCAGCAGGCTGGCGATGAGCAGTACTACCATCAGTTCGATGAGCGTGAAGCCGCGCGCGTCCATGCGTTCACCAGCAGTCCGGGCCATCGGCGTTGCGACCGCCGCGACTGTCGGCGTGGAGCCGGCCGCAGGCGCTGTCGCTGAAGCCGGCATTGACGCCTGGGCCGCCAGGGGTGGCGCTCACCAGTACGCAGCTGTCCAGCGCCGCACCGTCGCAGGCGCGCGCCGAGAGGGCGTAGGCGCTGGTCTGGGGCGTGCCGCCGGAATACCATTTGAAGTCACTAGCACCTTGGTCGCCCTGGCCGGGCTGGAAGGCCTGGTAGCGCTGCTGGTAGGCGAACTGGCGTTCCTGTTGCAGCAGCACTTGCAGCACGGCGGCGCGGCCTTCGGCCCGGCGGGCCTTGAGGATGGCGTGCTGGTAGCTGCTCCAGCTCAGCCCGGCCAGCACCAGCACCACCAGCAGGGCGGCCATCAGTTCGGGCAGGGTGAAGCCTCGCGGGCGTCGCTGCTGGCGGGCCAAGGAGAGGGGGGCGGGGGACATGCTCACTCCATATCGGGAAGGGAAAGGGGGCGCCAGGCCAGCACGCGGCAATGGCCCTGTGGTGCGGCCGGGTCGGGATGGCGCACCAGCGCCTGCAGCGCCACCTGCGCACCATCGCGGCCGTAGCCGACGGCGTTGAGGCGATACAGCGCGGTGCGGGTATCGGCAGTGGCCGGGCTGTCAGTCAGATGTTCGATCAGGTAGCGCGGGGCTGCTACGCCAGGAATGGCGGCAAAACGTCGGCCCGTGAACTGGCCGTATCGCGCCGAGATCGCTTGCGGCCCATGCAACTGCGCGCCTTGCCAGGCGCTGCGGTGAGTCCGCCCCAGGCACCAGCCCACGCCTGCATGATCATGGCGGCAGCCGGTCGGCGGTGGCGCGGAATCGTCGCTGGGTGCGCGGCCCTGGCGCAGGTCCAGACAGGCGTCCTCCAGCGTTGCCTGGGCGGCCAGATAGGCCTGGGCGTGTTCGGCGTGATTGCGGGCGGCATGTTCGGAAAGCAGCAGCAGCGAGGTCGCCGCCGCGCCCAGCAGCAGGATCAGGCTCAGCAGCGTGAGTGCGATCATCAGCGTAGCGCCGCGCTGGCGTATGAGTTTCATGGACGACTTTTCGTGGCGCGCAGATTGCGCAGGAAGACCGTGGTGCGGAAGACGACGCGTCGCCGGTCCTCGCCGGGTGCGGCGGTCACGGTCCAGCCGGGCGGGATCGGGTTGGATGCGGTCAGCAATTGGTAGCGGCGCGGAGTCACTCCCGTGGTGCGCGGGCGTTGCTGCTCTCCGCGCACCAGCAGGGCGATCTGCACCAGCACCACCTGCGACCACTGTGCTGCGCGCAGGCTGGAAGCGTCGCGCCATTGATCGGGCGCGCCGTCGCTGTCGCTGTCGATGGCGTAGCGCAGTTGCATGGCCTCCACGCCACGGGCGATGGCGTCGGAGGTCCAGACACCATTGCGGCCCTGGTAGCGGCAGCGCAGTTCGGGTTCGCCGCTGGAGCCCGGCGCGATGTAGTAGATCATCCAGTGACGCGCCGCATCCTCTATCGGCGCAGCCGGGGCCGGCGCACCGCTGCAATTGCCGACCTGGGCGCGGCTGCCCGCTGGGACAGCGAACAGGCCCAGCATCAGCAGGTCGCTGTGGTGCAGCCCGTCGTGCAGACCGTCGCTGCTGCTGCCGAAGACGCCAGCGGCAGGATCAAGCAACTCGCCCTGGCGGCTGTCGTCCAGCCCGTGCAGGCTGGCGGCCAGGGTCGGTGGCTGGTGGAGGTCTTCCCACGGCAGGTGGCCGGCCTGGCGCAGCGCTTGCTGTAGGTGATCCAGCACCAGGCGACCGGTCTCGTGGATGCGGCTGGCGTCGTCGATGTCTTCATAGCTCTCTCGGGCCTGTTGCAGCAGCGTGCCTGCGGCCAGCACCACCAGCAGGCCCGCCGCCAGCGCCACCATCAGCTCGACCAGGGTGAGGCCGGCCTGCTTGCGTTGCGGCGATGGCGCTCGCATCAGTGGCTCAGCACCAGCGTGAGCATGGGCAGCGCCGCTGCGCTGGCCGTTCCGGAGCGCCGCCAGGCGAGCCGGAAGAGCACCGGCGCGGCGGCGTCGTGGTCGCAGGACCAGCCTTGCTGCGGCGTTTCGCTGCCATCCCGGCAGACCGCCACGCGCGCGCCGGGAAAGTCGCGTCTCAGGCGTTCGCTCCATTCGGCGATGGCGGCGCTGGCGAAGTCGGCGGCGCTGCACGGAGCATCGTCACAGGCCGCATGCTGCGGCGTTGGGACATGGCTGTCGTCGAAGACAAACAGGGTAGGATCGGCCATGCCGGGGGCGGGCGTGAGGGCGGCGCGCAGTTCGGCCAGTTCCAGCGCCATGAGCGTGGCGCGCGCGTGCTGGGCGCTGTCCTGGCTGCTACGCAGGGCATGCAGTTGCAGCATGACCATGGCCAGTGCACCGGTCCCCACGATCAGCATGGCGACCAGCACTTCGATCAGGGAAAAACCGGAGACAAAGGCGGGTGCGCGCATGCGGCATTCCTTCCAGGGAAAGCCGCGAGTGTAGGCAAAAGCGCAAAGCGCCTCCAGCAGGAGGCGCTTTTCAGCTGGCCGCTATCGAAAAGTTCAGAAGGAGGAGCCGGGCTGCTTCAGGAATTCGCTTTCCTCGGCGCTGGAGGCGCGGCCCAGGATGCGGTTGCGGTGCGGGAAGCGGCCAAAGCGCTCGATGACAGCCAGGTGTCGTCTCGCATAGTCGGCATAGCCATCGAAGGCCGGCTTGTCCTCGGCCCCGGCTGCCTTGGCCAGCGCGCCCATGAGCTGCACTGCGTAGTGCTGGTCGTCGAGGTCTTCGGAGTGTTCCAGCGGCAGGTAGAGGAAGACGCGGGCGATGGCCGGCAGTTCCTGCTCCACCCCCATGGCCAGGGCCAGGTGAGTGCATTGGCGCGCCAGTTCGTCGAAGCCGAAGGCTTGCGGGGTGTCGCGATAGATGTTGCGCGGCAACTGGTCCAGCAGCAGCACCAGCGCCAGCAGGGAGCGCGCTGCATCGGCCCAGTCGGCCAACTGGTTGGCGGCGGCGGCCTGCACCAGCGCTTCGAAGCGGCTGCGGCACTGGGCGTCGGTCTCGGGATCCTTGCTCCACCACAGCGCTTTCTGACGCTCGGCCACCTGGTGCGCCGGCAGGCGGTCCCAGTCGGGGCCGAACCAGAAGCTGAGCAGCTCTTCGGCCTGCGGCTGCGGACTCACTGCGCTACGACCGTGATCTGCACGTCGCCCAGGCTGACCTTCTGCCCGGCGGTGATCTTGCAGGTCTTGCGGCTTTCGGGTTTGCCATCGACCCGCACGTGGCCCTCGGCCACCAGTTGCTTGCCGGCTCCACCGCTGTCGCACAGGCCGCAGAGCTTGAGCAACTGGTTCAGTTCCACGTAGGGGTGGTCTTGTAGGGGGAAGGTGATCTTTTGCATGGGCTTTCTATCCTGGACAATGCCGGGGCAGGCCCGGGCGGAGCGGTACGGTACGCCGGTCAGGACGATTTGTCCAGGCCGTGTTCGACAGCATACACCGCGATCTGCACCCGGCTGGAAAGCTGCAGCTTCCTGAGGATGTTCTGCACATGGATCTTGACCGTGCTTTCGGCCACCTCCAGGCTGCGCGCAATCTCTTTGTTGCTCTGGCCGCGCGCCACGCAGACCATGGTCTCGCGTTCGCGCGCGGTGAGCTTGTCGGCGGGCTCGGCGGCGCTGGCGGCGGGAGTGCTGGCGTTGGCCCGCAGTTGCATGACCAGCTTGGCGGTCATGGATTCCGAGATCACCGGTTCACCAGCGGCGGCGCGCTTGATGGATTGCACCAGGTAGTCGGCCTCGATGTTCTTGAGCAGGTAGCCGCGCGCGCCGTTGTGCAAGGCCGTGGTAAGGTCGTCCGCTTCTTCCGAGACCGACAGCATCAGCACGGCGGTCTCGGGCAAGTCCTGCACGATCAGTTGCATGGCTTCCAGGCCCGACAGGCCGGGCATGTTCAGGTCCATCAGCACCACATCGGGACGCAACTGGCGGGCGCGCTTGACGCCGTCCAGGCCGTCCACCGCCTCGCCCACCACTTCGATGTCGGGATGCCGTTGCAGCAGCAGGCGGATGCCGCTGCGAAAGAGGGTGTGGTCATCGACCAGCAGAGTACGGATTGCCATCTTTTTTCCTGTCTTGGCTTCAATGCAGCGCTCAGGCGACCAGCCGTTCCTGGCGCAGCAGCGTCAGGGCGATGCGGGTGCCGATGCCGGGTTGGCTGTCGATCTCCAGGCTTGCCCCCAGCCGTTCGGCGCGCTCCTGCATGATGCGTAGGCCGACGTGTTCCTGGCCCTTGGCGCGGGCCGATTCGAGCTGGAAGCCGTGACCGTCGTCACGGACGGTCATGCGGAAGTCCTGGGCATTGTCCACGCTGATCTGCACCTGCTGCGCGCGGGCATGCTTGCGGATATTGGACAAGGCTTCCTGCAGGATGAACAGCACCTGCAATTGCTGTTCCGGCGCCAGCGGCGGGCCGTCGCCGGTGATCGCGATCTGGCCCTGCAACCCGCTCTGGCGTTGCAGCTTGTCGAGCGCCTTGCGCATTTCGGAGTCGAGATTGCTGTCCTGCAGGCGGGTGCGGAAGTTCAGCAGCAGCTCGCGTACGTCTTCGTAGTTTTCCTGCACGCCGGCGCGCAGCAGCGGGGCGATCTCGCGGATTTCGTCGAGGCTGTCGCGCGTCAGCGAGTCCTCCAGCATCTGCACTTGCAGGTTGAGGAAATTGAGCCCCTGGGCGATGCTGTCGTGCAAGCCCTGGGCCAGCAGATTGCGTTCGTTGGCGATGGCGAATTCCTTTTCGCGGGCGATCAGGCGCTGGTTCTCGATGGCCGAACCGAGGTGCCGGCCCAGGATTTCCAGCAGGCGGCGTTCGTCTGCGCTGATCTCGCGTTGCTGCGAGAAGTGCAGCGAGAAGCTGCCGATGACCTGTTCGCGCACCAGGATCTGGAAGATGCCGATGGAGCGCGCTCCTTCTTCCTGGCAGCGATAGCGGCGGCGTGCGTCCAGCTCGCGGAAGTCGCGCACGATGATCACGCCTTGCCGGGTGGCCGTGCCGCACAGGCAGTCATCGACCTTGAGGCAGCGTTCCTCCTCGATGATGGCGTCCGAAACACCCTCGTGCACGGTCAGGTAGAGATGGCCGCGTTCATCGAGGATGCGCACGGTCCCGCCATCGGCTTGCAGCCGCGTCATGATGCGTTGCAGGAAACCGCCGCACAGCGCCTCGATGGCGTGCGCGCCGGAAAGGAAGCCGGTCACTTCGTAGAGGGTGCTGACTTCGTCGTTCTGTTCCTGCAACTGCGCGGTCTTCTCGGCCACGCGCTGTTCCAGCGTGCGGTGCACGCTGCGCACATGGTCGGCCATCTGGTTGAAGGCACGGGCGAGCTGGCCGAATTCATCGGCGGATTCGATGGGCAGGCGCACGTCGAGATCGTTCATGGACATGCGCGCAATGCCGGCCTGCATGCGCCGCACCGGTCCGACGATCCAGAGGTAGAGCAGGTAGAGCACGGCAATGCTGGCTGCCAGCGCCAGGAAGATCAGCGCGGTCTGGCACAGTCGCAGCCAGGTGGTCTTGCCGGCCAGGTCGGCTTCCACCAGGGCAACCAGCAGGTTGATGTCATCGACGAAGTCGGGCAGTTCCTGCAGGTACAGCGAGACCGCCTGGCGGCGTAGCGCCGGGTCGGCCGCATCGGCCGTGTCGAGCGCTGCGCGCGCATGCAACTGCATGCGATGCGTCCAGCCATCTTGCACGCGCAGCAACTGTTCGTGGATGGGGCCACGCGGCGGCACGAAGCCGGGATCACCGTCCTGGCCGCCTTGACCGGTGTGCAGGGTACGCAGGATATGGTCGAAGCGCTCGATTTCCGCCAGCACTACGCTGTCCGGCTGTTGCATTTCCAGTGCCAGTCCCAACTGGTAGGAGCGCATGCGCAGGCTGCCTGCCTCATTGATGACGGTGCCGCCGCCTTCGAGCTGCCAGGACAGCAGCAAGGTATAGCCGATGGTCGTCATGGTCAGGCCCAGGCCGATCAGGGTCATCAGCAGGATGCGGAAGGTCAGGCGCTTGTGCGGCGGCAATGGCGCGAAGGGAGCGGCGGCAGGATCCATGGGAGTACTCGGGGCGGGAACGACAGGCAGTCTATGCCCATCGTTGCCAGCGTGTATGGAAGCCAAGTCAATGTTTCTTCAAAAAGCTTCAGAAAGCTGCAACGCCTACTTAATACGGCTAGCCTCCGGTCTGCGACATGAAGCGCACGATCTTGTGCGGCGCCTCGTTGAATTCGTGGCGTTCCGGCTTCAGTTCGATCGCCTGGCCGATGGCGGCTTCCAGGCCAGCATCGTCGATTCCGGCGCGCAGCAGGGGACGCAGTTCCAGTCGTTCTTCCTGGCCCAGGCAGAGGTAGAGCGTGCCATCCACGGACAAGCGCACGCGGTTGCAAGTGGCGCAGAAGTGCTGGCTGATCGGCGAGATGAAGCCTATCGTGCTGCGCCCGTCGGGCGTGCTCCAGTAGCGCGCCGGCCCGCCGCCCAGCTCAGCGGCCAGCGGACGCAGGCCGAAGCGCGCCACCAGGGCCTCGCGCAGCGGGGCCAGTTCCAGCGCCGGGCTGTTGCGTCCGGTCGCGCCCATGGGCATGGCTTCGATCAGACGCAGGATGAAACCCTGCTCGAAGCAGAACTGCGCCATCTCCGGCACTTCATGTTCGTTGACCCCGCCCAGCAACACCATGTTGATCTTGATGGGCGCAAAGCCGGCTGCCTTGGCCGCCGCTAGCCCGGTCATCACGCTGGCCAGGCTGTCGCGGCCGGTAATGCGCGCGCTACAGGCGCGGTCCAGGCTATCCAGGCTGACGTTGATGCGCTGCACGCCAGCCGCACGCAGGTTGGCTGCGTGCTTGTGCAATTGGGTAGCGTTGGTGGACAGTGACAGCTCTTCCACACCCGGCAAGGCCGACAGTTGCGCCGCCAGCGCGGGCAGGCCGCGCCGCAGCAGCGGTTCGCCCCCGGTCAGCCGCACCCGCCCCGCACCCAACCGGGCGAAGGCGGCGACGACGCGGCTGATCTCATCGAAGCGCAGCCAGTTCTGCGGCTCCTCGAAGCCGGTATGGCCCTTGGGCAGGCAATAGCTGCAACGCAGGTCGCAACGATCCGTCACCGACACCCGCAGGTAGCTGATGCGGCGGCCGAAGCGGTCTTGCAGCAGGGCCGGCGCTGGCAGGTGGGCAGCCATGATGCTTCAGCGCGGACGCACCAGTTGCCAGGCACGGCCGAGGTAGCCCAGCGTGGCGAAGCCGCTCCACACATGCACCAGCCGCGTGAAGGGGAAGATCACGAACAGCGTCAAGCCCATGAAGAGGTGCAGCTTGAACAGCAGCGGCGCACCGACGATGAAGCTGGCCGCATCGCCCCGGAAGGTGACGATGTGCTGCGCCCAGGTCATGAGCAGCACCATCATGTGGCCATCACGGTGCTGGGCCGATTCGGCGATGGTGGACAGGCCCAGGGCCAGCGTCACCAGCAGCCACAGCAACAGCAGCTTGTCGCCGGGGCGGGTGACGGCGGCGATGCGGGCGTCGGTGAGGCGGCGGTGGATCAGGATCAGCAATCCCGCCAGGCAGAGCGAGCCGAACAGCCCGCCTGCGGTCATCGCCACCAGTTGCTTGAAGCTGTGCGTCACGCCCAGCGCATCCCACACCATCACCGGCGTGAGCAGGCCCACCAGGTGGCCGAAGAACAGTCCCAGCACGCCGACATGGAAGAGGATATTGCCCAGTCGCAGGCGGCCAGCATGCAGCAGCTGGGACGAATCGCTTTTCCAGGTGTACTGCTCGCGCTCGAAGCGCACCAGGCTGCCCAGCAGGAACACCGCCAGGGCGATATAGGGATAGATGCCGTAGAGGAATTGGTGCAGATAGTTGCTGAAGTTCATGAGAGTCTCCCCGGAATCAGGCTAGTGTGAACACCCACCGGCTTGCGCGGTGGCTGGCCTGGGATGGAAATGCAGCGGCTGCACGCTGCTCATGTTCGCCATGGCCGGCCGCAGCAGCGGCTCCACGCCATCGGTGCCGGGGCCGAAGACTTCCATGGCCTCGTCCATGTCGCGCACGGGCGGTTCATCCTGCTGGCGCGGCTGCACATCGGTGAAGTGGGTCAGCAGCAGCAGCGCGCTGGCATAGGGACTGTCGCGCTGCTGCAGCCGCTGGCCCAGCGCGGCCAGCACATGGACGGCTTCGCCCAGCAACGCGCTGGCGGCCTCTGGTTCCAGCAGGCTCAGGAATTCCAGGAACAGCGGCACGTAGTCAGGCAATTCCGGGCTCACCGGTTCGAAGCCATGGCGGCGGTATTCCTCCAGCAGGTCCACCATAGCCTGGCCGCGATCACGGCTCTCGCCGTGGATGTGTTCGAACAGGTGCAGCGACAGGGCGTGGCTGCGGTCAAAGGTATCGACATAGCTTTCCTGCAAGCGCAGCAGCGGCGTCTGGCGCAGGTGCGCCAGTAAGTATTGCAGGTCTTGCAGGGCTGCCTGAGGGGCAGGTTCGGCTTGCAGCGCCTGGCTGATCTCGGGCAGGGCGTCGATCAGTTCGGGCTGCGGATAGCTCAGCAGCGCCGAGACGATGCGATAGATGGATTGCGACATGATCGTTTTTCCCTTCATTCAGTGAGCGGGGTTTTCTTGCGCGACTTGGGCATGTCCACGAAGATCACGCTGCCTTGCGGCTTCTTGCCGAACAGGCTGCCTTCGGACGTGCCGCCCGAACAGCCGTTGCCGAAGCTGAAGCCGCAACTGCCCTTTTCGTTGAAGCTGTCTTCCACCATCTCCTTGTGCGAGGACGGCACCACGAAGCGGTCTTCGTAGTTGGCGATGGCCAGGGTCTGGTACATGTCTTCCACTTCCTCGGCAGTCAGCCCGACCTGTTGCAGAACAGCCTCGTCGCGCTGGCCGTGTACGGTCTCGGCGCGCTTGAAGGCGCGCATGGCCAGCAGCCGTTCCAGGGCGCTTTGCACCGGCGCTTCCTTGCCGGCGGTGAGCAGGTTGGCCAGGTAGCGTAGCGGGATGCGCAGCGACTTCACATCGGGAATCATTCCTTGCATGCCCATCTGGCCCGATTCAGCGGCCTTCTGGATGGGCGACAGCGGCGGCACATACCAGACCATGGGCAGGGTGCGGTATTCAGGATGCAGCGGGAAGGCGATCTTCCATTGCATCGCCATCTTGTACACAGGAGACTTGCGTGCCGCCTCCAGCCAGCTTTCGGCGATGCCCTGGCGGCGCGCCTCGGCCATCACGGCCGGATCGTGCGGATCGAGGAAGCAGGCCAGTTGGGCTTCGTAGAGATCCTGCTCGTTTTCCACGGCGGCAGCGGCTTCGATCTTGTCGGCGTCGTAGAGCATGACACCCAGATAACGGATGCGGCCCACGCAGGTCTCGGAGCAGACGGTGGGCTGGCCGGCTTCCAGGCGCGGGTAGCACAGGGTGCATTTCTCGGCCTTGCCCGAACTCCAGTTGAAGTAGATCTTCTTGTAGGGGCAGCCCGAGATGCACATGCGCCAGCCCCGGCACTTGTCCTGGTCCACCAGCACGATGCCGTCATCCTCGCGCTTGTACACCGAACCTGAGGGGCAGGAGGCCACGCAGGCTGGATTCAGGCAGTGTTCGCACAGGCGCGGCAGGTACATCATGAAGGTCGATTCGAAGGTGCTGTGCATTTCCTTCTGCACGCCT
>Ga0160495_100674_pt1 | contig 13515 bp, 15 predicted proteins | sample DID4MG_4_FD_108251 | JGI IMG/M metagenome (GOLD analysis project Ga0160495, IMG submission 108251) | Enriched soil microbial communities from UW Madison campus, WI, USA - DID2933_E24_FP4 MG | ecosystem: Environmental > Terrestrial > Soil > Unclassified | place: USA: Madison, Wisconsin | collected... | reverse complement strand
CGATCACGTGAATAACGCCGTTTGACTGCTTGACGTCAGCAATCGTGACATGGGCGACATTTCCATTTTCATCCGTCAGGGTTATCTTGCCCATGTCCTCCTTGGCCTTGAGAATGCAGCCGCCGACCGTTTTGACGTCATGTGTGCCGTTGTCATCTTTGATCATCTTCTCGATGGTCGACGCCATCGCGTCGGCAGCGACGACATGGCAGGTAAGCACCTTCGTGAGTTTCTCCTTGTTCTCAGGCTTCAGGAGTGTATCGACAGTCCCCTTCGGCAAGGCTTCGAACGCCTCGTTGGTCGGTGCGAAGACGGTGAACGGGCCGTTGCCTTGAAGCGTTTCGACCAAGCCAGCAGCCTTGACGGCAGCGACAAGTGTCGTGTGGTCTTTCGAATTCATGGCATTCTCGACGATGTTCTTGTCTTCGAACATCGCGGCGCCGCCAACCTTCGGGTTCTTTGCGTAAGCGCTGCCGGTTGCAATGGCGAGAATGGTTACGCATGCAGCAAGACGAGTGACAAACTTGGGCATAATCTGCTCCTTTGCGCCGATGACCCAGACGCGGACCGCGTCTCCCAAGGTTCGGCTCCCGACTAAGGGACAGAACAGGTACGAGGCGGCCACAACAGAAGTTTCAAGAAATCGGCACCGCCCGTGGAAAACCAGTCATCTCTTTCAGTGAGTGAACTGTTCCGTCAAGACCAGCGTACGACAACCGTGGGAGATGCCTGGTCAGAAGCTTCGAGCAGTCCCGCTAGCGACAATAGGACCCGTCGCACGACCGGTCGGCGCTCCGCCAAATGGTTCCAGTGTCACGGCAAGCGTTGCTCCATCGCGAATTCGGTCGCGAAGATCAGTTGGGATGACGAGATCCCCCTCAGTATCTGGGGGTAGTATACCAAGCGACAGCGGGTCGCCCTCGCCGGGAACGAGCCAAAGCTCCAAGGACTTTTCTTCACGCGCGCCGGCTGCTACCGGTACGATGCGCATACGACCGCTCGCGGAATTATAGGTGGCCAGCATGCTCACCGAATTGGCCGGCGCAGATAATTCAGCGATATATTCACGATCACTCACACCCAAGAACACACTTCCTGACGCGTAGATCACTGCGCTTGCGGCTATCGCCGATGTCCCAAAGGACAACCAACGCCAGAAAGACACTGAGTTCCAGACACCGTTCCGGGCTTTTACCACTTGCTGCTCACCGAAAATGCGACCTTTGATTTGGCCTAGAACGGCGTCACTCGGCGAGACCTCATCATAGGCGTCATTGAATGACGATAGGTCACTTTCCCAGTGCTGGATGAGCGTGGCAAACGAATGATCCTCCGCCATTCGACGTTCGACAGCTCGCCGGGCCTCGAGCGAGAGAAGCCCTAGAACATATTCGCCTGCGAGAATCTCGTCCTTTGGTGTGGCGTTACCTTGGCTCATCGCTGCATGCACTCCCTAAGTTTCAAGAGGCTGCGGCGCAACCAGGTGCGCACCGTGTTCATAGGGACTTTCATCTGCTCTGAGAGTTCAAGGTAGCTCAGTCCCTCAACATAGGCGCGGCGAACCGCACCAGCATGAACCGGATCTAGCTCAGCCAGGCATTTATCGATCCGGCGACCCTCATCCTTAATGCCAACCTGTGCTTCGGGGCTGGGCATTGTGTCGTCCGCAACGTCATAGGCGGCTTCGAGATCGTCAGGGGCCGGCTTGCGGGCACGAATAAGGTCTATTGCGTGGTTGCGGGCGATAGTGGCGAGCCACGCAGTCGGGTTGCTGCTGCCAGCCGCAAAGGTTCGCGAACGCTGCCAGACTTTTACGTAGATCTCCTGGACAGCGTCTTCAGCGTCGCCGCGATTATTTAAAATGCGTAGGCATATGCCCATCAACTTTGGGCTGGTCATTTTATAAAGGGAGATGAACGCCGCCCGATCACCTATCGCAACACGATTGATTAGGCCTTCGATATCGTTGCTTTGCATTGAGAATGATCCTGCCACTGCTTCATATAGAGAGCGACCCTCATCGAAGACAAGCGCAGCTTTGACACGAAGAGGTGCAAGAGGCCGGAATTCTCAATTATTCGGACCGCCGGGTGGCTATCTGCGTAGGACATAGTTGTGTATGCCACCAAAAGTTTGAGAAAAGACCGATCCGGACAATGAGCTGCGTTCTACATAATGAACCCCGTCGGCTGAAGAGCAACATCGCAACCGTTACTCGAGCGGTGGGGTCGGATTTGCCATAGCCCATACCCATATGTCCTTTCGTAATGATTGCGGTCTAGAACCGACGTTCAGCGCAGGCAGACAGATAAGATGTGATAACTCCTCACAGCCTACCCGACGGTAGCAGTGCCACATTTGGAGTTACGGAAAGTGGCGCGCCTTAGTTTCAGGAAGACCACAAGTTCCACCATTTTATGCGCGTACAATCCGGGTGAGGCGGCGTTTGAGCTTTTTGTGCGTCACATCCAATGGAGAACAGCGTGATCAGTGCCGAATTCGTAAAGCGCGCCCGGCTTCTGCCGTTAGGACGCCGATTTCGGGGTTGGCAATGCTCTACCGATCGCGCGCACGAAAATACACTTCAGATGCCCGGAACGCGCCGCCGACACGCTTACACTGAACGACAACATCAACCGAAGCACGAAGTAGGGTCAGTACTTCGGTACGTTCCATGCCTCGACCAGCGTCAGATTCCTTTACCAGGAGAGCCAGTTGCTCAAATGCCAGAACCACCGAGCCGGCATGAACGGTGGTGATCGAACCAGGATGTCCAGAATTGACGTTGCGAATATAGTAGAAGGCAGTTCCGTCGCGGAGCTCGTGCAGCATAATGCGATCCGGGCGCATGCGCAAACTCGCCTCCAGCAATTCCTTCGGGCCTGCATTGGACAGCCCCTGCCCATCTTTCGAATAGAACAATCGGACGTTGTTCTGCTGTGGAATAACAAGCTCTGCCGTGTCCTCGATTGATATAATTCGCTCCTCGCCGGGTATTTGTTTGATGAGAGCTTTGCACAATGTGGTCTTCGCGGAGCCGGTCGCGCCCGAAACCACAATGTTCATCCGAGAAATCACGGCCTGTCGTAGGAAGTCCTTGATCCGGCCGTCGGTGTAGAGCCTTGCCAAGTCATCACGCCCAGTGGGTGCGTCGTTCGAAACGGTGCACGTGTTCGCGAAAAACTGACGGTGTTCCAGATCATCGAGCGTGAAGTCGACTGACGATGGTTTCCGTATCGTGATGCTCACCGTGTTTTCTAGCGTTGCCGGTGGGATGACGATCTGAATGCGCTCGTTTCCGGGGAGGATTGCTGAGAGGATCGGCCGTCGCTGATCGATGGATTGATGTGAGAAGCTGGCTACGGCCCTAGCAAGCCGCATGAGCTTATCGAATGTGAGGGTCGGAACGTCAAAGGCCCTCCACCCATCCATACCCTCCGTCAGCACTTGACCAGGCCGATTGATGATCACCTCATACAGTGATGTGTCCGCAAGGAAGATCGCTATCGGTGACAGTAGCTCACGAACTACCGTGGCGTCGGTTTCCTGCGTCATCTGGCTTTCCCTATTTCGTCACAAGCTTTGTGTCTGGAGCAAAGTCACCCATTACAGCCCTATCTAGGATGCGGCGCTTGGGCTCGGTAACCCGCAGGTGATACACGTCCGAGAAGTCGAGATCGCGAGCTACGAAGATTGACAGGACCCCGCCTTGATGCATGGTCAAGGTCGGCGGAATGTTGATCGACTGCTCGACAGCAATGGCTGCGGCCTGCTGACCGGCGCTCGCGGTGTTCCGCCCATCAACATCGCCGTTCTGCAACCGACTGTTCGCATAGCTTGTCGCATCGCCTATAATCGAAAGCAGCAACGCGCTGCCGAACCGCTCCCACCAATGGGTATCGAGATGGCCTACGATGCCGGCGCGGCCGAGAGCATCGGTGGCCGGTGAGGCAAGGGTGACGATCACGCCCTTTGGGGTTTTTGCTCTGGTCCACAGAACGAAAAGTCTTTTTTGCCCTCGCTGCAGGGCACCCCGGTATTCTCCGACGACATGGGTGCCCTTCTCCATGAGGACGACCCTGCCATTGTCGGAAAGAACGTCGCGGTTGATAACGCAACTGGTAAAGCCCGGTTGATCCGAAGCCAGTGCGGTCTCTAGCACGCAGGGGATAGATGTCCCCATCGCAACGATGAAATCTCGATTACCAAGCGTTCCAGCGCGCGAGCCTTCAAGACGCGAGGGCTGCAAACGACCTTTAAACTTCTGCTGATCAGCGTCCGACCGGATCTGGCTTGTCATGTTATTGTCCAGGGGAACCCAATCGCTGTCTATCGAAACGGCCTGGTCATTGATTTCGACACGAGACGAGGCGTTTCTCTGGCTTCCGCTATAAGCCATGACAGGCGCACGTCGTGCTGAATCCAGCAGTTCGTCCCTTTCCTCGACAACAGGCGTGGGCAGCTTGACCTCTGGGACGGCCTGGATCGGCTCGATTTTCTCCCGGGCGGGCTCGAAGGTGTTGGTCTGGCGTATGACGACCCGCTGGGGCTGTGTTTGATCGTCCTTCCTCTTGTTTCCTGAGATTGACCAGATCGCAAATCCGACAAAGCACAAGACAGCGAGCGCCACCGCACCGCGTTTGAGAACGGGGTTGCTGTCTATTCGCCTGGCCGTGACTGTCTCGGCACGTTCGCCGGGGATGCGGGTCTCGTCTTCATGTAGCATTGTCGTCGCCTCCCCTATTTTGCCGTTGGATGAGATTTCACGACGCGCTCAACCGAAGGAGATGTCGTGTAGGTTTCGGGGTTGATCCCAACTCGTTCATAGGCCTCGTTAAACACGCACAGGACGTCCTTGCCGCGGCGCAGGATAAATTTGCGGCTGATCGCATGGATCATCACAAGGTTGCCGTCGACCGACTTGGGCACCAGACTCTCCGAGCCGTCCGAGTTTTCGATATAGATCGCCGGCATCTCCTGGTTGCCCAGAAAGGCGAAGGTCGTCATCTTGCCATTGTCGTAGACGCTCTGCGGCTCGAGCGCCTGAGACCCCTGCGCCGAGTAACGCCAATTGCGCGGGCCGTACGCTTCATGGAGTGCCAGCACAGTATTGGCCTCCTTTGCCTGGGCGGCAAGTGCGCGTGCCGCCGCCTGCTGCCGCCGCAGTTCAGCCTCATCCGCGGGATATCGAAACTTCACATAGAAATACGTATTCTGGCCGACTTCAACTGTGCCTTCGCGCACCGTCAACTCCATCTGGTAGCTGCGGGTCGAACCGTCCCGCCGTGTTGTCACGACAGAAATATTCGTGACGGGCTGCTTCTCGCGGGGCTTCAAGAAAAGGATGTTGCCGGCCGGCGCTACTTCCCAAGCCACACTGTTGCCTAGCGCGACATGAGCGACCTCTTCGTCTGCCGCGAACTCGACCTGCACGGAAGAGCGGAGCGAGCCAACTATCTTGGTGATATTATAGGGCTGATAATCCACGAAGCGGACACGGCTATCCTGTGAAGCGCCGCGCGGGATCTCCAACGCATGAGAGATCGAGACGGCTCCTGTTGAGAGAGCAGCAACAAGGAACATTTTTCGTATCAATTGATCGCCTCCGGGTCGGCACGGTACTCGCTCACCGCAAAGCCGAGGGGATTTACAAGCCGGTCCGTCGCGGACATTGGAGCGTTGGCATAGGAGTAGGTCAGAGTCGCGACCCAATGGGTGGTGCGGACCTCGTCGGTCCGCGTAACCGTGCGCATGTACCGCACCGAGACGACGTTCTGATTTATGAGCGAAATCGACGCAATGTTTATCTTGGCCGTTGCTGAGTGACCGTAGATGACCTGCGGCGACTCCGGATTACTTCCCCGATAAGTCGCTGCAAACCGATCTTGCTCTGCCTGTGTAGACAGGAGTGCAATCGTCCGAAAATTTTCCTGCGCCTCGCTCCACACATAGCCCTCGCGGGCACGGACATATTTCGCTGCGAAATATTTCGTCACGGCTTCGTCATAGGTAGCGTCATTCGACGTCAGGGCAGAGACGACATCGACGATGCCAGTTGAGTTGTCGACACGGACGACGAACGGTTCGACCGTCTTAAGGGGACTCAAACCGGCCACCGCAAAGACAGAAACGACTGCCAAGACACCGGCCGCGATCGCAATCGCCCACGCCACACGGTTGGAGCGTTCGATCTGAATCATCCTATCCTGGTCGAAACGCCGCGCCCTCTCGAAATAACTCTTCAGGTGTTCTGTTCCAATCATGTCCTCACCCCACGCAGGAACCATGCGAGCCCTCGATATCGAGGTGGGCAAAAGCCTCAAACTCTTCGAGCCGCGCGGTATACGGCATAATACACGTCGATGATCTCGTCTCCGACCGGCTGGATTGCAGACTTCGGTAGCCTTCCCATTCCCACATCGAGCGATTGAGGGGACGGCGCGAATAGCCATCACATTTCGGCAGCGGGTCGGTCAGCGATGCGCAGCTGCCAAATACGGTGGCCATCGCGAGCAGGAGGGAGAGCCTCATCATTTGGGAGGACCTCTTCATACTGTTGTTGGGAGAAATCATTGTCTTGATCCGCTCCTGCCGGCCGCTCGGCCAACAAACCGAGCTGTCTGTGCGATGGCATGCCCAGTGCTTCTGGTTCCACGGGCAAGCATCCCCTCATGCGCGTCGCGAGCGGCACTGTAGCCATAAGCCAGCGACACACCACCGGCGGCGAGCGCTGATGCGATGCCGGGGAGCTGATAGAAGACGTAGAGCGCCGCAATGCCAATGGCGCAAAGCGCGGTCGGTCGCATGAGAACATCGCTATAACCGTCGATCGCCGTGAAGGTGGAATCGATGCACGAGATCAGCAATGATCCAACGGCCACCACGAGAACCTGGAGTACGACGAAGTTGGCCAGTTGGCCAATCCAGGCCTCCGTGAAGCGACGTGTGGACTGGAACATCGCGAAAGCCACGAAAATGGGGCCGATCGCCAACACGATGGCGAGCGCCAGCCGAGCATACAGCGAGACGACGTAGCCTAAACCGGCGACAAGGAAGCTCACCACGATCACCATCATTCCGCCGACGCCAGTGACGATATCCACGGGCCAGGAGGCGCGCGACCAGATATCTGTCGCCGACGCCTGCCCCTTGTCCAAGAGGCCGTCGAACGTGCTGGCGCTTGGTGTGGTGCCGGAATTCAGAGCCTGTGAGACCTCGCGTGGGAGGAAATCGAAGAAAACATTGGTGACATACTTTTGGTATTCGCCAGCGTTTTTGACGAGCAGGACGATAATGGCGAGCTTGATTGCACGGAAGACGAACTCAAGGACCGGCTCCGAGACCGAACCGCGCAGAACGAGATAACCATACAGCACGATATAGATGGTGACCGCGGCAGTCAGCGGACCGGTGACCCATTCTGCGATATTCAACGTCCCGTCGGAAACGAACGTCTCCAACGGTTGTTTAAACTGTCCGTCGATGAACTCGAACACCTGATACATCTTGTCATTCCTCAAGGGTTTGCGCTTCCTCTGAAGGTGCCGTCTGCGGTCGGCAGCTTCAGCGTTTGCGCAGTTGTTCGTGTCTACACCGCTTAAACGAGTTGATGCGGCAGTCGGACTGGATGCGGACGAGCAGTGTCTCATCCGCAGTCAAATCGCTGACGGAATGAGCCTCGCTTCTCTGCGGAGCACCCAGTGAGTACGAGGAGGCGAGCCACGGCGGCAAGCTGCCTTACCGCAGCGCCGCTTTCATCGAATCCATGCGCTGGCGCCACTCCTCGGCTTTGCGCTGGACATCGACCTGGGCTTGAGCGCGCTGAACCATTTGCAGACCCTCCATTCGCATAACGTCCAATTGCAGAAACGCCTGCTCTGCCTGAAGGCGAGCCTGCAGATCCGCGATTTCTTTCGCGTCGCGTGCCGACGAAATTTTTCCACGCAGTTCGTCGATGCCTTCCATGCGTTTCGTCGCCGCATTGTAAATTTGTTGGCCGAGGCTCATCTGCCCAGCATACTGGGCCTGGATCCGCGATAGTTCTTTTGCGTAGAAATCGTCAGCGTCCGTTCGGTAGTTCGAATTGAGCTCGACGAATCTTGAAGCGGACTGGCCGAAGACCCCTGACCCAGTCCCTTTCAGCAAATCCTCAATAGTGGCGAAATCGGACGGAAGGGCTTTCCGAACGGCAGGGTCGTTCAGCACATTGGCGACATCGGCCATATCGGTCAGCTTGTTGAGCGAGCCATAGAGCTGCTGCGCCTGCTCAATCTGCTGGTGTAGCGCCGTCAATTGGGATTTTAGCTGCGCAATGCTCTCGATGTGCTTCAGGATCGCCGTCTGGTCGATCACGGGAATCCCGTGGCTTGCGGCCGTTCCGGCAGAGAAGATCATTATAACCCCCACCGCTGCGCCGTGCAGCCTGTTCATAACCATCAACGCACACTCCTTCGCTCGTGGAAAATAGGAAGCCAGTCCGCTTGATCGCCGCCGACTTGTGCGCGGATCGCATCCGCGAGCTCGACATTGACGGTTCGTCCGGAGAGTATTGCAAGTTCGTCGTCGAAGCCGTTGAGATCTAACTCAGCGACGACGCTGTTGTGCCCTTGCTTCACTACGAACCGTCGGCTTTCGATGGAGAGCTCGCGCGCGATAATTTCATATTCGCGTTGGGTCAGTTTGAAGCCGCTCACGTAATCGGCGTGATCGCCACGAGCATTCGGAAGAAAAATCTGGGTCGGGCATTGTTCGATGATAGTGTGGGCGATCGATGAGTTGATCGCGTCGCGTGGGCTTTGCGTGGCAAACAGCATGAGACCGTTTTGCTTGCGGATCGTCTTCAACTTGTTCTGAGCGAGATCCCGGAATCCCTCGTCCTGCAGCGCCTTCCAGAATTCGTCGATAACGATAATGATCCGTCGGCCGTCGATCAGTTCTTCCACGCGGTGGAAGAGGTAGGCCATCAGTGGCGTGCGGATTTCCTCGTTGTCGAGGAAATCGGTCATGTCGTAGCCGACCATCTTTCCGCTGAAGCCGAGATCTCCGACGCCGATATCCTCGATGGCGTTGTCGAAGACCCATCCAAGCGGACCTCCCCGTTCCCACCGACGCAGCCGCGCGGCGATGCCCTCGGGGTTTGTGTTGTCGAGGAAGGTCCGGAGGGCGCCAATCGTACGGCGGTCCATCGGCAGGTCGGCCAGACCATCGATCGCAACGGCAATGTCTCGCAGCTCAGTTACTGACAATTCCCGCGTACAGGATCCGACCAGCTTTCCGACCCATTGCGCAAGGAACACCTTGTTTTCCGGCGTAAGCTCGAGCGCCTTTAGGGGAGCGCAACCGGTCGGCGTTCCGTTCTTCAGGGGGAAATAGGCTCCGCCCGCAGCCCGGACATAGAGATCGCCCCCACGGTCCTTGTCGAAGAAGACGACATACGGATCGTGCTTCTCAAGTTGCGACAGCATGAAGTTAAGCAATACCGTCTTTCCAGCGCCTGACGGGCCACAAATGAACGTATTGCCAAGATCGCCATAGTGGAAGTTAAAATAGTAAGGTGATCCGGACGCGGTCTTCAGAAGCGCGACGGCTGGGCCCCACTCGTTTCCGTCCCTTCGACCTATGGGATAGGAATGGAATGGCGAAAGCGCCGCGAAATTCCGTGATGTGATAGCACCAGACCTCGCGCGGAACCGAAAGTTGCCGGGAAGTTGCGCCCACCATGCCGCTTCAAGGCCAAGGTCCTCGCGCGCGACAACGGCGCCCCCGTTTGTCAAGCTCGCCCGGGCCGTGGCAAGATGATCTGCCAATTCCTGCACCGACGGCGCGAAGACCGCGAGTGACAAATGATGCTCGCCCAAAACGAACCGGTTCGACTCAAGTCCGTCCATCGCGCCGTCGAGTTCGTCGACTTGCGATACCGCCTTGTCGCCACTGCTGAGCATTTGATTCTGCTTGCGGCCCATTATGGTCCGCGCATCCACCTTCGAGATAAAGGAGAAGGATTGCGACAGGATTAGTTCGAACGGGCTTTTCAAAACATCGTCCAGCATCCCGGGTCTGGTGGTGGCTGGATATTCCTTGAAGCTCATCATGCCGGCAAACCGGCTCTCGGCCTCGTGTCGAATCTCGATCGTTTCGCGGCCAATGATGACGCGGTCCGAATAGATCGCCGAGGCAATGCGGCCTTCTGTAAGAGGAACTGGTTCCGATCTTCCACCGACGAGTTGGTGGAGAACCTCGCTCGGCTGGGAGAACGCGAGCCCCTCATGGTCATAAAGCGACAAGACGCGAGGCTTGAAGCGCTTCAAGCCGGCCTTAATATCGATGACCTTGTCGCGGAGTTGCTTCAGCGCCTCTTCGTCGAGCTCTACGCACGACCGCCTCGCCCTGACCAGGCGTGACAACAGTTTCGCAGCCCTCTCCGCCGGGTCGCGCGGCGGCGACCAAACGACGGATAGGTAGAGGTCGTTTCGAAAGAGATCAGCACGAACGATGCGCTCGCGATATTGCCTGTTGAGTCTGGAGGAAAACGGTGCGTTGAATGTCCCTTCTGGATAGGAGTTATCGCGACGACGGATCAGGTGCGCCCAGAGTGAAAGCCGCTCGTCCGCAATGTTCCTGTAAAGTGTGTTGAGGTCGCCATGTAGCGAATTAAGATCGTGAACATCCGCGGTCTCGAAGGAGACGCCTTCGAGTGCGATTACCATCATTAGCGCCCGCGACTCCAGAGCAATTGTTCTTTCATCGACATGGCGTACGTAAGGAATGAAGGTTTCGGGATCGAGCTCCCTCAACCTGATCGTTGCGGCACTAGGCAAAGCCGAAATCCCTTTCATCGAAACGGCGAGAAAGCCTCAGCGGCGAGACAGATGTGCCTCCCCAATGGAATGTGTTACGTGATCGTCCCCGCGTTTCCACCCAGGCAATCGCGATGCGGAACATGTTATGGTCGTGCTTGACAAGCGCCCGGAAGAGAAAGTGAAAGACCACGCCTATCAGTGCGTACGCGACCGAGCCGGCGGTAAGGTAGAAGATCGTTGTGACAATGACATTGATACCCATCGCCTCTACGGTCACACCTGCGAACATCGCCGGCCGCGTGCAAGCGATGAACAGCGTGTCTTCCTCAAGTGTCGAGCGCCCCGTCACCATAGGTCAGCTTCCGATGATCGTACTGACGAGCTCGGAAGAGCCCGCGATGACACCAATACCGACGATCCAATAGCCAGCACGTCTGAGGTCCATGTATCCAAACATCCATGCGAGCGCGATCAAGATCACAGCGATGGTCGCGAACAGGCGGAATACGTTGCCCTGCAAAATATCCACCACATTCTGCAAGATCGTCTCGATCCCGGCAGCCTGGGCGAAAGCTGGTTCGGCCGGTGTCAAGAGAAGGGCAATCGCCATCACGGCGGAGGTCGCGATCGAACGGGTGCGATAATCGAGGATCATATCATTCTTCTCCATTCTTATTCTGAAAAACGAGGATCGACGAGCGTTGCCGGGCGTTAAAGACGTCCCATGAAGGCACTTTTGCGTCGGGTTGGGTCGCGTGAGGGGAATTCTCAGCCGGGTCTTCGAGCAAGCGGCCTTCTGATCGGGGATCCGCCTCATTGCTGTTGATCTCCACGAGGTGACCGATTGTCAGCGTCGCAATTGCTGACTTTGACCGTTCAATCGCGCGCCTAACCTGATCGTCGTAGTTAACCAGAGCGCCGATTGATGGATCACCCCGTCCATAGAACGATTGCAGCATGATCTGTTCGGCCCGGTACTTATCGGAACCAGAGTTGATGGCGACGCGATAATACCCATCGAGCAGCGTTGCCGTTGCCTTCAGGTTGAGGCACGGGTCAAATGCGTCGGAAATTGAAAGGTTTAATTTATCGAGGTCGTCCAGTCCGATCCCGCCCAAGCCAAGCTTAATATCGTGGCGTTCGGCGGCGAGTGCCGTGGCGGTTTCGATCGCCTGAGCCAACGTGGTCGGCTGTTTCACTGAAATGAGCCCACTGTTGATGCGGATGTTTAGGGGCGCGAATCGGCTTTCGAGACTGATGACGCCTGCTAGTGTTTCGGTCGCAATAAAGGGTGCGCAAGCCTGCACAAGATCAGCAAAGGAAACGGGCATGACTAGAACCACACCCTCTGCTTGCCGGCACCCTCAATGATGACTTCGATGTAGCGCGGTTTCTCACGTACGAGCGGGCTGGAAGTCGAAAAGGCGGTGCAGTACTGGCGCCCGTCCTTCCATTCCCAACGGGCGGGGAATGATGAGGGATAGCCTCCTCTCCTAGAGGTGCGGTCGCGTCCGCATTGGCGATCATCCACGACCTGCTTTGAAATAGACACGCAGGTCGCATGACGCCCGGACTGACCTTGTCCCGCGATCAGGCGATAACCCTCGCCACAATAGAGAGGCTCGTATTGTGGACGCGAACTTTGGAACCCGGCGCCGCTGCAAGTAGGGAATGATCGGCCTTTTGCCAGCCACCTCCAGAGTTTGTGTATCGGCGGCCTGCATGCCGCAAACTGCGTTGGGCCTCCGGGATTGGAAAGGCATAAGATAACTTGGCAGCCCCAGTCATCGGCGCGAGCGCTTTGTCCGGAAGTGAGATATACTGAGCCGAAGCCTAAAGCCGCTGTAACCGTTCGAAAGAAAAGGCGTTTCATGCCCTAGAGCCTCCGATTAGAGTTCCGTTCGGACCGGACGAGAGATTCGTCTTGTCACCACGATCTTACTATGCGAATAATAGATAGTTAAACCAATGGCAAGCAAATTAAGCGACCGATGGCAAACCCAGGCCTTACCTCTCTTTGCCGTGCGAGAGATTCTTGACAAACCCCTGGAGGATGAGACGCCGCAATCCCGCATCAAACAGATCGGCATGATGAATATCCTGTACATGATGCACCAGGCTCATGAAAAGCTAACGCTCTCAAATGTAATAGAGTTTACCGGGATGACGCGAAGTGGAGTTCTTGAGACGATCGAACTCTTGGTCCGGCGAGGAGTCCTAATCGAGACGCTCGGGAAGAACTCCATGGGCAGGGGAACGGCTAGACAGTTTGCATTCGACCCCCAGGTTTTTAGGGCGCTTCGCGGTAACGCCACGAATGAAGCAGAGTGATTTTACCTATCGATAGTTTTCATTCTCACTTGATACGGCAGACACCATTTCAGTGATAAAGAAAGTGATCTACCTGTCGCGTTGTGGGCTCGGACTCTCATTGCAAAAGGGAGCCCGTATGCAATGTAGGTGGTTGCGAATCGGGAGTGAGGCTGCGGTGCGGCCCGACTTAGGTTAATCGAGCGAGCCAAAACCCCTATCCGCTTTCCTGGCGCATTGACGCTTCTTGGGTCGCTTCGCTACGAAACGCCGCGTATTCTTCGTAAGCCTCCGGTGAAGGCCACAGGTCAGGCAGCTTGAGCGTTGACGGTCGGCGGCGTCCAATTCCACGGAAGCAACTGCTCCAGCCTGATAATCGGCGTGTCAGCGATGCGAGCAAGAACGT
>Ga0160495_100672_pt1 | contig 13590 bp, 14 predicted proteins | sample DID4MG_4_FD_108251 | JGI IMG/M metagenome (GOLD analysis project Ga0160495, IMG submission 108251) | Enriched soil microbial communities from UW Madison campus, WI, USA - DID2933_E24_FP4 MG | ecosystem: Environmental > Terrestrial > Soil > Unclassified | place: USA: Madison, Wisconsin | collected... | reverse complement strand
AGCCGACAGAGGCGGCGTGCCCAGCAGTCGGCGCACACTTGCCAACGTGCTTTGCCGCGCGGCATCACCCGGCGCCTGGCCTTCGAATTCCCGAAGCCGCGCCCACAGACGGGCGAGCATCGCCCGTCGACGAACGATGTAGTCATCGAAGATCAGGTTGACGATGCCGTAGCGCTCGGCCGAAAGTCGCGCATCGAACCCGTTGGCGACAAGCAGGCCGCCCGTGCTTTCGGGCGGCAGCAGGCCGGCATTCAGCTCCGCGCGCACCGGAATGCGCCTGATGACCGGCCGCAGCAGGATGCCCTGCCCCTCCGCGGAAAACAAGAAATCGACGAAGCGCTCGGCCGCCTCTCCATTGCGCGCCCGCGAGAGAATGGCGATGTTGGCCGGCACGTAGATCGGGTCCGGCGTCAGCGCGAACACATTCTCGCCACCCGCGACATCCGGCGCCTTCGCCAGGAAATCGATGGTGACGCCGATGCCGAAGCGGCGTTGCGCCACGCCCGAGGCGACGCCGAAGCTGCGCGCCGTGACCGTCGAGAGATTGCCGCCAAGCTCCGAAAGCAGCGCCCATCCCCGCTCCCAGCCATAGGCCTGCAGCAGGGCTTCCACGATGAGATGCGTGGTGCCGGAGCGGGAGGGCGAGGTGATGCCGATATGACCGGCATAGGCGGGTTTCAGCAGATCTTGCCAGTTCTGCGGCACCGGCAGGCCATATTGCGCGAGATAGTCCGCATTATAGACGAGCCCGTAACCCGACAGCGCAAAACCGAGATAGAATCCATCTGGATCGTTGACCGAATAACCGAGAATGCGTTCCGGCGCGCCGGTCTGGCGCGGGCGGATAGCCCTCAGGGCCCCTTTGCGCTTCAGAAGCTCGAAGGCATCCGTCGCCGAAGCCCAGAAGATATCCGCCGCGACCTCGGGCTTTTCGAGGATGAAGCGGCTCGCACTGCCCGTGTTGCGCTGGACAACAGTGACGCGCACGTCAGGATTGCGAGCTTCGAAAGCCCGCTGGAATGGCTCGTAGAAGGACGGCGGATAGGAGGTGATGATCGACAGATCTTCCGCTCTTGCGCTGCTGAGTGCACAACCGAGAAATACGGCGAACGACAGAAGCCAAAATACGCCACGATGATGTCCGTGCCGGTTCAAAGCTGACTTCCCTCCGGTCAAAAGTCTGATTGCATCAAGGTGAGCTCCAGAACTTTGTCTGCGTCCGCGGCTGATGTCCACCCCGAAACTCCGGACGCCAAAGCTCATCCAAGCTCTTGAGCGGATTCGATCCGGCGACTGGCCGATTAAAATCTTAAATGTATGAAAAGCCACGAACCCTGCCATAAGTCTAATCTTCCTCCATAAATGCCTCCTCCTTTGTTGGTGACTTTACGCATCACCATGTTGGCACACGGCGATGCCGGTGGGAGGGGCATCCAACCCATCAGTGGCAATCAAAAGAATGGCTGATCGAAACGCTAGATGACGGCATCAAACCCTAGCTCATCATGTGAGCGACGAGGAGAGCCCGCCTTGGTTGGCTGACCGGGCGGGTCTGCGAGACGGCTTTCACGTCTCTCCGGGGATATTTGCTCCCGTTGCTTCCTGTTACGGCCATGCCGTATGGGGTCGGGATTGCCGGAATCAGAGGCCTCGATAGCCGCACTCTTTCGGCTTTTGGCGGCTCCGGTGGCTTAGAGATGGATGCCTGTAGCCTGACGGGCGGTCACACGCTTTGGACTCATTGAGCGCGAAACGAAGCCTGGTGAAGCGGCCGCGCGCCAACTTCAACTTTTCGGCCGGCGCTATGGGCAGGTCTATTATGGGCATCATTCACGAACGGCTGCTTTCGCAGCTCGTCTCACTGCGATTGGCAAATCTGTCGCGTTGAGCATGCTCCCTGCAATTTCATACATTCGCCGATAGCTGCGTGCATCGTCGAGGGCCTTGGTCCAAGCGCAATCAGTCAAACTCGATTCCCGTTACAGATGCCCCATCTGGGACCGTAACGCGTCAGAGCTCGATTGGTCGTTCAGCGGCGACAATCAGGACTAACAAACCCTTAAGCTAATCAATCAAAACGGCCGAACCAATCCAAGGAGGTCCGACCTCTCGCGGACACCAGCGGAATAGGCCAGGAGCATCTTCCGAGCTCGATCGCGTGCTAGCCGCCCATCAGGATCACATCCGTACTCGCCACACCACCACTTAACCAGACCGCGAAGCTTCTCGACTTCTTCCGGGTCGAGAGGCGCGACAACGATCAACTCCCCATTAAACATGGCAGCCTCCGTCAACAGGCATTCATTGCCCGCCTCAGGAGAGTAGAGTGTCCTAATTTAAGAACAAGCTATAATTGCGGGCATGTTTTCGTATCATTGCCGAACGTTTACGATCAGAATGGAACTGTGGAAATTCCCCCCCACTTCCGGCTTAGCGTTACCGTTCTCCGCCTTCAGAGTAATCGACGTAGATGAAGCCCGCCGGCTTTCCAAGCCCATCGGTTACCTCATGATGGCCGAGGTCGAAACCGCCCTTTTCAATTCGGGTCGCGAGTACCCGCAACACGTCAGCGACCTGCGTGTTGTTCGCCGCGACCGTCGGGCCGGTAATTTGGATCTCGATATCACACGTCAGGATTTGCGTCAGTTCGCCGTCACCGCTCATCTCTTCGACCCCTTCGTTGGTTCGAAGAGGGGTATAGAAGGCCTGGCGCCGATGACAAGAAAAGGGCTTAGGAATGGGAAAGACCGGGAACTCGAACCCCAACATTCTGCGATGCTGAGGTCTACCAATTGAGCTACGTCGCGAGCGCGTGATCAAGGCGCCGCTCCATTCCAAACTTTCGGCCGGGCGACATCGCTTCTTCACGGCTATGCCGGATGTGACGGTGGAGCGCGACGCGAGAGCGTCATGCGGGTCAACGGCCTCGGGATCAAGCCTCGCAAGCGGTATGTTCGCACGACGGATAGCAACCAAGGTTGGCGGATTCAAACGGTCGTCGCAACACTGGGTTATTGTCCAGATTTCAGATATTCGTTCAAGGCTTCAGTTGGTGTCTTCCAGGCAAGGGTTTTTCGGGGCCTGTTGTTCAGAGTGTGTGCTACGGCTTGAATCTCTTGGGCAGTCCAGCGCGACAGGTCGGTTCCCTTCGGAAAGTATTGCCGCAAAAGGCCATTGGTGTTCTCGTTCGTACCGCGCTGCCACGGACTGCGGGGAGCTGCGAAGAAGACCTTCACCCCGGTCTCGCTCGTGAACCGAGCATGGTCGGATAGCTCCTTCCCACGGTCCTAGGTCAATGACCGCCGCAGTCGGGCAGGGAGAGGCTTCATGGTGTCCTTGAGCGCATTGGCCATGGCGATGGCCCCATAGCCAGCGAGCGCCGGGCCGTTCTTCGTGCGTTGAACCAGGCCGTAACCCTTCTGACGAGGCAGATTGACCAAGCTGGTAAAGCGAGTCGAACGCTCGACCAGGGTTCCGATTGCGGACCGGTTCAAACCGATGATCAGGTCACCCTCCCAATGTCCGGGCACCCCACGGTCTTCTACTTCCGCGCGGCGTTTGGTGATCATCACCGCGTCGCTGACGTGTGCCCATGCCTTAACCTGAGCTCTGGCCCGCGGGATGCGCAACGCCCGGCCGCGGCGCAGGCAGCCGACGAACTTGCGTTCGAGAGCACCGCGATTTTGGATGTAGAGGGCCTGATAGATGGCTTCGTGTGAGATGCGCATCGATTTGTCCTCCGGGAAGTCGATCTGCAGCCGATTGGAAATCTGTTCGGGCGACCACCCATTAACCCATTGCCTGTCACCGCGATGTGGCTTGTTGCGCCCCTTGAACGGTGCCTGCTGAGGGCCTGTGGATCTTACCAGCCAAACGGTCTTGGACGTAGTGTTGCAAACGTGGGTTCGTCACCAGCTTCGCCGGCTTTGGTCTTTTGGCCACCAGTTCCGCCTTCCATTGTGCGACCGAAGCTCGATATTCGAGCTTCCCGCCACGCGTTGCAGCGTTTCGTCTCAGCTCTCGCGAGACCGAGGACGGGCTACGCCCGATACGACGGGCGATCTCTCGCACCCCGACGCGTTGGGCCCACAGAAGTCCGATCTCCTCTCGCTCGGTGAACGACAAGTATCTCCCGGATATGGGTCTCGACATGAACAATGGCATCCCGCCACGATGACGGAACCAGCGGGTGCCGACAACCTGCGACACCCCGACGGCTTCCGCAGCCTTCTCACTGGTGATCCCGGTCGCGATCTTTTCCCAGAACTGTCGTTCGATCTCACGACGAAGCGACGGTGCACCTGGCGAGCGCATTGCTCCTCGCCCCGTCAATTCCTGCATCCATCCCGCAGGTCGTCCCATGAACACCTCCCTGATTGGAGTGTTGCGACGACCGTTTGAATCCGCCCAGTACGCGAGTGAGACCTATCGACGAGCGCTCGATGCTGCCGGTCTGCAGGGGTCCATGAGCGCCGTCGGCAACCCTTGTCACAATGCTCAGGCAGAAAGCTTCATGAAAACCCTAAAAGTCGAGGACGTCTACATCGCCGGCTACGAGACCATCGCGGATGTGGCCGAACGCTTGCCCAGGTTCATTGAGGAGATCTACAATGCCAAGCGGCTACACTCGGGCCTTGGCTACATGTCGCCAGCAGAATTTGAAACCCAACTCGCCCAGCAGGCGGCTTAGTTTGCAGCGCCTCGCTGGTCCCGCCCGAGGGGTTCACTCCAGGCACCTTGTGGAAGGCGAGACCGTATCAGGTTCCGCGCAGTGCCGCATAACACGTCAGCAACGCGGAGACGGCCTTACTCGATTGGTCCGATGTGAAGATGTTGGGGCCAACGTTGATTGTGTCCGTTTTGGAGAGCTCATCGAACCAGTCGACATGCCCTTCCAATTCCACAACGAAAACGCCGGCCTTGGGCTGTGCACCCGCCTCAATGGGTTTGCCGTTGATGGTGATCGGATAGTATTCAACGTCGTCGGGAAATTCCTGTGTCACTGAGAGCATAACAGACAATCGCGGTGCTATCTGACTGGAGGTTGCCTTGACCACAAGCATGCCAAACGTGCTGTCACCAGCCCCTTGTAGAGACAGCATGCAGGAGCATTTTGCTTGAAACAGCGTCCACGCGCCGAATGATTGCTGCGACAAGGCAGCATCGCCATCCTCAGCGATGCATTCATTAGCCGCATCTGGTGGCAGGACCGTCGCCGACACAGCCAACACGACTAAGCTGTAGAGAAGTAGTGACATCTTTTCACTTGAGCGACGAGTTCGGAAACGGGAGGCTACAGCGGTGAGATTTCTGCAGTCAGCAACGAGACCATGACGGCCTTGCCGCAAGCCGGACCCGGCTCCAAAAACGAAGGTCCCGGCTGGTGATCGTCGAGTCCTTAGAAGTCAGTTCGCTACAGGCGAGAGCGCATTATTGCTTCGTCAATGCTTCAAACGAAGCGCAACGGTCGGCAACCGTCATGCCTGTTCCCTCTGCGATAGCTTCCATCGAAACGCCGGAGCTGCCGTCAAAGCTGTTTCCCTTAGCGCCCTCCTCTTCATACGCGTCACCTTCCGTGGTGCTGGCAGGGGTGGGCAGAACGCTTACGATATTCTGGTAGGCCGTGACTGCATCGTCTCTCAGGTGACCCTGCTCGACGCAATATTTGATCAGGCCGAGCTGGTTTCTCGAGGAGTTGTACAATTGTTGCGTTTCATCCGCGGATGCGGCCGATGCCAGCATCATGAGTGGGACGATTGCCGCCGAAAAGAAAGCGAGGGAACGGTTTTTCATCGAGTTTCTTCTTCCTGTATCCATTATTTGCCGGCTTTGTTTTTTGCCATCATGCGTCCAAGGGTTATTTGAGCCTTGTATTGGCCGCAGACCTCAGCGACGCCGACGCCGTTCGCTTCAGCCAGATCTGCCAGTGACTGTTCCTCGCCCTGAAGATAGGAAATCCCATCGCGACCCATTTGTTCATGCAAGTCGGCTTCGGGCGTGTTTTCGACTTCGCCAAAAATCTCATCCGTGCCAACCTTGAAAAATTGCTCGGCATCCGGGTCAAGCAAACCCTTCCCGCTGCAATATACAACTATGCCGTGATCGTTGCGCCGCTCCAGGTAGGCGGAATCCCCTGGGCCTTGCGCAGAAGCGCCCGACAAAGAGGCCAAAAGCGACAGCGAAAGCGAAAGGACAAAAGCGGGCGCTTGAAAAGTTTTTTCGTTCATGTGTCGATGCCTATATCTGGGCCTCGTGAAGCGAGATCGATGTTGTCTTCTCCGTCTTCATAAGTCCGCTTTTCCCGCTTCACCCTCTGTTTTTTGAACACTAAGGATCTATTAGGACCGCATGTTTGCAATCCTGGCGGCTTATGGCTTAAATTTTGGGCAAATGCAATGTTTTAGACATTCAGCGCCTGCCATGCTTACCGCTATAGTTGCGTATCAGTTTTCGCGGTGCTCTTATTTTCCATGTGAGCAGAACCCACTGCTGAGGCATCGCGAGTTTCCGGAGAGTGTGCGGCCCAGCGCTCGTCTGATCGCAGCGGAATGTTTATGCCCTAGTGACTGTATTCAACCTCTTGGATAGTCGTTTCGGTTTCTCCGTTGGCGCCAGTTCCGCAAGGAAGCAGTTGCAGAAACACGCTAACCGAGAATAAACGAGTGATTTCGGCCGTATAGGGTGTGTTCAGCATATCGTCATCGCCCGATGGACGTATCGCGGGACGCATTAAAAGTGCGCTGCGTCGAAAGCGTGGGCACAGCATTTGAATGTATGAGGACATGGAATGCCCAAATATCCGAGGATGGTAATACTCGCGACGGCTCTGCTCATGCTTCCTGTAGCCTCTCAGGCACAGAGCGAAGGCGGGCTTACTGAGCGGAGAGCGATGGCAGCGTACTCGAAGGATGTGTGGCCGTCGCTGGAGAAGCAGATCCAAGATGCCGCGGGTTTTCCTGTCGCTGTTTCGCTCGACGCTAACAGCCTCGCGATTAAGGGCCATGCGGATTCTTACGCCCTCGACGATTATCTGCGCAAACCGATCATCGACCCGATCATTAAGGCGTTCTCAGCCATCTCATCCGATGCGATGGGAAAAGACGCGCTTCAGGCGAACCTGAAATCCGTTATCATATCCTACGATGAAGCCACTGCGCCCGTGTCCAACTATGAGGATGGCATCACCTTCGCGGATGGAACACTAAGGGTGAACTGGAAGCCCTATACAAACGTCGATGACATCGACGCCCGCGTGGCGGCGCTTACAAAGGTTCTCGAGAACAATCTCTGACCGGGTACAACTGAACCGGCGTTCCGCTAAGCGTTGCGCCGGCACAGACCTGCATCATCTTCAAGGGCACTGCAACGTTAACCGGGCGTCGAGCAAAATGTGGGATCTGGCAGCATGACCAGACTTGCCCGTGAGCCGGTTATCGTCGCCACCGATTTCCAGCCGACGTCATTACCCATGCAGTTTGACTCTATTTCCGGTTTCCGCTCAATCTGCGCATGGTCGCTGATATGTTGGCAGCTCGTGGATCATCGTCTCTGACCAGACAGTTAGGCTCTGCTCACCATCGCGCGATAGCCGCGCTAGTGTGGCATTCACGATAGTGAGAAAGACGGTGCTGTTCTTCTGCACCAGAAAACCTTAGCTGTCGTAGGATAGCGGTTTTCCGACGACTTCATACGCCGTGGGATCGACCGCCTTGTTTTTCAGCCCGAACAGCAGGATATCGTCGGTCGAGAATGCATCCGCGCGACCGGTCTGAAGCGCGAGGAAACCTTCGGAATTGTCCTTCACGGGGACGATCCGCACATTGAGGTTATCTCTTTCGAGCAGGGACTTGATCAGCCGCTCAGGAACGGAATTGATCGACAACGCAATCGACTTGCCGTCAAGGTCGGTGAGTTCGGCTATCCCCGAGCCGTCCTTCACCAGAAAGCGGGTGTGCGAAATGAAGAACGGGTTCGAAAAGTCGACCTGCGACTGCCGCCCGATCGTATTGACGGCCGTTTCACAGGAGATATCGACGGTGCCATTCGCGACCAGCGGAATCCGGTTCCGAAGATTGACCGGCACCCACGCGACCTTCAGCTCCGGCAGCTCCAGCGCCGTCTTCACCGTTTCGGCGACCTACCTGCAGAGGTCGGTCGAATAGCCGACCGGCTGGCCCTCTTTGTTAATGTAGGAAAAGGGAATCGACGCCTCGCGGTAACTGATCGAGATTGCGTTCTTCTCCTGATCCGGTCGATCACCGCATCGCTGGGCAGGATGCCGAGCGCGTCCAGGTCGGCTATAGCCGTATCAAAATGCTCCTGAGCAAGCTTGTAGGCGCCCACCCTTTCTGCCGTGACGACGATATCGAACCGTATGTCTATCTTCGCGCAGGAGGACGAAAGCGAAACGTTATCGATGTTCGAGAGCGCGCCGATTTTCGCCCGCGCCTGCACAACCTTCAACCCTTCCGAGGCGTCGGAATATGCCGGCCAGTCATGCGGCGTTCTTGAAAAGGCTTCCCGTTGCGTGGCATCCACCGGCACGTTGTATTCGGCGGAGATGCGATCGAAGCAGCGACGCAGCACCTCGGGGTACAGATGCGCCGGCCGTTCCTTCTGTATATCCGCCCTTGCACGATCGAAGGCCATGATCAGCTCTTCGCCTTCGGCCTTTACGACGGCCTTCCCGGCCCATTCTCGCAAAAAGGCAACGATGGAAGGTTCCCAGTCGATAAGGGTCCCATACACATCAAAGGTGACGGCGTCGAAATCGAAAAGTCGCAGCATCAGAAAATCCACATGTAACTCAATCTCGGAACTCGATGCCCGACACAAGGCGCTAGTGGTGCAGACCATGAGACCTGCCTGCCTCTCTAGGGAAATTTCTTCAGATTGCCACCATAGCTATTATGTAGCTATCCCTTAGCGCTGCAATATCATCTGCCCCGTTTCGGGGCTGAGGTGGAAGCACGTACCAGACACGGGTATAGCCCGGTCCTCACACCGAGCTTAGATGTCTGCTTTCAGCTTGAAGCCAAGAATGTCGCAATGACGGGAACGAAGGCGCTAAGCGGTCGTGACGCACGAGCCGCATATGGCTCAAGAAAATACCATTTAGGCGTCTTCGCCTTGACTGGAATCGAACCGTCGCCGCTGGGCGAACGCAATCATCAGCTTAGCGGCAGCTGTTCTGGCCATTCCTGCGCGCCATGGAGTACGCGAAGAATTCGAACTGTTGTCTCAGTGATCGCGTAGGCGGTGACGTAAGGCGTACCATTGATGACAAGTTCGCGTGTCCCCGCAATTCTACCCACGCGCCCACTGGCAGGAAAATCGAGCAAGCGACGGGCGGCGGCTACTATCCGTTCATCGATCAGTATGGCTGCCGCAGGATTATCTGCCTCAATGTATGTGAAAATAGCGTCGCGATCCGACAACGCAAACGTAGACCAAGTCAGTTTCACGTTTCTGGCACACGAACTTTAAGGCGAGCCGCCGCTCGACGTGCGGCAAAGTGCGCCTCGACCTCGTCGTCCGATAAATCCGGGCGAGTATCGTTCAACGCTTCGAGTACCTTGGTCCGAAACCAGGCGTCATGTGCTTCACTGCCAGAAAGAAGTTCAAGAGGCAGCGCGCCCTCGTTAGCAGTCCGGGTTAGCATGATACGAACTGCATCAGATACCGTAAGGCCCATGCTTTCAAGCACGGCGGAAGCACGGTCCCGGATTTCGGAATCAATACGTGTTTGTACAAGAGCGTTTGCGGCCATGACTATCTCCCACATTCAATGAGAATGTAATGCATTTGCATGACGATTTCCAGACCAGAGTATCGATATTCCGCTCGAAGCGCTTTAAGCTCTTGAAGGGATTTGAACCGCCGACCCACTCGATTTATGGGTTGATGATCGCGAAAACGAGCAGCACAAGCCTGCTTCGGTTTTCGCGAAGAACCGCTGCCAGCGCAGAGTGTCGTTTCCCGAATTTAAAGCAGCGACCGCATGTACTCCAACGCCTGCCGCGCTAAACGATCAGGCTCCACATCGCGGCGGTCGAAGCCAATCTCCATGGTCAGGTACCCGCTGAAATCCAATTCCTTCAAGTCGGCAACGATCGCTCGATAATCGGCTTTGCCAACATCAGAGGGCGCGGCGCGGTTCACGTCCGCGAGGTGAACATGATGCAGGTTTGCCCCCATGCGTCTCACGTAGTCGCTCGAAATCTCCCTGCGATAGATGACGTGGTAGGTATCGAACATTAGCTTGATGTTCGGCTTTGCCACCTCCCGCATGAGCATCAGCGCATCGTCGCAGGAATCGACAAGATTGCTATCGGCAGCGGTCGGTTCGATGACGACCGTCACACCGCGCGCGGCCGCATGGTCCGCAATCTCTTCAAGGGCGCTGCGGCTCCAGTCCCATGCCTGCTGGCGACTTGTGCCGAAGATCTGCCAGCCGGCAACATAGAGCAGCGTCGAACCACCAAGATCGGCGCAGAGGTCGGCCACCTTCCTGTACTGGTCGATTGCCGCCATGCGTTCCTCGACCATGGGCGACGCGACATTGAAACCCGGCCCGCCACCGGGTGCAGGCAGCATGCTCGCAAGCGCAAGACCGTTTCCCTCAAGCAGGCTGCGGATCTCTTTTCTACGTGCGGGGCCGAGATAGTCCGGAAAGGCATGAGGTGCTGCCGCGCCGATCTCGATACCATCGTAACCGATGCGGCTAATGCGCTCGATGACCTCGGCAAGCGGATAGGCTGGCACCCAGACCGGGAAGCTCGAATAGGCCCAGGTGTTGAAAGCAAACTTCATCGTTTCCTCCCGTGTCAAAGATGGCGCGCAACGTCAAAAGCATCGAGGATCGTGCTCTGGATGAGGCGCGGCGCAACACAATCGCCAACCCGCAGAACCTGAACCTGCGAGAAACGCATGTCGGCCTTCAGCGCCAGATAAAGGTTCTCGCGCGAGCGCCGGCCAATCACCGGCACCACCCAATCCACGTCTTCGATCAGACGCTCGTCTCCCGGCATCAGGATATACTTTGCCCAACCGATGGCATCCGCGTCCGAAACGACCGGCGCCACGCGCACGCGCCCGGGCTCGATTGCCACAAGGGAAAGACCGGGCAGCAACGTCATGCCCTTGATCGCCGCACGGCGGTGGAAAAGAGTGCGGGTACCGGCGTCTATATCTTCGCCGACCATGCCGTGCGCGGCGACGACCGTGACACGACACTGTGCATCCGCCAGGAATTCGGCGGTGCCGGCTGCTTCCCAGTGACCGTTCTTGTCGATAACCACGACGTGGCCGGACAACTGCACCCGGCCTGAAAGTACGTCATCCGCCGACACGACGAAGTCGTGAGCCAACCCCTCTATGTCCGGTAGAACCTGCCGCCCGAGCCCCATCGAGATTGGTGTGTCTGGAGCGCGCAGGTTCGGCTCCGAACCTGTCGCAACGATCACGGTATCCGGGTTCAGTGCTGCAATCATGCCGGCGGTCGCAGCCGTTCCAAGGCGTATCGTGACCGCGAGGTCTGCCACCGCAGCCTCAAGATAGGCCGTGACCTCGGCAACGGCACCATGTTCCGGCTGGACGGCAGCGAGATTGACCTGCCCGCCAAGACGCCGCTCGGCTTCGAAGAGTGTGACCGAATGTCCGCGCCGTGCGGCCGTTTCGGCCGCCTTCAGCCCGGCCGGCCCGCCGCCGATGACCACAACCTTCCGGCTGTACCCCGCTCTCTCGACCAGCCGCTCGCTCAGCCGGCGCTCCTGTCCGGCACCCGGATTGTGAACGCAGCGCACGCCCTTCTCCTGGCCCACCTGATAGATGCAGCCATCGTTGCAGGAGATACAGAGACGCACGAGATCGCCGCGACCGCTTGCCACCTTGTTGACGGTTTCCGGATCAGCAATGAGCTGCCGCGCCATGCCTACGAGGTCCGCCTCACCCGCGGCCAGAAGTGCCTCGCCCGCGCTGGGCGAAATTCGGCCGAAACCGATGACAGGAAGCGAAGTCGCGCGCTTCAGCGCCACGTTGATGCGGCGAAACTCCGATGCGGGCACGGCCGCCGGCGGAATCTCCATCCAGTAGCTCGAAAACGAACCGGCGTCGGAATTGAAGTAATCGATCTGCCCGGTGACCTCCAGCGCCCGCACCATGTCGAGCCCGTAATCTGTATCGTAACCGAAGGGCGTGAATTCATCGACGCATATCCTGACCCCCAGCGGAACGTCGCGGCCCGTCGCCGCTTTGATCGCAGCGATGACCTCCAGTGAAAGCCGCATACGGTTCTCGAAAGAACCGCCATAACGATCCGTGCGCCTGTTGAAGAATGGGGAAGCGAAGGATCGCAGCAGGCCATCATGGGCAATCTTGATCTCGATGCCATCGAGACCAGCCGCCACGAGGTTGCGCGCGCTCCGGGCGAAACCTTCGATGACGGCGCGAGTGTCATCCTCATCCATCGCCTTCGTCGAATGATGGCTTGACGGCTCGGGCATCTGGGTGGGCGCCCAGAGAATGTAGGGTGGCTTTTCAAGCGAGGTATGACCGCCGTGGGTGAGTTGCCCGAAGATCTTCGTGCCATGGCGGTGAACCGCATCAACAATCACCCGAAGCCCAGGCACGACGGCCGGATCCCATGCATTGACGAAACGACGCGACATCTTGCCTGTCGGGTGGATCGCCATGCTCTCGAGGATGATGAGCCCGACGCCGCCTTGCGCTCGCTCCTCGTGATAGGCGACATGGTCATCGGACGGCATGCCGTCGAGATGGCCAAGGGCGGTAAAGTGCGGTTGAAACACCACACGATTCCGAAGCGCGACGCGGCCAATCGAGAATGGGCTCAGCAGGTTCGGATAGTCCGAGACCAACCCGCCCTCCCCGATCGGCTTTGCGCAGACCATGTCCCCCTCCGTCAGCTTGCCTGCCTAAGAACATCGGGAACGTCCTCGCCCGGAGTCCCGAGCCAGACGCCAAGTTCCTTCAGCCGAGCCTGCACTTCGGACGCGGTAATCGCGGAGGTCGGAACATTGCGCTTCGCCGCCAAGGCAGCGGCAATCGCGGTCGCCTCACCCGTCATTGTGCAGGCCGGTACGTTGCGGGTGGAGCCGAAGGCGATGGCATCAACGGAGATGCAGCGCCCGGCGACGAGGATATTGTCCACGTCGAGCGGCACCAGTGTGCGCCACGGAATACCGTAACCGACGCCGACATGATCCATGATGGCGCGGCTGCCGCCCGGCTCGTGCACGTCGACGGGCGAATTGCAAAGACCGATCGCGTCGTCGAAGCGACCGTTGCCACGCACGTCGGCCTCCTTCAGGATGTAATGACCGGTCACGCGGCGGGTCTCGCGCACGCCAAGCTTGGGCGCGACCTCCAGGAAGATCGCATCCTCGAAGCCACCGACATAGCGCTGCAGGAAGTCGAAGGCGCAATAGGCCTGCTTGCGGATCTCGATCTCGGCGCGGCTCAGGTCGCGGTCATCAAGGCCATTGCCCTGATAGCGCGTGACATTGACGCTGATTTCGCCGGGGATGAGCCCCGTCTTCATGGTGATGTGATCCTTCGGGATGATCCAGT
>Ga0160495_100669_pt1 | contig 13708 bp, 14 predicted proteins | sample DID4MG_4_FD_108251 | JGI IMG/M metagenome (GOLD analysis project Ga0160495, IMG submission 108251) | Enriched soil microbial communities from UW Madison campus, WI, USA - DID2933_E24_FP4 MG | ecosystem: Environmental > Terrestrial > Soil > Unclassified | place: USA: Madison, Wisconsin | collected... | reverse complement strand
GGTGTCGATGTTGGCGCTGCCGATATAGCCTTTCATGAGCTTGTTGGCGATGTAGTAGTCCTCGGTCAGCAATTGTCCCGAGACATACAGCGCCACCGCATCCGGGCCGTGCTCGGCGATGATGGCGGAGAACTTGTCGGCCACGTGCGCCAGTGCCTGCTCCCACGAGATCTGTTGCAGCTGGCCTTGTGCGTCGCGCAGTTGCGGATGCAGCAGGCGACCATCGAGGTCCACCGTTTCGCCCAGGGCCGAGCCCTTCACGCACAGGCGACCGAAGTTGGCTGGATGTTGGGCATCGCCCTGGATGCCGATGCGGCCATCGTCCTTCATCGATGCGCTCACGCCGCAGCCTACGCCGCAGTAGGGGCAGGTAGTCGATGTGGTGGCCACGGCCAGCGCCAGCGGAGTCTGGGAAAGATTCATTGGTATCCTCTGTTGCTAGAACTCATTTCATAAATAGGCACCTCACGCCTATTTATGAAATGAGTTCCAATTGCCCTTGCCGGAGGCAAGGCCTAGGCGGCCTGTTGGCACATCGCCTGTCCGAACGGTAGTTCGCGGCGGAAGCTGCTGATGTCGCGACCGGTTTGTATCAGGTCGAAGTACCACGGGCCATCCTTGACGTCGCCATACAGCACCGCCCCGACCAGGCGCGTGCCGCGCAGCACCAGGCGCTTGTAGATGCCCCGGCGCGGATCGCGCACCACCAGGTCTTCGGTATCCTCACCGCCGATGAAATCGCCCGCCGAATACAGGTCCACGCCGGTCACTTTCAGTTTGGTGGCGGTGGCTTGCTGCACGTAGCGGCGATGCCCTGCGCCAGCGAGGTGCGCACCACAGACGCGGGCTTGGTCCCAGATCGGCGCGACCAGTCCGAAGGTGGCCTTGCGGTGCTGCACGCATTCCCCCACGGCATAGACGCGCGGGTCATAGGTCTGCAGCGTGTCATCGACGATGATGGCGCGTTCGCAATGCAGTCCGGCAGCCTTGGCCAGCGCGATGTTGGGACGCACGCCTGCAGTCATCACCACCAGGTCGGCGGGGATGCTGCTGCCGTCCTTGAAGCGTATTGCGCTCACCCGGTCCGGTCCGACGATTTCTTCGGTATGCGCATTGAGCAGGAAGCGCAGGCCCTTGTCTTCCAGCGCCTTCTTCAGCAGGGCGGCAGCGGGTTTGTCCAGCTGCTGGTTCATCAGGGTATCGGTGACGTGGACCACGGTCACGTCCATGCCCTGGCGCATCAGGCCGTTCGCGGCTTCCAGCCCGAGCAGGCCGCCGCCGATGACCACCGCGTGGCGGTGCGTGCGCGCCGCTTGCAGCATGGCGTCCACGTCCTGGATATCGCGAAAGGCGATCACGCCCGGCAATTGATGACCCGGCACGGGGATGATGAACGGCGTGGAGCCAGTGGCCAGCAAGAGCCGGTCATACTGCACCGTCAGGCCGCTCTTGGCGTGCACGGTGCGCTGGCGGCGGTCGATGTGGACTACCGGATCGCCCGCATGCAGAGTAATGCCGTTGTCCTCGTACCAGGCGCGCGGATTGAGCATGATGTCGTCGATGCTCTTGTCGCCGGCCAGCACCGGTGAGAGCATGATGCGGTTGTAATTGCCATGCGGCTCGGCCCCGAAGACGGTGATGTCGTAGAGCTCCGGGGCCAGCTTGAGCAATTCTTCCACCGTGCGCATGCCGGCCATGCCATTGCCGACCACGACCAGCGATGGCCGGGCAGCGCTCTTGTCGGCCTGGGTGTTCATCTCAGGCTCCGATCCAGACTTTGCCTTCGGCAATGCGCGCCGGCCAGGCCGGGATCGAGTTGGCAGGCTCTTCCAGGCATTCGCCAGTGGTCAGGTCGAAGTGATGCTTGTAGATGGGCGAGGCCACCACGATGCGTTCGCCCAGGTTGCCGACCAGGCCGCGCGAGAGGACGGCGGCATCGCAATTGGGATCGTAGTTGCCCACCGCGAAGACGCGCGGCTGTGGCTCGCCCTGGCTGCGGTCGATGACGTGGAAGACGGCCACCTGCTGGTCGCCGACCAGGGCGGCTACGCCGGTGTTGGGGACGATCTCGCCCAGTTCGCAGACCGGGGTCCAGTGCTTGATTTGTTGATCGCTATGCATACGGGTCTCCTGGTTCTCACACGGTTTCGACGACCACCGGAATATCGAGCAGCTTCTTCTCCGCCACCGTGGCAGGACGGATCTGCCCACGTTCCTCGACAAACTTGATGTTGCCGTCAGCGGCCTTGCTGTTGACGAAGTGACGGAAGCGCTTGCGCGTCTCCGGATCGGTGACGGCCTTCTTCCATTCGCATTCGTAGGTATCGACCACGCGCTGCATCTCGGCTTCCAGTTCGGCGGCAATGTCCAGCCTGTCATCGATGACCACGCTCTTGAGGTAGTCCAGTCCGCCTTCCAGGTTCTCGCGCCAGGTGCTGGTGCGTTGCAGGCGGTCGGCGGTGCGCACGTAGAACATCAGGAAGCGGTCCACGTAACGCGTCAGGGTTTCTTCATCCAGATCGGAGGCGATCAGTTCGGCGTGGCGCGGCTTCATGCCGCCATTGCCGCAGACGTACAAATTCCAGCCCTTGTCGGTGGCGATGATGCCCACATCCTTGCCTTGTGCCTCGGCACATTCACGCGTGCAGCCAGAGACGCCGAACTTGATCTTGTGCGGCGAGCGCAAGCCCTTGTAGCGGTTTTCTAGACGCACCGCGAAGCCCACGCTGTCGCCCACGCCATAACGGCACCAGGTCGAGCCGACGCAGGACTTGACGGTGCGCAGCGACTTGCCGTAGGCATGGCCGGTCTCGAAACCGGCGGCGATCAGTTCTTCCCAGATGTCCGGCAACTGATCCACGCGCGCACCGAACAGGTCCACACGCTGGCCGCCGGTGATCTTGGTGTAGAGGCCGTATTTCTTGGCGATTTGGCCCACCGCGATCAGGCCATCGGGCGTGACCTCGCCACCGGCCATGCGCGGCACGACAGAGTAAGTGCCATCCTTCTGGATATTGCCGAGGAAGTAGTCGTTGGAATCCTGCAGGCCGGCGTGTTCCTTCTTGAGTACGAAGTCATTCCACAGCGAGGCCAGCACGTTGGCCACCATGGGCTTGCAGACATCGCAGCCCAGACCCTTGCCATGCTTGGCCAGCAATTCATCGAAACTCTTGATCTGGCCCACGCGCACCAGGTGATGGATTTCCTGGCGCGAATAGGGGAAGTGTTCGCAGACATGGTTGTTGACGGCCAGGCCTTGCTTCTTCATCTCCGCCTTCATCACCTGCGTGACCAGCGGTACGCAGCCGCCGCAGGCGGTGCCGGCCTTGGTGCAGGCCTTCAGGTCGCCGATATTCGTGACGCCGGACGCGACTGCCGCGCACAGCTGGCCCTTGGAGACATTGTTGCAGGAACAGATCTGAGCCGATTCCGGCAGGGCATCCACGCCCAGGCCCGGCTTGGACTTGCCGTCGGATTGCGGCAGGATCAGGAATTCGGGCGACTCCGGCAGCTCGATCTTGTTGAGCATCATCTGCAGCAGCGTGCCGTATTCCGAGGCATCGCCGACCATCACCGCGCCCAGCAGATGCTTGCCCGATTCAGACACCACGATCTTCTTGTAGATCTGCTTGCGCTCATCGGTGAACTGATACGAGCGGCTACCCGCTTCCTTGCCGTGTGCGTCGCCGATGCTGGCTACGTCCACGCCCATCAGTTTCAATTTGGTGCTCATGTCGGCGCCGTTGAAGACCGGTACTTCGATGGCCTCATCGCGGTGCGACAGCAGATGCTTGGCAGCGGTACGCGCCATGTCGTAGCCGGGAGCAACGAGACCGAAGATCTTGCCGTTCCAGAGTGCGCACTCGCCGATGGCATACACGGCGGCGTCTGAGGTGAGGCAGCTGTTGTCAATCACGATGCCGCCACGATCACCCACGTTCAAGCCGGCCTGACGCGCCAGTTCGTCACGCGGACGGATGCCGGCGGAGAAGACGATCATGTCGGTTTCCAGGTGCGAGCCATCTTCAAAATTCATGCGATGAGTGTGCTGCCTGCCATCGACGATCTCGACCGTGTTCTTTTGCGTGTGGGCGGTCACGCCCAGTTCCTCGATCTTCTGGCGCAGGATGCGGCCGCCGCTTTCATCGACCTGCACCGCCATCAGGCGTGGTGCGAATTCGACCACGTGCGTTTCCAGTTTCAGATCGCGCAGGGCCTTGGCGCATTCCAGTCCCAGCAGGCCGCCGCCGATGACCACGCCGCTCGTGGAGCGGCTGCCGCATTCCAGCATCGCCTCCAGGTCCTCGATGGTGCGATAGACGAAGCAGTCCTTGCGCTGATTGCCCGCCACGGTCGGGACAAAGGGATAAGAGCCGGTGGCCAGTACCAGTTTGTCATAGTGCATGGCCTCTTCCACGCCGGCGACGTTGACCAGCACCTGCTTGCGCTCCAGGTCGATGAGCTGGGCCTTGGCGTTGAGCTTGAGGTCGAATTGCACCGAAGTCCGGTCCGCGTCGAAGAAGCCCGGCGCAACCAGTGACAGGTCTTCTGCGCTCTTGCCCGCGAAGAATTCGGAGAGGTGCACGCGATCGTAGGCCGGACGTGGTTCTTCGCACAGGATGGTGACCTTGAGATCGGTAGCGCCGCTTTCCGCCAGGCACTCCAGGAATTTGTGGCCGACCATGCCGTGGCCGATGACGATGATGTTCATGGGTTCTCTCCTCAGGCTGCAACTTTGCTGTCGGCCAGGACGGCGTCGCCGCTCTTGTCCGGCGCGGTGAAACGGATGGCCACTGCGCACAGGGCCGAAATGGTCACCAGCACGCCCAGCATCGACAGAGTCTGCTGGGTATTGCCCAGGCCCTTCATCAGGAAGCCCGCCGCCACCGCACCGACGTTGCCACCGGCACCGATGATGCCGGCCACGCCACCGAGCGCCTTGCGATCGATGAAGGGCACCAGCGCATAGGTCGCGCCGCAGGCCATGTGGGTGAACAGACCGAAGCACAGCATGGCGATGATCGCCGCCACGACGCTGCCGGCATGGGCGAACCACAGCAGGCCCAGGCCTTCGCCCAGCATCATCACGAAGAGCAGGGTGGCACGGCGGTTCAGGCCACCCGAGAGCGCCACCTTGTCCGAGATGAAGCCGCCCAGAGCACGCGCAAACAACGCCAGCAGACCGAAGCTGGCAGCGGCGATGCCGGCCGATTCCAGCGAGAGCTTGAAGTGATCGACGTAGTAGATGGCGGCGATGTTATGGATGAAGATCTCTACGCCGAAGCAGGCGCCATAGGTGATGAAGAGCATCCATACGCGGTAGTTGGCGGCTGCGGCGCGGAAGCTGGCCCAGCCGCCGCGCTTGCCGCTTTCGATGGTCACGCCGGCCGCGCGCAGCGCGTCATAGTTGCCTTCCGGGCAGTCCTGGGTAAAGCGCCAGTAGAGCGCGGCCATGATCAACATCAGCACGCCCGGCACCAGCAGCGCTGCGCGCCAGCCCCAGCCGTGCGACACACCTAGCATCAGCATGGCGGCCATCAGCAGGGGCATCACGCCTTGTGCCACGCCACCGCCCGCATTGCCCCAGCCGGCGGTGGCCGCATTGGCGGTGCCGACCACGTTGGGGGCGAACATCACCGAGGTGTGGTACTGGGTGATGACGAAGCTGGCGCCGACTGCGCCGATGAGCAGGCGGAAGAACAGGAAGCTCTCGTAGCTCTGCGCGAAGGCCACGCCGATGACCGGCACCGCGCCGGCCAGCAGCAGGCCGGTGTAGGTCTTGCGCGGGCCGAAGCGGTCGCACATGGGGCCGATGATCAGGCGCACCAGGATGGTCACAGCCACGGCAGCGATGTTGATGTTGGCGATCTGTCCGGGGGTGAGCTGGAATTCTCCCTTGATCACCGGCATCAGCGGAGCGCAGGCAAACCAGGCGAAGAAGCAGACGAAAAAGGCCATCCAGGTCAGGTGGAAGGCGCGCATCTGCGGCGAACGCAGGGAAAACAGCTCGATACGATTGGCTTTGCTCATGGCGTGTCCTGAAAACAAAAAGGCGTCCGCCTGACCCCAAGGACCCGTGCCTCGGTTCAAGCGGACGCCATTGTCCGTGTGCGCTGCTGATCCCTCGTTGGATCGGCATCAGATTAAGAGTAGGGTCATCCTCGACCCTGTCCCTCATTGAGCAAAGGTCGTGCCAGCCGCAGGGATTATCTGGAAGTCCAGTTCTGGAGCGGATTTGCGAGAGGGGAGAGGGCTTGCAGGGGGAGGCCCGCGCATAGGTGGACTGGCCTGTTATATATCATCGCGTGATGTATTGCAGTGCAGGCTGCGCGTTCGTGGTGCAGTGCATCGTCAGGGTGCGCTAACAGCCTTGGTGCATCTGGTCAGCGCGGCTGGAAGGCGATGATGCCCATCCCGGCCAGCGCGACGGCCATGCCTGCCCAATCCCAGGCCGATGGACGGATGCCATCCACCGCCCACAGCCAGAGCATGGCAACTGCGATGTAGACGCCGCCGTAGGCCGCATAGACCCGGCCAGAGGCGGCCTCATGCAAGCTCAGCAGCCAGGCGAACAGCGCCAGGCTCAGGGCGGCGGGCAAGAGCAGCCAGGCCGAACGGTCTTGCCTGAGCCAGAGGTAGGGCAGGTAGCAGCCGACGATTTCGGCCAGCGCAGTGCAGAGGTAGAGCAGCAGGGTCTTCATGGCTCAAGGCAGGGTCTTGCTCAGTCTTCTTCGCGGGCGCGGATGTCGGCGCGTTCGTCATCGCTCTTGCGCATCCATTGATGGTGCAGGAACTGCTCCAGTGGCCGGCCGATGACGAACAGGATCAGGATCAGCCCGGTGGCCATCAGCGCCACCAGCCACCAGCCCGCGCCACAGACGATGCCTACCGCAGCGGTGACCCAGATCGAGGCAGCCGTGGTCAGGCCGCGCACCTTCTCGGTCCGCTGTTCATGGATGATCACGCCCGCGCCCAGGAAGCCGATGCCGGTAATGACGCCCTGAATGGCACGACTGACGGCGTCCAGGTTGTGGTCTTCCGCGCCGAGCGCGAAATTCATCGCCGCCATCGTCACCAGCGCCGAGCCTAGCGCCACCAGGCCCAGCGTCTTCAGCCCGGTAGGCTTGCCGCGCAGGTTGCGGTCGATGCCGATGGCACAACCAATGAGCATGGCAAAGAGCAGGCGGTAAAAGATTTCCAGGTAATCGGTCATGGCGGCGTCAGATGAGCAGCAGAGGGGCAGCAGATGGGCTGCACAGCGGGTTGAGATCAGCCGCGATTGTAACTGGTAAGCGCGACTATCCCTTTGACATGACTACGTGGGCGTAAAAAAGTCCCACCAGTATCGGCGGAGAAAATCAGGTATGGCGCCGGTGCCGAAAGCGATCACCATCAGGGCGCGGGGTGCGTGTACCAGGATAACGGCGCATGTTGCTGAGCCTGGCCGACCCTGGTCAGACAAGGCTTACTGCAGGGTCTGGCGCAACTGGCTGGGACTCAGACCGAAATGCTGACGGAAACGGATAGCGAAGCGCGACGGCGAGTCATAGCCGCAGCGGGCGGCGATGTCGGCAATCGAGAGCGACGAGGCCTGCAACTGTTCCAGCGCCTGGCCCAGTTGCACCTTGTCGAGCAGTTCGCGAAACCCGGTCTGCTCGCGCACCAGCCGTCGGCGCAACGTGGAGACGCTGCAATGCAGGCTCTCGGCGATCTGTTCCAGGCTGCGCTGTTCGGGCGGCAGCATCAGCAGTTGCTGTTCGATGCGATGGCTGAGCGCATCGCTGCGGTCTCGCAGCAGGCCCGCGCCCGCGCCGTGCAGGCTCAGGGCCAACAGCAAGCCTTCGGCAGCCTGGCATTGCAGCTCGGGCGGCGCTTCTTCCTGCATGCAGGCTTGCAGATGCCGCCAGGCACGCAGCGTATCGGGTGCCAGCGCCGTCGTCGCGACCGCCGGGGGGGGCCGAAGCCAGGCGGCCCTGGCCGGGGTAGTGCAGGCGGAAGCGCTCGATCAGCGACGCCGGCAGCGAGATCATGTCAGCGGCGTACTCGCCGTTCCTGGGCAGGTTGGCGACGTTGAGTTGCGTTCCTGGCGCAATCAGCAGCAGGCCTTCCGGCCCGCAGTGCAGATTGCGGTGATGCCATTGCAGGCGCTTCTTGCCCTGACGCACGTGGCAGATGCTGGCCAGGCCGATGAAGACCTGGCGCAGCTGCTGCTCTTCACGGCAGCGGATGCGCGAAAGGATGGGGCGCGGGTCTGGGCCGAGCGCGTGCGCGGGCAGGAGTGTGCTGTTACTTGACATTGGGTTTCTGGCGTCCGTAGACGGCGGTCAGCTTGGCCGTAGCGAGTGCCTGGGCATTCAGGTAGAAGCCGAGCATAGCACCGCTGGCTTGCGCGTCCAGCGGAAGTGTTTCGGTTTTCAGCGCCCAAACGACAAACTGGTAGCGATGCGGCTTGTCGCCTTCGGGCGGGCAAGCGCCGCCGAAGCCACTGCTGCCAAAGTCGGTCCGCCCCTGGATGCTGCCCGTGGGCAGGCCCTTGCCTGGCGCGCTAGCGCCGGCCGGCAGCGAGCGCACGCTGGCGGGAATGTTGAAGACGGTCCAGTGCCACCAGCCGCTGCCGGTCGGTGCATCCGGGTCGTAGACGGTGATGGCGAAGCTCTTGGTATCGGCTGGCGCGCCCGACCACGACAGTTGTGGCGACTGGTTCAGGCCAGCGCAGCCGAAGCCATTGAAGACCTGCTTGATCGACAAAGACTGGCCTTCGACGATGTCACTGCTGGTGAGGGTGAATTCGGCGGCCTGCGCCTGCGGGATAAGTGCGGAAACGGTCAGGGCGGCTGCGGCCAGGGTGGGGCGGATCATGGTCATGGAAAGTCCTCGGTGAGCGTTGAAACAAGGGGTTGAAAGCGCTCATCTTAGGCAACGGGAACGGGGAGTGTGGTGCAGAAAAGGTCAGGCTTGGTGCGGATAAGTTCAAGCTGTCGGCCGAGCAAGAAACTCGCGCGTGTCAGCCGTTTCGCTCTGTAGGCGAGCCTGCTTGTGTCAAACTACAGGCCTTGATCACTGCTTTGTGCCAACCTCGTCGCCAGCCAGATCGCCAGCCAGATCGCCAGCCATACCGACAAAGCCTCCATGGACCCCATCCTCATCACTGATGCCCCTTGCACCGCCCGCGCCGACGGGGTCCTGAATGCCGCCATCCCGCGCCTGCGTGTGGCCGATCTCGGATCTGGCATTGTTGCCCCGCTCAGTTTTTCCTTGTCGGCTGGTCAGTGTCTGGTGGTGGAGGGCGTCTCCGGGGCTGGCAAGACGCGCCTGCTGCGCCTGTTGGCCGACCTCGATCCGGGCCTCGGCGAAGCCTGGCTGGACGGGCAGCCGCGTAGCGCCATGCCTGCGCCGCAATGGCGTGCTCAGGTGCTGTACCAGGCAGCCGAATCGGCCTGGTGGGAGTCCACGGTCATGGCGCACTTTGCGCCACAGCGCGAGCAAGCCCTTGCATTGGCTGCCCGATTGGCCTTGCCGGCCCATCGGCTGGAAGCCGACCTGACGCAACTTTCCACCGGCGAGCGCCAGCGGGCTGCCTTGCTCAGGTCGTTGCTGGCGCAACCGTCGGTGTTATTGCTCGATGAACCTTCCAGTGCCCTCGACGAGGACAATATCGCCCGCATGGAAGCGGTATTGCAGGATTGCCTGCGCGGCGGCATGTCGCTCGTGCTGGTGACGCATTCGCAGCAACAGGCGCGGCGTCTGGGTAGCGCCACCCTCAGGATCATGCGAAGGGAGAGCGCATGAGCGTTTTGCCCCTGTCTGCCACCGACCTGGCACTGTCGGCCATCCTGCTGCTGGTCAATGCCATCGTCTCACTGGTGCTGGGCTTGCAGATACATCGCTCGCTGTTGCTGGCGGGAGCACGCATGGTCGCGCAGCTGTTGTTGGTGGGAATGGTGTTGCGCTGGATATTAGGCCATCAGTGGCCATGGTTGACCGCCGTGGCCGTGCTGCTGATGGTAGTCGCCACCGCACGCGAGGTTGCCAGCCGCGCGCGCACCCCGCTGGCTGGCAGCGCTGGACTGCGCATCAGCCTGGCCGTGGTGGGTGCCTCCTCGATGTTGACGGTGGCCCTGGCGCTGAGCACGGCGCTGCGCCCGGACCCCTGGTATGACCCACGGTATGCGATTCCCCTGATGGGCATCGTGCTGGGCAGCGTCCTCAATTCGGCCAGCATCGCGCTGGACGCTTTCCTCGCCGGCGCCCGGAGTTCGGCCCCGGTCATCGAAGCTCGCCTGGCCTTGGGCGCCAACCGGCGCGACGCCTTGCGCGCGCCCTTGCTCGCCGCCATTCGTAGCGGCATGCTACCGGTGATCAACCAGATGTCCGCTGCCGGCATCATCACCCTGCCGGGCATCATGACCGGGCAAGTACTGGCCGGCATGGACGCCCTGGCGGCAGCGAAATATCAGATCCTGCTGATGTTCATCCTGGCCGGCGCCAGCGGCTTGGCTGCCTTCGGTGCGGCGACGCTGGCCATGTGGCGGCTTACGGATGGGCGGCAGCGCTTGCGCCTGGACCGGTTGCGCTAGGGAGGGGCGCTTTGGTCATGCCAGCGCCCTTTCAGGACAGAACGCATCTCACGCCTATTTATGAAATAGGCTCTAGAATCATTCTGCGCGCGCCAGCTCGCTCCATCCTCATCCTCATCCACATCTCCTACACACGCACCGGAGCCTCCCATGACCCTGACCGCCCTGACCCTGCTGCTCATTTTCCAATGCCTGGGCGAAGGGGCCGCCCAGTTGCTGGGCCTGCCTATTCCCGGACCTGTCATCGGCATGCTGCTCCTGCTGTTGTCCTTCCTGCTCTATCCCCGTCTGGCGGACCTCATGGAGGCGACCTCCTGGGGAATCCTCCAGCACCTTTCATTACTCTTCGTTCCTGCCGGCGTCGGTGTGATTGCGGCAGCGGGCCAGTTGCAGGGCGATCTCCCGGCTATCCTCGTGGCGCTGGTCGTCAGTACGGTGCTGGCCATCGGGGTCGGTGCGCTGGTGACGCAGGCTGCGATGAAGCGGCTGTCGCGCTCCAACGCCGAGGAGTCGCGCTGATGCATGGCCTGGACCGTCTCAGCGATGTCTGGGTCTATCTGGCGGCGTCTCCGCTGCTGGGCCTGACCACGACCCTGGCTGCCTATATCGTGGCGCTGCAGATATACCGGCGACTGGGCTTCAATCCCCTGGCCAATCCGGTGTTGATCGCCATCGCGATCGTGGTGAGCATCCTCTTCATCACCCATACACCGTACAAGACCTATTTCGAGGGCGCGCAGTTCGTCCATTTCATGCTTGGTCCGGCCACCGTGGCGCTAGCCTTGCCGCTGTACCGGCAGTGGCACAATTTCCGCCGCTCGGCTTTGCCGCTGATGCTGGGCCTGGCCGCCGGCTCGGTGACGGCGGTGGCATCGGCCATTGGTATCGCCTACGCCATGGGCGCTTCCCGTCAGGTCATCGTCTCGCTCGCACCCAAGTCGGCCACCACGCCGATCGCCATGGCGATCTCGGAGCGCTTCGGCGGCCTGCCGTCGCTCACCGCCGTGCTGGTCATCTGCACCGGCATCCTGGGCGCGGTGTTGGCCCGCTTCATCCTGAATTTCCTGCGTATCGATAGCCATCCGGTGCGCGGCTTTGCGCTGGGCGTGGCTTCACATGGCATCGGGACGGCCCGTGCATTGCAGGTCAGCGCCGAGATGGGCGCTTTCGCCGGACTGGGGATGGGCTTGAACGGCGTCTTTACGGCAGTGCTGGTGCCGGTGGCGATGCCGCTGCTGCTGCGCTGGATAGGCTGAGTGGCAGACGCTGGCGGCCTATCGGCAGGACGCCGCCCTGCATGGCGCAAGCCGCAAGCTCAGCGCAGCCCAGCCGCCCAGCTCACCACCTCGCTGGCCAGCCGGTCGCTGGCCTGGCCGAAGGCGCTGACCACTTCCGGCACCTTGCTGCCATCCACCGCCTGACGGACCGCAAAACGCCGCGCTGCCAGTTGCTGGCGGGTGGCGGCGTCGATCATCCGCGCATCATAGACGATCACCACCGTGGGAACGCCTTGCTGATACTCGGTCTGGAAGGACGTCAGCACGCCATCGAGTTCGATCTCGGCGGCGATGTTGCCGGTGTCCGAAGACAGCCGGCTGTAGCGGCCATCAGCGCGGAAGGCTTCCAGCAGGCGGTCGCGCCACAGTACCGGGGCCGCATCGCTCCAGCGTACGCCCGCGTAAGTCTTGATGACATCGCCTTCGGGCAGCACCAGGATGCGCTCGCTGTCGATGCTACGGTTGGCGTAGGGCGTGGCGATGCGCAGGGCGCGCAAGCTGGCGGCGCTACCGAGGTTGCTGGTGGCGCTCTGCGCCGCATGGGGCGCAGGCAGGCGATAGACCGCCAGGGGATCGGCCTTGGGCAGAATGGAGCAAGCCGCCAGCGTCAGGCTGGCCGCGACGAGACCGGTGCGCAGGAGCAGGGTGTTCATGGTTGGAATTCCTGGAGATTGTCTTGGCCCAACAGGTAGGCGCCGGGATTGCTTTCCAGCTTGCGGCTCACGGCCCGCACTGACGACAGGGTGGAACGCAGCTCGGTGATGGCCGGCCCGATCTCGGCCACGCCTTGCGCGCCATTGTTCAGCGCCGCCTGGTTCTGCTGGATCAGTTTTTCGACCTGCTGGCTGCTGGCTGCCAGCGAACGCATGGCTTGCTGCAGGTTGCTCATCGCATCATTGCCGCGCGTGGAAAGCAACTGGTTGGCACTCTGCATGGCCAGGTTGGCCTGGCGCGCTGCCTCGGCCAGTTCCTGCATGGCGGTCCCGGCGTTGTTGCGCTGGGCGGCCAGGGTGCTGGTGAGCTGTTCCAGATGCGCCAGGGTCTGGTTGAGGCGACGGGCGTTCTCCGGTGCCAGGAACTGCTTGGCGTTGATCAGCACTTCATTGACATTGCCGAGCAGGTCTTCGCCATTGGAAAGCAGGGAGGACAGCGGCGAAGGGGAGGCGATGATCACCGGATCGCTGCCATCCTTGGATTCCAGCCGAGGGCTCTGCGGCGAACCGTTGGTGAGCTGGATCAGGGCAGTGCCGGTGATGCCGGCCAGGGCCAGCTTGGCGCCGGTGTCTTCCTTGATGGGCGCGCGGCCCACCACGCGGATGCGTGCACGCACCTTGCGCGGGTCGGCAGGGTCCAGGCTCAGGCCCACCACATCGCCCACCTTGATACCGCTGTACTGCACTGGACTGCCGCGTGAAAGCCCGCTTACAGCCTCGTTGAAGATGACGGTGTAGTAATCGACATCGCGGTCTTGGCCGGCCTTGGTCAGCCACAGGCAGAACCCCAGTGCGCCCAGGGCGACCAGGATGGTGAATAGTCCGATGAGGACGTGATGTGCGCGCGTTTCCATTACGGTTGTCCTTGCGTTGGGTGGGTGCGCAGCGCGGCCAGGCTGGCGGCGCGGCCACGCGGACCCTGAAAGTATTGGCGTATCCACGGATCGTCATAGGCCGCCACCGCCTCGATGCGGTCAGCCACCAGCACGCGCCGGGCCGACAGCACGGCGATACGGTCGCAGATGGCGTAGAGCGTATCGAGGTCGTGCGTGACCAGGAACACGGTCAACCCCAGGGCATCGCGCAGGGTCAGGATCAGGCGGTCGAAGGCGGCTGCGCTGATGGGGTCCAGCCCGGCCGT
>Ga0160495_100668_pt1 | contig 13718 bp, 12 predicted proteins | sample DID4MG_4_FD_108251 | JGI IMG/M metagenome (GOLD analysis project Ga0160495, IMG submission 108251) | Enriched soil microbial communities from UW Madison campus, WI, USA - DID2933_E24_FP4 MG | ecosystem: Environmental > Terrestrial > Soil > Unclassified | place: USA: Madison, Wisconsin | collected... | reverse complement strand
CTACTTTTTTACGATTCGTTTTAAATTTTTTCGTCTTCGCTTTTACTGCCGCTTCGACTACTTCCATTTAAACCGTACTTCAAACCACTTCACTACTCACCTGCCTCGCCCACCTTCGTCGCTTTGTTTTTCAACTTCGCTTCGTGTGTCGCGTCAGCAGGGGGCGAACTATAGCAACCCACCCACAGCTGCGCAAGCACTTTTTGAAAAATAATTGAAATAATTTAGCAACATCGCCCTCCCCCACCCTCCAGGCCTGAGTGCCAGCCAATAAGGACAGGGGGCTGAGAGGACTGACGCGGTGAGCTGCAATACGCTTCCTCTATATAGCCGGCTTATTGATTACCGCTAATAGAGCAAGAAGGCATTCAGACAAAGCCGGCCTTCGCCAACATAGGCCTGAGCAAGGCCAAGCTGCGCATCGTCGCTCCCTGATGGCGCTGCGCAAATGACAGCGCAGCCTGCGCCATCCCGTCAATACGATGAGGTTCGGCAATGAGGATGGACCATTGACGCAATAATTCCACCGCATCCCCTACCCGCACCGCCGCCCCGTCGGCCACGGCCTCCTCGGTAATGCGCAGGAAATTGAAGGTGTGCTCGCCAATCAGTACGGGCTTGCCCAGGGCCAGGGCCTCGATCAGGTTCTGTCCGCCCAGGGGCAACAGGCTGCCGCCGATGAAGCTGACGTCAGAGAGCGCATAGTAGGCAAACATCTCGCCCATCGAATCGCCCAGCACCACATCCACATCCACATCTTCCACCGCAAATCCAGACTCCAGCTCGGAGCGGCGACGCAGCCTCAATCCGCGCGCGCGGATCAGGGCGGCGACCTCATCGAAGCGCTGCGGATGGCGCGGGACGATCACCGTCAGCCAATCCGGTTGCCCCAGCTTGGCCAAGGCATCCAGAATCAGGACCTCTTCTCCCTCGCGGGTACTGGCGCACAGCAAGACCTTGCGCTCACCCAGCGCGCGCTTCCATTCCCGACCGAGCTCCACCACCGCCATCGGCGGCTGCACATCGAACTTGAGGCTGCCGGTCACTTCCACATGGCTGGCGCCGAAGGCGAGCAGACGCTGGGCATCGCCATCCGATTGCGCACCGACCACATCGATAGCCTCGGCCGCCGGGCGCAACAGAGTGGCAAATCGCTGGCCACGCCGCAAAGAACGCTCCGATAACCTGGCATTGGCCAGCATGACCGGCACATCATGACGCCGGCACTGCCGCATCAGGTTCGGCCACACCTCGGTTTCCATCAGGATGCACGCGGTCGGCCTGAAATGCCGCAGGAAGCGCCCGCACATCCAGCCTGTGTCATAGGGCAGGAAGCTCTGCACTACCCGAGCACCATGCTTGCCGAACACCTGCGCACCAGTGGTGCGGCCAGTGGCGGTCATGCAGGTCAGCAGGATATGGCAATCGGGGTAGCGGGCAAGAAGGGCATCGACCAGAGGCTCTGCGGCGCGGGTCTCGCCGACGGAAACCGCATGCACCCAGATAAAACGCGCCTGCGGATCAGGCAGGCGCGGATAGAACCCCAGCCGCTCGGCCACATGCGCCCGATATCCGGGCTCCTGGCGGCCACGACGCCACAGGCGCAGCAGCACCAGAGGCATGACGAACCACCACAATGCACTATACAGACAGCGCATCAGACCAGAGGATGGCCGACCAGGCGCGTCAGGATGGCCAAGGGGCTGGATTGCGGATCGTACTGCTGCTCCGGCGCCAGGTGCAGGGTCTGCTCCATCATGTACTGGCCCGACATCACCGCATGCGACGCCTGGTCAGAGAAGCAGATCCAGACCGATCCAGCGGCGAAGGGCATGGTGACCTGCTGGGCGTCCTGCTGGTATTGCATGTCGCCTTTCATGCCATCATGCAATTGCAGCATCAGATGATCGTACTCGCTACGCAGGGACTTGGTGACATGCAGCGCGTTCAGCACCCTGGCCTGCCAGCGCACATAGGGCTTGGCGCGCGGCAGGAAGCGCCGGGCCACGGTTTCGAACGGCTCGCCCACGCGCCAGACCCGTGGCGCACCATCGGGATTGATATTGGTAAACACCCGCAGGATGCGTTCGCCATAATTGGGACGGGAGGGGAAGGCATCCACATGCATGCGGCGGTCATCGGCGCGCCATGACTGGGCGCGGGTCTCGACCTGCATTGGACGGTAGCTGGTGGGAGCCACGCGCAGCGCATCGCTGTATTTGGGCAGCAGGGAATGCACTAGCGCCAGCGCCTGCTCGCGGAAACGTCCGACCATGGCGGCCAGCGCCAGCTGCTGCTCCGCGCCACCGGCTGCGCCCTTGATGTGGCCGCGGGCGTCCAGACTGATGTTGCGGACCTTGGGGTCGCGCACAGCGGGATCCAGCAGCGCACGCTCGGATTCCAGCAATTGGAAGCCAAGATGCGGGAAATACAGCACCTTGCCTGCTTCCAGCGCGGTGATCCACTCCTGATGGGGGTTGTCAGCCTGCCATTCGGCCAGGCTGATCTCGATGATTTGTGATTCCATGGCCGGTATTATGCCCGCAAGCGTCAGCCCCGTATATTGGCGGAACAGGGCAAAAACCCCGCGACAAGCCCGTCCCAGGCGCTCCGGCAGCGTCTGCGGCGAGTTTGCGGAGCCGGTTTGATCTGCTTCAACGCATCGGACAATCGACCAACGCGGCGCTCATGCCAGCAGTTGCAGAGCCGCCTGCAGCACCTCGTCTTCGCTCGGCGGCGTCCCGAGATCGCCCAGGTTGACGATGGCAGGCGACCAGTTGCCCTCGGTCTTCCAGCGCGGGGAATCGCAATACAGCTCGATGGTGGGCTTGCCGCAGGCTGCGGCAATGTGCGTGAGCCCCGTATCCAGCCCCACGATCAGCCTGGCCTGCTGCACCAGTGCGACAGCCTGCATCAGCGGCAGCGCTGGCAACACGGTCGCCCCCGCAATCCCCTGGGCCAGTTGCTGAGCAGCCTGCTGCTCGCGCGGGCTGCCCCACGGCAGCAGGATGGGCAAGCCGCGCGCGGCCAGTGCCTGCCCCAGCTTGATCCACTGCGCCTGCGGCCACTGCTTGGCCGCCCGCGCCGTGCCGTGGAAGAACACCACGTAATCCTGCTCGGGCATCCACGGCCAGCGCTGCTGCGCTGCAGGTTGCAGGGCGAAATCGGGGCCGCGGTCCAGCTGGTATCCCAGCGCGCCGGCGGCAACCAGCCGGGCGCGGGTCACCGCATGGGCGCGCCGATCCACGGCAATGCTCTGGTCATGGAAGATGCGCGAGAGCGGCTCATAGCCCGATCCTTCGGTGGCATTGGCCAGGCCGATGCGACGGCCGTTGTCCGACAGGCGCGCCATGCGCATGACGACGCTGGTCTTGAGCAAACCTTGGGTATCGAACACCAGATCATAGCGCTCAGCACGCAGTTGCCGCCGGAACGCGCCAATCTCGGCGCGTGTGGCGGCCGACCACAAGCTCTTGCGCCAACGTCGCAGGGCGATGGGGATGATGTTGCGCACATGGGGATTGAGGCCGACGAGGCCCGTATAGGCCTCCTCCACTACCCAGTCGATCTGCGCATCAGGGAAATGACGATGAATGTCCGCGACCATCGGCATGTTATGGACGACGTCGCCTAACGAGGAGACGCGGACGATAAGGATTTTCAAGGCTGACCCACTCTGGCGTTATCTGTGGGCCAGCATCTTACCCCATCAGAACGGCAATGCCACGTCCGGACGCACGGCCAGGATGGCCTGGCGGAACTGCGCCTGGATGCGCGCCAGGGCCTCGGGCGTTTCCGCCTCGAAACGCAGCACCACCACTGGCGTGGTATTGGACGAGCGCGCCAGGCCGAAGCCATCGGGATACTCCACCCGCAGACCATCAATGGCGATGATCTCCTGAGCGCCTTCGAAGCTGGCTTCGCCTTGCAGCTTTCCGATGAGCGCCACATTCTCGCCTTCCTGCAGCTTGAGCTGCAATTCGGGCGTGCTCACCGACTGCGGCAAGGCATTGAGCACCGCCGAGGGATCGGCTTGGCGCGCCATCAATTCCAGCATGCGCACGCCGGCATAGAGACCATCGTCGAAACCGAACCAGCGGTCCTTGAAGAAAATATGCCCGCTCATCTCGCCACCCAAGGGCGCACCGGTCTCGCGCAGCTTGGCCTTGACCAGCGAATGCCCCGTCTTCCACATCAGCGGTTGACCGCCACGAGCAGTGATCCAGGGCGCGAGGTGGCGCGTGCACTTGACGTCGTAGAGGATTTCCTTGCCGGGATGGCGTGTCAGGACGTCTTCAGCGAACAGCATAAGCTGGCGATCCGGATAGATAATCTGGCCATCCTTGGTCACCAGCCCCAGGCGATCGCCGTCGCCGTCGAAGGCCAGGCCCAGCTCGCAATCGGTCTGGCGCAGGCAGTGAATCAGATCTTGCAGGTTTTCCGGATGGGCCGGATCGGGATGGTGGTTGGGAAAAGTGCCATCGACCTCGCAGAACAGCTCGGTCACCTCGCAGCCCAGCGCCCGGTAGATCTCGCCGGCAAACGCGCCAGCCACGCCATTGCCGCAATCCACGGCAATCTTCAGGGGACGGGCCAGCTTGACGTCCGAGAGCATGCGCCCGATATAGGCCACCTTGATGTCATGGGTGGCATAGCTGCCAGCCCCTTGCGGGAAGTCGCCCTTGACGATGGCATGGTAGAGCGCCTGAATGGTCTCGCCATGGATGGCCTCGCCGGCCAGGACCATCTTGAAACCGTTATAGTCAGGCGGGTTGTGGCTGCCGGTGACCATGATGCCCGACTGGGTGTCCAGCACGTGGGTGCCGAAGTACACCATGGGGGTCACCACCACGCCCAGGTCGATCACATCCACGCCCACCGCCTGCAGGCCACGGGCCAGCTCAGCCGCCAGCTCCGGCCCGGACAAGCGGCCATCGCGACCGATCACGACCTGCGTCTGTCCCTTGGTCAGGGCGGCGGCGCCGAAGGCCTGGCCAATGCGGTACGCCACAGTCCCATCGAGCGTCTTGCCGATGATGCCGCGGATGTCGTAAGCCTTGAAAATGGATGGCGAGAGTGATGTCACAGTATGATTCCTTCATTGATAGGAGAACCGGAAAGCGTCGCCAGACGCTACCCGCTTCTGATCATGTTGCCGCAGAATGGTTGCGCATTGCAGCAAGCGGCCCGTTGAATTTTCATTTTGACAACAATCGGGCACATTGAACGGGCCACATCTTAACATTTGAATATCCGCGTCCGCGCCCCAGCGCAGCGCTACCATTCCAGAATTGTCCAGCCTCATGCAAGAGACTCATCATTACGTCATCGGCGACCTGCAGGGTTGCCTTACTCCTTTCCTGGATCTCCAGCGCCAGTTGCCGCTGACGCAGGAAGCGCAACTCATCTTCGCCGGCGACCTCATCAACCGTGGCCCGCAATCCCTGCAGACGCTGCGCACCATCATGCAGATGGGCCAGCGCGCACAGGCAGTGCTGGGCAACCACGACCTGCACCTGCTGGCCGTGGCCTGCGGCATCCGTCCAGCGCACCGCGACGATACCCTGGACGACATCCTCAACGCCACTGATCGCGACGAGCTCATCGACTGGCTGCGCCATCGCCCCCTCGCCATCCACGAACAAGGCCACCTGATCGTGCACGCCGGCGTGCTGCCGCAATGGGACCTGCAACAGGCCCTGAAGCTGGCAAACGAAGTGGAAACCATGCTGCGCAGCGACCAATGGATGGACTTCCTGCGCCACATGTACGGCAACCAGCCCGACCGCTGGCGCGATGACCTGACCGGCCACGAGCGCCTGCGCTGCATCATCAATGCCTTCACCCGCCTACGCTTCTGCCAGGCGGACGGGACGATGGATTTTGCGGTGAAGGAAGGCGCGACGGCGGCGCCGGAAGGACTGATGCCCTGGTTCGATGTCCCCGGCCGGCGGACCGAAGACGTGACCGTAGTCTTCGGTCACTGGTCCACACTAGGACTGGTGATGCGCCCCAACCTGATCGCCCTCGACACCGGATGTGTCTGGGGCGGCCAGCTCAGTGCGGTGCGACTTGAGGATCGGGCGCTGTTCCAGGTGCAGTGTCCGCAGGCGCGCCGGCCGGGCTAAGCGACTCCAGAGAATAGCCCAATCCAGTGGCAATGACCTCACGTGCGGTGCGCGCGAGGTCGCGCCGATGCGCGCCTTCAGTGCTGATGAGCGGCAATTGCTTCAGTTCGGCCGTCATCCCCCTGGCCTTGAGGATGGTCACGATGCTCCCGGCGATGGACATGTCGCCGATGAAGTCCGCCGCCCCATGCAGCTTGCCGTTGGCATCCACATAGCGCAGTGCGTACGGCTGCACCGGTGCCCTGGCATCGATGGCGGCTTCGAACAGATTGGCGTGGAATGGCAGCAGCGTGCCTTGCGCCGCCGTCGTGCCTTCCGGGAAGAAGGCGACGTGCTCATCCTTCTCGATGCTCTCCACCAATCCCTTGAAAATACGCCGCACGTCGCTGGCCTTGCCGCGCGAGATGAAGATGGTGCCGGTCTTGGCACACAGCCAGCCGATCAGCGGCCAGTTGCGGATCTCGGACTTGGCCACGAAACGGCAGGGCTGCAGCGAATTGACCACGAAGATGTCCAGCCAGCTCACGTGATTGGACACCAGCAGCGAACGCGGAATCGGCAAGGGGCTGTCGATCCTGATGGCGATGCCGCAGATGCGCAGCAGCTTGCGCGACCAGCGCCGGATGTGCGCCTCCCGGCCCTTCTGGGAGCTGAACGGGAACAGGAAGGCGCAGACCGCCATGCCCTTGAAGAGATGCGCGATCAGGCGCAGCAAACGGAAAACGAACATGGCGTTATCGGATCGTTATCGGATCATTATCGGATCGTCGCCGATGAAAAACGGCTTGATCGATATTCAAGATCTAGGTTGCCCATAGACAACCTTCGATCAAGAAGAAATCAAGCTGGAAATCAAGCGGCAAGTGTTCAACGCTCGAAGGCAATATGCCCCGACACGATGGTCGCCTTGACCAAGCCCGGCAGCTCATAGCCCAGGAACGGGGTATGCTTGCCCTGGCTGGCCAGTGCCGAACCCTGGACCTTCCACATGGTGTTGGGATCGAACAGGCACAGATCGGCCACGCTCCCCACGGCCAGGTTGCCGGCCTTCAGGCCTGCCACCTTGGCGGCGCGGTGCGTCACCTTGGAGATGGCCTTGGACAGTACGTCCTTACCTTCGCCTTCGGTCTCCAGCGCCCACTTCAGCGACAGCGACAGCAGCAGCTCCAGACCGGTCGCCCCCGGAGAGGCTTCGCCGAAGGGCAGCAGCTTCTCGTCGTCATCGACCGGGGTGTGATCGGAACAGACCGCATCGATGGTGCCATCCAGCAGGGCCGCGCGGATCGCTTCGCGATCGCGCTGCGAGCGCAGCGGCGGCGTCATGCGAGCGTTGGAATCGAAGAAGCCGATGTCCAGGTCGCACAAGTGAATGTGGTGCACGCCGACGTCGCAAGTCACCGGCAGGCCTTCACTCTTGGCCTGACGCACCAGCTCCAGCCCGGCCGCCGAGGACATGCGGCAGAGGTGGACGCGAGCGCCAGTGGCGCGCATCAGCTCGAACAGCGTGTAAAGCGCAATCGTCTCCGACATCACCGGCACGCCCGACAAGCCCAGACGCGAAGCCGCCGGGCCGCTGTGGGCGATCCCGGTACGACCCAGATGCGGATCCTGCGGACGCAGCCAGACGGTGTAGTTGAAGGTCTTGGCGTATTGCAGTGCCGACAGCAGCACGGTGGTATCGGTGATCGGCTCTTCGGCTTGCGAGAAGCCGATGCAACCGGCTTCGGTCAGCTCGGCCATCTCGGTAAGAGCCTTGCCCTTGAGACCGGCAGTGAGCGCACCCAGCGGATAGACGTGCGCCTGGTTCAACGAGCGTGCGCGGTGCTTGAGCATTTCCACCAGGCCAGGCTCGTCCAGCACCGGATCGGTATCGGGCGGGCAGACCAGGCTGGTCACGCCGCCCTGGATGGCGGCCTGCATCTCGGATTCCAGCGTGGCCTTGTATTCGTAGCCAGGCTCGCGCAGGCGCGCCGACAGGTCCACCAGGCCGGGGGCGACCACCAGGCCGGTGGCGTCGATGGTCTTGTTGGCCACGAAGTCGGCCGGGGCCTGGCCAACGCCTACGATCTTGCCGGCGGCCACATACACATCCTGCTGGGCATCGATGCCGTTGGCCGGGTCGATCAGGCGGCCGTTCTTGATATGCAGTTTCATCAGTTCTTGTCTTCTTAACGGATCGTTCAAAACGTCGCGGTGATAGTCGTCGTTACCCGGTGATTCAATTGCCAGCCACGATGCTCATGACCGCCATGCGCACCGCAATGCCGAAGGTCACCTGCGGCAGGATCACTGCCTGGGCACCGTCGGCCACGGCCGAATCGATTTCCACGCCACGGTTCATCGGACCGGGGTGCATCACGATGGCGTCCGGCTTGGCCAGGGCCAGGCGTTCCGGGGTCAGGCCGTAGCTCTTGAAGAACTCCTGCGCCGAGGGCAGCAAAGCGCCACTCATGCGCTCGTTCTGCAGGCGCAGCATGATGATCACGTCCACGTCCTTCAAACCCTCTTCCATGTTGTGGAAGACGCGCACACCCATCTGCTCCAGCCCGCTGGGCAACAGCGTGCGCGGGCCGATGGCGCGCACTTCAGGCACGCCCAGCGTGGTCAGCGCGTGGATGTCCGAACGCGCCACACGGCTGTGCAGGATATCGCCCACGATAGCCACGCGCAGGTTGGTGAAGTCCTTCTTGTAGTGACGGATGGTGTACATGTCCAGCAGACCCTGGGTCGGGTGCGCGTGGCGGCCGTCACCGGCGTTGACCACGTGGACATGCGACTGCTTGGTATCGACCAGGTGCTTGGCGATCAGGAAGGGCGCGCCCGATTGAGCGTGGCGCACCACGAACATGTCGGCGTGCATGGCCGCCAGGTTGTCGATGGTGTCGAGCAGCGACTCCCCCTTGCTGGTGCTGGAAGCCTGGATGTTCAGGTTGATCACGTCCGCCGACAGGCGCTTGGAGGCGATCTCGAAGGTGGTGCGGGTGCGCGTGGAGTTTTCGAAGAACAGGTTGAAGACGCTCTTGCCGCGCATCAGCGGCACCTTCTTGACTTCGCGGTCGCCGATGCTGACGAAGGACGAGGCGGTATCGAGGATGTGCGTCAGGATCGCGCGCGGCAGACCTTCGATAGTCAGCAGGTGTTGCAGTTCGCCGTTTTTGTTGAGTTGGGGATTAAGCATGGACCACCGTAAGGGAGAATCGGCCGTCGTCGGCGCGTTGCAGTTGCAGGTTTTCTTGTTTGCTCAGTTCGACCGAGGTCGCCACGAAGTCAGCGGCAATGGGCAGCTCACGGCCACCGCGATCCACCAACGCCGCCAGCAGTACGCGCGCCGGGCGGCCATAGTCGAACAGTTCATTGATGGCGGCGCGCGTGGTGCGGCCGGTGTAGAGCACGTCATCGACCAGCAGGATGGTGGCGCCTTCGACATCGAAGGGAATCTGGCTGGGTTTCACGTCGGCGCGCAGGCCCTTCTCGGAGAAGTCGTCGCGATAGAAAGACACATCGACAAAGCCCAGGCGCTCGGCCAGGCCCAGTTCGGCGGCCAGGCGTTCGGCCAGCCAGGCGCCGCCGGAGTGGATACCGACCAGCGCAAGCTCGGTTGCGCCCTGCAGGCCGGCTTTGATCTGCTGCACCAGGGTCTGGTACAGCGCTTCTGCATCAAGCTGGGAAGGTGTTGTGCTCATGAATGTGCGTCGTCAAAGTATTGCTGCAAAATGATGGCGGCGGCCTGGTCATCGATCTGTTCGCCACGCTGGTGCTGGATCACCGCCGAACTGTAGCGTTCATCCACCAGCGTGACCTCGATGCCGTAGCGGCCGTGCAACTGGTTGGCAAAGCGGCGGCAGCGCACGCTCATCTCGTGCTCGGCGCCGTCCGGATGCAGGGGCAGCCCGACCACGCAGCGCGCCGGCTGCCACTCGGCGATCAGGCGCGCAATGGCGGCGAACTTGCCGTCGTTGGTCGCTTCGCTGATCACCGCCAGCGGCTGCGCCTGCTTCAGGCCAGTATTACCCACAGCCACGCCAATGCGCTTCAAGCCGAAGTCGAAGGCCAGGATGGTATCCAAGGATCCCTGCTCTCTCAGGCCCGGCCGGCATCGCCGGAGAGCATCACCGGATCGATGCCCAACAGGGCCAGTGCCGCCGTGAAGCGTTGCTCCACCGGCAACTCAAAAATGATGGACGGGTCGGCCTTGACGGTCAGCCAGCCATTGCGGCCGATCTCGCCTTCCAGCTGGCCCGGGCTCCAGCCCGAACAACCCAGCGTGACCAGCACGCGGTCCGGACCGTTGCCGTGGGCCACCGCTTCGAGCACGTCCTTGGAGGTAGTCAGCGCGACCTCATCGGTGACCTGCAGGGTCGAGGAATATTTTTCCGAGGTGGAATGCAGCACGAAGCCGCGCTCCATCTGCACAGGACCGCCGAACATCACCGGGCGACGATACAGCTCGGGCATGGCGTCGGGCGTATCGGGCCGGATCTCCAGCTTGAGGTTGATGCGGTCGAACAGCACATCCATGGTCATGTCGGTGGGCTTGTTGATGACCACACCCAGCGCGCCGTTGTGATTGTGCTCGCAGAGATAGACCACGGTGCCGCCGAAGATCGGATCCAGCATGGACGGCATGGCGATCAGGAAATGATCGGTCAGGTCCAGCTCCAGCGGCGCACGGGCCTCGTCGGACGCGTCCTCGCCCTCGGCCTGCTGACCGGCCTCGGAGGCGGTAGCGTGACGGGAAGGGGAGTCGGAATGGAATGGGTCGAAAGCGCCAAAGGAATCCACGGATTCGTCGAAATCCTCGGCTGAGAAACTGAAGGGAGAATTGCGTCTCTTGGTCATCCCGACATTTTAGCAGTTTTGGCCTCAATCCCATGTGGCTCATGGGGAAGACTGCCCGCGCCGGCGGCAAGGACCGGCACGGGTTGGCCATGAAGTTGCCTCAATGCATCTCGCGCCCACTGGCGCCTGGCGGCCTGTGGCGGCAGAAGATCAGGCTCGCAGCATCAAGCCACGCCATGCTGCTTGAAGAAGGCCACGACCTTGCTCCAGGCATCCTTGGCATCGGCCTCGACATAGCTGGGACGGTAATCGGCATTGAAGGCGTGGCCAGAATTCATGTACACGTGGAATTCCGACTTGTTACCGGCCTTCTGCAGGGCTTCTTTCATCTGCTCCACGGTGGAGACCGGAATGCCCTGGTCCTTGCCGCCGTACAGACCGATGACCGGGGTCTTCAGCGTGGGAGCGATATCGATGGGCTGCTGCGGGAACAGCTCGGTCTTGTCGCCCACCAGGCGGCCATACCAGGCCGCACCAGCCTTGACCTTGGGATTATGCGCGCTGTAGAGCCAGACGATGCGACCGCCCCAGCAGAAGCCATTGATGGCCAGGCGCTTCGTGTCGCCACCGTTCTCGCCGGCCCATTTCACATAGGCATCGATGTCGCCCATCACCTGAGCGTCCGGCACCTTGGAAATGATTTCCTTCTGCAGTTCAGCAATGGAGGTATAAGCCATGGGATTACCCTGGCGCACGAAGAAATCTGGCGCGATGGCCAGATAGCCCAGCTTGGCGAAGCGGCGCGCAACGTCAGCGATGTGCTCGTGCACACCGAAGATCTCTGAGAGCACGACGACCACTGGCAGACCGGTCTTGCCCTCTGGCTGGGCGCGATAGGCCGGCACGCGCTGGCCATTGACCTCGATGGAGACCTCGCCCGCGGTCAGGCCCTGGGTATCGGTCTTGATCATGGTCTGCGCGCACACCGGCAGCACGGCGGCGGCAAAGCCGGTGCCCAGGGCGGTCTTGAGGAAGGTACGGCGATCAGCATTGCCGGACAGGGTGCTCTGGCCCAGCAGGCTGTTGAAATCATTGCGAAGGTCGTTCATCGGGTTCTCCATCTTGGCGGCACGTGGCCTCGTTGTGGTGGAAGTGATGCGGGGAAGACCCCGGCATGAAAAAGCGGCCCTTGCGGACCGCTTCCATGGCGCTGGATGGCTTGATGACTGGCGCACTGGACTGCGGCTCATCCCCAGCGGGAGTCTAACCGCAATCTGAATATCGGGTTGGCTGTGCGTTGGCTGTGCGTTGGCTGTGCGTTGGCCGTACTTTACCCCCGCTTCAGCCCTGCACTGCCAGCGCCGCATTGCCGGGTGGCAGCCCCGGCGCACCGGGCGTCACGTCGATCACGCGCTCACTGGCCGCCGGCTGCGCATACGATGCCGAGGCCGCCCGGACCTCGCCCGCATCGATGCGGAACACGCTCACCAACTGCTGCAGCCCGGCCGCCTGCTCCTGCAGGGAGCGCGCCGCCGCAGCCGCCTGCTCGACCAGCGCGGCATTCTGCTGGGTCATGTCATCGATCTGGATGATGGCCTCATTGACCTGCTCGATACCGCTGCTCTGCTCGCGGTTAGCGTGGGTGATCTCGGTCATCACGTCGGTCACGCGGCGAATGCTGGTGACGATGTCATTCATGGTAGTGCCAGCCTGCTCGACCAGCTTGCTGCCATTCTCGACCTTGCCCACCGAATCGCCGATGAGCACCTTGATCTCCTTGGCCGCCGAGGCCGAGCGCTGCGCCAGCGAACGCACTTCCGAGGCCACCACCGCAAAGCCGCGCCCCTGTTCGCCAGCGCGGGCAGCTTCCACCGCTGCATTGAGCGCCAGGATGTTGGTCTGGAAGGCGATGCCGTCGATCACGCTGACGATATCGGCCACCTTCTGCGAGGACGCATTGATCGACTGCATGGTTTCCACCACCTGCGAGACGATGCTGCCGCCCTGCACCGCCACATCCGACGCGGCCAGCGCCAGATCATTGGCCTGGTGGGCGTTTTCGGCGTTCTGCTTGACGGTGGAATTGAGCTGCTCCATGGAAGAGGCGGTTTCTTCCAGTGCGCCGGCCTGCTGCTCGGTGCGCCCCGACAGATCGAGGTTGCCCCGGGCGATTTCCGACGATGCAGTCGTGATGGTTTCAGAGCCCTTGCGCACCTCGGCCACGATGGCGGCCAGCTTGTCGCGCATGAGGCGCATGGCGGCCATGAGGCTGTCGTTGTCGCCGGCGCGGGTATCGATAACCACGGCCAGGTCTCCCTCGGCGATCTGGCCGGCGATCTGCACCGCGTAGTCAGGCTCGCCACCCAGCTTGTGCAACAGGTGGCGGGTCAGCCAGAAGGCCGCCAGGATCGCCGTGACCACGCCGATGGCGCTGATGAGCAGCATCAACATCCGTGCGCGCGAATAGGCGACGGCGCTGGCCTCGGCGGCATCCTTGTTGAGCTGGTCCTCCAGGGCGGCCAAGGCCTTGAGCTCGACCTGCCAGGACTTCTGCACCGGCAGATATTGTTCCTTCAGGAATTGAGCCAGCTCGTAGGCTTCGCGCCGCTTGCCGAACTCCACGGCCTCGTTGATCAGCTTCTCGGCCTTGCTGGCCTGGGCGGCGATCCTGGGCAGAGCCGCCTTTTCGTCATCGCTGGTATCGCTGGATTCGGCGAACAGCTGTTGCAGCTTCTGTGCCGCCATCTTGTATTTCAGGGATTGCGCTTCGATGTACTGCGCTTCGATATCCACATCCTCGGGCGCGGCCGG
>Ga0160495_100665_pt1 | contig 13789 bp, 6 predicted proteins | sample DID4MG_4_FD_108251 | JGI IMG/M metagenome (GOLD analysis project Ga0160495, IMG submission 108251) | Enriched soil microbial communities from UW Madison campus, WI, USA - DID2933_E24_FP4 MG | ecosystem: Environmental > Terrestrial > Soil > Unclassified | place: USA: Madison, Wisconsin | collected... | reverse complement strand
GCCCAAGGCCAACATCCAGACCGCCATCGCTCAGGTGGTGGCCTCGGTGCAGACCCAGGTGCGCCAGCTGCCGCCGGGGATCACACCGCCGCTGGTGATCAAGTATTCCGCCTCCAGCATCCCGGTGATGCAGCTGGCGTTGTCCTCGCCCACGCTGCCTGAGCAGACCGTCTTCGACGCCGCCGTGCAGACCCTGCGCCCGCAACTGGTAACCATCCCCGGCGTGGCCGTGCCTTATCCCTACGGCGGCAAGAGCCGGCTCATTTCGGTGGATCTCGATACCCAGGCTCTGCAGGCGCGCGGGCTGGCTCCCATCGATGTGGTCAATGCGATCAATACCCAGAACCTGATCCTGCCGTCCGGCACGGCCAAGTTCGGCGGCACCGAATACTCGGTCAAGATCAACGGTTCACCCGAAGCCGTGGCGGGCCTCAATGAGCTGCCGGTACGCACCACCAACGGTGCCACCATCTATCTCAAGGATGTGGCCAATGTGCGCGACGGCTTCTCGCCCCAGACCAACGTGGTGCGCCAGGATGGCGCGCGCGGCGTGCTGCTGTCCATCCTCAAGAATGGCGGGGCGTCCACGCTGGATATCGTGGATAACCTGCGCAAGCTCCTGCCCACGGCCGCCCAGACCCTGCCGGAAGACGTCAAGATCACGCCGCTGTTCGACCAGTCGGTGTTCGTCAAGGCCGCCGTGACCGGCGTCATCAGCGAAGCGCTCATCGCTGCCGGGCTGACGGCGGCCATGGTGCTGCTGTTCCTGGGCAACTGGCGCAGCACGCTCATCATCGGCCTGACCATTCCGCTGTCCATCATGGCGGCGATCCTGATGCTGGCCGCGCTGGGCGAGACGCTCAACCTCATGACCCTGGGCGGTCTGGCGCTGTCGGTGGGCATCCTGGTGGACCAGGCCATCGTCACCATCGAGAACATCGAGCGCCACCTGCATCTGGGCCGTCCGCTGCATGACGCCATCACCGTGGGTGCCGGCGAGATCGGCGTGCCGGCCTTCGTGGCCACGCTGTGCATCTGTATCGTGTTCGTGCCGATGTTCTTCCTCTCCGGCGTGGCACGCTTCCTGTTCGTGCCGCTGGCCGAGGCGGTGGTGTTTGCGATGGCGGCTTCCTACCTCCTTTCGCGCACGCTGGTGCCGACGCTGGTGATGCTGCTCATGGGCAGTCATGGCCAGGTCGATAGTGCCAAAGCGAGCCTGCTGCAGCGCCTCTATCGCGCCTTCGACAACCGCTTCGAGCGGGTGCGCCATGGCTATACGCTGGTGCTGTCGTCGTTGCTGGCGCATCGACGGCGCTTTGCGCTGGGCTTCCTGGGTTTCTGCCTGTTGTCCTGCCTGCTCTATCCCTTCCTCGGGCGCGACTTCTTCCCCAATGTCGATGGCGGCCAGATCCGCCTGCACATGCGCATGCCCACCGGCACCCGCATCGAGGAGACCGCCCGTGCCGCCGATGAGGTCGAACGCGTCATCCGCAGCCTGATCCCCGCCTCGGAGCTGGAGACCATCCTCGACAACCTGGGCGTGCCCAATTCTGGCATCAACCTGTCCTACAGCAATGCCGGCACCATCGGCACGCTCGATGGCGAAATCCTCATGGCCTTGAAAGAAGGCCATCGTCCCACCGAGCAACTGGTCAGCATGCTGCGCGAAGAACTGCCGCGCCGCTTCCCCGGCATCGAGTTCTTCTTCCAGCCGGCCGACATCGTCACGCAGATCCTCAACTTCGGTTTGCCCGCCGCCATCGATGTGCAGTTCACCGGCCCCAACATGGAAGCCAATGCGCGCCTGGCGGCCGAGCTGACCAAAGAGATCCGGAACATCCCCGGCGCAGTTGATGCCCACGTCCACCAGCGCCTGGATGCGCCGGCGCTGGACTTGCGCATGGATCGCACGCGCTTGCAGCAATTCGGTCTGTCGGCGTCCAACGTCGGCCAGAACCTGCTGATCGCGCTGGCCGGCAGTTCGCAGACGCAGCCGGCCTTCTGGCTCAATCCCAATAATGGCGTGGTGTACAACATCGCCGTGCAGTCGCCGCAATACCAGGTCGATTCGCTCGATGCGCTGCTCAACATCCCGGTGGGGGCGGGGGCCAATGCCAGCGCTACGCCGCCGCAGCTGCTGGGCAACCTGGTCGATGTGCATGCGGGCCGCCAGATGGCGGTGGCCTCGCGCTACAACATCTCGCCGGCCATCGATGTCTATGTCAGCGTGCAGGGGACCGACCTGGCCAGCGTGGCCGGCAAGGTGAGCGCACTGGTGGAGCAGGTCAAGCCGAAACTCGCGCGCGGCAGCCAAGTGGTCATTCGCGGCCAGGTCGAAACCATGCAGGCTTCCTTCACCGGCCTGGGCGTCGGGCTAGCCATGGCCATTGTGCTGGTCTATCTGCTGGTGGTGGTGAACTTCCAGTCGTGGATCGATGCAGCCATCATCATCGCCGCGCTGCCCGCCGCGCTGGCCGGCATTGCCTGGATGCTCTTCATCACCGGCACCACGCTGTCGGTGCCGGCCCTGACCGGGGCCATCATGACCATGGGCGTGGCCACGGCCAACAGCATCCTCATCGTCGCCTTTGCGCGCCAGCGCCGTGACGAAGGGGCTGCGCCTCTGGCGGCAGCGCTGGAGGCGGGCTCTACCCGCATCCGCCCGGTGCTCATGACGGCGCTGGCCATGATCATCGGCATGATCCCGATGGCGCTGGGCCTGGGCGAGGGCGCGGAGCAGAACGCGCCGCTGGGACGCGCGGTCATCGGCGGTCTGCTGCTGGCCACCGTATCGACCTTGTTCTTCGTGCCGGTGGTGTTTGCCGGCGTGCATCAACGATTGGCCCGCCGCGCTGAAAAGCGGCGTGCTCTTGCCGGTGGACCGGCGCATCAGGAGTCTTGAATCATGTCGCATGACCGTCATTCCGAACTCGGTATCCATCCTCTGTCCGAGGGCGAGCCGCAACAGCGCCAACAGATGATGCGGCGCGCCAGGATCGTGCTGGTGGTGGTGCTGCTCTTGCTGGCGGTGGGAGCGGCGCGCACGGTGATCAGCCGGGTCGCCAATGCACGCGAACTGCAGGCCGGCACCGCCGAACGCGCCAAGATCTTCGTGCGGGTCGCGCCCGTGCGCAGCAGCGCTGAGGGCCAGACACTGGCCTTGCCGGGGACCTTGCAAGGCTTCGTGCAGTCGCCCATTTCGGCGCGCTCGGGCGGCTATCTCAAACGCTGGACCAAGGACATCGGTGCCGAGGTCAAGAAGGGCGAACTGCTGGCCGAACTGGATACGCCGGAAATCGACCAGCAACTCACCCAGGCCCTGGCCGCGCGCGAGCAGGCCGCTTCCAGCATGGAGCTGGCCAGGAGTTCGATGGCGCGCTGGGAAGCGTTGCGCAAGAAGGACGCGGTTTCGCAGCAAGAGCTCGATGAACGCCGCAGTGCCTTCGCCCAGGCCAGCGCCAACCTGGCCGCTGCCGATGCCAATGTCGGACGGCTGCGCCAGGTGGAAGGCTTCAAGCGCATCGTTGCCCCCTTCTCCGGCATCATCACCCGGCGCAATGTGGATGTGGGCGACCTGATCGATCCGGGCGCGGGGCGCGCCTTGTTCGTGTTGTCGCAGACCGATCCGCTGCGGGTCTATGTCAATGTGCCGCAGTCCTATGCCAATCTGGTCAAGGCTGGCCAGCAGGTTATCGTGACCCAGTCCGAACTGCGCGGCCGCAGGTTCGAGGGCAAGGTGGCGCGCACAGCCGGAGCCATCGATGCCACTACGCGCTCCATGCAGGTCGAGGTGACGCTGTCCAATGCCGACCATGCCCTGCTGCCGGGCGCGTTCGTCCAGGTGGCGCTGCCCATCAAGCCCAGCGGTGCGTTGCTGGTGGCGGCCGATACACTGATGTTCCGCCGCGATGGCACGCTGGCGGCGGCGGTGGATCAGCACAACCAGGTGCGTCTGAAGAAGCTCAGGCTGGGCCGTAATTTCGGCCAGACGGTCGAAGTGCTGGAAGGCTTGCAGGGCGATGAACAGCTCATTCTCAACCCCTCCGATGCGCTGGCCGAAGGCGACCAGGTCGAGCCGACCCTGGAGCAACCCAGGGAAGAAAAGAAGAAGGCCGCATCATGACGCCACCGCGCCTCTTGCTCGCGCTGGCCTGCGCATTTTCGCTGGCCGGCTGCGCCAGCGGTCCGGACTACGTCAGGCCGCAGCTGGACATGCCCGCCGCCTGGACGCCGGAAGCGCCCTGGCGCAGCATGCAGCCGCAAGACGCTACGCCGCGCGGACCATGGTGGGAGCGCTTCGGCGACGCCCAGCTCAACGCCCTGCAACAGCAGGCCTTAAGCGGCAACCAGACTCTGGCCATCGCTGTGGCCCGGTTGGCGCAGGCGCGCGCGCAACTCAATGCGACGGGCGCGGCCCAGCTCCCGCAGGTGGGCCTCAATGCGCGCACGGCGCGTGCGCGCATCTCGGCTAACCGGCCCCTGACCAATTACAACTCGCCCAATTTTTCTACGGTCCAGAATGACTTCGCCCTGGGTGCCAGCGTGAGCTACGAGCTGGACTTCTTCGGGCGCGTGCAGCGCTCGGTGGAGGCCGCTGGCGCTGCGGCCGCGCAGTCGGCGGCGGACCTGGAGAATACCCGGCTGCTGCTGAGCGCCGAACTGGCCAGCAACTACTTCAACCTGCGCGAACTGGATGCCGAACTGGATGTGGTGCGGCGCGCCATCGCCCTGCAAGGTCGGGCGCTGGAGCTGGCCACGGCGCGCCACGACCTGGGCGCGACCTCAGGGCTGGACGTGGCGCAGCAACAGGCCTTGCTGGACAGCACCCGCACCCAGGTCGATCTGCTGGTGCGCCAGCGCGCCCAGTACGAGCACGCCATCGCCACCCTGACCGGCACACCCGCCCCCGCCTTTTCGCTTGCGCCTTCGCTCGCACCTATCAACCCGCCCGCCATCCCACTGGGCTTGCCCTCGGACCTGCTGGAACGGCGGCCCGACATCGCCTCTGCCGAACGTGCCATGGCTGCCGCCAACGCCCAGATCGGCGTGGCCAGCGCTGCCTACTATCCCAGCTTCATGCTGCAGCCTTCGTATGGGGTGGACAGCCGCAACTGGGCCACGCTCTTCAATGCGCCTAGCCTGCTGTGGTCGCTCGGGGTATCGGCATCGCAGAGCCTGTTCGACGGCGGCCGGCTGCGCGCGGGCGTGGACTTCAGCAAGGCTGGCTACGAAGCCACCGTGGCCGCCTATCGCCGCACCGTATTGACGGCCATGCAAGAGGTCGAGGATGGCATCACCGGCCTGGCGGCGCTGGAGCGCGCCCAGCTCCAGTCGCAGTCGGCCATCGCCAGTGCGCGCCGGGTGCTGGAGATCGCCAGCAGCCGTTATGAAGGCGGGGCCACGCCTTACCTCGATGTGATCACGGCGCAACAGTCCCTGCTCAACAGCGAGCGCCAGTCGGCGCAATTGATGGGGCAGCGCCTGCTGGCCTCGGTGTTCCTGATCAAGACGCTGGGCGGAGACTGGCAGGGCCATTCCCTTGCGTCAGAGGCTGTGGCGAGCCAGCGGGAGCAGCCCTGAGCATGCAACTGATATGGTGGCCTGACCAGTTGTCCAGCTGGATCCTGACAGCGCCGTCAGCCAGCGGGGCAAGCGCGGCAATTGCCCTAGAAAGCCCTGCGTAATCGTCGAATCAGACCAATGCTGACCTCCCTAGAATCGCCGGTAAATCCCCCCATTTGCAGCGAGACTACTGAGGCCGACATGACCTGGTTCAACAATCTGAAGATAGCCAAGAAACTCATCGTTTCTTTTGCCGCCGTCATCGTGCTCACGGTGATCCTGGGCCTGTTTGCCATTGCTGAACTGAAGGCGGTCAACCAGGCCTCCACCGACATGGCCACCAACTGGCTGCCCGCCATCAAGGCCGCGCAGTCGATCCAGGCCTCGCTGCCACGCATGCGCATCTCTGAATTGCAGATGGTCACGGCTGTCACGCCGACCGAGCGCGAGGATGCGCTCAAGGCCATCAAGTCGCGCCTGGACATCCTGGCCAAGCAGCGCGCTACCTACGAGGCCCAGATCTCGGAGGCGGAAGAGAAGGCGCTCTACGAGAAGTTCTCCAAGAGCTTTGCCGCCTACCTGGAAATCGACAAGGAGTTGACCCGCATCTCCGGCGAGGGTAATGAAGAGCAAGCGCGCGCGCTTTTCAAGGGCGACTCCAACAAGACCTTCCGCAGCATGATCGAGAGCATGGACGAGATCATCAAGATCAACGACGCCGGCAGCCACCGTTCCGATGACATGGCCGAGGAGGTCTATCGCTCCGCCACGCTGTGGATCGTCGGCCTGCTGGCGGCCATCGTGGTGATTGCATTGGGTCTGGCGGTGGTGGTGGCGCGGGCAGTGTCGCGTCCGCTCAATGAAGCCGTGGCCGTGGCCGAACGCGTGGCGCAGGGCGACCTGACCGTGGATATCCGCGCCACCAGCACCGACGAGACCGGCATGCTGATGCATTCGCTGCGCGCCATGAACGATAGCCTGCAGAAGATCGTCGGCGAAGTGCGCACCGGCACCGACACCATCACCACCGCCTCGCAGGAAATCGCTACCGGCAACCTCGACCTGTCCTCGCGCACCGAAGAGCAGGCCGGTTCGCTCGAAGAGACCGCTTCGGCCATGGAAGAACTGACTTCCACCGTCAAGCAGAATGCCGACAACGCCCGCCAGGCTAACCAGTTGGCCGCCTCTGCCTCGGAGATTGCGACCCAGGGTGGTGCGGTGGTGGGCCAGGTGGTGCAGACCATGGAGGGCATCACCGAAAGCTCCAACCGCATCGCCGACATCATCAGCGTCATCGATGGCATCGCCTTCCAGACCAACATCCTGGCCCTGAACGCCGCCGTGGAAGCGGCCCGTGCGGGCGAGCAGGGGCGCGGCTTTGCGGTGGTGGCCTCGGAGGTGCGCTCGCTGGCGCAGCGCTCGGCCTCGGCGGCCAAGGAGATCAAGCAACTGATCGATGATTCGGTGGAAAAGGTGGGCGCGGGCAGCCAACTGGTGGAGCGCGCCGGTGCGACCATGAGCGAAGTGGTGGCCAGCGTTCGGCGCGTCACCGATGTGGTGGCCGAGATCAGCGCGGCCAGCAACGAACAGAGCACTGGCATCGAAGAGATCAACCGCGCCATCACGCAGATGGATGAAGTGACCCAGCAGAATGCGGCGTTGGTGGAAGAAGCCGCCGCCGCCGCGCAATCGCTGCAGGATCAGGCGGCACGGCTGTCGCAGGTGGTCAGCGTATTCAAGATCCAGCGTTGAATGGAACTCGTTGCGGCCCGCGCCTGAGGGGACTGCTCAGTCCGAACGGTGAGTGATGGAACGGCTTGGCGCGTCGGTTTCACACCGGCGGCAGCGCGAAGCAGTAACCCACCCCATACACCGCCTGGATCGCGTTGTGTCCGGGGAAGCAGGGTTCGAGCTTGCGTCGCAGGTTCTTGATGTGAGTATCGACGGCGCGATCGGTGACGGAGCGGTCGTCGTCGTGCAGATGATTGAGCAGCTGTTCGCGTGAAAAGACCTGGCCCGGCGCGCTGGCGAAGGTCTTGAGCAGACGCAGTTCCGCCGGCGTCAGATTGAGCGCTTCGCCGCGCACGCTGGCCTGGTGGCGCACATCGTCGATGTGCAGCAGCGGGTGTGTCGGCGCTTGCGGCGTTGCCTGCGGGGCGCGCTGCTGCACCAGTGCATTGCGGCGTAGCATGGACTTGACCCGGGCTACGATCTCGCGCGGCGAAAACGGCGTCTTGCCGATGTAGTCATCCGCACCCAGCTCCAGCCCGCGCAGACGGTCTTCCTCTTCAGCGCGCGCCGTCAGCATCAGCACCGGCACGTCCGAGAAGCTGCGCAACTGGCGGCAGATTTCCCAGCCATCCATTCCGGGCAGCATGATGTCCAGCAGGATCAGGTCCGGCCGTTGTGCGCGCACCGCATCCAGCGCCGCATCGCCGCGCGCCACGTGGCGCGAGGTGTAGCCGGCCAGCGCCAGATATTTATGCAACAGCTCGGCCAGCTTGGGTTCGTCTTCGACGATGAGGATGTCGGCGCTGGTCGGCGTCTCGAACTGGAACTCGTTTACGACATCGCTCATGCGCTGGCTCCTTCGTCTTCCAGTCGGGCCGGCAACACCACCGTCATTCGCAGTCCGCCCAGCGGTGAGGCGCTGGCTCCGATCGTTCCCTGATGGGCATCCACGATGCGGCGGCAGATCGCCAGGCCCAGTCCGGCGCCGCCGCTGGCGCGGTTGCGCGAGGCCTCGACCCGGAAGAAGCGCTCGAATAGCCGCGCCATCACTTCCGGCGGCACGCCCGGCGCGCTGTCCTCGAAGACCAGATGCCAGTGCTGTTGCAGTAGTTGCGCATGCACCTGCAGGCTGCCGCTGGCATCGGTATAGCGCAGGCTGTTTTCGAAGAGGTTGTTGAACAGCTGCTGCAGGCGCGCGCCATCGGCATGCACGGGCATGGCGTCGGGCAGGGTGATGCTCAGGCGCATGCCGCGCTGGCTGAAGCGTTCGGCATAGATTACCGCGGCCTCGCGCAGCAGCGGAGCCAGGTCGATATCGGCGTGGCGATAGGTGAGGGCGCCGGCGTCGGCTAGCGAGAGATCGTAGAGATCACCCACCAGCTTGTTGAGATGGGCGACTTCGTTCTTGAGCGAGCGCAGCGTTTGCGCATCGGGTTGCAGCACGCCGTCTTCCAGCGCTTCCAATTGACCATTGAGGATGCCCAGCGGCGTGCGCAGTTCGTGCGAGACATCGGCCATGAATTCGCGTCGCAGCTTTTCATTGCGTTCCAGCGTCATGGCCAATTGATTGAAGTCCTGCGCCAGCATGCCCACTTCATCGCCAGACTCGACCTCGACCCGGATGGCGTAGTCGCCGCTGGCCAATTGGTGGGTGGCGCGCGCCACCCGCGTCAGCGGACGCGTGAGCACGCCCGAGATGCGTACCACCAGGAAGGCCGCCAGCATCACCGCCACTACCGCGATGATGATCTGCGCGGCGAACTGGCTTTGCTGGAAGCGCAGGTCGATGGCGCCGATCACATTCTCGAACGGCGTCTGCGCCACCCAGCCGACGATCACGTCATCGCACAGCAGTGGCCGCAGGCGCGCGTCCGGGCCGATATCGGGATAGCCGATGACCAGCTGCCGATGCGCATCCAGCAGCGAAAAGCGCAGCGTCGCGCCGGTCAGGTCCGAGGGCGTCATCGGCGGGCCACGGGTGGTGGCCACACCGTTGTGCTCCACGATGGCTGGCTTCATCAGCTCGAACCAGACGCGCGGCTTGCCACGGATGAAGTCCCAGTTGCCGTGTTCGCGATAGGCCTGCTCCAGGCGCGGCACCATGTCTTCCATGCGCTGTTGGGCCTGTTCGTTGAGATAGCCGAGGAAATCGCGGTTGAAGATGTACTGGCCCGCGCCATTGATGGCCACGATCAGCGCCACGATCAGCGCCAGCATTGCGTAGAACAGCTTGAGGCGGATGTTGGCGCGGTAGAAGAAGCGGTCGGATAGCTCCGCGATCGAATGGGCAATGGACATGGTGGCGCTGGCGGCAATGACGGCAATGGCGATGGAGTCAGGCGAGAGCTTAACAAGATACGGGCTGCCGGTGTCCTCCAATGCCAGGAGAGCGACCCCGATGTTGCAGGGATGACATGCTGCCGCGCTTGCTCATTTTTCCCTCACATTTGTTTTCCATAATCGCAGGTCCGATAGCTCATTGCGCCCGGAACCCGCGCCCATGGCGGATCGCGGACGGGCAGAAAGCCACCCGATCATGCACTACATTGCAAGCACAGCGCGCCCTCAGGGGCGCACTTCCTCCACCGCAGCCCGTCTGGCGCTGTCCCTGATGCTGGTGGCCGTCCTCGGCGCCTGCTCCAAGTCTGGCGACCAGCCCAAGCCCGCCGCCCAGTCCGAAGTCGGCTACGTGGTCGTCAAGGCCCAGCGTCAGGCGCTGACCACCGAGTTGCCGGGCCGCACCACGGCTTATCTGGCTGCCGATATCCGTCCGCAGGTCGGCGGCATCATCCAGAAACGCCTGTTCAAGGAAGGCAGCAACGTCAAGGCCGGCCAGCCGCTGTACCAGATCGACCCGGCCAGCTACCAGGCCGCCTATGACAGCGCCAAGGCGTCCCTGCTCAAGGCGCAGGCCACGCTGGCGTCATCGAAGCTGAAGGCCGATCGCTACGCCGAACTGAACAAGATCGATGCCGTTTCCAGGCAGGACAATGACGATGCCCAGAGCACCCTGCGCCAGAACCAGGCCGATGTGGAGGTGCAGAAGGCCGCCGTGCAGACCGCCGCCATCAACCTGCAATACACCAAGATCCTCTCGCCCATCTCGGGCCGCATCGAGAAATCTTCCGTCACTCCCGGCGCACTGGTGACGGCCAGCCAGACTACGGCACTGACCACGGTGCAGCAGATCGATCCTATCTACGTGGACGTCACCCAGTCCACGGTGGACCTGCTGCGCCTGCGTCGCGAACTGGCCAGTGGCCAGATCCGCAAGAGCGGCGACAACGCGGCCCAGGTCAAGATCCTGCTGGAAGACGGCTCCACCTATGAGCGCACCGGCAAGCTCGAATTCACCGGCCTCTCGGTCGATACCGGCACCGGCATGATCACCCTGCGCGCGGTGGTCCCGAATCCGGATGGCGTGCTGCTGCCGGGTGCCTACGTGCGCGCCGTGCTGGAAGAGGGCGTGGATGAACACGCCTTGCTGGTGCCGCAGAAGGCCGTCAGTCGCGACCAGACCGGCGCGGCGACCGCGCTGGTGCTGGGTGCCGACGGCCGGGTGCAGCAGCGCCTGGTGAGCGTGGCGCGTGCAGTAGGCAACAACTGGTGGATCAGCAAGGGTCTCAAGGAAGGCGACAAGCTCATCGTCGATGGATTGCAGAAGGTGCGCACCGGCGACTCGCCGCGCGCCATCGACATCACCGACAGCCTGCAGAAGGACCTGGCGCGTGAAGCCGCTGCGGCGGCGGCCGATCCCTCCCTGGGCGGTGACGTTGGCAAGACCGGCGATGCAGCCGCCGCCCCGGCTACCGCCGCCACTAGCGCCCAGTCGAAATAAGCGAGGCGCACATGGCACGTTTCTTTATCGACCGGCCCATCTTCGCGTGGGTCATCGCCATCATCATCATGCTGGGCGGCCTGATGTCGATCCGCTCACTGTCGCTGGAGCAGTACCCCGACATCGCCCCGCCCAAGGTCAACATCAAGGCCACCTATACCGGTGCCTCGGCCAAGACCCTGGAAGACTCGGTGACCCAGGTCATCGAGCAGCAGATGAAGGGCCTGGACAACCTGCAATACATGTCGGCCAGCTCCAGTTCCGCCGGTAGCGCCACGGTCTCGCTGACCTTCACCGCCGGCACCAATCCGGACGTGGCGCAGATGCAGGTGCAGAACAAGCTGCAGCAGGTCACGGCGCGCCTGCCGCAGGCGGTGCAGAACAATGGCGTGACGGTGACCAAGGCCTCGACCGACATCCTCATGGTGCTGTCGCTGACCTCGGATGATCCGCGCATCACCAGCATCGACATCGGCGACTTCATCAGCAGCACGCTGACTGACCAGATCAGCCGCGTGGAGGGCGTGGGCGACGTGACCGCCTTCGGCACCAACTATGCGATGCGTATCTGGATCGATCCGGCCAAGTTGCAGAAATATGCGCTGATGCCCTCCGACATCACCAGCGCGCTGGAAGCGCAGAACACCGAAGTGTCGGCCGGCGAGATCGGCGCACTGCCGGCGCAACCGGGGCAGCAGATCAACGCCACCATCACGGCGCGCAGCAAGCTGACCACGCCCGAGGAGTTCCGCAACATCATCGTCAAGTCCTCCGCCGATGGGTCGGTGGTGAAGATGTCCGATGTGGCACGGGTGGAGCTAGGCGGCGAGAGCTACCAGGTCGCTTCGCAGCAGAATGGCAAGCCATCCTCGGCGCTGGCGATCCAGCTGGCCACCGGGGCCAACGCGCTGGCCACCGCTGATGCGGTCAAGAAGAAGATGGCCGAGCTGGAGCCTTATTTCCCGGCTTCCATGAAACTGAAGACCAATATCGCCTACGACACCACGCCTTTCGTGCGCGTGTCGCTGGAGGAAGTGGTCAAGACCCTGATCGAAGCCATCGTGCTGGTGGTGCTGATCATGTATCTGTTCCTGCAGAACATCCGTGCCACCTTCATTCCGGCCATCACCGTGCCGGTGGTGTTGCTGGGGACCTTCGGCATCCTCGCCATGTTCGGCTATTCGATCAACACGCTGACTATGTTCGGGATGGTGCTGGCCATCGGTCTGCTGGTGGACGATGCCATCGTGGTGGTGGAAAACGTCGAGCGCCTGATGAGCGAGGAAAAGCTCAGTCCCAAGGAAGCCACCCGCAAGTCCATGCAGGAAATCACCGGCGCGCTGGTCGGCATCGCCATGGTGCTGTCAGCGGTGTTCATCCCGATGGCCTTCTTCGGCGGATCGACCGGGGTGATCTATCGCCAGTTCTCCATCACCATCGTCTCGGCCATGGCGCTGTCGGTGATGGTGGCGCTGACGTTGACGCCGGCCCTGTGCGCCACGCTGTTGAAGCCCCATGCCAGCGGCCATGTGCAGCAAGGTAAATTCTTCTCCTGGTTCAATCGCACCTTCGACCGCAGCGCGACCCGCTATCAGGGCGGCGTCGGCGGCTTGCTCAAGCGCGGCAAGCGCGGGCTGCTGATGTATGCCCTGATCGCGGTGGCGATGGCGGTGCTGTTCATGCGTCTGCCCACGTCCTTCCTGCCGGAAGAAGATCAGGGCGTGCTGATGGCGCAGATCCAGTTGCCCACGGGTGCCACTGCCGAACAGACCGCGACGGTGGTCAAGACCGTGCAGGAATATTTCATGAACAAGCCGGAGTCGGTCGAATCGGTGCTGGCCATCGTCGGTGCCGGTGTGGGCGGCAACAGCCAGAACGGCGCGCGCGCCTTCATTCGATTGAAGGACTGGGACCAGCGCACCGGTGCCGGGCAATCGGCTTCCGAGCTGGTGCGTCGCGCCAATGCGGACTTGTCCAAGATCCGGGGAGCGCGGGTGTTCCTGATGAATCCGCCGGCGGTGCGTGGTCTGGGCCAGAGTTCTGGCTTCGATCTGGAATTGAAGGATGTGGGCGGCGTCGGCCACGATGCCCTGCTCAAGGCACGTGACCAGTTCCTGCAACTGGCGCGCAGCAACGCGCTGCTGGCCAACGTGCGCACCACCGGCCTGGATGACACGCCGCAATTGCGCGTGGCCATCGATGACCGCAAGGCCGATGCGCTGTCGATTGCGACCTCGGACATCAATTCCACCTTGGCCACTGCGATGGGCGGCACCTACGTCAACGACTTCCTCAGCAATGGCCGCGTCAAGAAGGTCTATGTGCAGGGAGATGCGGCCTTCCGCATGCAGGCCGAAGACCTGAACCGCTGGTATGTGCGCAATTCGGCCAGCCAGATGGTGCCGTTCTCGGCCTTCATGAGCAGCAAGTGGACTTACGGGCCGTCGCTGCTGGAGCGCTACAACGGCGTGTCTTCCTTCGAGATCGTTGGCGAACCGGCCGCCGGCGTCAGTTCCGGCAGCGCCATGGCCGAAGTGGAAAAGCTGGTGGCGCAACTGCCGGCGGGTATCGGTTTCGAGTGGACCGGTTCGTCCTACCAGGAGCGGCTCTCGGGCAACCAGGCACCGATTCTGTATGCGATCTCCATCCTCTTCGTCT
>Ga0160495_100664_pt1 | contig 13821 bp, 6 predicted proteins | sample DID4MG_4_FD_108251 | JGI IMG/M metagenome (GOLD analysis project Ga0160495, IMG submission 108251) | Enriched soil microbial communities from UW Madison campus, WI, USA - DID2933_E24_FP4 MG | ecosystem: Environmental > Terrestrial > Soil > Unclassified | place: USA: Madison, Wisconsin | collected... | reverse complement strand
GGCCCACGTGGCGGAATTGGTAGACGCGCATGGTTCAGGTCCATGTGCCGCGAGGTGTGGGGGTTCGAGTCCCTCCGTGGGCACCAAAACATAAAAGGTCGAATGATGAAAATCATTCGGCCTGTTGCGTTTTGGGGACCACGAGCAAAGCGCCTGCGCGCTTTGCGGGAGGGATGAGAAAGTCCGGCCTTGCAAGGCCGGACGGGGTCGCGGGACGTGACCGAGTGCCTCAGTGCGCAGCAAAACATAAAAGGTCGAATAATGAAAATCATTCGGCCTTTTGCGTTTTGGGGACCACGAGCAAAGCGCCTGCGCGCTTTGCGGGAGGGATGAGAAAGTCCGGCCATGCAAGGCCGGACGGGGTCGCGGGACGTGACCGAGGTCCTCAGTGCGCAGCAAAATAGAAAAGGTCGATTGACGTAAGTCAGTCGGCCTTTTCTATTTTGGGCTCACAAGAAACGTCGGCTCACTTTGCGGTAGGCTTGGGCTTCCTCGTTCTCATATTCCAGGGAGACCATGAAAACCACCCTCACCTTGCTGACCGCCGTCCTGAGCACCGTCGCCATGGGACAGTCCTACGCCACCGACGCGACACATAAGCCGCCTGGCTACATCGACCAGCTTGAAATCACCCAGACCGTGGATGCCTTCGGCGGTGCGACACCAGCCGGCGCAGCAGGTCCTTACCAGTTGGTCGCGGGTATCGTGCACGGGAAACTCAATCCCCACCATCCCGACAACGCGATGATTACCGACCTGGACAAGGCGCCCAGAGACGCCAATGGCTATGTCTCCTACACGACCGACTTCGTGATCCTGCGTCCCAAGTCGGCCGCCCAGGCGCGCCGCGTGCTCTTCTATGATGTCGCCAATCGTGGCCGCAAGCTGGCCGAGGAATTCTTCATCGGTGGCAAATCCTTGCGCAATGGTCCCGCTCCCGGCGACACCTATCCTTCCCTGCTGCGGGCCGGCTACACCATCGTCTGGAGCGGCTGGCAGGGCGATCTGAAGCAATCGGGCGCGGCCATTGACGGCGCATTGGGTACGCAATTCCCTGTGGTCGGCAACAAGGATGGCTCCGCCATCACCGGCCTGAGCCGCGAAGAATACATTCCCGATTTCCATCAGGGACACAAGGAATTCAAACTCTCCTACCCGCCCGCATCGCTGCGCGACAAGGCGCAAGTGAGTTTCACCGTGCGCCAGACCTGGCGCAATGCGCAAGGGCAGCAGGATTACCAGGCCCCCTCCGCTCTCGTGACTGACTGGCGTTACGCGCCCAAGGCGGACGGCAGCGTGAACGTGGTCTTCACCCCGCCACCGGCAGTACCCGGCCCCGCAGGTGCCACCGTACCTGCTGACCAGGGCAGCATCTACAGCTTCGTCTATCCCGCCACCCATCCCAGGGTGATGGCCATCGGCTTTGCCGCCGTGCGCGACCTGGTGAGCTTTCTGCGCGATGCGCCAGCCGATGCCCAGGGAACGGCCAATCCCCTCAACGACATGAAAAACGCCGCGTGCGTCGAGCAACAGGCTTGCTCGGCAAGCGACAAGCGTAATTTTGACTTGACCATCGGTGAAGGTATTTCACAGTCAGGCCGGTTCATGCGCGACTTCCTCTACATGGGATTCAACAAGAACGCGCAAGGTGACAAGGTCTTCGACGGCATGATGGCCATCATCCCGGGAGGACGCCGCACCTGGATCAATGAACGTTTTTCCCAACCGGGCCGCTGGTCCAAGGGCCATGAAGAACACTGGATGCCGGGCGACCAGTTTCCGTTCGCCTACAACGTGATGAAAGATCCGGTCAGCGGCGCGACCGATGGCTTGCTCAAGCAATGCAGCGCCAGCGCGACCTGCCCGAAGATCATGCAGATCGATGGCAGCTTTGAATGGTGGGGTGGACGTGGCGCGCTGGTGGTGACCGATGGCGCGGGCAAGGATCTGGTCTTGCCGGACAACGTGCGCTACTACCTGATCTCCGGCACGCAACACGCAGGTGGACCCGGCATCAAGAATGGTTTGGTCAAGCAGAACGGCACGGGCAGTATGTGCCAGTTCCCGCCCAGTCCGGTGACGCAGGCTCCGGTGCTGCGCGCCATGATTCCCGCGATGGAAAACTGGCTGGCCAAGGGCCAGTTGCCGCCGCCCTCGCGCTACCCGACGGTGGCCAGCGGTACGGCAGTTACGCCAGTCCAGGCCTCGGTCGGTTTCCCTGCACTGGACAATGTGGTGGTGCCACTGGCTGATGCAGCCGGGACCGTAACGCCAACGGAACTGCATCTGGCCTACAGCGGCATCCACAACCCGCTGAACGTGACCGACTATCGCAACGCCATCCCGGTCGCGGATGCTGCGCGGCCCTATCGCATCCTCGTGCCGAAGGTCGATGCCGATGGCAATGAACTGGACGGCATCGCCCAGCCTGAAGTGGCGGTGCCGCTGGCGACCTATACGGGATGGAACCTGCGGGCCGCCGGCCATGCACAAGGCGAAACCTGCTCCTCGCTGGGCAGTGCGATTCCCTTCGCCGTAAGCAGCGCCGCCAAGAGCGCCAGCGATCCGCGACCGGCACTGGATCAGCGCTACCAGGGCCGGGCGGATTACGCCGCCAAGGTCAGGGCTGCTGGCGACAAGCTGGTGCGCGAGGGCTATCTGCTGCCGCTGGATGCCGAGCATATCTTTGCTGCGCACGCCCGCCAGGTATCACCGCAACTGATCCCGCAACCCTGAGTCAGCTTGCGACGTCCATGGGTGCAGGCCGGCCCATGGACTGCCTGCACCTGTTCAGCGTCGCGGCTTGTCTGCCGGTCGCGCCACCGCGCCCCGCACCTCAAACCGTACCCGATCCAACTCCTTGCCATTCTTGTCCTGCAACACCAGCACATGCTTGCCCGGCCAGGGCATCCAGTCGAAACCCAACGCCTCTTGGCTGGACGCAGACGCACTGGCCGTCACCTTCTGCGCCTTCACCCTGCCCGCCTGCATGAGCTCCTGCGGTATCAGCTTGCCATCCAGCATCCAGCGGCTACCCGCAGGCGCGCCCTGCGCGCGGAAGCGGATGCGCTGGCGCGCAGGTGGAATGTCGGGATCCAGCGCCGCCAGCATGCCCGTAGTCGGATAAGTGATGGCAGGATGGATATCGCGCGCATAGGCCAAGCGGATCTCGGCCTGCCCGGTACCAGGCAGGAAATATTCCGTGCGCGCCGCTTCCACATCCTGCTCATAACGGATTGCCTGCGCCTGCACGCCTGCGGGCTTCGCTGGCGGCCCGTTGCCCGCATCGCGGCCACCGCTGCGGCCACGCTCATGCAGATACTGCATCACCTCTTGCCATACCGGTGCAGCACCGGTCACGCCGGACACGTCCCACATCGGCGCGCCAGAAGCGTTTCCCACCCATACCCCTACGGTATAACGCGAGGAGTAACCGACGCACCAGTTGTCGCGCATGTCCTTGGAGGTTCCGGTCTTGACCGCCGTCCAGATGCGGGTGGACAGCGCATTCTCCAGCCCGAAGGTACGGGCGCGCGCGCTGCGGTCTGAAAGAATGTCGCCGACGATGTAGGCTGCATCGGCATCCATCACCTGCGTCGTACGCACCGCCGTGCGCGCCTCGTCGAGCCGCGTGCGCAATGGCGTGTAGCGTCCCTGGTTGGCCAGCACGCGATAGGCATTGGCCAGATTGGCCAGCGTGACGTCGGCGCTGCCCAGCGCCAGGCTATAGCCGTAGTAATCGCCACTCTCGCGCAAGTTGAAACCCAATGCCTGCAAGCGCCGGAAGAAGCGTTCCGGCGTGACCATCACCAGCGTGCGCACGGCGGGGATATTGAGCGAGGAACCCAGCGAGGTACGCAGGCTGACCAGTCCCTTGTATTGCTTGTCGTAGTTCTGCGGGATGTAGAGCCCCGCCGAGGTGGCGAGGTTGACGGGCGAATCGTCCAGCAAGGACGCGGCCGTCAGCCATTTCCTTTCGATCGCCAGTTCGTAGAGGAAAGGCTTGAGCGTCGAACCCGCCTGCCGCTGCGCCACCACGCCATCCACATTGGCCGCCGCCGACAGCGGGCCGCTGGAACCGACCCAGGCCAGCACTTCGCCCGTGGCGTTATCGATGACGATGATGGCGCCATCCTCGATGTTGCGCTCGGCCAGCCCGGCCAGTTGATGGCGCAAGGCTTGTGTGGCGAAGCGCTGCAAGGGCGCATCCAGCGTGGAACGCAATTGCTGACCCGGTGCGTTCAGCAGCTTGCGTGCCAGATGCGGCGCCAGTTGCGGCGCATCGCTGGTACCTGGCAGATCACGCTTGGCCGACACCCGTGCGAGCGCCAGTTCAGCACGACCATCCATGCCACTGCACTGCGCGCCTGCGCCCTCTTCCTTGAGGATGGCGCAGGCACGTTCGGTCACGCGGCGCGGTGTCGCATTGGGCGCACGGATCAATGCGACCGCGATGGCAGCCTCCCCCTGATCGAGTCCGCTGGGATGCTTGCCGAACATCACGCGCGACAAGGCATGCACGCCCACCAGTTCGCCCCGGAAGGCTACCAGGTTGAGATAGGCTTCCAGGATCTGGTCCTTGCGCCAACTGCGTTCCAGCGATTGCGCGATCCACGCCTGCGAAACCTTCTGCGTGAGTGACCGTGCGCCGGACTTGCGGCGCAGATCGTCATAGATCAAACCCGCCAGTTGCATCGTGATGGTGGAGGCACCGCGTGTCTTCGTATTCCAGAGATTGCCCCAGGCCGACGCCGCCACGGCGCTCCAGTCGATGCCGCTGTGCTGGAAGAAGCGCCGGTCTTCGGAGGCGATCAGGGCATGCCGCAGTGCGGGGGAGACATCCTCCAGCTTGACCCAGGACAATTTGCGCTCGTCCATGTTCACGCGCAGGCGCTGCAACAGCTCGCCATTGCGGTCCAGCAAACTGGCCTCCGAGGGCAGGAAGTCGCGCTGCACTTCGGTGAACGAAGGCACGGCGCTGGCCGCTACCGGCATCAGCAAAGCCAGCACCAGCGCGCCCATCGGATACAGCGCGCCGGGCCGGATCTTGCATGTGCTCATGCCGATCACTGCGCAGCCTTCACGACCAGCTTGCCATTGGGGACTTCACCGAACATCTCCGGCGCATACATCGCTTCCACCCGCGTAGGCGGGAGGTTGAATTCACCGGCATTGTTCAGGCGCACCGTGTAACTGATGCTGGTGCGACCCTTGGGCATGGCTTCGTAGTAGGCGCGATAGGCTTCGAAGCTGCGCTCTTCATAGGCCAGCCAGCCCATGCCACGGTCACGCGGGGCTTCCTGCTTGCCCTGTGCGATGGCCGAGTCGCGGCCCAGGCCGGAACCCAGCAGGGTCGCGCCGCCCGGTACCGGATCACTGACCACGACCCAGGTCATCTCGGCTTGCGCGTCGATGTCCAGCGTCACGCGCAACACGTCGCCACGCGTGTAGACCCCAGCCTGCTTCTGCTCGATGGCCTCGACCTTGCGGGTGATGCGATAACCGGCTGCGAAGGGCTGCTTCAAGGGAACCGCTGCCAGACTCTGCAGCGTCACCCAGGGCTTGCCGTTACCCTCTTGCGCCAGGCGCACGCTGCCGCCCTGCGCATTGCCTTCCGGCCACGGCAATTGCAACTTGCCGCCATTGGCCGCGCCGCTCCACGCCAGGCTCTGGGTGGCGGTGCTGACGCCGTTCTGCTCCAGCGTGGCGCGGGTGGTGCCGGTGACCGGTTCGGACTCGAACTTGCGGGCGAATTTTTCCAGCGCCAGGCTGCCCCAGACGTTGGCCGTGGTGGTGCTCCAGTGACCGCGCTGCTGGCGGCTGATGGCGCCGGCGATCAGGCGCGGCATATCCTCGCGCCAGGCAGGGTTGTTCAGCTCCAGCAGGATCAGGCGGTTGGCGTTGGCATCGGCGCTGCTCATGAGCCACCACCAGTAATCACCCTCCTCGTTCGAGAAGCCCATGCGCGTACCCTGGAAGTTCAGACGGGCGCGCAGAATCTGGTCAGCCTCCTCCAACTTCTTCTGCCGGTCTGGGATGGCGGCGGCGCGTTGCAGAATGCCGATCCAGTCCAGCAGCCCTGAGGTCGGCCAGGCATTGGGATTGATCTGGAGCGAGCCCAGCATCGCGGACTGCACGCGGTTGTAGCGCGACAGTGCTTCCAGTGCGGCCAGCTTGCGCACATCGAGGTCCTTCTGCGGCGACCAGAAGTCGCGCATGAGCTTGCCCTCCACGAAGGCCGCCAGACCATCCAGCATCTTGTCGCGGCTGGCTTGAGGGATGGCATAGCCGGCTTCGTTGGTGGCAGACAGCAGATAGGCGGTCAACGTATCGCTGCCCCGGCGCGCGCCACTGTCGCTGGGCGGGAAGTAGTAGGCTAGGCCGTCACCATCCAGATAGGTCGGCAGGTCGGCCACGATCTTCTGCCACGCTGCCTCATCGCGCAGGCCGATGGCCTTGGAGGTCTTCTGCTCCAGGCAGGCGAAGGGATAGTTGACGAAGTAGCGGGTCAGCGCATCGCTGCCACCGGCCAGGCTGGGCTTGAGCGAGATCGCCAGAGCGCCGCGTCCCGGCAGGCTGTCGGCCGGTCGTGCGACGTTGATGGCGGCGCTCTTGTCCAGCTGGAACAGCGTGGCCTGCTGCACCGTGACCGGCACCGCAGGGACCACGCGCTGGGTGAACTTCATGGCGTCGCGGGCTTTCTGCCCACCCTGCTCCTGCGCGCTGATTTCCCAGGCCAGCTGATTGATGCCTTCAGGCGTCTGCACCGGCCACATGATTTCCACCGACTGCCCGGCAGCAATCTTCACTTCACGTTCAGGCAGTGTCAGCGTACTCGTTGCAGTGCCGCCCTGCGCACGCGCGGCGACCTTGATCGTCATGTCATGCGTAGTGGTGTTGCGCACCGTGACGGTGCCATTGAAGTTGTCACCCTCGCGCACCAACGGTGGCAGGCCGGAGATGACCTGCACGTCCTGCGTGGAGCGGATGCTGATGCTGCCGGTGCCGAAATCGCTGACGCCATTCTCGGCGATGGCGACGATGCGGAACGAGGTCAGTGCATCATTGAGCGGTACCTCCAATTGCGCCTTGCCCTCGGCATCCAGCGTGACACTGGGCTTCCATACCAGCAAGGTATCGAACAGTTCACGCGTGGGCGCGCGGCCCCCGCCGCCGCCTGCAGGCGTGGCCTTCTTGCCATAGTGGCGCTTGCCAACCACCTGCATCTGCGCAGTGGACGTTTCCACGCCATAGCTGCGCCGTTGCAGCATGGCGCGCAGTACATCCCAGCTGCCGTTGGGTTGCAACTCCAGCAGCGCTTCGTCGACGGCGGCCAGCGCGAATTCGCCACCGGCGGCGGGCTTGCCGTTGGGCAGCTTCACCTGCACTTGGACCTTGGCCGTGGCGCGGATCGGGTAAGTCGGCTTGTCGGTGCTGAGCGCGACTTGCAGACGATGGCCGGCATCACCGACATTGACTTCGGCGACGCCGAATTTCCAGGCCGGCTTGGAGAGATCGACGATGGGGCCGGGTCCCTGATATTCGCGGAATTCATGCCACCAGTTGATCGGTTCCTTCCAACCCCAGATGAAGAAGGAATACCACGGCACCTCGCGCATGCGGCCGCGCACGGCCAAGACCGACACATAGACGTTGGGACCATACTCAGCCTTCATCGGCACGCTGATGGTCGGGTCCTGGCCGGACAGCTGCACCACGCGCGTATCGATCACCCCTTCGCGCTCCACCGCGACCAAGGCGGTAGCGTAGCGGAATGGCATGCGCACCTGGAAGGTGGCGGTCTCACCGGGCTGGTAGTTCTTTTTCTCGGGCAGGATGTCGATGCGATCCTGGTTCTCCCCATCGAACCAGACTTCGCCACGCCCCGTGACCCATACCGAGGAACGGGCAGCGGCCGCGTTGCCATTGCCATCCTTGGCGCTGGCGATCAATTCCACATTGCCGGCTTCCGACAATTCCGTGTCGCAGGTGAACATGCCGTGCTGGTCGCTCTTGCCGGAGCAGAGCTTGCCCAGGTCCTGCTTGCTTTCATCGTTTTCATACGCGTAGAAGCCGCCGACCATGCGCTTGCGGTGCGAATTGGTCTGCCGCGCCAGCCCTCGGATTTCCACCGGCACGCCGGCTTGCGGCTGGCCTGCCGTGTTGAGGGTGACAGCGGTGAGCGTCAGCTTCTTCTTCACCGAGACCCAGTTGCCGGTGCGCAGGCCGACCACCACGGCGGCGGGCCACAGCGGCGTGACGGCCGAGATGGTCTGCACTTCGCCGTTGGGATCGCTGTAGGTCATCTCGGTGAGCAATTCCTGCGGGCGCTGCAGCACAGGCAGTTTGCCGATGACGGCGCGGCCTGCGCCGTTCTTGTCGAGGGTGACGGCGAGCTTGTCGGCGACGATCTTCTGATCATCGGCATTGCTGTCGTCATCGCTGCGCGGGGCATCGAAGGAGAAACCATCGTAGCCAGCGATATTGACCGACCGCGAACGCAGCAGCGAGGAGACCCGCACCGCCTGGTTGGCGGCGGCACCGCCATTGATGTAGTTCAGTTGCAGATCCAGCGGCAGCTCCTTGATGGCGACCTGCGCGCCCTTGGGCGGGGTGATGCGCCCCTGCATCAGCGGCAGGCGGAATTCCTCCACGCGGAACATGCCAGTGACATAACTGCCCCGGCCATAGCTGCCCTCATACTCACCCTCGTCGGATGCGCCATTGGCATCGCTGCTGGCGTTGGCATTGGCGTTGGCCTTCACCTGCCCCTGGTCGAGCACGACTTCATAGGTCCCCAGCTTGGCTTGCTTGGGCAGTGCGAAGCTGGTCTCGGCGCTCTTATTACCGCGCCAGGTCAGTGGGAACTGGTATTGCTGGCCGCTGCCGAGATGGCTGATGCGGATGCGCGTGGGCAGGTCTTCCTTGCGCATCAAGCCAAAGCCTTGCAGGGTCTCGGTGCGGATGACGTGCTTCATCGAGACGGTCTCGCCGGCGCGCAACAGGGTGCGGTCGAAGATCGTGGTGGCGCGGACGGTGGCTGACTTGTCCATGTCGGTGGGCAGGTTGAAGCGCCAGGATTCGATGCCCTCGTTCCAGGAGGTCAGCGCGAAGGCCATGTCTTGGCGGCCCTGCTCGTCGGTCTTGCGGGCGCTCACGAAGAGGCCGTTGATCTTGTCGGCATTGTCGGGGCTGTAGCCACGATTGGCACAGGCATCTTCCAGTACCGGCATCATGGCCACGCCGCTGGCGTTGGTCTTGCCCTGCCAGAGCTGGGTGCCATCGCAATTGGAGACGCGGATCTCGGCATCGGCTACTGGCTTGGCATCATCCAGCCGGGTCACCCAAACCGCGCCATTGGCGCGGCCCAGCTTGACGTGCACCGACAGGTTGGTGACCAGCGCGCTGGTGCGTACATACATCGGCTGGGGCTTGCCCAGCAGCGACGCGCCCAGCTTCTGCGATTCCAGTTCGACCACGTAGAAACCAGGGTCCTTCAGGGGAATGCCGATCACCTCGAAGGGCCACTCGCCATCCTTGGCCTCCTTCTGCGCGGGCAGATCGAGTTTCTTCGCGCCCGGCTCCTTGGCCAGCAAGCTGAGGCTGCGCGTATCCACCTTCTTCGGATCGCCCCACTTCTCGTGGTACTTGTTCAGGCGCGTGAGCCAGGCGATGACGGCCTTGTCGCCATCGACCTTGAGGTCGGCGACCTGACCGGGCATGGCGCGGCCATCCTTGCCGCGCACTTGCAAGCCGGCTTCCACACGGCGCAGCGTGACCGGCAGCGTGGGATCGGCATTGAGTTCGATGATGCCGAAGGGGGCCGCCGGAAATTTGGCCAGCGGCGGGAAATCAGCCAGGGCAGACTTCAGCGGGAAGCTGCCCGCATTGACCAGCGTGCGGCCATCCTCGTCCTTGAAACCGGACGGCAGGCTGATGGTGAATTCGGATTTCTCCGGGAACGGCGGCTTGAAACGCAGCTCGCGCACGGCCTCATCCTTGCCCCCTTCCAGGGTCGGCTTGATCTTGCCGGTGGTAGCGTTCATGAGCACCTGCTCGGCCAGCTTGCGCGGCACCGGGGCGGAGAACGAGAGTGTGACCGGGAGGATCGGCGAGCAAGCCGCATTGGCGTTCTCACGCTGGCACGACAGGCTGGCGGCGAATTCGCTGCGCACCTGGAATTCAAAGACCTGCGGCTTGGCAGTGAGGACCGAAGGCGCATTCGCCGCTGCGATACCGCTATCCCACACCAGCTTCACGTGCGCCTCGTTGGGCAGGCGCTGCTGGCACTGGACGATGGTCACGGCCGCCGGATCTGCGCCCTTGGCGAATTGCTGCAGCAGGGCTTTGCGATCAGCGTCGCCCACCGCCTTGGCGGGAATGCGTTCATTGATGCCTTCGGCTTCGCAATACAGGTGCTCGCGTACGGAGGCTGCGGTAGCCGGCCCGTTCTGGAACAGGATGAAGGCCTGGTCTTCGGCGATCTGCGCGCCGTTGTAGGGCTGTACACGGCTCACCGCCGGACCGCCAGTGCTGAACTGGAAACGAATCTTGCCGCTGACCGCGTTGCCTGCGACTGAACGGGCATCGGCGCGTACATTGAAACTGCAACGGGTACCGGGCGGCAGGTCGCGTTCGAAGTCATAGACCCAGTTCTTGTCATCGGCCCAGCGCGCCGTGCCGCTGACGGCGCAATCGGCATCGAAGGGAGAAGCCGCCTTGGGATCGCCGAACCTGACCATGGATTCCGAGAAGCGCGCCCGCACCTGGCGGATGCGCTGCACTTCGCCCTGCGGCGAGAAGGACTGCACGGCAGCGCTAGCGGCCTGGGCCGGCGTGACGGGCAGCCAGACCAGGGCTGCACCGCAGGCCAGCGCCAGGGTCCAGGCACGCGCTGCGCCGCGACTGCTCATGCGCACCCTGGCCAAGAGCTGGGCCGGGCGCGTGGCCATGCCGGTTTCCGTTTGATTCATGTTGTTCTCCGGATCAATCTTGTTGTGATGACGGCCACAGGTCATTTCCCCCTTGCGGCAATGCTGGCGCTCTGACTGGAATAACGGCAAAACGTTTCCGATTTAAAGCTTGTCCTGCAAAAAATCCAGGAAACAGCTGATGCGGCGGGACAGCTGAGTATTGTGGTAATACACCGCCGATATCTTCTGGCGATAGCCGCTATCGTAGCGCTCCAGCAGCCGCACCAGGCGTCCGGCGGCCAGGTCGGCATGGCTCATGAAGTCCGACAGGCAGGCAATGCCCTGCCCCTGCAAGGCCAGGTGGCGGATGGTCTCGCCGCTGGAGGCGCGGATCGCGGGGCGCACCTGGTAGCGGTCGCCCGCCGTATGCCGCAGCGGCCAGTGGTTCAGCGTCTCAGGCTGGGCGAAACCGATGAGCTGATGCTGCTCCAGCGCCCCGACCGCATCGGGCGCGCCATGGCGTGCCAGGTAATCCGGGCTGGCCACGATGTTGAGGCGGGCTGAACTGAGTGCGCGCGCATGCAGCGTGGAGTCCTGCAACTCGCCGATGCGGATGGCAATGTCGGCACGCTGCTCCACCAGGTCGATGAAGCGGTCATGGGTGGTCAGTTCCAGCTCGATGTCCGGATAGGCGGCGCGAAAAGCGCCCACATGCGGCACCACGCAATGCAGCATGAAAGGCACTGCGGCATCCACGCGCAGCTTGCCGACCGGCTTGCGGCTGCGCATGCGCACCGTGTCTTCGGCCTGCTCGATGGCAGCCAGGATGGCGCGAGCCTGGGCCAGGAAGGCCTGGCCCTCTTCCGTGAGCTCCATGCGGCGCGTGGTGCGGGTCAAGAGGCTCGCGCCCAGCTTCTCTTCCAGCCGCGACAGGGCACGGCTTACGCCGGAGGTGGTCTGTTCCAGCACTTCAGCGGCCGCCGAGAGCGTGCCGGCTTCCACTACGGCGACGAAGGTGCGCAACTCCTCGGAGTGGATGCTCATTATTGACTCCAGATCAAATATTCTTTGATTGTAACGGCATTTTTCTCAACAAAGACTGAGCGCACAATCCTTCATCTCGCTGGCAATCCCGTCCGGGTGTACCAGCCTGCTCCCATCATCACAAAGGATTGCCATGCCAATTGCACTTTGGGCGCTGACCATCAGCGCATTCGCTATCGGAACCACCGAGTTCGTCATCATGGGCCTGCTACCAGAAGTGGCGGCCAACCTGGGTGTAAGCCTGTCCTCGGCCGGACTGCTGGTCACCGGCTATGCGCTGGGCGTCTTCGTGGGCGCGCCGCTGGTAACCGCCACCACGGGCCGTCTGCCGCGCAAGACCTTGCTGGTCGCGCTGATGGTCGTGTTCGTCATCGGCAACCTGGCGTGCGCCATCGCGCCGGGCTACGCCACGCTGATGATAGGCCGGGTGGTGGCCTCGTTCGCCCATGGCGCGTTCTTCGGCGTCGGCTCGGTGGTGGCGACCAGCCTGGTTCCGAAGGAAAAGCAGGCCTCGGCCATCGCGCTGATGTTCACCGGCCTGACGGTGGCCAATGTACTGGGCGTGCCGTTCGGCGCCTGGCTGGGCCAGAGCTATGGCTGGCGCGCGACCTTCTGGGCGGTGACCGCCATCGGTGTGATCGCGCTGGCCGCCACCGCGCTGCTGGTACCGCGTTCGCAAGGTGGCGAGCAGGCCGATTTCGGCAAGGAAGTGCGGGTGCTGATGCGCCCGCAGGTGATGCTGGGGTTGCTGATGACGGTGCTGGGCTTTGGCGGCGTGTTCGCGACCTTCACTTACATCGCGCCCATCCTGACCGACATCAGCGGCTTCCCGGCCTCGGCGGTCTCGCCCATCCTGCTGCTGTTCGGCCTGGGACTGGTGATCGGTAACCTGACGGGCGGCAAGCTGGCCGACCGCAAGCTCATGGCTAGCCTGGTGGGCAGCCTGGTGCTGCTGGCGGTGGTGCTGGTGCTGTTCGGCCTGACCAACGGCAACCAGATCGCCGCCATCATCGGCGTGGGCCTGATGGGCATGGCCGCCTTCGCCACCGTGCCGCCGCTGCAGATGCGGGTGCTGCAAAAGGCCACTGCCGCGCCCAACCTCGCGTCCTCGGCCAATATCGCCGCCTTCAATCTGGGCAATGCTGCCGGTGCCTGGCTGGGCGGCGTGACCATCGACCACGGCCCTGGCCTGCATGCCGTACCTTATGTTGCCGCCCTGCTGCCGCTAGCCGGGATCGTGGTGGCTCTGGTGAGCTGGAAGATGGATAGCCGCACCTGCGCCAGCGTGAGCGCGAGCGAACGCGTCAAGACCTGCTGAGGCATGCAGATGAGCCCGTTCCCTTCACCTTGATGGCCATACCGACGCAGATAAAAAAAGAGCTTGCCGCGGCAAGCTCTTTTCACATCCGATACACATCCGATACACATGCGATGCACTTGTGATGAACAAGTGATCAGCCACCCTTCTTGATCCAGGCGGCCAGCTGGTGCGGACCCAGACCGTCATATTCTTCGAAGGGCTGGTGAATCCACGGATTGGTCGGCAGATAGTCGATATGGAAATCGGGTTCCACCACCGAGCAGGCCTTCCACCACAACACGGCACTCTTGATCTCGGTGACCGAGGGGTAATGCTCCTTCAGGTGGACCATCACCTTCTGCAGGGTGACGCCGGAATCGACCAGGTCGTCCACCAGCAGGATGCGGCCACCCAGGGTTCCCTTGGTGATGGTGATGTACTTGGAGATGTCCAGGGAGCTGCAGATGGTGCCGGCGGCTTAGCAGTAGGAGCTGGTCGAAAGAATGGCCAGCGGGACATCGAAAATGCGTGACATCACGTCACCCGGGCGCAGGCCGCCACGCG
>Ga0160495_100663_pt1 | contig 13830 bp, 13 predicted proteins | sample DID4MG_4_FD_108251 | JGI IMG/M metagenome (GOLD analysis project Ga0160495, IMG submission 108251) | Enriched soil microbial communities from UW Madison campus, WI, USA - DID2933_E24_FP4 MG | ecosystem: Environmental > Terrestrial > Soil > Unclassified | place: USA: Madison, Wisconsin | collected... | reverse complement strand
TTCGAGGTAGCGCGCCTCCAGACCGCTTTCCTCAAGGGCTGCCGCCACGCGCTCGACCCAGTCGCGTTCCTGGAACTGGCGAGCGGAAACGTTGACGCTGACGACGATGGGCGGCAGGCCGGAGAGCTGCCAGGCCTTGTTCTGCCGGCAGGCGGTGCGCAGCGTCCAGTCGCCGATGGGGCCGATGAGGCCGGTTTCCTCGGCAAGGGGGATGAACTCGCCCGGCGAGACGATGCCGCGCTCGGGGTGACGCCAGCGGATCAACGCCTCGACGGCGAAGATACGGCCGGTCACGAGGTCCATCTGCGGCTGGTACTGAAGGAAGAACTCGGTCTGGGCAAGAGCGCGACGCAGCTCCTCCTGCCGCTCGAGCTTCTCATGGGCGCGGGCGGCAAGCTCGAAGGTGAAGACCTGCACCGCATCGCGGCCGATCTCCTTGGCGCGATACATGGCCATGTCGGCGCGCGCCAGAAGCTCGCTGACATTGCGGCCGTGTTCCGGATAGACGGCCACGCCCATGCTGCATGTCACCTGGAACGAACGGCCGTCGATCTCGACCGGCTCGGCGACGGCCTCGCGCACGGAGCGCAGCCGGTCTTCGACCGCCTCGCCCCGGCGCATAGCGCCGCTAATGAGGATGACGAACTCGTCGCCGCCGAGGCGCACGATGCTGTCGCTTGCGCGAATGCAGCCCTGCATGCGCGCAGCGACGATCTTGAGGAGTTCATCGCCCGCGTGGTGCCCGAGGCTGTCATTGACCAGCTTGAAGTTATCAAGGTCGATGAAGGCCAGCGTCATGGAGCCGCCGCGATCGTCGGCCGCCTCGATGGCGGAGGCCACGCGCTCGTCCAGCATGCTGCGGTTCGGCAGGCCGGTCAGCGTGTCGTGGTGCGCCATGTACTGGATGCTGTCTTCGGCTTCCTTGCGCTCGATGGCGATGCCGGCGATGTGGGTCGCCATGCCGACGAGTTTCGTGCACTCGGCCGACGGCTCCCCGATTTCGCGATTATAGAGTGCAAAAGTGCCGAGCACCCTGCCCTGATAGGACCGGATGGGCCAGGACCAGCAAGCGCGAAAGCCGATGCCCAGCGCGAGATCCTTGAAGCCCGCCCAGAGCGGATCGGTCGCGATATCGGAGACAATAACCGGCTCGCCGCGCCACATGGCGGTTCCACAGGAGCCCACGACCGGGCCAATCTCCAGACCTTCGATCAGCTTGCAATAGCCCCGGTCGAGGTTGGGGGCAGCTCCGTTGACGATATGCCGGCCATCCGGCGAAAGCCGCAGGATCGATCCGGTGACGTCGGGCACATGACGCTCGATCAGAAGGATAAGAGCGGAGAAGACATCGGTCAGCGACTCGCCGAGCGCGATCATCTTGAGAAGATCCGCCTGACCGCGATGCAGGCTTTCCGCCAGCTTGCGCTCGGTAATATCGCGTGCCGTGCCGACGATGCCGATCACCTCGCCATTGCCGTTGCGCACCGGCAGCTTGGAGGAGAGCATCCATTTCAGGTTGCCGGCGGCATCGCGGATCTGCTCCTCCATGTCCAGCATGGGGCGACCGGTGCGGATGATCTCCTGCTCGGTGTTGAAGAAATGGCGGGCCGTGGCTTCGGGGTGGAGCTCAAAATCGGTCAGGCCGACCAGAGTGTCACGCGCGTTGTCGCTGGTGATCGCGCGGTTGGCGACGACGAAGCGACAGGACAGGTCCTTGAAATAGAGATAGTCCGGCACCTCGTCGATCATGGCTTCGAGCCAGACGGTGCGCTCGCTCTGCGCTGCCGCCAGCGGAAACAGCCGGGCCGCCTCGGCCATCAGGCGTTCGCTGGCCGACATCAGCCGGGCTGTCGCGTCGGCTTCGTCCTTGCCAAGGTGAGACAGTTGCGTCGACATGAACCCTTGCATTCCCGAACGCGAGGATGCGCGCTGCAACGGCCTCCTCTCACACAACCGGAAAACCCTACACCCCAACTCGTTAGTCAATCCTGAACGAAACCGGCGAAATGCCGCCCTCTCGGCGTATTTCGAGAAGAACAACAACCCAGGCTGGCGGGAAAACCAACTGTGCCGTTTCGAGACAAAACCATCTGGCACGCTTCCTGCAATACAGGGCCAAAGGAGCTGTGATGGTTACCAGAAGGTCATTTCTGTCGGGTCTGGCGCTGGGCGTGGCCGGCACTGCCACGGGCGCGCAGGCGCAGACGCAGCGCATGCCGGTCGTCGATGTGGACCTGAGGGGCAGCATCGATGCGGCCGCGCATGGCGTGCGCCCCGGGGCGGGCGACCGCAAGAGCAAGGCCTTCGCCAAGCTGCTAAAGGACGCCGCGGCGAAGAACATGCCGGTCTTCCTGCCGCCCGGCGACTATGTGATCTCCAACCTGACGCTGCCCGACAACACGCGGCTGACCGGCGTGCCCGGTGCGACCCGCATCGTCTATGGCGGCGACGGCCACCTCTTCGCCGCCGACGGCGCCGCACGCATCGAGCTTGCCAATCTCGTCATCGACGGCGCGAACCGCTGGCTGGACGACAGCGTGCAGGGTTTGCTCAATTTCTCCGCCGTCGCTGATGTCACCATCGAGAATTGCGAAATCCAGGGCTCGGCCAAGAGCGCGATCTACATGGAGCGCTCCGGCGGGCGCATCGAACGCAGCCGGATTTCCGGCGCGGCAGAGCACGCGATATACGCCATCGACAGCCAGACGCTTTCGGTGACGGGCAACGACGTCTTCGACTGCGGCAATGGCGGCATCCTGATCCACCGCTGGCAGACCGGCCGCGACGGCAGCATGGTCTCGGGCAATCGCATCGCCCGCATATCCGCCACGCGCGGCGGCACCGGGCAATATGGCAACGGCATCAACATCTTCCGCGCCGACGACGTGATGATTACCAACAACCATGTCTCCGGCTGCGCCTTCTCGGCGATCCGCGCCAATGCGGGTTCGAACGTGCAGATATCGGGCAATACCTGCCTCGATAGCGGCGAGACGGCGATCTATTCGGAATTCGGCTTCACGGGCGCCATCGTCAACGGCAACCTGATCGACGGCGCGGCCAACGGCATTCTCATCGTCAATTTCAACGAGGGCGGGCGGCTCGCCACCGTCACCGGAAACGTCGTGCGCAACCTGAAGCTCGACGGCCCCTATCTGCATGACGGTGCGGGCTTCGGCTTCGGCATCGCGGTGGAGGCCGATACGGTGCTATCGGGAAACACGGTGGAAAACGCGCCGAAATGGGGGCTGGTACTCGGCTGGGGGCCCTATATGCGCGGCCTCGTCGTGAACGGAAACCTGGTGCGCAACAGCCCCGTCGGCTGCGCCGTGACCGTGGTGGAAGGCGCGGGCTCTGCGCTCATCTCCGGCAACATTTTCGAGGAAACCCAAACGGCCGCCATTGCCGGCTTCCGCTGGAACGAGCGCACGACGGACGATCTTGCGACGGCCGGCAGCGCCTATCCGCACCTCACGATCGAGCGGAACAGGACGGGCTGAGCCCGTCTTCGATTGCGTCTCTTCTTCTGCCCGAACGGAGAGACGCATGGACGAGGGGGCAGCATCCGGGCCGCTCCCTCGTCCGCCTTCATATTGCAACTCAGCCGCCGTGGTTGTGCCCTTCACCCGCGCCCGAACCGGGCTTTGCCGCTTCCACCTTGAAGTCGACATCAACCGCACCGGCCTTCTCGAAGTTCAGCGTCGCCTTGAAGCTGTCGCCCTCCTTGAAGGGGCGCTTGATGCTCATGAACATCACATGCAGGCCGCCGGACTTGAGCGCGACGGTGGCGCCGGCCGGGATCTCGATACCGTCCGTCAGCTGGCGCATTTTCATCACGTCGTTCTCGACGGCCATTTCGTGCAGCTGCACGTCATCAGACACATCAGGCGCGGTGATTGAGACGAGGCGGTCGGCCTCGCCACCCTTGTTGGTGACGGTCAGGAAGCCGCCGCCGACGGGCTGGCCGGGCAGCGTTGCCTTGGAGGCCGGATGATGGATTTCCAGATCGCCCAGCTTGTAATCATGGGCGAATGCGACGCCTGCCGAGAGTGCGAGGGCGACGACGGTTGCGAGGATGCGTTTCATGACGGTGTCCTTTGTGGTTCAGGATCGGAATGGAGGCCCGCAACGGCGGCCATGACGGCAGTCGACACAGTGCGGGTAAGGAAGGCCTGTCAGGCCGGTTTCAGGCGCGCGACGGCGCAAGCCGGCACACGGACAGAAGATCAGGCGGACAGGAAGGGTGGTGCGCGCGGCGGCGCGCCGGGGCGATCACGCCTGGAATGCAGCGACTCGCTCACGAGGGGACGATCGGCGACGACGCGATAGGCCAGCGCCACGCCGGCAAGATCGGCCGGCTGCGGCATCAGCATCGCGCCACCAATGCGGCAGGCCTCGCATTTGACGGGACCGGTGTGCTTGGCCTTGCCATCCACCGTGTTGCCGATGCACAGGTCGGCCATGCTGCCATCCGGCAGGACATAGTCGGCAAGCTCGAGGATAGTGGGCTGGCCGGCTGCCGCCGGCTGACGCGCGAAACCGACGAACAGCAGGGCGACTGCGCAGAGAATGCGCAGGCAAACAACCCAGCGTGTCATGCGTCCCGTCATCGTTCGTCTCCATCCGCGACGGCGGATCCTTCGGCCTTAACCTCGTGTCGGAGCAAGGTCAATGCGACAAAGCGGGCAGCCATCACGACAATTCATGGGACGATCAGGCCAGCACGCTACTTCGGCGCGCGCCCCTCGCCTATGGTGCGGCAGGATCGATATCGCCGTTTCAGCCCGGCGGCGAACTAAACTCTTTGCTCTCGTGCAAACCAACCCTATCCAGGAGTGTCCATGCTTACCATCTACGGCGTCTATCGCTCCCGCGCCTCGCGCAACTACTGGCTGGCCGGCGAACTCGGCCTGCCCTTCGTGTCCGTCCCCGTCGTGCAGGCGCGGCGTGTCGCAGACCCGCTTTCGACGGACGCGCCACTCAATACCCGGTCGCCGGACTTCCTTGCCGTCAATCCGACCGGGCTCGTTCCCTGCATCGACGACGGCGGTTTCGTCATGACGGAATCACTCGCCATCAACCTCTATCTCGCCCGCAAGCACGGTGGCCCGCTCTCCGGTCAAACCGTGACCGAGGAGGCCGAGATGCTGCAATGGACGATGTGGGCCGCCACGGAAGTCGAGCCGCATGCGGTGAAGATCGTGCTGGCCTTCGATACCGGCGCGCAGGACAGCGAGGAAGGCCGCAGCGTCATCGCCAACGCTTCGCAAGCGCTGGCGCGTGGCTTCGAGCGGCTCGACCAGCATCTTGCCGCAACGGGCCATGTCGTCGGCGACCGTTTCACGGTCGCCGACCTCAACCTTGCGGAGGTCTTCCGCTATGCGATGGGCCAGCCCGCGCTGTTCGACGCTGCGCCGAATGTGAAGGCATGGCTTGCGCGCTGCCAGTCGCGGCCGGCCTTCAAGGCGATGATGGAGACGCGGAGCGGCGAGCTGGAATAACGGCACCGGCAAAGCCGTCCTCATCCTCGGCCATGGCGGCGCGCAGCCATTGCTTGAAGACCGCGACCTTGCGCGGCTCCGGCACGCCCGGGGCCGTCACGAAATAGTAGCCCATGCCGGTTTCCACCCGGATGGGGAACGGCGCGACCAGCCGCCCTTCGCGCAGCGCCCATGAGGCGAGGACCGGAAAGGCGAGCAGCACCCCCTGCCCGGCCATGGCGGCATCGAGGCACAGCGAGGCATCGGAAAACACGTGCCGCGCCCGGGGCGGCGGCACGCCAAGGTCCGCAGCCTCCAGCCAGCGCTCCCACGTGAAGGCCTCGTTGCCATCGACGACTGCCGGTTGCTCCGAGAGATCCTTCGGCGTCCTGATCTTTTCCGCCAGCGCCGGCGCGCAGACCGGAAACAGCACCTGCGGCAGGAAATATTCCGCCTTCACATCCGGCCAGCCGCCCGGCCCGACGCGAATGCACAGATCGACATCGGAACGGGCGAGATCAACCAGCATGGTCGTCGCCTCGATGCGCAGGCTGATATCGGGGTGCAGCGCTGCGAAGCGGTCGATACGGTGGATGAGCCAGCGCGAAGCGAAGATCGGCGCAACGGAAATGGTCAGGATGGCATCGTCGCTGCGCCGTGTGGTGGCGACCGCCTCGGACAGCTGGCGAAAGCCCGCTGACAGCGTCGCAAGAAACGGCCCGCCGAACGCCGTCTCACGCAGCCCGCGCGCGGTGCGGTCGAAGATCGGGCGACCAAGCTGCTCCTCTGCCCGGATGACCTGTTGGCTGACGGCACCGACGGTGACGCCAAGCTCGTCCGCTGCCGCCTGAAGCGAGCCGAGCCGGCCCACGGCTTCAAGGGCGCGCAGGCCGTTCAGATGCACCTGGTTGAGGTTCTTCATATAGATTTTCTATAATCTTGTCCCGAACTACTCGATTGCAGCTTCGACGTTTCGGCGCGATTGTCAGCCATCATCAATGGTAACGCATAGAAGGGAGAATTCAATGTTCAAGATTTTCTCCAGGCTGACAGATATGTTCAGGACCCAAATCGACGGGTCGGACACGCCGATCTGGGCGCGCGACCCGCTGTCCCATCCCGATATCAGCGCGATGGACGGCCGCGCCCTGGGCGACCTGCCCTTCGGCCTGTTTCGTCCGCGCGACATCGCAGAGGGTTGCGAAAGGCACCCGGCCTGAGACATCGATATGAAAAGGCCTGCGTCGTTTCCGGCGCAGGCCTTTTGCTTTCGATTAGGCGGGCTCAGCCGCCGGTCTGGCCCATATGCATGATCTCCCAGACATTGCCGCTGATATCCTGGAAGGAGCAGCCGTACATCGGCCCGAACTCCAAGTTGGGCTTCCATTCGCGCCCGCCGGCGGCGAGCGCCCTGGCCTTGAGGTCATCGACCTCCTGCCGGCTGCTGGCCGAAAGGCAGGTCAGGACCTGCGTCTGCTTTTCAGGGTCGCCGACCTTGCCGGTTACGAACTGGGCGAACTTCTCCTCCGTCAGGTGCATGACGTAGATGTTCTCGTCCACGACCATGCAGACGGCCGTGTCATCACTGTACTGTTCGTTGAAGGAAAAGCCGAGTGCGCCGAAGAAGCGGCGCGTAGCGGCCAGATCCTTGACGGGCAGGTTGACGAAGATCATGCGCATGGATGTCCTCCTTTGTTCGTTGCGCGGCGGGGCGCGATCACCCCGTCATGCCACAAGGACGTACCGGCCCATGCCTTGCCGACAAGCCGCGCTGAAAAAATCAGCGGTCAGGCGACCAGCGCATCCGTCACGCGAATATCGCCGACATGGATACGGTTCCAGTTCGACATCGAGCGATTGGCCTGCGCCATCAGCGCGGCGTGGATATCGGGTTCTTCGGTGAAGAAGCGGGCGAGCGTAGCGGCGACCATGCTTTCGGCGGCGCGCGTCGTGCCGTCTTCGCATTTGAGCGCAATCGCGATGCCCTGTTCAGGGATGGCGGCGCAGAACACGCCCTCGGCGCCCGTCTTGGCGAAGATGCGGCCGGGCGCGGTTTCCATGAGGCGCGTGCAGGCGCGGCCGGTCCCGGCGACGAAGAACGGCTCGGCCATACAGGCCTCGATCAGCCGGCGCGAGGCCTTCGCGCGCTCGGGCGCAAGGCCCGCGCCCGTCGCCATCTTCGCGAAGCCGTGTGCGAGGCTCTTCAGCGGCACGGCATAGGTGGGAATGGAGCAGCCGTCGACGCCGCAATTGTCGACGGCGAGTGCCGCACCGGTCAGGCTTTCCATGACGCCGCGGATTTCGGCCTGCACCGGATGCTCGTAGCGCACATAGCCCTCGAGGTCCTTGCCGGTGTGGCAGGCGGCGCAGACGAAGCCGGCATGCTTGCCGGAGCAATTGTTGTGCAGGGCGCTCGGACGATCGAGCAGGCGCGCCTGGTTGATCAGCACGGGCTGCTCGAAAGACCAGTGCGCGCCGCATTCCAGCACGCTTTCATCCACGCCGGCCGCCGCCAGCATCGTGCCGGCAAGCCGCGCATGGGCCGCCTCTCCGCTGTGCGAGGAACAGGCCAGCGCCAGTTCCTGGTTGCCGAAGGCATGGGCATCGGCCGCACCGCTCTCGATGAGAGGCAGCGCCTGCATGGCCTTGCAGGCCGAGCGCGGGAAAACACCGGCCTCGACATCGCCCTGCGAAAACACCACCTTACCATCGCCGTCGACCACGACGACCATGCCGCGATGACGGCTTTCGACGAGATTGCCGCGCGTGACTTCGACAAGGACGGGGTTTGCCATGATGATGCCCTCAAATTTCCGGTTTCCGGTGCGGTATTATCCGAAAACATGGTTTCGCACACGCGATTTTCGGAGACGCCCCGCATGAAACTTCTGAGGAACGTCCTTGTCCTCTTCCTGGTCATCTATCTCATGCCGGCGCTGGCCTCGGCGGGCTACTGGTACATCAAGGACCGGCCGCACAGCTGGCGCGAGGCCAGCTGGAAATCCGCCGGCATCCTGCCGGCCGCGAAGGACACCGCGCAGGCGACGATCCACATCTTCTCCGCCGCGACGGGCGGCATGAAGGGCGCGGTCGCCAGCCATGCCTGGATCGTCACCAAGGAGGCTAATTCGGCAAGCTACAACCGTTATGACAAGGTCGGCTGGGGCACGCCCGTGCGCAAGAACGGCTATGCGCCGGACGCCTACTGGTATTCCAACACGCCGCGCGTGGTGGTGTCCGTCAGCGGCGGCGAGGCGGCACGGCTGATCCCGAAGATCGAGAAGGCCATTGCCGACTATCCCTATGCGACGCCCGGCGCCTACCGCATCTGGCCGGGGCCGAATTCCAACACCTTCGTTGCGCATGTGCTGCGTTCCGTGCCGGAACTCGGCGTGGTGCTGCCGCCGGACGCGGTGGGGCGCGACTACCTGCCCGAGGGCAGGCTGTTCGCGCTCGACCCCGACGGCAAGGACGTGCATGCCACGCTCTATGGGCTTCTCGGCGTTTCCGCCGGCCTGCGCAGCGGCTTGGAACTGCACATCATGGGCCTTGTCGCGGGCGTCGACCTGATGCGCCCGGCCATCAAGATCCCCGCCATAGGCCGCATCGGAATATGAGCGGTTTGCCGTGCCAGAACGGGTCACAAAGAAACTAAATTTATAGCGTATTAACGACAAACGCGGGGCGCAATCACGACATTGCTCGCTTCTGAGGCAAAGCGCCCCTATCTTCATCGACAGGCGGCGATTCTGTCGCTGGAGGAAAAAATGAGCGAAAACATCCCGCAAGGATGGATCGAGCATGGCGGCGAGACACCGTTGGAGACGATTCTTCCGCCGGCGCTTCTGCGCGACAGCACGACGACAGGTCTTATTCTCTCCGGACTGGAGGCCTCCGGCGTCGCCTTTGCACTGTTTTCGCCGGATGACGAACTGTCCTACGGATCGACCGCGTTCAAGCTGCTCTTCGACGTGCAGCCCGACGCGCGTACCTTCGCCGATATCATGCGCCACTGTTATTTGGAGCGTGTAGGCCCCAAGATGGATGCGCCGATCGAGGACTTTCTGGCGATGGCGCGCACAAAGCGGCGCAGCAGCCCGCAGCGTGTGTTCGAAATCGAGACCAGCGATGAGCGCTGGCTTCAGGCGGACGAGACGCTGCTTCCGGGCGGCTGGCTGTGGCATGTCTTTACGGATATCACGCTTCTGAAATCGCACGAGCAGGTGCTTCAGCGCGCGCATGAAGCGGCGAGGCACGCGGCGGACACGGACCAGCTGACCGGCCTCTTCAACCGTCGGGCGGCCATGGAACGGGTGGATGCAGCCATGCAGCATGCCTTCAACAATTGCACGCCGCTGTCGCTCGCGCTCATCGATCTCGATCATTTCAAATCGATCAACGATCGCTACGGCCATGCCCGCGGCGACGATGTGCTGCGCCATTTCGCGGCCACCGGGAGGCAGCATCTGCGCGGCGGCGACATGCTCGCGCGCGTGGGCGGAGAGGAATTCCTCGTGCTGATGCCCAACACCAGTCTCAGCGAGGCGACGGCTGCGATGGAGCGGCTGCGCCGCCACCTGCCGCGCGAGGAGCTGCAGCCCGACCTTGATTGCACCTATACGATGTCAGCGGGCGTCGCCGAATATTGCGGCAACGCAGCCGACGACCTGTTCGAGCGCGCCGACCGGGCGCTTTACCGCGCCAAGCATCTCGGCCGCGACCGCATCGAGCGGGCCGAGTCCTAGCATATTTCCCACATCGTCCAACGCCGAAGCGATTCCACTTCGGCTCGACATGCTCTGGTTTATCAGAAGGTCAGCACGATCTTGCCGATGTGATCGCCCTCTTCCATCATCCGGTGCGCGTCCGCAACCTTGTCGAACGGCATGACGGCATGGATGACGGGGGCGACGCGCCCGGCCTCCAGAAGCGGCCAAGCCGTGGCCAGAAGCGCATCGCGGATGCCCTGCTTTTCCGCCGCCGTGCGCGGCCGCATGGCCGAGCCCGTGACATGCAGGCGGCGCGTCATGATGGAAACGAGGTTGACTTTTTCCGCCACGGCACCGCCGAGGAAGGCGATCATCGAAAAACGGCCGTCTTTGGCGAGCGATTTCAGGTTCCGCTCGAAATAGGCGGCGCCGATCATGTCGAGAATGACATCGACCCCGGCATTACCGGTCTCCTGCGCGATGACCGCGACAAAATCCTCCTCCCGGTAATTGATGGCGCGGCTGGCGCCCAGGCCAAGACAGGCCTCGCACTTTTCCGCCGACCCGGCCGTCGTGAACACGCGCGCGCCCAGCGCGGATGCGAGCTGGATCGCCGTCGTGCCGATGCCGCTGGAGCCGCCGTGGATGAGCACGCTCTCGCCTTCCTTCAGCCCGGCCATCATGAAGAGGTTCGCCCAGACGGTGAAGAAGGTTTCCGGCAATGCCGCCGCCTTCACCGCATCGTAGCCCTTCGGAAACGGCAGGGCCTGGCCGGCCGGCACCGTGCAATACTGCGCGTAGCCGCCGCCATTGGCGAGCGCACAGACCATGTCACCCGGCGCGTAGCCCTGCACGTCCTTGCCGACCGCCACGATCTCCCCGGCGATCTCCAGGCCGAGGATGGGGCTTGCATCCGGCGGCGGCGGGTATTCGCCCTTGCGCTGGAGTACGTCCGGGCGGTTGATGCCGGCCGCCGCGACGCGCACAAGGATTTCGCCGTCCTTCGGTTGCGGCACCGGGCCTTCCGTCACGACCATGGCATCCGGGCCGCCAAAGCCGTTCAGGCCGACATGGAGCATGGAACTTGGATGGGGCATGGAAACCTCCCGGTCGTTTGCGCTGTCTGTCTTGTTGCAGCGATTCTAGCCGAAAGCGTGAATCCTTTGAATCGCTTGCTCCGGTTTGCGGATGTTTTCGCGGAGCTTCAGGAAGGCTCCGGCAACCTCAAAGCGCGAACGGCGGCTCACCATGGGCTGATGTCGAAGCCAGGACAAGTCCTGCCTCGCTCCCCTTGGCATCGGCCTTCAGCGTCGCGATCAGGCTGCTGATCTGCCCGGCATCACTGATGATCTCGCCCTCCGGCACGACGAGCACGACGGCCGAGCAGCGCATGAGCGGGAAACGCGCCGCCTGCCCCGCGCGGTCATGGCCGCGAATTTCACCGGCGAGCTGATCCTCCGGCGAATAGCACAGGCGCACTTCGCGGCTGAAATCGGCAAGCAGGCGCTCCAGGATCACGCGGACATCCGCAACGGGCCTGCCGGAAACGCCGGCGAAGAAATCATCGCCGCCGACATGGCCGATAAAGGCATCGTCGCCGACGAATTCACGGCGCAGCAGCGAAGCGAAGAGGGAGAGCGCCGTATCGCCCTTGTGGAAGCCGTAGTGATCGTTGAACGGCTTGAAATTGTCGAAATCAAAATAGCACAGGCAGCGCAACTGGTCGCCGTCGAGCGCCTTGTCCTGCAGGTAATCGCGGATCGAGCGGTTGCCGGGCAGGCCGGTCAGCGGGTTCTGGTCTTCGGCCGTCTTCAGGCGCTTCTCGTTGATAATCTTGAGCAGCGACGATGCCGAAAGGATGCCGGCATAGCGCATGCGCTCGGTCAGGATGACGCATTCGTTGCCGCCCATGCCGGTGAACACGTCGAGCAGCTGTTCTGCCGGCGTATCGAGATCGGCAATGGGTGCTGTCGTGACGAAGTGCGAGAGGCCCTTCTGGTAGAGCTTGTTCTTCAGGAGATCGCGGCCGAAGGGATGATAGCTCAGCTCCTTCACATGATATTCGTGCAGGATGCCACGCGGCTCGTCATTGGCATTCAGCACCGGGAAGAAGGTGCGCTTGGGATCGCGCCGGAAGCACTCGAAGACGGATTCCAGGCTTTCGTTTTCGCGCAGCACCGCGACCTGCTCGATCTCGCGGCGGATGAGGATGCTGTCGAGCGTGCGGGAATTGCGGCGGATGCCGCCGGCGCGACCGACCTGCGGATAGACCGGGCTCAGCGCCGAGAAGTCCGTGACCGGCCGCGAGATGAACCAGCCCTGCACGAGGTCGCAGCCAGCGTCACGGCAGGCGATGAACTCCGCTTCCGTCTCCACGCCTTCCGCGATGACACGGGTGCCCAGCACATGGGCGGCGTTGACGGTGTGGCGCACGAGGTGGCGCTTGCGTGCATCGGCCTCCATGCCGGAAATGAAATGCCGGTCGATCTTGAGATAATCGACAGGGTGATCGCACAAGAGCTTCAAGCCGTTGTGGCCGACACCGAAATCGTCGATGGCGAGCTTGAAGCCGGCAAGGCGCAGCTTGCGCACCAGAAGCGCGAAGTCCGGCAGCGTATCGTTGTCGAAGCGTTCGGAAATCTCAAAGCAGATCGAGGACGCCGGAATGCCGGCGCGCTGGAGATGGCCGGCGAGGCGATCGACCAAGACCGATCCCTCGGACACAAGGCGGGAATCGAGATTGATGAACAGCGTGCGCGCGCGAAAATCCGGCAGTGCCGCGAAAGCGGCAATCGCCCGGCTGTTGACCATGTGCTCCAGCGCCATGAGCTGGCCGGCGTCGTGCGCCCGGTCGATGAGATCGAGCGGCGACTGGAAGCCGAGGCGGTCGAAACCGCGCATGAGGGATTCGTAACCGAAGACCGAGCCGGTCGCGGCTTCGACGATCGGCTGAAATGCCGTTTCGATCACCAGCTTGGCAAGGGTGACGATCTCACCATCGCCGAAGCGACGAAGGGCTAGCAATTCGGCGGCGGACATTCGGAAACTCCGGAGCATCGATTTTGCCGGAAGTGTCCATCCGTATCTCTGAAAAAAGCGTTTCGCCAGTGTGACGGTTTGATGAAACTTCAACGACTACAAGGAGTTGAAGAAGGATATGCTTATTTAGCCAGCTTTGCCCCGCAACACCCCTGAAAGCGCGGCTCGGCGACGTTCAGGCTTGTGGTGTCTTAAACGCCCGCGAGAAAAGCGCGCGAAAGCGCAAGCCCGGCCGCGACGGCGAGCAGGGAAAAAATGACCGACGCCAGCACGTAAAGAATGGCAAGGCCCATATCGCCGCGCTCCCACAGCAGAGCCGCGTCGAGCGAAAAGGCGGAGAAGGTGGTGAAGCCGCCGAGAATGCCCGTTGTCAGGAACAGCCTGGTTTCCTGCGGCAGATGCCCCCGGAACGCGAAGAAACCGGCGATCAGACCCATCAGCAGGCAACCGAGCACGTTGATGACCAGCGTGCCGGCCGGAAAGGCTGTGCCGACCAGGCGCGCGGCCAGCACATTGACGCCATGGCGGCTCGCGCCGCCGATGCCCGCGCCGATAAAGACGATCAGATAGTTCATGCGTATTTGCCTCACGGGTAGGCTGTT
>Ga0160495_100659_pt1 | contig 13914 bp, 11 predicted proteins | sample DID4MG_4_FD_108251 | JGI IMG/M metagenome (GOLD analysis project Ga0160495, IMG submission 108251) | Enriched soil microbial communities from UW Madison campus, WI, USA - DID2933_E24_FP4 MG | ecosystem: Environmental > Terrestrial > Soil > Unclassified | place: USA: Madison, Wisconsin | collected... | reverse complement strand
TGGGAGGAATACACCAAGGCCAAGGAAGTGATGCTGGAACGCACCCACATTCCGGAAGCCCCCTGGTGGGTGGTGCAGGCGGTGGACAAGAAGAAGGCGCGCCTGAACTGCATCCATCACCTGCTGCAGCAGATGCCCTATGCCGAAGTGCCGCACGCGCCAGTCCAGCTGCCCGAGCGCGAGCGCCATGAAGACTACGAGCGCCACCCGGTGCCGGACACGATGATCATTCCCGAGTTCTACTGATATCGCCGCATATCAGCCGCTCAGGCACAAAAAAATGGCCGGAATCTCTTCCGGCCATTTTCGTTTGGCGTCTGCCGCCAGAACAGATTGCTCTGGGCGGCCGAGCCAGCTCAGTCGAAATACTTGGAAATGACTTCGCCGAAGGCCTGTTCGGCCGACATGCCATTGAGCATGAGCTTGCTGATCTCGTCGGAGTGTTGGTTGATCTCGTCCGGCAGCATGTGGCGGTTGGCCTTGAAGTAGGCGTACTTCTCGCTGTCCACGGCTTCGCGCGCACGGGCGGCGGCGGTGGTCGGACGAGCCGTGCCGCCGGCGCTGCGGGCAGATGCGGCGCGCGCCGAGCGCGGGGTGCTGCGGGTGCCGCTGCCGCCGGTGGCGACGATGCGCTTGATCTGGTCCAGCGTGAAGATGGGCGTGACGTTGCCAGGACCGAATTCGGTTTCCTCGGCGCGGTGCAGGTGGTGATTGCCGTCGAAGGCCATCTTCTTGTCGAAGCTGTTGATGACTTCATAGTGCGGCTTCTGGACCGAGCCGAACATGCTGAAGTGGACACGGTCGCCATAGGACGTCATCTGGGTGATCACACCGTTGAGGAATTCGGCCTTGATTGCTTCCACGTTGCCATGCCAACGCTTGGTTTTGCTTGAACTCAAAATAACTCTTCCAATGAAGCAGGCGCGTCCTGGTCCGAAATATCGGGGCGGCGGTTGGCCGCCAGGGGCGCGCAAATTAAAAACGGGGGGATAGAAGCAATATTATCCTCCTCTGAGCGTCTTCTTGCATGACCGGCGCTGACTTTTTCTTCACTTGCCTCCCGTATTTTCGAAAATTGCCCCATTTTGGCGAGGACTTATCGCCGTTTTCGAAGAAATTACTTGAAAAGAGCGCGGCTGATCGCCATATATTTGCTTTATGGCAATTTTCGGTTTTCTGTTGCCTCCTGTCTTTCCCTCCCTCGAAAAAGGCTGTCCATGCGCCGTAGCTATCTCGGAGTCGCTGTCTTCCTGGGCCTGCTGGCCGCCCTGCATGCCTGGATAGGCTGGCAGCTGCTGCCCGCGCTGAGCGCCCAGCCCGGCTGGATCGCCCTGGGCAGCGCCGTGCTGGTCCTGTCCTTCCTGCTCATGCCCATTGCCCTGGTGGCGCCCTACCTGAAGCGCCAGGGCCTGCCCGAGATCTGGTCGGATCGTCTGTCCTGGGCCGGCATGCTGGCAATGGGGGCTTTTTCCTCGGCCCTGCTGGCCACGCTCTTGCGCGCCATCGCACTGGCCTTGCTGCCGTGGCTGCCGCTGTCACCCATCCAGCGGCACGAGATGATCGAGCTGACCGCCTGGCTGGCCGTGGCACTGGCCGCAGCCGCGACTGTGATCGGCTACCTCAATGCCCGCCGCACTGCGGCCGTGGTCGAGGTCAGTGTTCCCATCGCCAATCTGCCGGCAGCGCTGGAGGGCTTCAGCATCGTGCAGATCAGCGACATCCACGTCGGTCCGACCATCAAGGGAGCCTACCTGCAAGCCATCGTGGACAAGGTCAATGCGCTGTCCCCGGATGTGGTGGCCATCACCGGCGACCTGGTCGATGGCAGCGTGCGCCAGCTGGCACCGCACACCGCACCGCTGGCGCAACTGCGGGCGCGCCACGGCGCGTATTTCGTCACCGGCAACCACGAATACTATTCCAACGCCCATGAGTGGATCGAGGAAGTGCGCCGCCTGGGCCTGACGGTGCTGATGAACGAACACGTGGTGCTGCGCCATGACGATGCCGGCCTGGTGCTGGCCGGCGTGACCGACTACACCGCACACCACTTCGACCCGGCGCATCGCAGCGACCCGCATGCGGCCATCGCCGCAGCGCCCGCCGGCCATCCGCGCGTGCTGCTGGCGCACCAGCCGCGTAGCGCCCAGGCTGCGGCTGAAGCCGGCTTCGATCTGCAGTTGTCGGGCCACACCCACGGCGGCCAGTTCTTCCCCTGGAATTTCTTCGTCCCGCTGCAGCAGCCCTATGTGGCAGGCCTGAAGCGGCTGCAAGGGCTGTGGGTCTATGTCAGCCGAGGCACCGGCTACTGGGGGCCGCCCAAGCGCCTGCTGGCGCCCTCTGAAATCACCCTGATCCGCCTGACTGCGCGCTGATGTCGGCCTGAGCATCCTCCAGCCGCACCAGCCGCCGCATCGCCTGGGGTGGCTGGCCGAACAGGCGCAGGCAGGCGCGCCGCATGCGGTCGGCGTCACCGAAACCAGTGGCGCGGGCAATGCTCTCCAGTGAGTCCTGCGACTGTTCGATGCGCAGCCGCGCCGCTTCGGCGCGCATCTGCTCGATGGCGCGCGCAGGCGTCTGGCCGGTCTCTGCGGCGAAGGCGCGGTCGAACTGGCGGCGGCTCAGGCAGGCCACTTCGGCCAGCAGGTCCACCGTCAGCGCCTGGTGCAGATGTTCACGCGCAAAACCGAGTGCGCGGCGTATCCGCTCCGATCCTCCATCCATTTCCTGCAAGGCCGAGAACTGCGATTGCCCACCCGGGCGGCGGTGATACACCACCAGCTCGCGTGCCACCGAGCGCGCCAGTTCCGTGCCGTGGTCGTCTTCGATCAGCGCCAGCGCCAGGTCGATGCCGGCGGAGATCCCGGCCGAGGTCCATACCGTGCCGTCGCGCGAGTAGATGCGGTCACTGTCCACCTTCACCTTGGGATGCATCTGTTGCAGCCGTGCCGCCATGCGCCAGTGCGTGGTGGCGTGCCGACCATCGAGCACGCCGGCAGCGGCCAGCACGAAAGCGCCGGTGCAGACTCCGGCGATGCGGCGTGAGCGTGCCGCCGCCTGCACGATATAGCGGCGCAGCGCCTCCGACACCAGCCCTTCGCGCGGCGCGCCGCCACCGGCCACGACGAGCGTATCGAAGCTGGTGCGGCCCATCCGTTCGGTCTGGATCAGTGCGCCGGCAGAACTGCGGATCATACCGCCGGGTTCGGAATATAACGTGAGCCGGTACAGCGTCTTGCCCGTGATCCGGTTGGCCGCGTCGAAGGCCGACAGCGGACCGGTGAAGTCGAGCATGCTGCAATCAGCGAAGATGAGGAAGGCGGTCTCGCGTGGGGGCATGGTGCAGAAAACGTCAAATGGCCTGAATTGCCGGAATTATGACATTCAAGCCATCGGGCTGCACCGCACACTGCACGGCATATTCAACTCCGGAGCCCGCCATGCAAGTCGCCACCCCCGTCCAGCCGATCTCATCGCCCTCTCCCTCGCCGCATCGCTGGAAAGTGCTGGCCGCTGGCGTAGCCGCCAATGCCAGCTTTTCGGCGGTATTCTCGGGCATCCCGGTGACCTCGGTGGTCTTGCGCGGCGATTACCGGCTCAGCAACACCCAACTGGGTCTGGCGCTGGGTTTGCTCAGCCTGGGCGTGGCCCTGGGAGAGCTGCCCTGGGGCGTCCTCACTGATCGCTGGGGGGATCGCAAGGTCTTGCTGGCCGGGCTGCTGGGGGCCAGCGCCGCGCTCGCTCTGCTGACGCTGTGTGCCTTGCCCGGCCAAGGCGCAGCCAGCTTCACCTGGCTGTGCGCAGGCCTGATGCTGGCCGGCCTCCTGGGCGGCAGCGTCAACGGTGCCAGCGGACGCGCGATCATGGGCTGGTTCGCCGAGGGCGAGCGCGGGCTGGCCATGAGCATACGCCAGACCGCCGTGCCGCTGGGCGGCGGCCTGGGCGCGCTGGTACTGCCGATGCTGGCTGCGCACGCTGGATTTGGCGCGGTCTTTGCGGCGCTGATGGTCGGCTGTCTGGCCAGCGTGGCCCTGGTCTTACGCTGGCTGCGCGAAGCACCCCCAGTACCCCCAGTCCCCCCAGTACCGCCGCATATTTCGATGTCCACCGCCGGTGCTGCCGGCACGGACAGTGTGGTCAGCGGGGCCTTGCGCAGCGCGCTGGTGTGGCGTCTGGCCTTGGGAACCGGTTTGCTGTGCGCACCGCAGGTGGCGCTGCTGAGCTTCGGCGGCATCTTCCTGCAGGAAAGCGCGCAGGCCAGCCTGCTGACCATCAGCGTGCTGCTGACCCTGGTGCAACTGGGTGCGGCCGTGACGCGTATCGCCAGCGGACGCTGGACCGACCGGCGCGGCCAGCGGCGCGATTACCTGCGCGGTTGCGCGCTGGCCAGCGCGGTGCTGTTCGGCCTGCTCGGCGTGCTGGCGCTGTCGGGGGCGGCGACCCGACTGGTCTGGCTGGCGCCGCTGCTGGTGATTGCCGGCGTGGTGGTGTCGGCCTGGCATGGCGTGGCCTATACGGAGCTTGCAGTCGTGGCCGGAGCAGGGCAGGTCGGCACTGCGCTGGGGCTGGGCAACAGTTGCGTGTTCCTGGTCTTCTTCTTTGCTGCCCAGGCCATTCCGCTGCTGCTGCACTGGCAGGGCTGGCCGGCGGTCTGGTTGGCTACTGCGCTGGCGGCGCTGCTGGTGTGGCCCTTGTTCCCGCCGCTGGAGCGCACCCGCAAATGATGGCGCTGGCCTGGATTGCGGCCAACGGAATTGTCGAAAAAGACCGCTCTTAGACGACCGGTCTAATTTTTCGCTAGAATGGCAGGCATGCGAGAACACTACGGCGAAAACAAGCGCAACATCCTCATGGCGGGGCGCGCCATCATTGCCCAGAAGGGGTACTCCAGCGTTGGCCTGTCCGAGATTCTGGCGGCGGCCGCTATCCCCAAGGGCTCGTTCTATCACTACTTCGGTTCCAAAGAGCAATACGGGCGCGAGCTGATCGAGCACTACGTGGCCGGCTACCTGGAACTGCTGGACCGCGTACTGGGTGATCCGACGCGGGGCGCGACGGCCCGCGAGCGCCTGCTCACTTACTGGGGCTACTGGCTGGAGAGCCAGTGCTGCGAGGAGCTGGAGCAGCGCTGCCTGGTGGTCAAGCTCTCCGCCGAAGTGGCCGATCTCTCCGAGGACATGCGCCTGGCCCTGCACCGGGGCACGCAGTCGTTCATCGGACGCATCGCCGCCTGCATAGACCAAGGAATAGCGGAAGGCTCGCTGCATACCGTCCTGCATCCCCTGGCCACCGCCACCATGCTGTACCAGCAATGGCTGGGCGCGAACCTGCTGTCGCGGCTCAGTCGCGACCGCATCCCGATGGAGGCGGCCATGCTGGTCACCCGCCGTGTGCTGGCGTCGCCTGCGGCTGACTGAACCGCGCGCTTATCGCCCCCTGACGAACTTCACTGAAAAGGATTCCCATGAACCAGACTACCCAGACTACCAAGACCACCCGCCGCATCGTCCTGGCTTCGCGCCCCAGCGGCGCGCCCACTGCCGACAATTTCCGTCTCGAAGAAGCGGTCATCCCCGCGCTGGAACAGGGGCAAGTGCTGCTGCGCGGCCAGTGGCTCTCGCTCGACCCCTACATGCGCGGCCGCATGAGCGATGCGCCGTCGTATGCGCCACCGGTGGAGATCGGCGGCGTCATGACCGGCGGCGTGGTCTCGCGAGTGGAAGCCTCGCACCATCCCGAATTCAAGGAAGGCGATCTGGTGATGGCCTACACCGGCTGGCAGGAGTACGCCGTGTCCGATGGCACTGGTGTGAACAAGCTGCCGGCCGGCTTTGCCCATCCCTCGCATGCGCTGGGCGTGCTGGGCATGCCCGGCTACACCGCCTACGCCGGCCTGATCGATATCGGCCAGCCGCGCCCCGGTGAAACCGTGGTCGTAGCCGCAGCCACCGGTGCGGTCGGTTCCCTGGTCGGCCAGATCGCCAAGCTGCGCGGCTGCCACGTCGTGGGTATCGCTGGCGGTGCGCAGAAATGCGAAGCAGCGGTCAAGGAACTGGGCTTCGACGCCTGCATCGACCACCGTGCGGCGGACTTCCCCGAGCAACTGAAGGTCGCCTGCCCACGTGGTATCGATGTGTATTTCGAAAACGTTGGCGGTGCGGTGCTCGATGCCGTCTTCCCGCTGTTGAACATCCACGCCCGCGTGCCGGTGTGCGGCCTGATCGCCCACTACAACGGCGGCTCGCTGGCCACCGACAGCGCCGCCATCCTGCGTCGCACGCTGACCCAGCGCATCCGCGTGCAGGGCTTCATCATCTTCGACTACTACGTTAACCGTCCCGACCTGCACGCCGCCTTCCAGCAGGAAGTCGGCAACTGGCTCAAAGAAGGCAAGCTGCACTACCGCGAAGACGTGGTGCAAGGCCTGGAGAATGCGCCCGAGGCCTTCATGGGCCTGCTGCAAGGCAAGAACTTCGGCAAGCTGGTGGTCAAGCTGGACTAAACGCCCGCCCACCTTCCGGGACCAGCCCGGCAACCCGGCGCGGCGGCGATCCTGCCGCGCCCATCAGGACCCATTCATGATCCCGTTTTCCGTCCTCGACCTGTCACCGATCAACCAGGGCAGCAACGCCGCCCAGGCCTTCAACAACAGCAAGGAACTGGCGCAGCGCGCCGAAGCGCTGGGCTACAAGCGCTACTGGCTGGCCGAGCATCACAACATGCCCGGCATTGCCAGCGCCGCTACCGCGCTGGTGATTTCGCACGTGGCCGCCAACACCCGCAGCATTCGCGTCGGCTCCGGCGGCATCATGCTGCCCAATCATTCGCCGCTGGTCATTGCTGAACAGTTCGGCACACTGGAGTCGCTCTATCCCGGCCGCATCGACCTCGGGCTGGGCCGCGCCCCCGGTTCGGACCAGCGCACCGCACGCGCCCTGCGCCGCCACATGGGCGGCGACACTGCCGACACCTTCCCGCAGGACGTGCAGGAACTGCAGGACTACTTCGATGACCCGGCCGACTACCAGACCCTGCGCGCCGTCCCCGGCACCGGCCTGAAAGTGCCGATCTGGCTGCTGGGCTCCAGCATGTTCAGCGCCCAACTGGCCGCCGAACTGGGCCTGCCGTTCGCCTTCGCCTCGCACTTCGCGCCCGGTTTCATGAAGTCGGCGGTCGAGATCTATCGCCAGCGCTTCAAGCCCTCGGCCACGCTCCAGAAGCCCTATGTGATGCTGGCTCTGAACGTGTTCGCCGCCGATACCCAGCGCCAGGCCGAGCGCCTGTTCACCTCGCTGCAGCAGCAGTTCATGAATCTGATCCGCGGTACCCCCGGCCAGTTGCGGCCACCCGTGGATGACATCGACGCCTTGTGGCAGCCGGGCGAACAGGCGCATGTGGCGCGCTCGCTGGCCTGCGCCGTGGTCGGCGACCGCGAGACGGTGCAGGAAGGCCTGCAAGCCTTCATCGATGAACACGCGCCCGATGAGCTCATCATCACCGCGCAGATCTACGATCATGCAGCCCGTCTGCACTCCTTCGAGATCGCTGCCCAGGCGCGGCAGGCCTTGCGCGAGCCAGTGACCATCTGATCCCTGGGGGCCGCGCCGCTGCAACCGTGAGGGCTTTGCGGCGCGGCCTGCGTCATCGGGCCGGCCTGACTGAAGCGTTTTCCTGATACAGGTATCATCCAGCCTGCGCAGCACCATAAAGACATAAAAAAACATAAGAACGTCAGCACGTCAGAACGTCAGAACGTCAGAACCTCAGGAGACAAGCATGTTGTACAGCAAGACCTGTCTGGGCGGCATGGTCAGCGCCCCGCATCACCTGGCCGCGCAGGCCGGTGCGCAGATCCTGCGCGAGGGTGGCAATGCCGTCGAAGCGATGGTCGCAGCAGCGGCCACCATCGCGGTGGTATATCCGCACATGAACGGCATCGGCGGCGATGGCTTCTGGGTCATCAGCGAACCGGGCCAGGAACCGGTGGCCATCCGCGCCTGTGGCCCCTCGGCAGGGCTAGCGACAAAGGACTTCTATGCCGGACACGGTTACAGCGCCATGCCCACGCGCGGCGCGCATGCGGCGCTGACGGTGGCCGGTGCGGTCGGCGGCTGGTCGGCGGCGCTCGAGCACGCACGCCGCTTCGGCCACGCCTTGCCGCTGCCGGTCCTGCTGGCCGATGCCATCGGCCATGCGAAGCTGGGCGTGCCCGTCACCCGTTCTCAGCATGAACTCACACGTGATAAATGGCATGAGCTGCAAGACCAGCCCGGCTTTGCCGCCACCTATGCTGCCAATGGCGTTCCCGCCCAGGGCAGTGTGCTCAAACAGCCAGCCCTGGCGGCCAGCCTGTCGCGCCTGGCCGAGGCGGGTCTCGATGATTTCTATCGGGGCGACCTGGCGCAATGCCTTGCTGCTGGCCTCGAAGCAGCCGGCAGCCCGTTGCGTCGCAGTGATCTGGAAGCTTTCCGCGCGCAGGTGGTGCAGCCGCTGATGGTGCAGTTAAGGTCAGGCCGCGTCTACAACCTGCCGCCGCCGACCCAAGGTGTTTCGGCACTGATGATCATCGGGCTGTTCGACCGTCTCGGCCTCACGCAGGCCGATGGCTTCGCGCACATCCACGGCCTGGTGGAAGCCACCAAGCGCGCCTTCATCCTGCGTAACCAGCACGTCACCGATCCGGCTCACATGAGCGTGGACGCCGCGCAGTGGCTGCTGGCGGAGGCACTGGACCAGGAGGCCAGGCATATCGACATGCAGCGCGCCGCCCCCTGGCCGCATCCGGCCAAGCCGGGCGACACCATCTGGATGGGCGCAGCCGATGCGCAGGGCCGGGTGGTGAGCTACATCCAGAGCATCTTCTGGGAATTCGGCAGCGGCGTGGTGGCACCCGAGACCGGCATCGTCTGGCAAAACCGCGGCGCCAGCTTCACCCTGGATGATGGCGCCAACCAACTGCGACCGGGCAAGCTGCCTTTCCATACGCTGAACCCGTCGCTGGCGCGCCTCAACGATGGGCGCACCCTAGCCTACGGCACCATGGGCGGGGAAGGGCAGCCGCAGACCCAGGCCGCTGTCTTCACCCGCCACGTATTGTTCGGCCAGAACCTCCAGGCCGCCGTGAGCGCGCCGCGCTGGCTGCTGGGGCGCACCTGGGGCGATGTCTCCAGCAACCTCAAGGTCGAAGGCCGCGTGCCGACGGCGACCATCGAGGCCTTGCGCCGCGCCGGGCATGAGGTTCAGGTGGTGGACGATTACACCGACATGATGGGCCACGCCGGCGCGGTCTGCGTGCATCCCGATGGCGTCATAGAGGGGGCGGCCGATCCGCGCGCGGACGGCCTTTGCGCAGGACTTTGATTCCCGCAGGACAGTGCTGCTGGCCTCAGCAGCCCGACCGCAACGTTGTCTTTTTGTATTTCCTGCAACTCGGGAAAAAACGTCTGCAGCCGGCTGCGGTGCTCACTTCGCCTCTTTTGCACGAGGATATCGATTGGAAGTATTGGTGATTTTTGTGTTTTGGTAAAAATTTCTCGTACTTTTTCTGGAAATGCGATGAAAAACCATAGGTGTTCTGGCAAGATGCCGAAATACCTATGCGGTTCACAGGGGAGCCGTCATGCATTCAGCCGTATTGCTGCAGTTCGTACCAAGCGTATCAATTGAATAAGAAAAAAGCCCCATCTCCGCCGAATCTGTCGTCATTGATCACGCTGGGGGTGGTTATCACTGTGCTCGTCACGACCGTCTCGGTGCTGATCCTGGTGGATCAGTTCACCCGTGGCTACGCGCGTTCGGAAGTCGAGACACGCCTCAAGCAATTGGCCTGGCAGATGCAGGATGCGCTGGAGCGCGGCATGATCGAACGCGAAATCGACATGCGCCTGCTGGTAGCGCGTCCCTCCTTGCGCGCCGCCAATGACCCCGCGCACATGCGCCGGGTACTCAACGAATTGCAGAGCAATGTGCCGCACTATGCCTGGATCGGCATGGCCAAGCCCGACGGCACCGTGCTGGTGGCCACCAATGGCCTGCTGGAAGGCATGAGCGTGGCGGAGCGGCCATGGTTCCGGCTGGGCCAGCAGTCCGAGTATGCCGCCGACTATCATCCGGCCGTGCTGCTGGAAAAGAAGCTGCCGCCTCAGGCCGATCCCTGGCGCTTTGTCGATATCTCCATGCCGGTGCTGGACATGCACGGCCAGATGGTCGGCGTGATGGGCATGCACCTGTCCTGGGGCTGGGCGCGCGAGATCGCCGCCAAGTTGCTCAATCCGACCAGCAGTCGCTACGACGTGGACGTGCTCATCGTGCGCTCCGATGGCACCGTCATTCTCGGCCCCAAAAGCATGGAAGAGACCAAGATCGATACGGCCAGCTTCCGTGCCGCGCAGCAGTCCAGCGTGGGTGGCTCGCTCATCGAGACCTGGCCCGATGGCCGCCGCTATGTCAGCGGTTATGCCCGCACCGGCCAGGGCGGCGAGATGAAACTGAAGTGGACCGTCATCGTGCGCCAGCCCGAAACGGTGGCCCTGGCCGCTTTCCGCGATCTGGAACGGCGCGTCATCATCGTCGGCGCGCTGGCTGGCGCGGTGCTGGTATTGCTGGCCTTCGTGCTCACGCGCCGTCTGGTGGCCCCCATCAATGCCTTGTCGGCGGCGCTGGAGCAGCGCGCCAGCGGTGTGCAGGAAGTCGAGATTCCGCTGGTGAGCAGCGTGCGCGAGCTGCAATTGCTGTCCTCCGCTCTGGGCACCATGGTCGAACGCGAAGAATGCCACCTGCGCGAGATGCGCTCGCTCAACGAGGGTCTGGAAGAGCGGGTGGCCGAACGCACCAGTCGCCTGCACGAAACGGCGACGGCCCTGCAGCAGGCCCTGGACCAGCAGCAGGCCAACCAGATCCAGCTCGAAGAAAGCGCCGCCGAATTGCGCGCCATCCTGGAAAACGCCCAGGACGCCTTCATCGCCGCTGACGAACACGGCCACATCGTCGAATGGAACCGCCAGGCCGAGCTCTTGCTGGGCTGGCCGCGCGATACCGTCATGGGACGCAACATGGCCGAGCTGATCATCCCACAGGATATGCGGGCGGCGCACAATCACGGCATGTCGCAGTTCCTCAAGGACGGCACCAGCGTGGTCATCAACAACCGCATCGAACTGCAGGCCTTGCATCGCGACGGCCATGAGCTGCCCATCGAGATCACGGTCGGCCACGTCAAGCGCCAGAGCGGCCATCTGTTCATCGCCTTCCTGCACGACATTACCGAGCGCCTGGCCTTCCGCGACCAGATGCGCGAACTGGCCCTCACCGACGTGCTGACCAGCCTGCCCAATCGCCGCGCCTTCAGCGACCGCCTGCCTGAAGGCATGATGCGCGCGCGCCGCGCGCACCAACTGCTGGCCCTGTTCTTCATGGATCTGGATGGTTTCAAGGGCATCAACGACCGTTATGGTCATGAGGCCGGCGATGAATTGCTGGTGGAGTTTGCGCGCCGGCTGCAAGCCTCGGTGCGCGATGTCGATACGGTGGCACGCTTGGCTGGGGACGAATTCGTGGTGATCCTGGAAAATCTCCAGAGCCAGGACGACGCCATCATGGTGGCCGAAAAGATCCTCCATACCATCCGTGAGCCTTTCGAGCTTACCCATTCCACTGTCCACATTTCCAGCAGCATCGGCGTGGCCGTCTATCAGCCCGACCTGGATGGCGAGGTCGGACCGGAAGAACTGCTCTCCATCGCCGACAAGGCCATGTATGCCGCCAAGCGCCTGGGCAAGAACCGCATCGAACTGGGACGTGTCAGCGGGTTCTGATACCGCTGACGCGTAGCTACGGTCATTACGGTCATTAAGGTTTATACGCCACATACGCACATACGCACATACGCACATACGGTATAAACCGTATGTAGCGTTTTGCGCACCTCCTTCCGGCACCGCTTTTCCACACATCTTTCCCACACCGCCTTCCTGCGCATTTTTTCCGCGCATCTTTCCCCTGATTCCTGGCGATACTAATCGTCTCGTTTACGTTTTGTTTACGCCTCTGCCCGAAACATTTACCGGGATTTAATGCTGCTTTGCCTATCGTTCGACTGTCTCGTGTTCCGTCCCTGGAAGCGAGCGCAACAACGTCAACAATGGAGTGGGAAATGTGGCAAACGGATTTTCTCTACCTGGGCATGCTGGCCGTCTGCGGCCTCTCGATGTGGGCCTTCATCGCCCTGTGCAGCCGTCTGCAACGGCAAGAAGGGGAGCAGCAATGAACCTCATGTATGCGCTGGGGCTGGCGGTTTCCATCGCCCTGTTGCTGTACCTGGTCTATGCCCTGATCAAGCCGGAGGATTTCTGACATGGACAGCAACAACTATTTCCAGCTCGGCCTCTACCTGGCGGTGCTGCTGCTGCTTTCCTTCCCGCTGGGCTGGTACATGGCCCGCGTGATGGAAGGCAAGTCGCGCGTGAACCGCCTCTTTGGCGGCATCGAGCGCGTCTTCTATCGCCTTTCCGGCATCAGCCGCGAGCACGACATGGACTGGAAGCAGTACGCCATGGCCGCCGTGCTGTTCAATTTCATCGGCCTGATCGTGGTCTATCTGCTGCAGCGTGTGCAGCAGTGGCTGCCGCTGAACCCGGCCGCGCTGGTCAACGTCAGCCCGGATTCGTCCTTCAACACGGCGCTGAGTTTCGTCACCAATACCAACTGGCAGGGCTACGTCGGTGAATCGACCATGAGCTACCTGACCCAGATGGCCGCGCTGGCCGTGCAGAACTTCCTCTCGGCTGCCACCGGCATCGCGATTGCCTTCGCGTTGATCCGGGGCTTTGCCCGCCACAGCAGCAAGGGCATCGGCAACTTCTGGGTGGACATGACCCGCAGCACGCTCTACGTGCTGCTGCCGCTGTCGGTCGTGTTCGCGCTGGTGCTGGTGCAGCAGGGCAGCATCCAGAACTTCCGTTCCTACCAGGATGTGAAGACACTGGAAGTGACCCACTACACCGTGCCCAAGCTGGATGCTGCCGGCCAGCCGATCAAGGACGCCAAGGGCGAGCCCGTGACCGAAGCGCAGAGCACCGACAAGCAGACCCTGCCCATGGGGCCGGTGGCCTCGCAGGAAGCCATCAAGATGATCGGCACCAATGGCGGCGGCTTCTTCAACGCCAACTCGGCGCACCCGTACGAGAACCCGACGCCGCTCTCCAATTTCCTGCAGATGCTGGCCATCCTCATCATCCCGGCGGCGCTGTGCACCAGCTTCGGCGTGCTGGTCGGCGACCGCCGCCAGGGCTGGGCCATCCTGGCCTCGATGACGCTGCTGTTCGTAGTGCTGACGCTGGTGCTGATGTACGCCGAATCGCAGCCCAATCCCATGCTGGCCTCGCTGCATGCGTCCGGCCCCGGCATGATGGAAGGCAAGGAGACTCGCTTCGGCATACCGGCCTCGGCATTGTTCGCCTCCATCACCACGGCGGCCTCCTGCGGTGCGGTCAATGCCATGCACGACTCGCTCTCGCCGCTGGGCGGACTGGTGCCGATGCTGCAGATGCAACTGGGTGAAGTGGTGTTCGGCGGGGTCGGCTCTGGCCTGTACGGCATGCTGATCTTCGCAGTGCTGGCGGTGTTCATCGCCGGCCTGATGATAGGCCGCACCCCCGAATACCTGGGCAAGAAGATCGGCGTGTTCGACATGAAGATGATGTCCATCGCCATCCTCATGACCCCGGCGCTGGTGCTGATCTTCAGCGCCCTGTCGGTGATGGTGGAAGCAGGGCTGGCCGGCATCGCCAACCCCGGCGCGCACGGTTTCTCGGAAATCCTCTACGCCTTCAGCTCGGCCGCCAACAACAACGGCAGCGCCTTTGCCGGACTCTCGGCCAATACGCCGTACTACAACATCACCACCGGCATCTGCAC
>Ga0160495_100657_pt1 | contig 14010 bp, 9 predicted proteins | sample DID4MG_4_FD_108251 | JGI IMG/M metagenome (GOLD analysis project Ga0160495, IMG submission 108251) | Enriched soil microbial communities from UW Madison campus, WI, USA - DID2933_E24_FP4 MG | ecosystem: Environmental > Terrestrial > Soil > Unclassified | place: USA: Madison, Wisconsin | collected... | reverse complement strand
GCCCAAGGCCGATCCGGTCCACAAGGTCACCATCATGCCGCGTGGCTATGCCCTGGGCCTGACCTGGCAGTTGCCGGAACATGACCGCGTGAACATGTACAAGGACAAGATGCTGGAAGAGATCTCGATCCTGTTCGGCGGTCGTATCGCTGAAGAAATCTTCATGCACCAGATGTCCACCGGCGCTTCCAACGACTTCGAACGCGCCACCAAGCTGGCCCGTGCGATGGTGACCCGCTATGGCATGTCGGTGACCCTGGGTACCATGGTCTACGAGGATTCGGAACAGGATGCCTACTTTGGTCGCATGGCTTCCAAGACCGTGTCGGAAGCGACGCAGCAAAAGGTCGATGCCGAGATCCGCAGCATCCTGGACGAGCAATACGCCCTGGCCCGCCGCCTGCTGGAAGAAAACCGCGAGAAGGTCGATGTCATGGCCAAGGCGCTGCTGGAATGGGAAACCCTGGACGCCGACCAGGTCAACGACATCATGAACGGCGACGAACCGCGTCCGCCGCGCAATGGCGTGCCGGCCAAGAAGTCGCCTTCGGACAACAACCGTTCCGGCGATGTCTCGCCCAACGCCACGGCCCCGGCCTGATGGCGCTGGCAATGACACGCTGGTGACAATGATGAAAGGTGAGGAGCGATCCTCACCTTTTTTCTTTTTCGGCTCTGGTTAAAAAGACAAGATCAGGCGGTGTATCATGCACCGTCGGGCGCCCTCGCGAGGGCGTGCAGCAACAGATATCCGCATCCCTCAGAAGCAAGATGACGCAAGCATTCCTCAAATGCGGCAGGTTCCGCCTGTCGGTACAGCAAGGCCGTCGCCCCCTGGTGATGGGCATTCTCAATGTCACCCCGGACTCCTTCTCCGATGGCGGCCGCCACCAGCGCCTGGATATGGCGCTGACCCATGCCGAGCAGATGATTGCCGATGGTGTGGACATCATCGATATTGGCGGCGAATCGACCCGTCCCGGCATCGCACCGCTGTCGCTGGAGCAGGAGTTGGAGCGCGTCCTGCCGGTGATCTACGCCCTGCGCGACTGCGGCAAGCCGCTCTCGCTCGACACCTACAAGCCGCCCGTGATGCGGGAAGCGCTGCTGGCTGAGGTGGACATGATCAATGACATCAACGGTTTTCGTGCCGCAGGCGCCATCGATGCGGTCAAGGACAGCGAGGCGGGGCTGTGCGTCATGCACATGCGGGGTCAGCCGCAGACCATGCAGCAAGCGCCGCAGTACCAGGACGTGGTGGGCGAGGTCGAGTCTTTTCTGCAGGAGCAGGTGCGGCAGATGACCCAGGCCGGGGTGGCCCGCGAGCGCATCTGCATCGATCCTGGTTTTGGTTTTGGCAAGACTGTGGAGCATAATCTCGCCTTGCTGAAGAATACCCGCCGCCTGATCCGGCAACTGGGCGTGCCGCTGCTGGCGGGCATGTCGCGCAAATCGATGATCGGGGCCGTGACAGGCAAGCCGCTGGAGCAGCGCATGGCCGGCAGCATCGGCGCGGCGCTGGTGGCTGCGCAGCAGGGCGCGATGATCATCCGGGTCCACGATGTGGCCGAGACCGTCGATGCCCTCACCATGTGGCAGGCCGGACGGGAAGACGCCTGAACGGCTGTGCCGGCAGGATGAAACAGGGCGGTGTGGCCGGCCAGGCTGCATCGCCGGGGATGGACCGTGGGGGACACAGGTCCGCAAGACAACAGGAAAAGGACAGACATGGCAGCAAAATATTTCGGCACCGATGGCGTGCGTGGCCGCGTGGGCGTGGCACCCATCACCCCTGATTTCGTCATGCGCCTGGGCTATGCCGCCGGCAAGGTGCTGGCCAAGGCCAAGGACGGCATGGCCCGCCCCACGGTCCTGATCGGCAAGGACACCCGCATCTCCGGCTATATGCTGGAAGCCGCGCTGGAAGCCGGCTTTGCCGCTGCCGGCGTGGATGTCTGGCTGGCTGGCCCGCTGCCCACGCCGGCAGTGGCCTATCTGACGCGCGCGCTGCGCCTCTCGGCGGGCGTGGTGATCTCGGCCTCGCATAATCCCTATCATGACAATGGCATCAAGTTCTTCTCCGCCTCCGGCAACAAGCTGCCGGACTCGGTCGAGGCCGATATCGAAGCTGCGCTGGAGCAGCCCATGGATTGCGTTCCCTCCGAGAAACTGGGCAAGGCGCGCCGCCTGTCCGATGCGCCTGGCCGCTACATCGAATTCTGCAAGAGCACCTTCCCCAACGCCATGAACCTGCGGGGCATGCGCCTGGTGGTCGATTGCGCCCACGGTGCGGCCTACAACATCGCCCCGCACGTGTTCCACGAGCTGGGCTCCGAGGTCATCACGATCGGCAACCAGCCTGACGGCCTGAACATCAATGAAGATTGCGGCGCTACTTCGCCCAAGACGCTGGTGGCTTCGGTGCGGGAATACCGCGCCGACCTGGGCATCGCCCTGGACGGCGACGCTGACCGGCTCATCATGGTCGATGGCGAGGGTCGCATCTACAATGGTGACGAACTGCTCTACCTGATGGTCAAGGATCGCCTGGCCACCGGACCGGTGCATGGTGCGGTTGGCACGCTGATGACCAACATGGCGCTGGAAGTGGCTTTCAAGAAGATGGGTGTGCCGTTCGAACGCGCCAAGGTGGGCGATCGCTACGTGCTGGAAGTCTTGCAGGAAAAAGGCTGGGTGCTGGGCGGCGAAGGTTCTGGCCACCTGTTGGCGCTGGACAAGCACACCACCGGCGACGGCATCGTCTCGGCCTTGCAGGTGCTGTCGGCCTTGAAGCGCAGCGGCAAGACGCTGGCCGAGCTGACTGCGGATATTTCCATGTATCCTCAGTCGCTGGTCAATGTGAAGATTCCGGCTGGCTACGATTGGAAATCCAACGTCGCGCTGCAAGCCGAAAAGGCCGCAGTCGAAGAGGAGCTGGGCGAGCGCGGCCGCGTGCTGCTGCGCCCCTCCGGCACTGAGCCGCTGATCCGCGTAATGGTCGAGGCCCAGCAGGCCGACGTGGCGCGCAGCATGGCGCAGCGTATTGCAGCCAAGGTGCTCTGAGCCCTTTATTGTTCAGTATTCAGTGTTGCGGATAGAAGGACGATGTCAAAAGAGTTACCCCAGATCCTGATGGTCGAGGACGAACCCAGCATTGCGGAGCTGTTGCGCTTCACGATGCAAGGGGCGGGCTTTGCCACCACCATTGCCACCGACGTGGCCCAGGCGAGGAGGCACATCGCCGAGTCGCTGCCCCATGTGGTGTTGCTGGACTGGATGCTGCCCGACAGTTCCGGCCTGGTCTTGCTGAGCGAATTGCGGCGCGATCGGCGTACCGCCAGCCTGCCGGTGATCATGTTGACCGCCAAGGGCATGGAGGAAGACAAGGTCAAGGGTTTGAACGAAGGGGCGGATGACTATGTCACCAAGCCCTTCTCGCCCAAGGAACTGGTTGCACGGGTGCAGGCGCTGTTGCGCCGCAAAGCGCCGGAAATCGGCAGCCAGGCGCTGAAGTATCGCGACATCAGCATCGATGTCGAGCGACGCCAGGTCTCGGTGGCCGACAAGCCGGTGTTGCTGGACCAGGCCGAGTTCAAGCTGCTGCGCTATCTGGTGGCGCATCCGGAGCGGATATTCTCGCGCGCGCAGCTGCTGGACAAGGTCTGGGGCGACCATACCTTCATTGAAGAGCGCACGGTGGATGTTCATATCATGCGACTGCGCAAGTCGCTGGGCGACCTGGCCCACTATGTGCAGACGGTGCGCGGCATGGGCTACAAGCTCAGTGCCGAGCAGTAAGGCGCGGCGTAACCCGTGCCGCGATACGAATGAAAAGGCGATCTTCGGATCGCCTTTTTTACGACTGTACAGCGCCCGCATTCAGTCCAGCGGCACACTGCGGTAGCGGTTCACTTCCGCTGCCGAGACCAGACCGCCCTGGTTGCCCCAGCTGTTGCGCAGATAGGAGACCACCGCCGCCACCTCCTGGTCGGTCAGTTGCGGGCCGAAGGGGGGCATGCCGAACGGGTAGGGATTGCCGGCCGTGGAGGGTGGGAAGCCACCATTGAGCACGGCCCGGATGGCGTTGACTGCATGCGGGCCGGCAATGGCGCGGTTGCCCGCCAGGGGTGGATAGTCTGGGGCACTGCCTTGGCCTTTGCCGCCGTGGCAGTCCACGCACAGCGTTCCATAAAGCTGCTTGCCTTGCTTCATGATGCGTTCGGCCTCGGCTGGCTCCGCCGATGCGAGTGGAGTGCTGCTCTCTGGAGCACCGGCGGGCAGGGATTTCAGATACACGGCCATGGCGGTGACATCGGCGTCGTCCAGATACTGGAGGCTGCGGCCCACGATTTCCGACATCGGCCCCAGTGTGACCGCATGCGGCGAGACCCCTGTCTTGAGCAGCGCGGCAATCTCTTCATCGCTCCAGTCTCGCAGGCCGTCGGCGCCGCCATGCAAGGGTGGGGCATACCATTGCAGGCCCGGGATCACGCCCCCCGCCAGCGCCAGTGGTTCGATGCTCGCACCCAGTCGGTTGCGTGCGCTATGGCAGGCGCTGCAATGGCCTGCACCTTGCACCAGATAGGCTCCGCGATTCCACTGCGCATTCTGGCGGGTGTCGGGCTGATAGCTTTGCGGGGTGAAGTAGAGCGCGCGCCATAGTCCCAGCAGCATGCGCTGGTCGTAGGGGAAGCGTAGCGCATGCGCCTGATTGGCGCGGGCGACCGGCGGCAGGCTTTGCAGATAGGAAAACAGCGCATCGCTGTCTTCGCGGCTCAAGCCGGTGTAGCTGGTGTAAGGGAAGGCTGGATAGAGGAATTGCCCCTCCTTGCCACGCCCGTGATGCAGCGCGCGCCAGAAGTCGTCGGCGCTCCATTGGCCGATCCCGGTGGACTTGTCCGGAGTGATGTTGGAGGTATAGAGGGTGCCGAAAGACGAGGCGATGGCGCGGCCGCCAGCGTATTGAGCGCCGCCGCGCGTGGTATGGCAGGCCATGCAGTTGCCGGCGCGGGCCAGGTATTGGCCTTGCGCCAGCTGGCGCGCGCGGTCAACGGCGGGATTGGCCATGCCGCGATCCTCAGGACGCAGCCACTGCCAGGCAATGACGGCTGCCGGCAGGACGATCAGCAGCGCCGCAATGGCACCCAAGCTCTTGAGCAGGCGTGTACGCTTCATCGCTGTGCTTGCACCTGCGGTTGGCTGCCGCAGTGTTGCGGCAGGGGGGCGGGGAGCGCGGGTTCTGGCGCATAGCCGGCCGGTACGGCCTGGGCGCTGAGCCAACTGCTGGCCGCATTGATTTCTTCGGGGCTGAGCGCACGCGCTACAGTGGCCATGCAGTCTGTCGTCCTGGCTGCGCGGTCGCCGTTGCGCCAAGCGCCCAATTGGGCATTGATGTAGTCGCGGGGCAGACCCAGCAGCCCGGGGATGCCCGGCTGCACGCCTCCTAGGCTGGACGCATGGCAGGCGACGCAGGCCGGTACTCGCCGTTGCGGGTCGCCTTCGGTGACCAGACGGCGGCCGCGTTCCAGAACAGCGGCGCTGGCCTCATTCGGGGCTGGCGGCGGATAGGGCGGATGCTGGTCGGCGAAGAAGCGTGCAATCTGCTGCAGATAATCGTCGGAGAGGTTGGACAGCAGGTAATTCATCATCGGATAGCGCCGCTGGCCATCGCGGAAGCTCTGCAACTGATTGAACAGGTAAGCCTCTGGCTTGCCCGCGATGCGAGGGTAGTAGCCATCTGCGGTGGCGCGGCCCTGCTTGCCGTGGCAGGCGGTACAGGCCGCCATGCGTTCGGCCATGCCCGCCACGGCGGCCGGCGCAGCCTCAGGTGCTGCCGCCGCCGCCAAGCCGCATGCCATCCATATCCCCAGCACCAAGGCTGCCGTCCCCTTCACATTTTTATTGAGCAAGCGCATGAACCTATTGTAGTCCAAGCCATGCCCCTGCTTGCAGCTTTGCAAGCCTGGGCGCAGCAGCTACAATAGCGGCCTTGCTGCCCCCGTAGCTCAGTGGATAGAGCGATCCCCTCCTAAAGACAATTGGGCACCGGCTGCCGAAAGGCACCGCGTGAATGGAGTCAAATTCGGTGAACCCTGACAGCGCCTGGTCCTTGCGACTGCGCGGCTGCTGGCAATACCGAGCCAAGCCGGCTTCCGAGACGTATGGAAACCGGAAGGTGTAGAGACTAGACGGCTCCGGCCTGCAGGCGTGTGCGGCATCAGGCACAGGCCCATGGCCAAGGTATAGTCCAGACCACAAACATTCTCTGGTGGTGAAAGCCATAGTGGTATGAAGGGATAGGTCACACGTTCGATCCGTGTCGGGGGCGCCAGCATAAAAAAAAGCGCAGAGGGCAACCTCTGCGCTTTTTCGTTTTCAGCCCCTTCCTCGGTATCCGGAAGGGACTTGCTGGCGTTCTTGCTTCAATGGCCCTGGTTGGTGCTCTCCAGGAAGCGGCGCGCATTTTCATTGGGCGCGCGCGCGCCATTTGCCGTGGGCGCTGCCGGGCTGGCCGGTGCAGTGCCTGGAACATTCGGCGCAGGCTGAGCGCCACCGGAAGAGGCTGGGGTCTGGCTCGGCGTCCAGCCAAAGAAGTTCGAGATCGCATCCACCACCGTCACGCCCACATTGGTCACCAGGCCGTTATTGGGCGTGAAGTTGTCATAGTAGGGCTCGCCATCGATGAAGCGGATGCCATCCGGCACCGGCAGGTCGAACTGCGGCACACCCTTCAAGGCCTTGGCCATGTAGTCAACCCAGATCGGCAGCGCCAGCTGCGCGCCGAATTCCTTGCTGCCCAGGCTCTTGGGCTGGTCATAGCCCATCCAGGCCACGGTCGCCAGGGTACGCTGGTAACCGGCGAACCAGCCATCGAAGGCATCATTGGTGGTGCCGGTCTTGCCGGCCAGGTCGCTGCGGCCGATGCTGTTGCTGCGCGCGCCAGTGCCGCCCTGGGCCACCGACTTGAGCATGCTGGTCATCATGTAGCTGTTGCGTTCCGACACCACGCGTGGCGCACCATTGCCCACGATCAGTGGCTCCGCCTTGGACAGCACCTTGCCGCGCGCATCGGTGATCTGCGAGATCAGGTAGGGCTGGATCTTGTAGCCGCCGTTGGCAAACACCGAGTAGGCCGCCGACAGTTGCAAGGGATTGGTCTGGCCCGCACCCAGCGCCATGGGCAGGTAGGGCGGGACCTTATCTGCATCGAAGCCATAGGTGCCGGTGATGAAGTCCTTGGCATAAGGCACACCGATGTAGTCCAGCGTGCGGATGGCCACCAGGTTCACCGACTTCTGCAGGGCAGTGCGCACGGTGATCGGGCCGGCCGGGGTTTCGTCATCCTTGGGTTCCCAGTTCGGCTGGCCGGGGCCGGCGGGGTAGGAGACCGGCGCATCGTTGACGATGGAGGCCGGTGCAAAACCCTTCTCCAGTGCTGCCGAGTAGATGAAGGGCTTGAAGGTCGAGCCCGGCTGGCGCCAGGCTTGCGTCACATGGTTGAAATTGTTCTGGGTGAAGTCGAAGCCACCGACCAGCGCCCGGATCGCGCCATCCTGCGGCACCACCGAGACCAGCGCCGCTTCCACCTGCGGCAGTTGCACCACCTGCCAGTTCTGCTTGGCATCCTGCATCACGCGGATCAGCGCACCTGGCGCGATGCGGATATCCTTCTTGGCCTTTTCCGACAGGGCGGCGGCCACGAAGCGCAGCGCTTCGCCCTTGATGCTGATCTTGTCGCCGCTGCGCAGCACCGCATCGATCTGCTTGGGGCTGGCGGCCACCACCACGGCGGCGAGGATGTCGTCGTTATCCGGATGGTCATCCATCACGTCGTCGATGGCCGCAGCACGGTCCTCTGCATTGGCGGGCAGCTCGATGGTCTCTTCCGGGCCGCGATAGCCGTGGCGGCGGTCGTAGTCCATCACGCCCTTGCGCACGGCCAGATAGGCGGCCTGCTGATCGGCTGCATTGACGGTGGTATAGACGTTGAAGCCCTGGGTGTAGGTGTCTTCCTTGTACTGCGCATAGACCATCTGGCGTACCATTTCATTCACATACTCGGCGTGAATGCTGTACTGGCTGCCTGGTGCGCGCACCTTCAGCTCTTCCTTGGCGGCCTTTTCATATTGCGCCTTGGTGATGAAGCCGACGTCCAGCATGCGTTGCAGGATGTACTGCTGGCGGATGTGGGCGCGCTTGGGGTTGACGATAGGGTTGTAGGCCGAGGGGGCCTTGGGCAGGCCTGCCAGCATGGCCGCTTCGGCCAGGGTGACGTCCTTGAGGTCCTTGCCGAAGTAGGTGCGGGCAGCCGCAGCGAAGCCGAAGGCGCGCTGGCCCAGGTAGATCTGGTTCATGTACACCTCCAGGATCTGGTCCTTGGTCAGCGCATGTTCGATCTTGTTGGCCAGCAGCACTTCGTAGAGCTTGCGCGAGAAGGTCTTTTCCTTGGTCAGGAAGACATTGCGCGCGACCTGCATGGTGATGGTGCTGGCGCCCTGGGAGGCGCTGCCGCGCAGTACGTCGGTCACCAGTGCGCGGGCGATGCCGATCCAGTCGATGCCGCCGTGTTCATAGAAGCGGTAGTCTTCGATGGCCAGCACGGCGTTCTTCATGTCGGCCGGAATGTCGTCCAGCTTGACGAGGCTGCGCTTTTCTTCGCCAAACTCGCCCAGCAGTACCTTGTCTTCCGACCAGATGCGCAGGGGTACCTTGGGACGGTAGTCGGTGATCAGCTCCAGCGAGGGCAGGCGCGGATTGATGAAGATCAGAGCATAGACCACCAGCAGCGCGCCAGCGACGCCCAGGCCAAGGATGGACAAGCCGATGAACTTGGCGATGTTGGGATTGAGGAAGCCGCGCTGTCGGGCGGATGGTCGGGAATGCGGGCGGGGAAGCGGTGGCAGAGGCATGGGATGAGCGGAAATCGGGATGCGCTATCTTACAGCATCGGGCCGCCGGGCCGGCGGGCAGGGCTGGGCCAATGCTTAACCAGTTGTAACACGGAACTTATTCGTCATCGAAATTCGAGTATCTGTCGCTATTTGTCATCATTGCTGTTGCTACAGTGCAAACCATCGCCGTCGGAGACTGTGCCTACGGGCATTCCTGCGCTTAAATCAGCATTTCAGCGGCGCAGTCGGTACAATGCCGCTCTTGCGCTTTTTCACACATCAAGCGCCTCCGCATTCATCCTGCGCGGCTCTGGCCGACGCATTCACGCAGATCACGCACGCTATGGCAGTCATTTCCCTCTCCGACGCACAACTGGCCTTCGGCCACGTCGCCCTCCTGGATCACGCCGAATTCTCGCTGGAGACCGGCGAACGCATCGGCCTGATCGGCCGCAACGGCACCGGTAAGTCCTCGTTGCTGAAGATCATCGCTGGCCGTTCCAAGCTGGACGATGGCCTACTGGTGATGCAGCAGAATCTCAAGATTGCCTACGTTGATCAGGAGCCGCATTTTCCTGAAGAGATGACCGTCTTTGACGCCGTGGCCTCGGGTCTGGGCGAACTGCCGGCGCTGCTGGCCGAATATGAAGCCATCACCGGCCAGTTCGGCGGCGACAACGACGATGCCCTGCTGGAACGCATGCACCAGATCCAGACCGTGCTGGACGCGGCAGACGCCTGGTCCATCGGCAACAAGGTCGAAACCACGCTGGACAAGCTCAACCTGAACCGCGATGCCGGCATCCGCGACCTTTCCGGCGGCATGAAGAAGCGCGTTGCGCTGGCCTGCGGTCTGTTCGGCAATCCCTACGTGCTGCTTCTGGACGAACCGACCAACCACCTCGCTTCCGGCTCCATCCTCTGGCTGGAAGGCCTGCTGCGCGACTTCAAGGGCAGCATCCTCTTCATCACCCACGATCGCAGCTTCCTGGACAACGTCTCTACCCGCATCATCGAACTGGATCGCGGCAAGATTCTCTCCTTTCCTGGCAATTTCACGACCTACCAGACGCGCAAGGCCGAGCTGCTGGCCAATGAAGAAGTCGAGAACGCCAAGTTCGACAAGTTCCTGGCGCAGGAAGAAGTCTGGATCCGCAAGGGCGTGCAGGCCCGCCGCACTCGCGACGAAGGCCGTGTGCGTCGTCTGGAAGCGCTGCGCGTGCAGCGCAGTGAACGTCGCGAGCGGCAGGGTCAGGTCAGGCTGGAAGTAGGTACTGGTGAGCGTTCCGGCAAGATCGTGGCGGAACTGGAGAATGTGAACAAGGCCTACGGCCCCAAGACCATCGTGCGCGACTTCAGCACCATCCTCATGCGCGGCGACAAGGTCGGCCTGATCGGCCAGAACGGCGCCGGCAAGACCACGCTGCTCAAGCTCATCCTCGGCGAGGAAGCGCCCGACAGCGGTACCGTCAAGCAGGGTACCAAGATGCAGGTCGCGTATTTCGATCAGATGCGCGCGCAGTTGAATGAAGAAACGACGCTGGCCGATACCATCGCGCCGGGCAGCGACTGGGTCGAAGTCAATGGCCAGCGCAAGCATGTGATGACCTATCTGTCGGACTTCCTGTTCGCCCCCGAGCGCGCCCGTTCGCCGGTGCGCACGCTTTCTGGCGGCGAGCGCAACCGCCTTTTGCTGGCGCGCCTGTTCGCCAAGCCGGCCAACGTGCTGGTACTGGACGAACCGACCAACGATCTGGATATCGACACGTTGGAACTGCTGGAAGAATTGCTGGAAGAGTACCAAGGCACCGTCTTCCTGGTCAGCCACGACCGCATGTTCCTGGACAATGTGGTCACGCAGGTGATTGCCTCCGAAGGCAATGGCGTCTGGCGGGAATACGTGGGCGGTTATTCCGACTGGGAGCGCCAGCGTCCGGCCCAGACTTCCGCTGGGTCCAAGGCCGCTGCCAAGGTGGCGGACAAGAACGAGGTCAAGGCCGAATCGACCATGGCCGCTCCGGCTGCTGCACCGGCTCCGGCCAAGAAGAAGCTGAGCTACAAGGAGCAGCGCGAGCTGGAAGAACTGCCCAAGCGCATCGCCGCGCTGGAGGTGGAGCAGAAGGAGCTGTCGGCCAAGCTGGCCGATCCTGATCTGTACACGAAGGGGGCTGATGAGGCCGTCAAGCTGAACCAGCGATTTGCCGAGATCGACGAAGAATTGCTGGTTAGCCTGGAGCGCTGGGAAGAAATCGAAGGCAAGCAGTAAGCCCGCCAGGGCTGAGCGACTCGCTTAGTTCGGTCCGCTCAGCTCGGCTTGCGCAGCGCTTCGCGCAGGTCGGGCAGCATCTCGCGCAGGTTGGGCGCGTCCTCGGCGTGAGGGCGCAGGGCCAGATAGGCTTCCAGGTCTTCCAGCGCCGCCTGGGCCTGGCCCAGGTTGGCATACGCCAGTCCGCGGTCGCGCTTTTCGGTGATCTCCTCGGGCAGCAGGATCACCAGGCGCTCTTGCACATCCAGCACCTGTTGCCAGCGCTGGCTTTCCATGAAGATGGCTTTGAGATTGCGCAGCATGCGCGCCAGGATCTCGCGCGGATGCGCCGCCCGCAGATAGGCTGCCAATGGCAGCTCATCGACGAACTCCTCATCTGGCTGATGTGCCAGGAACGGTTCGAGGCGTTCTTCCAGTTCTTCCCGCGAGAGGCTAGCCCCGTTCATGGGGTCGAGTACGATTTCCCCCGACTGTACCGACAGCTTCATCAGGAAGTGACCCGGGAATGACACGCCCTTCATGTCCAGTCCGATGTGCTGGGCCAGCTCTATATAGACCACGGCCAGCGAGATAGGGATGCCGCGCCGGGTCGAGAGTACCCGGTGGATGTAGCTGTTGTCGGGGTCGTAATAATTGTTGACGTTGCCGGCGAAGGCCATTTCCTGGAAGAAGAAATGGTTCAGCATGCGCAGCTTCTGGATCTGTGAAGCGTCCGAAGGCAGCCGTTGCTTGAGCTTGGCGGCCAGCGTGTCCAGCGCCATCTCCTCTTCGGCGAAATCCATCTCGGGATAGAAGTCCTGACCCAGCGTCAGAGCGGATTCGAACAGGGGAATCGAATCGTCCTGGCGCACCAGTGAAGCGAAATAGTCGAGGGAGGTGAGCGTCATGCCACCCATGCTATCAAAATATTGCGCGCTGCGTCAGCTCTGTCTGCTGTGGCAAGAAAGATCATGATTCAGCTTGCGGCTGGCCCGACAAAAGCTATTGGTTCAGCGCCTCAACGCCGCGCAATGCGCTTGAACTCGTGCAGCCGGAATCCCATGGCAAACAGCGGCCCGAAGTAGGCCAGCGCACACACCAGCATCACCAGCGCCAGCGCGCCGATGCGCATGAGCGGGTGGGCGCGCAGGGCGATCCAGTCGAAGTGTCCGGCGCTCCACAGGGCGGCTCCGGCCAGCACCAGCAGCGCGCCCGTCAGACGCATCAGGAACAGGCCCCAGCCTGGGCGCGGCACGTATATCTGGCGGCGGCGCAGTCCGATGAACAGGCAGAGCGCATTCAGACAAGCGCCCAGGCCGATGGACAGCGCCAGTCCGGCATGGGCGAACAGGGGCACGAAGACGCTGTTCATCAACTGGGTGGCAATGAGGACGCCCACGGCGATGATCACGGGCGTGCGGATGTCCTGCTTGGCATAGAAGCCCGGCGCCAGGATCTTGACCATCACCAGGCCGATCAGGCCGACGCCATAGGCCACCAGGGCGTGGCCTGTCTGGGTCACGGAAAGCGCATCGAAACGGCCGTAGTGGAAAAGGGTTGCAGTCAAGGGCTCGGAGAGCGTGGTCAGCGCGACGGCCGCGGGCATGGCCAGCATGAAGGTCAGGCGCAGGCCCCAGTCCAGCAGGGAAGAATATTCCTCCATGTCTTGCGCGGCGTGGGCATTGGACAGGCTGGGCAGCAGGATGGTCCCCAGCGCCACGCCCAGAAGCGCCGTGGGAAACTCCATCAGCCGATCCGCATAGGAGAGCCAGGACACACTGCCGTGTTCCAGGCGCGAGGCGATGTTGGTATTGATCATCAGGCTGATCTGCGCAGCCGAAACGGCGAAGACGGCGGGCCCCATCTTCTTGAGCACCCGTTTGACCCCGTCATCGCGCAGGCCCAGCATGGGGTTCCAGTACAGGTGCGGCAGCATGCCGATCTTCATCAGCGCCGGCACCTGGATGGCCACCTGCAGGATGCCGCCCACCAGCACGGCAAAGGCCATAGCATAGATGGGCTGGGCCATGAAGGGCGCCACGAACAGTGAGGCGACGATGAAGGCCAGGTTCAGCAATACCGAAGTCACTGCTGGAATCTTGAATTCCTTCCAGGTATTGAGGATGCCTCCGGCCAGCGCCACAAAGGCCATGAAGCCGATGTAGGGGAACATGATGCGGGTCATCAGTACCGAGGCGTTGAAGGCATCGGGGTTGTATTGCAGGCCGGTGGCGATGAAATAGACCACGAAGGGAGTGGCCAGGATACCGGCCACGCAGGTGGCCAGCATGACCCACATCAGCACCGTGGCCACATGGTCCACCAGGTGCTTGGTCTCTTGTTCGCCGCGCTGGTTCTTGTATTCGGCCAGGATGGGGACGAAGGCCTGCGAGAAAGCCCCCTCGGCAAACAGGCGGCGCAGCAGGTGGGGGATTCGGAAGGCGATGTTGAAGGCGTCGGTGTAGGCGGAAGCGCCAAAGGCACGGGCAAACAGGATTTCCCGGACCAGTCCGGTGATGCGCGAGAGCATCGTCATGCCGGAGATGGCGGCTAGGGTTTTATGCAGATTCATGGTGCGGCATTATAGCGGGGCCTGGCGGGCAGGGGCCGGGCCTGGGACTGGATAAGCGCAGCGCGCGGCCTGGGGTGGTGCAAGCGCGCCATGGCGCTGTAGAGTGCACCTGGAGGGATCGGTTCAGCCTGATCGCCATGTTTCTTCGGCGCAATTGCGGCGCGGCGCGCTGGCGATGGGGCTGCATGGCAACGGATGCCGTCCGGTTTACCGCAGATGCGGACAAGTTGGTTGCCTGCTCACGCAAATCTGGTTATAATCCGATGCTTTACAGAATTTGGCATCGCGAGTCCTAGGGGTTT
>Ga0160495_100653_pt1 | contig 14099 bp, 10 predicted proteins | sample DID4MG_4_FD_108251 | JGI IMG/M metagenome (GOLD analysis project Ga0160495, IMG submission 108251) | Enriched soil microbial communities from UW Madison campus, WI, USA - DID2933_E24_FP4 MG | ecosystem: Environmental > Terrestrial > Soil > Unclassified | place: USA: Madison, Wisconsin | collected... | reverse complement strand
GACGGCAAGGCCCTCGTCCGTCACGAGCGACGGGATCTTTCCGAGCGGATTTGCCGCAAGCAGGTCCGCCGGGTCGGCATTGGTGTCGACGGCGACCGCCTCGGCGGCAAGTCCGGCATACTGCGCGGCCATGCGCACCTTGGTGGAATAGGGCGAGGTGGAGGAATAGAAAATCTTCATGGCGGGTCCTGTGCTCGTTGAAGGAAGATAGGTTAGCGAACCGGCGGTTGTTCGATGCTCTTGGCGCGGCAGGCGGCGCGGTCGACCTGCGGGCAGGTGCGGAAGGCGAGGTCCGCCGTCATGCAGATGCGCACCTCCTCCAGCCGTCCCGCCTCGCAGGTTACGGCGATGCCCTGACCGGAAAGCCCGGGATTGTCAGCGATGAAGGCCGCCTCCACCCCGTCGGGCGACAGGCGCTGTCCCTTGCCGGCATCGAGGCTTGCGGGAATGCGCACCCGCGCGAACGCCGCGCGCGTCACCGCGAAATAGTCCTTCTGCGAAAGACCCGAACAGCTGCCGTGCTTGCGCCACTGGTGGCCGATCAGGCCCATCGAGGGAATGATGTCGAGCACGGTGCGGCCGAGGTTTTCGGGCACGCGATCCGATTCGCGCGTCGCGCAGTATTCCGGATAGCCGCGATCGTTCTGCGGCCAGAGCCCGTGCACGATAAAACCGTTGTTTTCGCCGCGCCGGCATTGCTGCGTGCGGCCGCCCTCGTCATTGTCGGCGCACCAGGTCGGCGACCATGACAGCGACAGCACATAGAAGTCGAACCCCTTGCCGAGCGGCAACTGTGCCGGTGCGGCTGTTTCCTGACGGCTCTCTCCGGCCTTCGGTTTTTCGGCGGGCTTGTCCTCGCCGCAGCCGGCAAGCAGGGCCATGCCTGACAGCAGCAGCGCCACTGTACGGAGCGTGGTGGAGGAAGGCAGCCGGTCCGTCATGCGGCGGCGGCAGGCAAAGATGGCATGGCGGTCTCCCGGTTCGGCGCGCGATTGTTGTCGCCGCGCGCCAAAGGTCAAGAGGCCTTGTTCTCGCCCGCAAGCCAGAACGACCGCGAAGAAGCGAAGCGGTCCTGTGCCAGCCGCGCCTTGAGGAAGGGGAGCAGCACGTCGAGTTCCGTCTTCAGCGTGAAGGGCGGGTTGACGACGATCAGGCCGGAGCCGGTCAGGCCCGTCGTCTCGCGATCGCTCTTCACCGAAAGCTCCGCGCACAGCATCTTGGGGATACCCGTCGCCTTCAGCGCGGCGTGGAATTGCGCGATGGGCGCGCCCTTCTTCAGCGGGTACCACAGGCAGTAGACGCCGCCCGGAAACCGCCGCACGGCCTTTTCCAGCCCGTCCACCAGCCGTTCGTATTCGCCCTCGATCTCGAAGGGCGGATCGACCAGCACGATGCCGCGCTTTTCCTTGGGCGGCAGATGCGCGCCGAGCGAAAGCCAGCCGTCGAGATGCGTGATGCGGCTCTGGAAGTCGCCGTCGAACAGCCGGTGCAGCGTCTCGTAATCGTCGGGATGCAGCTCCATGGCCGACAGCCGGTCCTGCGGGCGAAACAGCATGCGGGCCAGTTTTGGCGAGCCGGGATAATAGGTTAGCCCGCCTTGCGGATTCAATTCCTGAACGACCTTGAGATAGGGCGCCAGGATATCGGCCACATCCGCCGGCAGGTCGCCGTTAAGCAGCCGGCCGATGCCGTCGAGCCATTCGCCCGTTTTCTGCGCCTCGATGCCGGAGAGGTCGTAGAGCCCGATGCCGGCATGGGTGTCGAGCACGCGGAACGCCTTGTCCTTGCCCTGCATGTAGGTAACGAGGCGCGCGAGCACGGCATGCTTGAGCACATCCGCGAAATTGCCGGCATGGTAGACGTGACGATAGTTCATGGCGTTCCCGCGCGATCACGCGCTCTGATGCGACGATGAATTGTTGCGATGGTAGAATGATTTGCCTTTTGGCCGTTCGCGCCCTGCAATATACAAAAGCCATGAACGTTGCGACACCAAATCTCGGAAAACCGCGGACCGCCCATTCGGCCTGCCCGCACGACTGTCCCTCCACCTGTGCGCTCGATGTCGAGATCGGCGCGGATGGACGCATGGGCCGCATCAAGGGCAGCGCCGACAACAGCTACACGGCCGGCGTCATCTGCGCCAAGGTCGCCCGCTATGCCGAACGCCTCTATCATCCCGACAGGTTGATGAAGCCGCTCGTCCGCAAGGGCGAGAAGGGCAGCGGCGAATGGGGCAATATCTCCTGGGAAGCCGCGCTCGACGCGATCGCCGAGAATTTCGTCAAGGCCGAACAGGCCCATGGCGCTGAGGCCGTCTGGCCCTATTATTATGCCGGTACTATGGGCCTCGTGCAACGCGATTCCATCGAGCGCTTGCGCCACGCCAAGCGCTATTCCGGCTTCTTCGATTCCATCTGCACGAACCCGGCCTGGACCGGCTTCACCATGGGCGCCGGCACCCTGCGCGGCCCCGATCCGCGCGAGATGGCGGCATCCGATTGCGTGGTGATATGGGGCACGAACGCGGTGGCCACGCAGGTCAACGTGATGACCCACACGGTCAGGGCGCGCAAGGAGCGCGGCGCCAAGATCGTCGTCGTCGATATCTACGACAATCCCACGATGAAGCAGGCCGATCTGGCGCTCAAGCTGCGCCCCGGCACGGATGCGGCGCTCGCCTGCGCCGTCATGCATGTCGCCTTCCGCGATGGTTATGCCGACCGCGCCTATATGGCCAAATATGCCGACGATCCTGTCGGGCTGGAGGCGCATCTCGCCACCCGCACGCCGCAATGGGCAGCCAGCATCACCGGCCTCGATGTCGCTGATATCGAGGCCTTCGCCGCCTTGGTCGGGCAGACGAAGCGCAGCTTCTTCCGCCTCGGCTACGGCTTTACGCGCAGCCGCAACGGCGCGGTCTCCATGCATGCGGCGCTTTCCATCGCCACCGTGCTGGGCTCCTGGCAATATGAGGGCGGCGGCGCCTTCCACAGCAATTCCGGCATCTTCCGCCTGCGCAAGTCGGAACTGATGGGCCTGTCCTATGCCGATCCCGATATCCGCGCGCTCGACCAGTCGCAGATCGGCCGCATCCTGACCGGCGATGCGGTTGCCCTGCGCCAGGGCGGCCCCGTCACGGCGATGCTGATCCAGAACACCAATCCGGTGAATGTCGCGCCCGAACAGCGCCTCGTGAAGCAGGGCTTCCTGCGCGACGATCTCTTCGTCGCCGTGCACGAGCAGTTCATGACGGATACGGCCAAGCTTGCCGATATCGTGCTGCCCGCCACCATGTTCGTCGAGCATAACGATATCTACCGCGGCGGCGGCCAGCAGCATATCCTGCTCGGCCCCAAGCTGGTTGAGCCGCCAGCGACCGTGCGCACCAATCTCTTCGTCATCGAGGAACTGGCCAGGCGTCTGGGCGTCGCGGACAAGCCGGGCTTCGGCCTCACCGAGCAGGAGCACATCACCCGCATGCTGCCCGCCTACGACATGGATTTCGACGGACTGAAGGAAGAGAAGTGGATCGATTGCCAGCCGGATTTCGAGACGGCGCATTTCGTGAAAGGCTTCGGCTTCCCGGACGGCAAGTTCCGTTTCCGGCCGGACTGGACCGGAACACCCGCTCCGAACCGGCCGCCCAAGGCGCTGGGCGCCTTCGGGCCGCATGAGGCGCTGCCGGAATTCCCTGACCATGTCGAGATCATCGAGACGCCGGATGCCGAACATCCGTTCCGCCTCGCAACCTCGCCAGCGCGCACCTTCCTCAATTCCTCTTTCACGGAAATGAAGAGCTCGCGCGAGCGCGAAGGCCGCCCGGAGGTGATGATCCACCCCGAGGATGCTGTAGCGAACGGCATCGCGGAAGGGGATATCGTGAAGCTCGGCAATGGCCGCGGTGATATCCGCCTGCATGCGAAGGTCACCGATGCCGTCAAGCCCGGCGTGCTGATCGCCGAGGGCATCTGGCCGAATTCCGCCCATCTCGACGGCGAGGGCATCAATGTACTGACCGGCGCCGATCCCGTCGCGCCCTATGGCGGCGCCGCCTTCCACGACAACCGCGTCTGGCTGCGCAGGACGTGACCGCCCACACATTGCAAGGACTTCCCATGACGGCTTCCGCTTCGTCCGCTATCCGCATCGTCGACCAGCAGACGGTGTGGAAGCGCTTCATCCGCCTCAGCACCATCGTCGTCGAACAGACCCGCGCCGATGGCCGCGTCGAGCGGCTCGATCGCGAGGTGCACGATCACGGTGCGGCGGCTGCCATCCTGCTGGTCGATCCCGACCGCCGCTCGGTCGTGCTGGTGCGCCAGTTCCGCCCCGGCGCCTTCTTCGGCGGCCACCCGGACGGCTTCCTGCTGGAAGTGCCCGCCGGCCTGCTGGACGATGACAGCCCGCAAGACGCCATCGCCCGCGAGGCGATGGAGGAAACCGGCTATGCCGTCACCGACCTGCGCCATCTTTTCGAAATGTATTCCAGCCCCGGCACGCTCACGGAGCGTGTCTCCTGCTTTGCCGCGCGCATCGATGCCGGCAGACGCGACGGCAAGGGCGGCGGGGTCGATCACGAGGGCGAGGATATCGAGATCGTCGAAATGCTCGTCGAGGAGGCTTTCGGCCTCATTGCGACAGGCGGAATCGTGGATGCAAAGACGATCATGATGCTGCAATGGCTGATGCTGAACCGCAGCGATTTCAACATCTAAGCCCTTCGGCGACGAAAAACACCACCGCGAAACGTCCCCGCTCTTTGCACCCGTGCCCATAATGCGCGTGTCCCGCCGCGGATACACCGGAGCGCGTTGCCGGCGAGGCGGGACCGGTGCCCTTGTCTGTCGATACAGACGCATGTCGCAGGCAAGGGGCCTGGCAGAAAATGGTTTCCCTCCCGGCTCGATGCAGCAGGGGCGTGCCTGTGCGGCACACAAGGGAACCGGCGACTGGACGCAATGGCGTTGCCTTGCCGTCCTTTCGCACCGCCCCGGCATCTGCCGGAGAGCGGTCGCCCTGGAGAAGGCGCCGGTTCTTGCAGAGAAACCGCAGTTGCCGGGCAAAAGACACCGAACGGGGTGCCGGAAGGTGCCATTTAACACACTTACAGATGAGGCAGCTCCGGCGCCCCGTCCGATCCCGGCTGGACCGGGCCATTGAGAAGAGAGCAAAACCACGGACGCAACGCGTCGCGTGGCCACTGTTGCAGGAGCCGTCTTCATGACCGCATCGCAAACCCAAAGCCTTCCGGACACCGAAAGATATACGCTCGAACACGATACGCTCTGCCGGCTGGCGGCGCTTGCGGCGTCCTGCCCGCGCCACTGGTGCCGCCTGCGCCGCTGCCGGCGCGCCGGTATCTGCCTCGGGGCCCTTCGGCCTGTCGAGGGCGCGCCCGCGCTCTTCCTGCCGCCCTGCGTACCCAGTCTCGATGCGCCGCCCGCCGCCGCTTTCCGCGCCTCTGTGCGTTCCTGGGCCGACCGGTTGGCACGGTGCGGCATGTCGGCTTTCGATTCGCCGCCGCGTGACGGGTAAGCGGGGCAGGGCGCTGCCGTCGCGCGTTGCCTGCCAGTGTCCGGCACGGCTGCAAGGCAGGCGCTCCAGCCCTTGCCGGGCCCTCGCAAGGCCCGCCAAGCCTTGACAAACGGGCTGGGTCATGCGCTTGTCCGCCCGATTTTTCTTGGGTGGCCGCGCCGGGATGTTTCCGCGTGGCCCGTCAGCATTTCAGGATACCACGATGCACCGTTACCGCAGCCACACCTGCGCCGCTCTCCGCAAGTCCGACGTCGGCCAGACTGTTCGTCTCTCCGGCTGGGTCCACCGCGTGCGAGATCATGGCGGCGTGCTTTTCATCGACCTGCGCGACCATTACGGCATCACCCAGGTCGTCGCCGACCCTGATAGCCCGGCCTTCAAGACGGCCGAAACGGTCCGCGGTGAATGGGTCATCCGCATCGACGGTCTCGTCAAGGCGCGCACGGACGACACCGTCAACAAGGGCATGCCGACCGGCGAGATCGAACTCTACGCGCAGGATATCGAGGTTCTCTCGGCCGCCAAGGAACTGCCGCTGCCGGTCTTCGGCGAACCGGAATACCCGGAAGACGTCCGCCTGAAATACCGCTTCATCGACCTGCGCCGCGAGACGCTGCACAAGAACATCGTGCGCCGCACGCAGATCATCTCGGCCATGCGCAAGGGCATGGGCGAGGCCGGCTTTGCCGAATACACCACGCCGATCCTGACGGCTTCCTCGCCGGAAGGTGCGCGCGACTTCCTCGTGCCGTCGCGCATCCACGAAGGCAAGTTCTTCGCGCTGCCGCAGGCTCCCCAGCAGTACAAGCAGCTCCTGATGGTCGCCGGCTTCGACCGCTACTTCCAGATCGCGCCGTGCTTCCGCGACGAAGACCCGCGCGCCGACCGCCTGCCGGGCGAGTTCTACCAGCTCGACGTCGAAATGAGCTTCGTCACCCAGGAAGACGTCTGGGAAACGATGGAGCCGATGATGACCGCCGTCTTCGAGGAGTTCGCCGAAGGCAAGCCGGTCACCAAGCAGTGGCCGCGCATCCCCTATGACGAAGCGATCCGCAAGTATGGTTCCGACAAGCCCGACCTGCGCAACCCGATCGTCATGGAAGCCGTCACCGACCATTTCGCCGGCTCCGGCTTCAAGGTCTTCGCCAACATGATCGCGTCCAACCCGAAGGTTCAGGTCTGGGCGATCCCGGCCAAGACCGGCGGATCGCGCGCCTTCTGCGACCGCATGAACGCCTGGGCGCAGTCGACCGGCCAGCCCGGCCTCGGCTACATCTTCTGGCGCAAGGAAGCCGACAAGCTGGAAGGTGCGGGCCCGCTCGCCAAGAACATCGGCGAGGAGCGCACGGAAGCCATCCGCACGCAGCTCGGCCTCGATGACGGCGATGCCTGCTTCTTCGTCGCCGGCGATCCGGCCAAGTTCTACAAGTTTGCCGGCGAAGCCCGCACGCGCGCCGGCGAGGAGTTGAACCTCGTCGATCGCGACCGTTTCGAAATGTGCTGGATCGTCGACTTCCCGTTCTACGAATACAACGAGGACGAAAAGAAGATTGACTTCGCGCACAACCCGTTCTCCATGCCGCAGGGTGGCCTGGAAGCCTTCGACAGCAAGGATCCGCTGGAACTGAAGGCGTACCAGTATGACGCGGTCTGCAACGGCTTCGAAATCGCTTCGGGCTCGATCCGTAACCAGTCGCCGGAACTGATGGTCAAGGCCTTCGAGAAGGTGGGCCTCAGCCAGCAGGACGTGGAAGAGCGCTTCGGCGGCCTCTACCGCGCCTTCCAGTACGGCGCGCCCCCGCACGGCGGCTGCGCCTTCGGCATCGACCGCGTCGTCATGCTGCTCGTCGGCGCCAAGAACCTGCGCGAAATCTCGCTGTTCCCGATGAACCAGCAGGCGCAGGACCTGCTGATGAACGCGCCAGCACCCGCTACGCCCACGCAGCTGCGCGAACTGGCGCTGCGCGTCGTGCCGTCGCAGAAGAAGGACTGATTTTCCAAGGGCGGGGCGCTTGGCGTCCCGCCCGAGGGAACCCTTCGGGCTCATGACCGTTCTTCTGCCATCGACAAAGGAGAACGAACATGACCAGCAAGCTCATTCTCGCCGGCGCGGCTGCCTTTCTCTCGCTGTCCGCATCGGCTTATGCCCAGGATACGGTTATCATCCAGCAGACCGATCCGGTTATGACCGAATCGACGGTCGTGGTCCCCGGCGGTGTGCGCACCTACGTCTTGGAACAGCAGGTGCCCTCCGTGACCTATGAAGGCGATGTCCTGGAAGGCCGTGTCATTCCCGAGGCCGTGGAAATCTATCCCGTGGATGGCTATACCGATTACGGCTATACGGTGGTCAACGAGCGCCGCGTGATCGTCGATCCGCAGACCCGCACCGTTGTCCAGGTCCTCGAATAGGCTCATGCCCATTGGAAACCCGGCTCAAGCGCCGGGTTTCCGCCTTCTGTGACAGCAGCGCGACAATGCCGCGAATTCGCCGTCAGTCGATCCCAATTCCGCGAACAATCGGTCGAAATGCACCCCTAGCGTGAGATCGCCTATAATGGCGAACAACGATTGGAGGGACTTCCATGACCGAACCGCATTCCGACGACCCCGCTTCCACACCACCCCGTCCGCTGCCCTATCCGGAGCCGCGCGGCAATCTTGCCGCCTTCATGCGCTCGCCCGGCGTCAAGTTCATCATGATCGGCGTCATCTCGGTGGCGCTTCTCGTCCCGCTGCTCCTCGTCTGGGGCCTCACCGAAGAACGCGCCGAACGCGCGAGGGAGGTCTCCAATCGCATTTCCCATGGCTGGGGCGGGGATCAGGCGGTCAACGGCCCCTATATCGCCGTGCCTTTCGACGTCATGCGCAGCCGGGAGTTGGACGGCCGCACCCTGATTGAAAAGGTCACGGAATGGGCGCTCGTCATGCCCGAGATGCTGGATGTGACGGCTGACCTCAAGACGGAGGAACGCCGCCTGTCGATCTACACGCTGCCAGTCTATAACGGCGCCCTCACGCTCAAGGGTCGCTTCGGCGCCGGCATCGTGCAGGATCTCGCCAGGTTCGACGGCACGCCGGATTTCAACCGTGCCATCCTCGTGCTCAACATCAACGACATCACCGGTATCCGCTCGGATGCGGGCGTGAAGATCGACAACGGCCCGGTCCTTCCGTTCGATCCCGGCATGCGGCAGATTTCCGCCATGGGCGTGGCCGGCACGATGGACTACGGCAGGTCGCAGTCGAATGCCGGCGTCCACCGCCCGATCGACCGGGCACTCATCGAGAAGGGCTTTACCTTCGACATCGCCTTGTCGCTGAACGGCTCGCGAAGCTTTGCCGTGGCGCCTGCCGGCCAGACGACCAGCTTCCAGGCGAAGGCGAACTGGCCGCATCCCGGTTTCGAGGGTCTTTTCCTGCCGGAGCAGAAAACCATCACCGCCAAGGACTTCACCGCGACGTGGACGATCCCCTATCTCGCCCGCGGCATCGACAAGGCCGTGTCGGGATCCATGCTCCCCTTGTCGGAGAGCATGATGAGCATCAACCTCGTGGAGCCCGTGCAGTTCTACCAGGTCGTCTCGCGCACGCTGAAATATTCCATCGGCTTCATCTCGCTCGTCTTCCTCGCCGTCTTCGTCGTGGAGCTGAAAGGCGGGCGCATGGTGCACTGGATCCAGTACGTGCTGACGGGTCTGGCGCTCATCGTCTTTTACGTGCTGTTGCTGGCACTGGCCGAGCATACGGGCTTCACGCTCGCCTATGGCATCGCCGCCATCGCGACGACGCTCCTCATCTCCGCCTATCTCGGCAGCGCGACGGCGAGCCGTAGAAACGGCTTGGCCCTGGGTGCTGTCCTGCTGGCGGCCTACGGCATCATGTATCTGGTGCTGCGCGAGGATGAATATGCCCTGCTTGCCGGAGCGCTCATCTCTTTCATCGCGATTGCCGCAACCATGTATGCGACGCGCAAGGTTGATTGGTCCGGCACCGCGGTGCGCCCGGCGCAGGCAGAGTAGGTCACAGTGGCGGCTCGGTGCAGACCCACCGGGCCGCCATTCTTTCTGTGCACGGTTGCCTCGCCACACCATGCGCTTTATAGCGGTGTCATTCACCCCGGACCCGGTGAAAACCCGGGTGGCTCTTCTGGCCGCCGATCCGCCAGACAACGCAAAAGCATCAAACCAGCTCACATGCCGGACGCCGTCCGGTCTGGATGCACTACTCTTGCGGAATTCTCCATGTTCAATCTGACGACCTACAAGCGCGAATGGTTTTCGAACATTCGCGCCGATATTCTTTCCGGAATCGTTGTCGCGCTTGCTCTGATCCCCGAAGCCATCGGCTTCTCCGTCATTGCCGGTGTGGATCCGAAAGTCGGGCTCTTTGCCTCCTTCGCCATCGCCTGCGTTTCCGCCGTTCTCGGCGGCCGGCCGGGCATGATCTCGGCCGCGACCGCTGCCACGGCCGTCCTCATGGTCACACTGGTCAAGGAGCACGGCCTGGAATACCTGTTCGCGGCCACCCTCCTGATGGGCCTCATCCAGATCGGCGCAGGTCTGCTCAAGCTCGGCCGTGTGATGCGCTTCGTTTCGCGGTCGGTGATCACGGGCTTCGTCAACGCGCTCGCGATCCTGATCTTCATGGCCCAGCTGCCGGAACTCATCGGCGTTCCCGGCCTGACCTACGCGATGATCGCTGCAGGGCTCGCGATCATCTACCTGTTTCCCTATGTCACGAAGGCCATACCTTCGCCGCTCGTGGCCATACTCGCACTCACCGGCGTGGCGTGGTGGAGCGGCATGGACATTCGAACCGTCGGCGACCTCGGCGAACTGCCTTCGGCCTTTCCGGTTTTCGCTCTGCCGCACGTGCCGCTAACCTTCGAAACCCTTCAGATCATTTTCCCTTATTCCATCGCGCTTGCGGCGGTCGGTCTGCTGGAATCGTTGCTGACCGCCCAGATCGTCGATGACATGACGGATACCAGAAGCTCCAAGAGCCAGGAATGCATCGGGCAGGGGGCCAGCAACATCGCCTCCGGTCTGATTGGCGGCATGGGCGGCTGCGCGATGATCGGCCAGTCGGTGATCAACGTCACTTCTGGCGGACGCGGTCGCCTCTCGACCTTCGTGGCAGGGGCTTTCCTGCTGTTCCTGATCCTCGTGCTGGACGATCTCGTGCGGATCATCCCGATGGCCGCGCTCGTCGCCGTCATGATCATGGTGTCCGTCGGCACCTTCTCATGGCGTTCGATCCTGGATATCCGCCGCAATCCGCTGTCGTCGTCCGTCGTGATGCTGGCCACGGTGGCGACTGTCGTCGGGACCCACGATCTGGCCAAGGGCGTGCTCGTCGGCGTCCTGTTGTCCGGTGTGTTCTTCGCCGGAAAGGTGGCCAGGCTTTTCCGCGTCCGCGCGGACCTGAACGAGGACGGTACGGAGCGGACCTACCGTGTCGAGGGCCAGATCTTCTTCGCCTCGGCCGAAAGCTTCACGACGGCCTTCGATTTTGCCGAGCCGGTCGCCAGGATCACGATCGATGTCTCGCAGGCGCATCTGTGGGATATCACCGCAGTCGATGCGCTCGATAAGGTGGTCCTGAAATACCGCAGGCAGGGCGTCGATGTTGCCGTCATCGGCGTCAACGAAGCGAGCGCGCATATGCTCGACCGCTTTGCGCTGCACGATAAGGACCACGCCGCGTTTTCCGCGACGGCCGGCCAATGAAACAGAAAAGGCCCGAAGCGATGCTTCGGGCCTTTTCTTTAAGACGAAAGCCTAGTCTTAGTCGTTGGCGGTGACAGTGACGCCGAGGACCTGCGGAATGGTCTGCGGCGCACCCATGGCGGCGCCCATGATCATCGGGAACGGCACCGGCTCCTTCGGCTCGGCGCTGATCTTTATGCTCTTCGGGTCGTCCAGATAGGTGTTTACGGCCGCCGAGATCTGGTTCTGCAGGTCGGGCATGTTGAGCTGCGCGATCATGATCGGAACCAGGCCCTTCAGCGACTGTGCCATCTGGTCGCCCGTGACACCCTGTTCGCTGCCGGCATAGTCGAGCAGCTTCTTGGTGATGGAGGCGTCTTCGAAGGAGATGGTGGCGCTGTTGAAGGTCAGCTGCTGGACGAGGCCCATCATGGCCATGCCCATGGCGGCGTTGGCTTCTTCCTTGTTCGGATTGGCCTCGGCGGTCTTGATTGCTTCCTGCATGTTCTTGATGAAGTCGAGCGTGTAGCCCGAGAAGGCGAGCTGCAGGTTCAGGCGGCCGATATCCTTGAAGTCGAAGGCATATTCGTCCACGGCGAGCTTGCCGCTGGCCAGTTCCCAATTGCCGGCCATCGAGACTTCGCCTTCGAGCGACTGGATGCCGAGCTTGTTGAGCGTGTCCTTGGCCTTGGGGTCTTCGACGGTCGTCAGGTCAGCCTTGAGGTCGGAGAACTTGGCGTCGAACTCCAGGCCTGCATCGTTGTCCATGCGGGTGATGTTTGTCTCCATGCCGGACATGGAGAAGACTTCCTTGCCCTTGGAGGTGACGCTGATCGGGCCGGCGGTGGCGGATTCGTACATCAGCAGCGATTCCAGCGTGCCGGGAACGATCTTGCCGGGAACCGCGACGCCGTTGAGGGCGAGATCCTTCGCAGAGACGGTCGATTCGGCTTCGGTGACATTGACGTCTTCGAAACCGATGGTCTCGATCGTATAACCGCCGTCGCCGTCTTCCTCGACGCCTTCCATGGTAACAGTGCCGAGCTTGATCGGGGTTTCGGTGCCCGTGGCCTTCAGTTCAGTGCCTTCCAGCGTCACGGTGGAGCCGTCGACGGCAACATTCGAGTAACCGACCGAAACGCCGCTCGTGGCATAGGTGGCGTTCAGCTTGGTCATCAGGTCCGCGCCATCCAGCGCGAAAGCGGGGCTTGCCAGGGTGGCGAGCGCGGCGCCTGCAAGAAGGCTGCGGAAGTGGGAGGTGCGCATCATTGATTGGCTCTCTTTCTGGTTTTCTGAACGGCTGCCTTGCCGTACCGCCTCTAGACGAGCGGCGGGGCGACTATATTCGGCTGTTTGCAACTTTCCATGTATTTCTTGTCCCCGGGACCGATTTCGCCAACAGCCTTTACAAAGCGCTATCCACAGGCGGATCGCCCGGATTCCTTGCCGCGAATCGGTATGAAGGCTAGTCAAGACCCATGGGACAAAACACTTTGCCGCCCGATGGCGGAGACGACCACATTCAGCCTATCGACCTCAAGGCGGCGCTGGAAGAGCGCTACCTGGCCTATGCCCTTTCGACCATCACGCAGCGCGCGCTGCCGGATGTGCGCGACGGTCTCAAGCCGGTTCATCGCCGTATCATCCATGCCATGAGCGAGATGGGCCTCAGGTCCAATTCCTCCTTCAAGAAATGTGCGCGTATCGTCGGCGACGTCATCGGTAAGTTCCACCCGCACGGCGACCAGTCGGTCTACGATGCGCTCGTGCGTCTCGCGCAGGACTTCTCGCAACGCTATCCGATCGTCGACGGGCAGGGCAACTTCGGCAATATCGATGGCGACAATGCGGCCGCCTATCGATACACCGAAGCGCGCATGACCGAGGTCGCGACGCTGCTGCTCGAGGGCATCGATCAGGATGCCGTCGATTTCCGCAAGACCTACAACGAGGAAGACGACGAACCTGTTGTCCTGCCGGGCGCGTTCCCGAATCTGCTGGCGAACGGTTCGTCCGGCATCGCGGTCGGCATGGCGACGTCCATTCCCTCGCACAACGTGCACGAACTGTGCGACGCCGCGCTGCACCTCATCCGCAACCGTGACGCCGATGTCGAGAAGCTGGTCGAATTCGTCCAGGGGCCCGATCTGCCGACAGGCGGCATCATCATCGACAGCCGCGAGAGCATCATCGAGGCCTACAAGACCGGCCGCGGCGGTTTCCGCGTGCGTTCGAAGTGGGAGACCGAGGATCTGGGCCGCGGCGGCTACCAGATCGTCGTCACCGAAATTCCCTATCAGGTGCAGAAGTCGCGCCTGATCGAGAAGATCGCCGAACTGCTGATCGCCCGCAAGCTGCCGCTTCTGGAAGACATCCGCGACGAATCGGCGGAAGACGTGCGTATCGTGCTGGTGCCCAAGAGCCGCACCGTCGATCCGACGATCCTGATGGAATCGCTCTTCAAGCTGTCCGAGCTGGAAAACCGCATTCCGCTCAACATGAACGTGCTGTCGATGGGGCGCGTGCCGAAGGTCATGGGCCTGAAGGACGTTCTCGTCGAATGGCTTGACCATCGCCGCGACGTGCTCCAGCGCCGTTCGCGCCACCGTCTGGCTGCCATCGATCGCCGGCTGGAAATCCTCGGCGGCTACCTGATCGCCTATCTCAACCTCGACGAGGTGATCCGCATCATCCGTGAGGAGGACGAGCCGAAGGTCTCCCTCATGGAGACGTTCTCGCTGACGGACGTCCAGGCGGAAGCGATCCTCAACATGCGCCTGCGCTCGCTGCGCAAGCTCGAGGAGTTCGAGATCCGCACCGAGTTCGACAATCTGTCGAAGGAGAAGGCGG
>Ga0160495_100652_pt1 | contig 14106 bp, 15 predicted proteins | sample DID4MG_4_FD_108251 | JGI IMG/M metagenome (GOLD analysis project Ga0160495, IMG submission 108251) | Enriched soil microbial communities from UW Madison campus, WI, USA - DID2933_E24_FP4 MG | ecosystem: Environmental > Terrestrial > Soil > Unclassified | place: USA: Madison, Wisconsin | collected... | reverse complement strand
TCCTGCACAAACTTCGGAATCTCGCGCCATGGCATAGCGGGATGATGCTGAGTTCGTACAGCCTTGCCTGGCTGCTGCGCGAGCAGGTGTCCAACCACGTCAACAGGGTTCGATTGGCAGTATCCGTGGGCCCAGCCCCAGGCAATCACAGCATGAATGCGCTGTTTGACCCGGCTTGCTGTTTCTGCCTTTGTGAGCCAGATGGGTTTCAGGACCTCTGCGACATCACCTGGTTGGATTTCATGAAGAAATTTCCCTCCAAGCCTTGGGAAAACGTACTCCTCTAAGGTGTTGATCCATTGTCGGCCATGCTTTGGGTTCTTCCAGCCAGGAAGAAGGTCACTGTGCAGATCCAAAGCAGCCTCTTTGAATGTAGGAATTTTGGGCTTGTCTGCAAGCTTTGCCTTTTCTTCGAGAGGATCCTTGCCCTCTGCTAGTTCAATGCGCATGGCAGTCGCACGCTTGCCTACCTCAGCGATGCTGATCTCTGGATAACAACCCAAACCCGCGTTTCGACGTTTGCCAGAAACGGGGCTTACGTATCGGAGGACCCACTTTCCGTGGCCCTTCACGTTGGAAGGATGTAGAGCCAAACCGGTGACGCTTCCATGGGGAATGGCCGTGTCAGAGGGTTTGATGTTCCTGGCTTTGGTATCGGTAATGGTGGCCATTGGAGTTACGTTCCGGTATGCCATCCAGTATGCCATCAAGCAATTGCTGTTGTTGGATGATTTTAGATCGTTTTAGATAATTGCCTATATAAAACAATGACTTGCAGAAAATCTTTAGATGTCATTGGGTATCATTGAATCTCAATCAGGCAGACACCCTCTCCGCCAGTAAGTAAGCAAAAACGGGCCCTCGCGGCCCGTTTTTCATTTCTACCCATCAAACTACCCAGCGCCCAGAGCCGTTCGCGGCCTTTCACAACGAACGCCCCAAGCTTCAGTCGTGCCCGCAAAGGGCCTGACCGGGGTCTTTCGTCTTTGCCGGGCGCTGGCTTCAGACATCTTGTTGATATCGAAGTACGTTGCACACTTTCTTTGTGCAGTGTTTTTACGTGCTAGGTAGCCAGTGCCAATGCGTCCCGCTAAGGTGTCCTAGGGACTTGCCGTAAAATTTACGTAGATTCATGTTGCCATCCGGCAAATCAGTGATTACACTTCGCTTCATCTGGCAACAGGAGGATTGTGTGGCTACCGAAAAAATTGCAGCACCCCCATATGTTTCGTTCAAGTCGTTCATCAATTTTATGAACGCTCGGCGAGAGGACGGGCACACCACCACCGTTGTGGACAAGTCCTTGATGAGCAATCTCTCGGGATCAACCGCCAATGAGCTTCTTCAGGCAATCAAGTATCTGAAACTCGTAAAAGAGAGCGGAGAGGCCAATGCTTCATACGAGTTGTTTGTTAGGGCAACTGACGAAGAGCGTGGAGTGATGATGAGGGATCTGATCCGAGAGGCGTATCCGTACATCTGGAGTACGCCTGGATTTGACCTTGAACGTGCCACGAGCGCCCAAATGGCGGACGTGTTTCGTGGACAAAATGTCAATGGCAGCACTCTCTCTCGCGCTGTGCTTTTCTTCCTAGCGGCAGCACAGCTTGCTGGCATAAAGGTCTCTCCCAGCATCAAAGCGCAACCGCGCCCTAAAACATCATCAAGCAAAACTAAAAAGGACAAAGAGGTACCTGCGACTCAGCCCCTTCCTACGGTTCGGCAGGAAGACGGTCACGCCGCAACGGGCATGCAGTCGTTTGAGATTCCGATTCCAATCAATCGGAAAGTGAAGATACACATCCCAGCTGAGTGGTCGGCAGCTGACTGGGACCTGTTTCAACAGATGCTCGGTGCATACATAGCTGGTTGGAAGGCAATGATGCCAGAGCAGAAAGATAGCTGATGCGACTTTCTAGAGGTGCAATGCTACGACGTTACCGAGCTTTGCAGTATGCAGTTCTTTATGAAAGGGGGAGGCTCTATATGCCTGCCGTAGAACGAGAGAAGCCGCTAGGTATGAGCTAGCGGCTTCTTCGGGGTCAGGGCGCGAGTCCCATCACCAGTCTTGGCGGACACCGGAATTGTACGTGGTTCCGGGGTGGAGGACAAATGCGTGCCCTACTTGTCTAGCACTCGTGAGGAATCATCATGCGCATTTGTGCATATCCCAAGAGTGTGCATGTTCGTTCGTATGTTCGCCTCCGGTTTGGCCGGTTAGAACATGTGTGTGAGCATTGCCGCTCGTTTCCTGGGCAGATGACGTTGTTCAACTGATGTCGATTGGGCTCTGGCTTGGGTGCCAGGGCCCTCTTCGTTTGGACCCATTGAAAACGTGAGCGCGCGAGACATTCCATGTGAGCTAACTAGTTGATTCGCGCCATAGTAAGGTGCATTTGACGGAGGTTTTTCTCCCGAATCGCGTGGCAATCAGAGTGGTCCCGCTTGTGAATCAGCTGGACAGTACGTAAGCCCGTTTGTCCGCATTTTTGATTGCGTAGCACTCTGAGGTGACGGCGGCAGGTTTCCCCATCGGGGTATGCCACCCCATACAGAGGAACCCGAAATACCAGTTTCGCCGTGATCATGCCCCTGTCTCTCAATCTAGGCAGTCTGCGACGAATTTGACTTTGTGTTTGGGCTGGTCGCAATGTGCACTTATTTGCACTTCCGCGAGGGCGCGCCCCGGCACCCGCCCGCGCGAGTTTTTATGGGTGATAGACAGGCGGGTTGCGGGACGACAGCACGCAAATGACATGAGCAACCTCATTGAGCCAACAGACGTCCCATGGGCATATGCCGAATCTTGTATTCGTAGACCCGGCGCACGGAATTGGTCATGTAGAGGTGTCGTTCTCGGTACTTGCGCATCTCAGCAAGATCGTCGGCGTTCCAATCGAAGGCCCCCATTGACTGGTCCTCCTTAACGTCATTGCCGTATTTGTCAATCACACCAGACGCGGACATTACGAGATGGATGCGCACATGCTGTAGGTTGGGGTAGCGATGGGCGAGCTCATACACATCTCTCAAAATTTCAGTTGTCACCGTATCTGGGGAGTGCACGCTGGCCTGCAGTCGCTTGGTCAGTCGCGCTTCAGTCCGCCCTTGAATCTCCGCTCGCTCTCGCTCCATGGCTTCTGGAATGTACGGAGCAGCCAATGGCCCCATGACCACCACCGCCAGTCCGTACAAGGCCAGGATTACCTTGGCCTTGCCTACATGGCCCTGTCCCCAGGTCGCTGACGACCACATACGGAGAGATTCCCATTTGGTGGCGAGATATTTCTTCATTGCTTTGCTCCCTCTGTGTTGTTGGACTGATCGGATGTATTGGCGCGTGTTGATGCGAGTGGGACAGAGCTGTGACCGGCAGTCATATTTCCTGCACTGCGACCGAGCGCGTAGTCCGCCCAGTCCTGCATGAGCTGCTGCCGCTTGGCGAGGAGGTCACCACGCCGATACGCTGCCTCCACCTTGTTGCCCACCGCATGGGCCAGTGCCATTTCCGCGACCTCGTTGGGGTAGTCGGTCTGCTCTGCGCACCAGTCGCGGAAAGTAGAGCGGAACCCATGCGGCACTGCCTCCAGTTTCAGGCGACGGAGTACCGCCGTGAGCGTCATGTCCGAGAGCGCACTACCCAGTTCAGGATCACGGCTGTTGGGGCTCGGGAATACATACGCCTTGCCCGTGGTGCGTCCTGCTGCCAGGGCGAGCGCTTTCATTTGTTCCAGTAGTGCAATGACTGCATCCGACAGCGGCACACGATGGGCCTTGCTGGCCTTCATGCGTTCAGCGGGGATCGTCCACACCCGCGCAGTCAGATCGATTTCTTCCCAGGTGGCACCGCGAACTTCTCCGGATCGAGCAGCTGTCAGGATCACGAATAGCAGTGCCTTAGCACCCATCCCCTCCTGACCCACCAACTGCTCCATGAATACTGGCAACTGAGCATATGGCAGCGCCTGAAAATGGGTGGTCTTGGTCACCTTGCCCGGGGCAGGCAACAGCTTGTCCAGCAGCCCCTTCCAGCGCGCAGGATTGGAGCCCGTGCGGTAGCCCCGTGCAATGGCCCAGTCGATGATCGATTCGATGCGACCGCGAAGGCGGGTGGCTGTCTCCGTCTTGCTGGCCCAGATCGGCTCCAGCACCTTGAGCACCATCGCCAGGGAGATGTCCCGCACAGGCATCTTGCCCAGCACAGAGGTGGCATACATATCCAGCGACCGTTGCCACTGCTGTGCATGCTTGGCGTTCTTCCAGCCTTTCTCATGCGAGGCGATATAGCGCTTGGCCGCTTCACCGAATGTCATGCTGGTGTGGATTTCCGCGACCAGACGGGCACGCGCCCGGCGACGATCCTCAATAGGGTCAATGCCCTGTGTCAATTTGGCACGCGCTACACGCGCGGCATCCCGCGCATCGGCGAGCGAGACAGATGGATAGGAGCCCAGGCCCAGGTCCCGTCGCTTTCCTGCCACCTGATATCGCAGTACCCAACTGCGTGAGCCGTACTTCGTCACGTTGAGGATCAAACCACGCACACCACCGACATGGGTGCTACCACGGCGCCAGAGGGCGGCGACCTGCGCCGCGCCCAGTTCCTTGCGAGGTTCGCGGGGCATCATGGTTGCACCTTCGCTGATGCAGGACGGGGATAGCCATGGGGCTCATAGATCAGTACCTGCCAGTCGTACACCGAGGCATGAGAGAGGGCCTGGGCAGGGCCACCCCCATCCATGGCGATCAGTTCGCTCTCGACGGCGCGAGTGCGGCCCTCGGAGAGCCAGTTTGCCCAGGCTAGGTAGCGGGCGATCATCCCGGCGTCGCGCTGGTGGAGATAGATGACCTGCATGGGCGCAGGCGGGTTCTGTGCGGTCAATCGAGTTTCCTCCTTGACCGCTACTCTGGAGAATTTGGAGGACTTGCAGGAAATTTCGATTTCATCGTCCCGGAACCCGCATGGATCAAGGCGATGCTCTCCTCTCCCCAATTTTATTGAGCTGGTTGCTATCAATTTCATATCAATGACTCCTATGTCATTGATTTTCAATAGCTTTTTTCAGAGGCGGAGAGGGGGTGTCCGGAGCGGGTAGGCTGTCTTGAGAGACGAGGCAAGGGACGAGTTTTCTTGCGACGCGAGACACGGAGACTCCCCGGCGATGGGGAGCATGGAGGGGAGAGCAGCGGGTAGAGCTACCCGCCATTTGTTCAGGCCAGCTCGTAGGGTTCGAGCGTCCAGGCGTAGTTGAGGCGGCTGGGGTGGCGGGGATGGCCTGTGGCGGTCAGCTCACCGAATCTGCGCCATTGGGGCTGGTACTGCGCCAGCCGTTCATGCAGCGTGTCACGGGCCCGGAGGAAATAGGGGCGATCCACCACCGTTTCGCCCCAGGCAGCCCAGAGGGTGGGATTGGCGTACTGAGCGACGATCTTCTCGATGGCCTCCAGATTGCGCTCGTAGGCCACGGGGTCGGCCTTAGTTGGCAGGTCCTGGGGCTTGGTGGCCCGCACCGGGTAGAGATTGAGCATGACAAATCCATCGAATCCGCATTGCTGCGCGACCTTCTCCACACGGGTCACGGTGGGGTCGAGTTTCTCTTGGGTGGCGGTGCTGGGGTTGAGACCGATGACCAGCAGCGGACGGGCTCCGGAGCGGCCCAACGTGTAGCGCCATTGGTCGTTTTGGTCGGAGTTGTAGATGTCGTACATGGAGGCTTTCAGATGGGCATTCGTAGCGTCTGCCCAGTCCGCTCCGGCTCAGGCATCAGATTATTTTGTACCACATATGCGGGTGCATAGAGTCGTCAAGCGACGGACAGTCCCTGCCCATGACCAGGGACGAGGCATTGATCGCTGCGTTCGCCGACGAGCTTCGCTCCCGGCGTGCTGCGCTGCGTCTTTCCCAAGAGGAATTGGCCCATCGTGCGGGCATCAATAGGACATACATCGCCAAGCTGGAGCTGGCACGCAATCAGCCTACGTTGACCGTATTGCTGCGCGTGGCTGAGGCGCTGGAGGTCCCGCTTCCGGAGCTGATTGCTGGGGCTCTCGGTCGGCGGTAGTGACGTGCCTGCTGGTCGATGGGCTATCGGTAGATCTGACGGGGCAGCATGCGTCGTCTCCCTAGCCAATTGAGCGTTCTCGTTTACTACCTTGCTGGCCCTCCCCATCGCACGGTACTTCTTGATTCCACTCGAATCGAACGCGTTTCAGGTCATTCCCCTAGCAGTAACATAGTGCTAACAAGGGAGGATCATGATCTACATAGACGAAGTCGACTACGACGCGATGTTTGGGAACGACTCAGGAGAGAACGAGCGGGACCAAGCACTGAGAGAGTATTTTGTTGACCTCCCAGAGTTCCGAAAATTCTTCAGCGACGAGAACGAATTGGGGTTTGTTCGAGCACGTAAGGGCATGGGAAAGTCCGCAATACTGAAGGTGCTGTCACTACGCCGAAAGGAAATAAATCCTGATGACCTTGTCATCTTTACGACCGGAAACGAGCTCATGGGGATGGGCGATTTCACAGGCAAGAGCCAAGCCTATCTAGAGAATCACTGGAAGCAAGTCATTTGCAAGCGCATCTGCGTAGAGATTGGCCGAAAGATTAATGTCGCCCTGACGGACTTAGAGATGTCGATGGTCGAGGCTGCTGAATTGGAAGGCTACAAGAACCTGAACATTCTGTCGGCACTGACGGAAAGGGCTGGCGGGATACTTCAGAAGGCCCTCGCGGCGGCCGGTGGCGCCTCCATCCTAGAGACTGCGAAAAAAAGGGGGGTTCATAACCCAGAGCAGGCACTGAAGAACTTCCAGTGCAAAGCAGATAGGACTGTCTGGGTTTTGATTGATGACATTGATGCGAAGTACGTAGATGACGACGACAACCAGCAGCGCGTCGGTGCATTTTTTAGTGCTATGCGTTCGCTCGCTTTCGGTGTTTCCGGCCTGCGCCTTAGAGCCAGCGTTAGAACGGACGTTTGGCGAAATCTAAGAAAGATGGAAGACCAAGACAAATTGCGTCAGTATGTCATCGATATTGCTTGGCGAGACGATGCGCTGCGCACAATCTTCACCCGGAGAATTCTCACCTACTTGAAGCGAAAGCAGTTTACGCCTGCTTTAAAGTGGGGCGAGGCTCAGAATTACCACGAAATTTTTGACCAAGTTTTCTACGGAAAATTTCAATGGTCGAAGCAGAATGTAGAGCCATTCCTCCCGCTGAAGTTCCTGGCTGGCGGCCGTCCCCGGTGGATGGGGCAACTCGCGAAATTGGCGGGAGGTAAGGCTGGTACAAGACGAATTAGCGAGTCCAACCTGTACGACGCAATGCAGGAGTTCGGTCAGGAGAAGTTGTCTGACATTCAAAAGGAGCACTCGCACCAGTTTGCGGAGCTTGAAAAGCTGATCCAATCGTTCCGAGGGGGAAGACGTGAGTACAACCGATACCAGCTACTGAAAGTCATTTCCGAGAGATTCGTAGACAAAATCGGAGATGTACCAGGTATAAATGGCTATCCTTATCGGGACGTTGAGCAACTGGCCGAATTTCTGTTCGAGATCGATTTCTTGGTAGCACATCGTCCGGGGAAGCCTGATTTTGTGATGTACAACAGCGATCCGGAGTTGTTCTCGACCGAAGAAAATAATCAGAATAAGCTCCTTTGGACAGTGCATTCGAGCTACAGGAACTTTCTGCGCATCGAATAGGAGGGGTTTCTGCGCTGATCGCTGGCACTCTGAAGCGCAGAGAAATCTCAGACGGAGTAAAGACGAAAAATATCAAGGTAGATGCTTGGAGAGCTAATGCCAAAAAATCTGAATCCCGATGAACCTCATATGCCGCCAGAACAGGTGAGGGAGCTTTTTTTCGAAGTTCAAGAGAGTATGGCAAAAGACGTACACCCAAGCGTCACCGAAATTTATGCTCCCAGTCAAATAAATCCCGAGATCCTCGAAAACGGGACTGGCTCATTCATAGATGTTGATGGGACGCGACTGCTGTTCAGCAATGAACATGTGATCACCATGTCCGGACTAAAGCACTCATTCTTCGGCTTTGATCGCTTTGTAGGCGGAGCAGTTCAACGCTACGGGATGGGGCAACCACGAGACGTGGGAGCAAGCAGGGTTAATGAAGAAATTTGGGAGAAATACGCCAATGGTGCTCGCGCTATTCCTTTGAGCCGGATAGCTGAAAAGCATGAAACTGTTCCTTTTGAGATCCTATGGATGGCGGGCTACCCAGGCGCTCGGGTCAGGAATTTCTCAGATTTAACATTAGCGGTCTGTCAAGCTTTGCCAACTCAGGAATACTTATTTCTTAACGACGAAGAACCGCACGAGAAGTTTGATTCTGACTACCATTTCGCAGTTGCTTACAGCCCTGCAGAAGCACAACCGTTTGATGTTTCAAGCTCATCCAAGAGCCCTGGACTCTCTGATCCACATGGACTTAGCGGCAGTTTAGTTTGGAATACACGCAGACTTGAGTGTTACTACGCGGGCATACCATGGACGCCTGAAATAGCTGTTGTCACTGGCATCGTCTGGGGTTGGCCGCGCAGCAACTATCTAATTGCTACGAAAGTGGAGCACTTCCGGGATTTTTTGCGTGCCGTAGCGACGTGTGAGACCCCATGAAGCTCACACACATCACCATGCGAGCTGCCACTTTGCAAGCCAGACGTGATACACAGCACCTCATCTAGTCTTGATCACCATAAGTACTGCGTGAGTCGCGCTCATTGTTTGGCGTCTTTCCAACCGCGCGTGCGCGGCCAACTGCCTGAATGAAATCAGCCCAATCCTGCATGAGCGCATTGCGTTTGTTGATTAAGTCGCCTCGGCGGTAGGCTGCTTCGACCTTGTTGGACACAACGTGAGCAAGAGCCATTTCTGCTACTTCGCCGGAGTGCATCGTCTGTTCCGCGCACCAGTCGCGGAACGTGGATCGGAACCCATGCGGCACAACATTCCGCACTAGGTTCATGCGCTTGAGCACCCCGCCAAGCGCTGCATCCGAAAGCGGTATCCCTTTCATCTCAGCATCGCGCGGACGGTTCGGGCTCGGAAAAACGTACTCGCAGAAAGCCGCCGATTTCTGTCGCTCGATAACTGCCAGCGCAGCCTCAGACAGTGGTACACGGTGTTCTTTATTGGCTTTCATGCGACATGCCGGGATGATCCACAAGGCCTGTCCGAAATCGAACTCGCCCCAGGTTGCGCCACGGACCTCCCCTGAGCGCACAGCAGTAAGTATCAAAAATTCCAGGGCCCGAGCAGCAGTCCCTTGCTGCTGCGCCAGTTGGCCCATAAAACCAGGCATATCAACGTAAGGTATCGCGGGCTGCGGTTTCCGCCGTACTACTTTGGACGGTGCCACCAGGATTTTGTCCAAGAGGCCCTTCCAGCGCGCCGGATTGTTGTCAGCACGATAACCAAGCGCAATGGACCAGTCGATGACTGATTCAATACGCCCGCGTAGGCGGCTGGCTGTTTCCGTCTTGGCGTGCCAAATAGGCTCAAGCACCCGGAGCACCAAGGCTATGTCCACATCACGAACTGGCATCTTGCCGATGACCGGATTAGCGTAGGTCTCAATGGTGCTGATCCACTGTTGAACGTGCTTGGCATTTTTCCAGCCGCGCTCATGAGATGCGATGTAGCGTGTCGCAGCTTCTGCAAACGTAATGGCGGCAGCCTTTTCTGCTGCAAGTTGCCTGCGAACTAGCCGCGCCTCCTCTATCGGGTCAATACCTTGCGCCAGCTTGCCACGAGCTGCGCGAGCTGCTTCCCTTGCGTTGGCAAGCGTCACCGAAGGGTAAGAACCTAGTCCCAGTTCGCGACGTCGTCCAGCAAGCTGATATCGAAGAATCCAGCTACGCGAGCCACCTGTAGTGACGCTGATTGCCAAGCCCCGCACACCGCCAACGAAGGTAACGCCTGGGCGGCGGATACCTGCTACCGCCAAGGCGCCCAACTCCTTTGCAATCATCGATTACCTTTTGAAAAAATTCATGGCTCGCATCAAAAGCGCTACGAGCACCAAGCATTGGTTGATGTATTCAGCTCAGCTTGCCACAGGGGCAGTACCTGTAGCCGTGATCTACTGTGCTGCCACCGACGCTAGTCGACGGACGATCACAGTGGAAAGATCAGACGAATCTTTGGCGTAGTAGTTGAAAACTTTGTTGACCTCCTTTTTGTGCGCCACGATTTGCCACTTCCCGGGCTTGGTTGCAGGGCCTGTCTTCTTTTCCTTCCAGTACCCTTCGCCAGGGCGGCCGTTCTTGCGACAAACCACGAGAGAGGAGCGGCGGGGACGGTTGCGTTGGCGATCTTCTGCATCTAGCTTGGTCAGCGCGCGAGTAAGCGGCGACAACCAGAGCGAGAAGTGGCCCGACGTGTCCAACTTAATTTTTTCCGCAAGGCTCTTGTATGTGATCGGTGCTTCCCGACGCGTTGCGCGGAGTTGCAGAGTTGCTGCGACGATGCAGTACACGGAGTGGTTCGAAAGTTTCATGGCAAGTCGAGGATCAAAATTTTGGTGAGAGGTGGTATGCCCGCCCGGCGGTACCCCCATAGGTAGTGGACGGGCACGGGCGTCGGGAGGCAAGATCAGTTGGTGAGTAGCAGGCGCCCCTCCTTCTCCATGACCAGCCCCGCTTTCACAAGGGCTTGAAACGCCTCACGTGTACGAGTAGTGCGGTGCCTTGTATCGTTGACTTTCACGGCGGCCATGCATGACCGTACACAGTCATCCAGCGGAAAGCCCACATTCCAGATGGATTCACCGCGTTCTTCGGCAAGCGCTTCCTCGGAATCGAGGAGCAGCTTGAACTGCTCAAACACGGCGCTTTGATTGGGTGTGAGCGCTTCCACTTTGGGCATTGCATCATCGGATGCTGGACCGTCCAAATGCCTGACCACCACGGACTCAATGTCATTGCCGTGTGGGCCGGGCATGCTTGCATCGACAAGCTCAAAGCGCCCGCTGACACCATCTACCCCATCCCTGGCTTTCACAACCTCCCAAGCCCGGTCATTGCCTGTGCGACTCACTCGGATGGACGTGTCTACGTTTGCTCGCAGCGAGTAAGCGCCGCGTTCAGCAACTTGCGCTGGGTTGCGCCCCGTGTGATGGGTGATCAAGACGGCACTTCCGGTCATCATTGCCAGCCGTTTGGCGTTGTGCGTCAGTAGAGTCATGTCGCGGTTCGAGTTCTCGTCCGCCTCCCCGGCAAGGGAGGCCGCCAATGTGTCGATGACAATCAAAATGGCCTTGTGTCGCAAGGCGGTCTTCGCCAGATTGATGACGTCTTGCTCTTTCACTAAGCTCACAGGCTCAAAGATGAAATGCAGTTTGTCGGCGGGCTCAATCCCCGTGTGGTGCAACGCAATGGATACGCGACGACGGAAACCAGCGGCCCCCTCCAGTGCACAGTACAGAACACCGCCTTGCTGCACTGGGCGCCCCGCCCACGCCGAACCAGCGACAAGTGCGAGGATCAGATCAATGAGAAGGGCTGTCTTGCCAGCACCCGATGCACCCCAAAACAGAATGACTCCCATCATGTGGAAAACCTTCTCCACCAGCCAAGTAAGGACTGGCAGCTCCTCGAATTGCTGAGGCGTATGGGTGACGAGGATTTGCGCCTCCCCTGGTACGGGCATGATGGGCCGTACGCCGGGACTTGCGACGTCTCGACTTGAGTTCTGGGCTGCGATACTCATCGCGCAACCTCCTTGTGCTCAAGCCACTGCAAGACCGCTTGACGGTTCCACGCTGTGATGCGGGCGGACAAGCGCGTCGCTTTTACGAACGAACCATCTTTGCTCTTGCGCCACACGGTGGAGGCAGAGAATGGCACCATCGTGAGTAACTCATCGAGGCGCACATATGCACGCAGTGGAGCGTCAGGGGTCGCTTTGACAACGTCCGCGCGGGGATTTTTTACCAGCTTCTGCCGGTGTTCTGGGTGGAGATGGGAATCGACCATGAGAGCCCTTCGTTGACAAGGGCTCTATGGTCGAAGAGTGGGCTTTCAAAGTCGAAGCGAAGTAAAACTCACCTCTAAAACCCTGACCTTGACATTTTCTATGCAGACTGCTTTGACTTCCGAAGAATTCCCCTAACCGTATCGGTCGTCACCTCGTTGCTCGGCTCGTAAATGCCCATCACATCGACAATCAAATCGGGCAACCCTGTCACATGACCGTCTGGTCGGGGGGGCGGAAGGGCGTCGCGGATTTCCAGTACCAAGGCTTCAGTCGTTAACGCTGGAAATTCCGAACGCGTTACGGAGTCATCCGGCAGATGCTCTAGCACGGCTGACGTGAGCGACTGCAATAAGAACAGATCAGCAGAGAGTTGGCTGCGCCAGCCGCCCCAGTGAATGGCAGCTGACTCTTGAGGTACGCCGTTGGCTGAAACAGTCGAGTTCACGCGCATCCCTTTGGCAAGTGCATGTTGTTCGAACAACTGCCCCAGCATCTCCAACAACTCTGGCGAAAAGACTCCCTTACCGTCGCCATCTTTGAAATGCAGGCGACGAGCTAGAGCACTGGAAAGCTCATTCAGTTCATGTGCATTTGCTCGCAGAGTGGAAGCAGGCGTTGCGCCAAACAGGCCACCAAGTGCTTTTGTCCGATACACATGAGCCAGTTTTTGATGAAGCTCCAGGGCGGAGTCTGTTTCTCGATTTGCCTTTTGAAGTACGCTGATAAGTTGCCTGCACTGCAAGGAAAATTCGTTGTTGGTTGGTGCTTGAGCAGCCATGATTTCTCCGGGGAGTAGATACCTGCCCGCACCCCGCAGGTAGGCTCACGGCAGCATAGACTTCGTTGAGTACAGCGCGCGTGTAACCGCTGAGCCAACTTCGTTTCGCGTGAGAAATTGCACGCTACCCATAAGTTTTCCCATCATCGACAGTGAAACTTCATGACATTGGGCGACAAGTTCTGAGGCATTTCCGTGATACTGCGCATCATCGCCAAGGGCATGAATCCACACCTTCTGACACGACACGATAGGCATTTTTGGTAGTCACCCTCTCCGCCAGCATCAAGGCCCTGTAGCTATTTAATCAATAGCACAGGGCCTTTTTCTTTGGGTCCGTTGGAACAATTCAGGCGGCTCGCTGGCCCGCTTCGGATGGCGCTGGTGAAGCGGCTCGCAGATTCGCCATGGTGTTCGTATCGCTGTGCGGACGCAGGACGGGTACGGTATTCGTTGCGATGCATGGCCGCGTTCCGCGCAGCGCCAGAATACGGGTAGCGCGCCCCGCGCCTGACGCCACGAAAGAACCTCGCATGCTCCCTGAGACTCTGACAACATCCCCCATCCGCCTGACCCAGTACAGCCACGGCGCGGGCTGTGGCTGCAAGATCAGCCCCAAGGTGCTGGACGTGATCCTGGCGGGCAGTGGGGCGCAGCATCTGGACCCCAAGCTATGGGTGGGCAATACCTCGCGGGACGATGCGGCGGTGTATGCCCTGGATGCCGAGCGCGGCGTGGTGTCCACCACCGATTTCTTCATGCCCATCGTGGATGACCCGTACGACTTCGGGCGGATTGCTGCCACCAATGCGATCAGCGACATCTACGCCATGGGGGCCGATCCGCTGATGGCCATTGCCATCCTGGGGTGGCCGGTGAATGTGCTGCCGCCTGAGGTCGCGCGTGAGGTGGCGCGCGGCGGGCGTGCGGTGTGCGATGCGGCAGGTATTCCGCTCGCGGGCGGTCACTCCATCGATGCGCCGGAGCCCATCTTCGGCCTGGCGGTGACGGGCATCGTCGAAAAGCGCCATCTCAAACGTAACGACACGGCCACGGAGGGTTGCCGCCTGTATCTGACCAAGCCCCTTGGGATCGGCATCCTGACCACCGCAGAGAAAAAGGCCAAGCTGCGCCCCCAGGATGTGGGGGTGGCGCGCGACCTGATGTGCACGCTGAACCGGCCAGGGAGCCGATTCGGCCGGCTGGCAGGCGTGGCAGCCATGACGGATGTGACCGGCTTCGGCCTGTTGGGGCATCTGGTCGAAATGGCGGAGGGCAGCGGCTTGAGCGCTGTGATTGACTACGCGGCAGTACCCCGCCTG
>Ga0160495_100649_pt1 | contig 14141 bp, 13 predicted proteins | sample DID4MG_4_FD_108251 | JGI IMG/M metagenome (GOLD analysis project Ga0160495, IMG submission 108251) | Enriched soil microbial communities from UW Madison campus, WI, USA - DID2933_E24_FP4 MG | ecosystem: Environmental > Terrestrial > Soil > Unclassified | place: USA: Madison, Wisconsin | collected... | reverse complement strand
CTCCCACGCATGTTATCTCTTCGATTAGATCTCTGCCTTTCCTGTGTTTCGGCGTATAATATCGACCCCTCTGGCGGGGTGACCGGCGTCCAATATTGGACGCCGATATGGAGTGCGCCCCTTGGGGTGGACAGATTGGAATGAGGAATTGACCAGCCTACCGGGTTTTGGAAAGAAGCCCCATGGCAAAGCACCGCAGTCACAGCGTCGAATTTAAACTTCAGGTCGCGCAGGAATTCCTCGCCGGCGAAACGCTGCATGGTCTGGCAAAACGCCACGACGTGTCGCGCAACCTTATCCGCATCTGGGTTCAGAAGTACGAGCAAGGCGCATTCGACGAAGATGCGCAGGCCGCCGATCTCATCCGGGAATACGAGGCTCGGATCGCGGCGCTGGAGCGGCTGGTTGGCAAGCAGGCTCTGGAACTGGAGTTTCTAAAGGGGGCTCTGAAAAGCGCACCGCGGCCGAAAAACGGGACTACATCCGTCATCACCGGCCCTGCGGCATCTCCGTCGCGGAAGGATGCCGGCTAATGGAAATCGCGCGCTCCACCTATTATGACCTCCCGGAACGGCCGGCCGACGACACCGCCATCGTCGAAGCGATGTTCGCGATCTGCGACGAGTTCGAGTTCTACGGCTACCGCCGCGTCGGTGCGGCCCTGCGGCAGCAGGGTCTTGTCGTGAACCACAAGAAGATTCGTCGCCTCATGCGCGAACACGATCTGAGGCCGAAGATCAGGCGACGTTTCATTGCCACGACGGACAGTGACCACGATGGTCCGATCTTCCCGAACCTGGCGAAGGACATCATCCCGAGCGGTCCCAATCAGCTTTGGGCCAGCGACATCACCTATGTTTCCCTGCCGACCCGTTTCATCTACGTCGCCATCATTCTCGATGCCTAGTCGCGGTTGATCGTCGGTTACGCCATCGGTCGGTCCATCGACGCACGGCTGACGGTGGCCGCCTTGAAGACGGCCATTGACAGGAGAAACCCGCCGCCGGGCGTGGTTCACCATTCCGACCGCGGCTCGCAATACGCTGCCGAGCTCTACCGCGACACATTGGTCGCCAACGGCCTGATCGGTTCGATGGGTCGCCGCGGCAATCCGTACGATAATGCCAAGGCCGAAAGCTTCATGAAAACGCTGAAGGTCGAGGCGGTCTATCCGATGGCCTTCGAAACCTTCGAGGACATCACTGAACACCTTCCCCACTTCATCGAGGAGGTCTACAACAAGCGCCGGCTCCATTCAGCACTCGGCTACCTGAGCCCCCAACAGTTCGAGGATCAACACATCCGGCAGACTGGCAAATCAGCAGCCTGATCCTTGTCCACCCCAAGGGGCGCACTCCAATAAGGGGTCAACATTCCGAGCCGATTGACATCGCGACGCCCGCTTTGACAAGGGCGGCATCCCGCTTCACAAATCCTTCAAGATGATCGGTCTCGGGCAGCGCCTCCAGCAGCGGATAGAAAATATGGGTGGCGATTTTCCGTATTTGCTCCGTGGAGTAGTCGCGGCGGCGGCGCACCACTTTTCTCATGCGGATCGGCGTGCACGGGTTGCGCATATCCATCAGTGGTCTGCGAATGGCCCAATTGAACAACCCTGATACGCGACTAAGCGCACCATTGTATTTGCTGGGGGAGGCGACGGGCTTTAAGAACTGCTCGATGTCAGAGGCCTTTATTGCCTTGAAAGACCGGCTACCAAACATCTGTTCAAAATCGGAATAGGCTTTGCGCTTGTTTTCGCCGCGACGAGAAATGGTACGGGGTTGCTGCCGCAGAGATCCCGCCACAAATCTCACAAAGGCGTACTGAGACTTTTCCGAGAGACCGCTGATATGACTTTCCCAATATTGGCCTATGGCATCACTCACGGTCATGAAGTGCTTTTTCCGGGTGTCAACCCGGTCAGCATAAGGGCCATGTTCTTCTTTGAGGCGTTCTTTGCCGTTGATGACCTCCAGCCGCGCAGCCGCCACTTGCTGAAGGACGGGAGATGCAAGCACCTTGCGATAGCGCTGGCCGTTGAACTGATAAGCATCGACAAAGGCCTTGCGACCCAGAGCGGTCACCCGTAGGCCGGGTCCCGATACGGAATACTACGTATCCGCCCGTCGGCAGGCTTGCTATCCGTAAAGCGACCTATCGGTCGGTATCCCTTCTTTCAATTTGTCGCTGAGACGGCTGTCTTGACGGAGACGCGCGGTGGCTCTGTCCCAGCTGTGTGTGCGGAGATTGCACGCACTGGCCGGGGCACCACGAGATACATGCAAAAGCGAACTTATCTGACCCTATTGATGAACGCTCTCGACGACGTTTGTGGTGGAGCGCTTCCAGTAGGCTGTTATCGACGTCTTGATGTTGTCTAAAAGTCGTGCCGACAGACGAGCGCGAAGTTCGGCGGCAACGCCATGTTCGCATCCGGCCCAAACGGTGAGGTGCTGCGGTTTGTCTTTGACGTGATTTTCCAACGCTGCAAGGAACATTGTGGGATCGCCAGCCGGACGGCCGTTGCGAGGTAACCAATCGACTTGCAGGCTTGGCGCGGGACTGAGATAGGCCGTTTCTGTGATATCGTTGACCTCGACAACTGCTTGTATTGTCGCCTGTCCCGCAACCGACTCCACTATCCGAGCGATCGCGGGTAGCGCAGTTTCGTCTCCAAGAAGAAGCAGCTTTTTACCCGTGGGTGTTCCTCCGCCGCCGGGACCTACAAGACCTACCGTCGCGCCGGGTCGAGCACGATGTGCAAACGCGACGCCGGGACCGGACGCCGTTTCGTGATGCATCACGAAATCGACAGCGAAGGTGGACGTCCGTTCGTCAACCCACCGTATCGTGTAAACGCGGCTGGAAAGCACATCATCCCCGCCGGGCCAGTTCAAACGGCCGCTGGTCGATTGGCGCGGCCAATGCGGCACGCGTCCCTCTGGCGGGAAAAGTAAACGGACATGATGGTGGCTCCAGTTCAGTAGAGTCGACAAGCGGCTGGCGCGAAAGACGACGCGGCGCATTCTCGGTGTAACGGCCTCCACGCGTTGAACGAAAACCTCCTGGAAATTTGCCGGGACGGTGTCGGTCGAGCCCTGACCGGACCATTCGATCTGCGCGTCCGCAGCGAACTCGAACAGGTGATCTGCAATGAAGGTCCTTATCACGGAGAGTTCCGATGCCGTAGGCGCGGTAGCTTCGATGGACAAGCCTGCCGGACACCGGCGAAGGCGCACATGCCCATACTCGCTGGTGATATCTGCACCGCCCGACTGGCGTTTCACATGAGCGTGCGTTTCCAAATGGTCCAGAAAAACCGTCAGGAAATGATCGGGATTGGCCAATCGCACGTCGGCTGTCGTCTGCACAGCTTGCGTCATGCCTTGCCCGCCTGCCGAACCGGCAATTCTTGGCGCTCGAGCTTCGCCAATTGACGATAGGCGAGCCAGATTCCGGCGAAGGAGATAAAAGTCGCGATACCGAACAGCATGGCGTAACCCACGCGGTCTGCCAGGAAGCCGGCAAGAGACGAACCGACGAGATAAACGATGAGCTCGGCACAAGAAAGAATGGTGAAATCGGTGCCGGGTTGATCGTTTGAAGATGCTTTCATGAAGAGAGAATAGATGGCGACGAGCTCCATGTAGCGGATCAGTGACTGGAAGGCCGAGGCGCTCATGGCGACCATCGGACCGGGAAAGACATGCGCTGCACAAAGCGTGAAAACGAGGAAGCAGACCGTTCGGAGCACGCCAAGTGTCACAAGTGCGGTCTTAAGTCCCGCCTTGCGGATGAGAAATGCACTGATGACGGCCCCGACCAATCCTGCCGTCGCTGCCGTACCGCCGCTGAGGTAGCCGATCCACGCAACCGGTAGGCCGATATCGACAAGGAATGGACCTTCCATCCCACGCACAAGGCCCTCACTTGCACGATATGTCAGGGCAAATCCGAGGATGATCCATGCGTTGGGTCGCGTGAAGAACGCGCGCAGTGTCGCGACGGACTTACCGGGAAGGGCGCGCTGATCCTCGCGCGTCTCCCGCATCCACACCGCTGCGGCAAGCGGAAGGAGCGACAGCGCTGCAACGATGAGAATCGTCATCGTCCAGCCTATCCTCTCGAACAGCACAAGGGCCATCGTCCCGCCCAGAACGACGCCCAAAGCGACCGCCCCTGCCTGAATGGCGTTGCCAACGGACCGCGTTGCGCCGTCGAGGTGGCGCACGGCGTATCCGTCCGTTGCAATATCCTGCAGCGACGACAGGACGGTGATCGCCAACCCGATTGCAAAAAGCGGCCCCGCCCGTGAGGGATCGAAGAATGCCATCGATGCGATCAGGGCACTAACCAGAAGCTGGGTCGGAATGACCCAGCCGCGCCGATGCCCCAGTCGCGTCAGCGGCGAGAAACGGTCGACAAAGGGAGCGGCCAGGAACTTCAGCACCAGCGGCAACATCAAAAGCGAGAAAAGACCTATGGCCGTACGGGACGCGCCGGCGTCGCGCATCAAGGGCGGCAGCGCAACGATCAGCAGGTAGGTCGGGATGCCCTGCGCGAGATAAAGACCGCCGAGGACGGCATAGAGCCGACCTCGACGCGCATGTGTTTGCTCTTGAACCGACACTTTAGAACGCCTTGGTCAGCGATACGGCAAAGGTGCGTGAGCGGCCCTTGTAATCGAAGATTGCCTCGTTGGCCAAAGCACCGTAGAGCGCCTTGGCACGGGAGCCCCAGATCGTCGTATATTCCTTGTCGAAAAGGTTATGGACGCCGAAATTCACAGTCGTCGCGGTATCCTCGAAGCGATAGGCGCCGACGAGGTCGAAGAGCGTGTAGCCGTCGATCTTATAATCGTCCTTGTCGGTCAGGTCGAAGACATGCTGGCCCTGCAGGCGCAGGCTAAGCGCCTCGCCGCGCCAGCCGACATGGCCGCCGAGCTTGGAGACGCTTGCCGATCCGACACTGTCGTTGCTCCAGCCTGCGTCGCTCTTTACCTGCGTACGGACCCACTGGCCAAGCGCGCCGATTTCGAAACCGTATGCGAGATCGACGCCGACCTTGCCTTCGATGCCGTAGACACGCCGCTCCTGGTCCTGCATTTCCACGGCGAGCGTCGTGCGGTTCAGCGTGATGGATCGATCCGACAAGGAGTAGAAGGCGGCTGTATCGAAACGATAGTCGCCCTCATCAAGCCGATAACCGAGTTCGAAGGAGTTGGTCTTGATCGCCTCGAGAGCCGATTGCGCAACATTGACGCTGTTGGTCAGCGTATAATGACCGCCTGCCAGCGAGTATGCGCCGAAGCCGTAATATTTCGCGGGATCTGGCAGTTCGAAGCCTTGGCTGAAATTCGCGTAAACCTGTTGCGTGTTCGTAATGCTGTAGGTCGCGCCGGCGTTGAGTAGGACCGCGTCGTAGCTCACCGAACCGCCGGGAATGGCGTCGGCCGAGGTGGCCGTTCCCTGGAGAATGGCGATCTGCTGCTGGGCGCCGATGAAGTCGCCAACCTTCGTGTCGACATATTGGTAACGGACGCCACCGTTCACCGTGAGCGCGTCGTTGACCTCATAGGAGGCCTCCACAAATCCCGCAACGGTGCTGACATCGAGGGCAGGATACAATCCCGTCACGCCGATCGTGTCGAAGTCCATCGCTCCCGAGGTCAATGCCGTCATCAGGTCAAAGATGTTCTGACGGGAGGAGAAGGAATCCCGGTCGGCATCGACACCGTATGTAATGCGCAGGCCATCCGTGGGCTCGGCCACGAGCGCGGCCTTGACGCCATAATAGTCCGTGTCTTGCGAACTGCCATAAAAATAGGTGGACGATGGGAAGGGATGAAATTGCACCTTCTCCGACCGGTGGAAAGCCTGCAGCATCAGGCTCTGCCCCAGGAAATCGTCGTCGGTGTAGGTCGCATTCAGCATCGTGCGGCGTGTGCGGGGATTGAAATCGGAACTGTAGCCGCTGCGCGCTTCAAAGAGGCTGGGATCCGAAAGCGCGGCCAGGAACGGCCCGAAGTACACGCCGTATTCGGAGTCCTGACGGCTGTCGAAAAACTGTCCCGTCACTTCAAGGCGCCTGTTGGCGTCGATCTGATACCCGATTGACCCCATCAGATCGAGGCTGCGGTTGTCGGCGGTCGAGGTCTGCGTGATATCGGGCATCAGCAAATTGCCGCGGCCGTCATAAAATGTACCCGTTCCAAGGCCCGAAACTGCAAAACGCGCGTCCCAGTCCTCGCTCTTGTACGTCACTGCGGCGGCCGCGTTCTTGTCCAGATCGCCGCTGCCGGCAAATCCGCTCTGCGCACCCGCCGTAACCTCGGCGTGCAGTCCCTCTTCTGCATTCTTGCCCTTCTTGGTGATGATGTTGATGATGCCGCCCGTGGCATTGCCGCCATAGATGGATGTGGCGCCGCTGAGAACCTCTACGCGTTCGATGTTGAATGGATCGATCGAATCGAACTGCCGGCTGACCCCACGCGCGGAATTCAACGAGACGCCGTCGATCAGCACCAGCGCGGCGCGCCCGCGTAGGTTCTGGCCGTATGACGTGCGTGAACCGTAGCTTGCCGGGTCGAAGCTGGGAATTTCTTGGGCGAGGATCTGCTGCAGGGTTTCGCCGGACCGCGCGCGGCTCTGGATTTTCTCGGCGTCGACAACATGGATCGTCTTTGCCGTTTCGGAGATTTGCTGCGGTGCGCGGCTGCCTGTCACCGTGACGGCCTCGAGCATGGTCGCGCCATGGCTGCTGGTCTGCGCGGTCGCTTGTGTCCTATCGAGCGCGTCCTGCGCATAGGCCGGCAGCGCCGCAACCATGGCCACCAACGAGACACCAAACCGAAGTTCCAAACGCATGAGTTCATCCCCGAGACGTTGACAATCACCTGATCAAGGCCGATTGCCAAACAAGATTAATTTAGTCATGTTTATAGGCGTCTCGGGTGAATTGCGCAGATTGACGCGAACATGACTTGGACAGAAACGAACGAAATCGGATTTTTCTGAAGTGCGTCACAACCGGCAGGTCACCCCACTGAAGTTCGACGCAACGAAAGGTGCAGAATATCCGGAAGGCCTCTGGCGGCTTGTCCTGCGGGAAATGCTCGGCGATATCGATGTCGCGTCCGACACCATTTTTGAAAAGGCATCCGGCCTGTTCTTCGCCAGGCTCGGGCTCTCCCTGACGACCCTTTACCTGCCGGCAACGCCCGTGCGCTTCTGGACGACAGGGCTTTCCGAATCGGGCCTCGTCATCATGCGTGCAATGCAGGGGCCGCTTGTCGTCGAACAGCGCCAACGGCATGTCGAGGCGCGTGAAGGCGATGTCATCTTCGCGATGGCGGACGCGCCGCTTACTATCGAGTTGCCGCTCGGCGGGCGTTTCGATTGTGCCTATCTCCCGGGCCACGTCGTGAATGCGTCCGATACGCAGCTTTCCGCCATTCTCATGAAGCAGATTTCCGCTAGCTGCCTGCCGTTGCAACTGTTGATCACCTACGCCGGCTACATGTTGCAGCAGCAGCGACAGAACGACAGCCACGCCGACATGATGGTCCGCCACTTCTACCAGTTGCTGCCCGTTCTCGTGGCTGAACTTGCCGCCGACACAAAGCGGGCCAATCCGGACCGGCTGACGGTAATCAAGGCCACGATTGCGGCAAACCTCGCGGAAAGCACGTTTTCAGTCGCCGATGTCGCGCGACAACAAGGTGTTTCAGCGAGAGCTGTTCAAAAGCTTTTTCAGCGGACAGGGACCACATTCTCGCGCTACCTGTCAGAACGCCGCCTGGAGGGTGCAAAGGACGCCCTTATGCTGGGCAATGGCACCATGTCGGTCACGCAGATTGCATTCGATTTCGGCTTCGATGATCCGGCGTATTTCAGCAGGGCCTTTCGCAAGCGATACGGTATCTGCCCGAGAGACCTACAAGCCGCTGCCCGCAAAGCAACATAGCCATTCGCGAGATGCACGGTGTGCATGCTTTATCGGTTCGATACATTACACGAAAGCCGTTCCGTTCAGACCTCTCATAATGTTGGACATACAGAACAGCCAGTCTGTATTCCTTTGAATCGAAACATGCAGTAGCCGTTGAGCGTTGCGGGAGGAGATCTGGCAACGGGCTCAGGGAACCTGGCGCGGCGCCGCCGGTGAGAGCCTTTCGTGCACCCTAAGCTGCGGTGTTTACCCCGACAGGAATTGATCCAACGGTTGTCGTGAGATAGCGGTGACTCTAAGGCGATTTCGCCCATTGGAAAACCGTCTTTGATAGTCGCAAGGAGAGCTTCAGAGCGCTGCACGAATAGCAGTAAATCTATGGTTTACTGCTTCTTAAGGGTAATCTAACATGCTTGGCCCTCATATGGGGATCACACGATGGCATCAATCCAACATAAGATTACCGCTGCGAGCACCGCCATCTTTGTCATAGCCGGGGGCGCGGCCGGTGTCGGAATCTGGTCGGCGTCGACGATGAATGCGGATGCTGTCGATATCGCCAGATCCGGGCAGATCCTTCGCAATCATATGCAGGCCGACATGATGCATGATGCCCTTCGCGCCGATGTTCTTGCCGCACTGCATGCCTCCAATCCCGCCGCCGGTATAAAGTTCGAGCAGGTCAAAGCGGACCTTGCGGAACATGTTGCCTCATTCCGCAACGTAATCGACGAGAACAAGGTGCTGGCGAACGATCCCATTACGCAGAGGGCGCTGGCAAGCGTTGAGCCCCCGCTTCTTACCTATATCGACAGCGCGACCAACATGGTGACGGCGGCGGAGAGAACCCCTGTTGACGCGATGAATGCGCTACCGGATTTCATGGCGCAGTTCTCTAAGCTGGAAAGTGCGATGGAGCATGCCGGTGATCAAATCGAGACACTGACCACATCTATCTCCGACCTGAGCACTCAGACCGCAAATAACATCAACTACACACTGAAAGCCATTCTCGGACTGACGCTGATCCTGGCCATCGCACTTTTCGCCTTCTTTCGTCGATCCGTGACGACGCCCATTCTTCAGCTCTCGTCAGGCATGGTGAATATCGCTGATGGCGATACGGATGTGATTTGCGCCGGTCTTGGTCGCAAGGACGAGATAGGGACCATGGCCGCCGCCGTGGAGGTGTTCCGCAAGGGGGCGATTGCCAAACGCGCGCTCGAGATGGATGCCGCGCGTGCACGACAGCAAGCAGAGAACGATCGCATGGCGACCCAGCAGAAGGCCGAAGCCGACGCGGCCGAGCGTCTGCGAGCTGCAACCTCCGGCCTGGCCGGTGGTCTCAAGCGCCTGGCCTCAGGAGACCTTGCTTTCCAACTCAACGAACCGTTCTCGCCGGATTTCGAGAGCCTTCGCCACGATTTCAATTCGTCACTGACCCAGTTGGGCGGAACACTGATGGCGATTTCTCAGGCGATTTCCGCTATCGATGGTGGCACGCAGGAGATTTCATCCGGCGCCAATGACCTCGCCAACCGCACGGAGCGTCAGGCTGCCTCGCTAGAAGAGACCGCCGCCGCGCTCGATGAGATCACGGCAAACGTCAGCAATTCCAGCAAGCGCACCGAGGAGGCCCGTGCCGCTGCGACGGAAGCTGACCATGGAGCTGTTTGTTCGGTCGACGTGGTACGCCAGGCGCAGGAAGCGATGCAGCGGATCGAAAGCTCCTCGCAACAGATCTCAAACATCATTGGTGTCATCGACGAGATTGCGTTTCAGACTAACCTGCTTGCGCTGAATGCCGGTGTCGAAGCTGCGCGCGCTGGAGAGGCCGGCAAGGGGTTCGCCGTCGTTGCCCAGGAGGTTCGTGAACTGGCGCAGCGATCGGCGACAGCCGCCAAGGAGATTAAAGCGCTGATCAATACATCCTCTGCCGAAGTTGGAAGCGGCGTGCGGCTGGTTCGCGAAACCGGCGACGCTCTCAACGAAATCGGACAGCGCATTTCCGGAATCAACCAGCACATGAATGCAGTCGCGACGGCTGCGAAGGAACAGTCCGTTGGTTTGGTCGAGGTCAACAGAGCCGTCAACACCATGGATCAGACGACCCAGCAGAATGCAGCCATGGTTGAGCAGTCCACGGCGGCCTCCCTGGCGCTGGCTGCGGAAACTCGTAAACTGCGGGACCTGGTGGGGCAGTTTCGTTTCGATGACGCAGGCACGTCGCGCTTTCAAATGGCCTCCTGACCACGAGGCGGTCACTGCCGACGACGCCTTTATCGACAAGGATGTAGATCGGGTTGGTACAGTATCTCCGCACCAATGCGCCCAGATGCAGGTTCGATCTGTTCCGTGTTGGCGACGACTTTAGGCACAATCTGCGTAGCCTGCTGACAGATCATCATATCAGAAGATCGATCGATTGGCGCATGGTATTCGCGTGACCGCCATAAAGCGTGGACACTACCGCCACCGCTTCACATGGTCGACAAGTGCGCGCAGTTTCGGAGGGAGATTGCGACGGTTGGGATAGTATAGAAAGAAGCCGGCAAAGGAAGGGCGATAGTCCTGAAGGAGAGGGATCAACTGGCCGGATTCGACATAGGGCTTGAAGGTGTCCTCCATGCCGAAGGTAATGCCGCCGCCGGCGCAGGCGATGCGGATCATAAGCCACATGTCATTGGTGGTGACCTGCGGGTCCACAGCCACATCGAAGTCGCGCCCCTGCTGCCCGAATTCCCAGCGATAGGGTGCGCTGTGCGGCGCGGGGCGCCAGCCGATACAACGATGCGCTGAGAGCTCAGAAGGGTGGTCCGGCTCGCCGAAACGTTCAATGTACGACGGCGCAGCGAAGGCGCCCTGGCGCTGATCGCCCGACACCGGAACGGCAATCATGTCCTGATCAATGACTTCCCCCAGCCGTACCCCCGCGTCATAACCTTCCGCGACAATGTCGAATTCCTCGTCCGTGACAGTCACGTCGATCTGAATGGCGGGAAAGCCGTCGGCGAAACGCGCCAGAAGCGGGCCGGAGATGAACTGTTCGGCGATGGATGACACCGCAAGCCGCAGCAGCCCGCTTGGTGCGCTGTCGCGATCTGCCGTCGCGTCGAGCGCCAGCCCGACTTCGGAAATCGCCGGCGCCACCCGCTGATACAGTTGTTCACCGGCCTCCGTGAGGCTGACACTGCGCGTCGTGCGCCGTACCAGCGCGACTCCCAGCCGATCCTCGAGACGACGGATCGCTTGGCTGATTGCTGGCCGTGTCACGCCGAGATTCTCCGCGGCCACGCGGAAGCTCCCCGCTTCCGCGATTGCCAGAAAGACTGAAATGCCGTTCAGATCGATTGCCATTGGTTAGATGCATTTACCAGATTGGAAATCATTGGGCAAATTGTCCGATCCTATCGACGCGCTTAACTTGGGTTTCGCAACCAGGAGATAGCTGACATGGCGATTGATCATTACAAACTTCTTGGACGGTCGGGATTGCGCGTTTCGCCGTTGAGCTTGGGAACGATGACCTTCGGGTCCGACTGGGGGTGGGGTGCGGACGGTGACGAGGCGCGCCGCATCTTCGATCTCTATGTTGACCGGGGCGGCAACTTCGTAGACACGTCGGTGAACTATACCGACGGCGGCGCCGAACGCCTCCTTGGCACCTTCATTGGCGACAAGCGCGACCGTATCGTCCTTGCGACGAAATTCACCATGGCGCGCGACCCGAGCAACCCGAACTCGGGCGGTAACCACCGTCTGAACATGGTGCGCTCCGTCGAACAGAGCCTCGCACAACTCAGTACGGATCGGATTGACCTCCTTTATCTTCACGCATGGGACATGACGACCCGGCCGGATGAAGTTATGAGGGCACTCGACGACCTCGTTCGCTCTGGGAAAGTGCTCTACCTCGGCATCTGCAACACGTCTGCATGGCGCGTTGCACAGATGCAGACGCTTGCCGACATCCGCGGCTGGTCTCCGTTCGTGGCGCTGCAGATTGAATACAGCCTCGTCGAGAGGACCGTCGAGCACGAACTTCTGCCGGCGGCTGCCGCGCTTGGTCTTGGGGTTCTCCCGTGGTCGCCGCTCGGCGGAGGCGTGCTCACCGGCAAGTACTCGCTTGCCGATGTCGAGGATTCGCGCGAGGCGGCCGTGTCTGCCAGCCGGAAAGGTGTCATCGCTGCGTCCGGACATTTGAACAAACGTGCGATCGAAATATCGAGCGAGGTTAAGGCCGTCGCGGAGGAAGCAAACGCCACGCCGTCGCGCGTGGCACTTGCCTGGACGCTGGCCAATCCAGCTGTTGTTTCCTCCATCATCGGTGCCCGGACGCTTGGCCAAGCCGAGGACAATCTCAAAGCGCTGGATCTTCGGCTGACGTCGGAGCAACTCGACCGACTGAACCGGATCAGCGAACCGAGTCCCGTCTTTCCCGATCGCTTCACGCAGCGTCCCCTCGTGCAACAATTGATCTTTGGCGGTTCTGCCGTCGAACGCCGCGAATGACCGTTCGAGCGACATTTGGCCCGGCGACGATGCATGCAACGTCAGTGCGGGTCGATGGGGCGCTCGACAGGCAACGAGTAACCAGTAAAGGACCGATACCATGACCATTCTTCCTACACACCAACGGGTTGCCAGGGTGAGCAGAATTGCTGTGATCACAATAGCGCTGATCTCGTTCACCCTGCCGGTCACAGCCTACGCAATCACCACGGCAACGCAGGTGCAGTCCCCAGACAATGCCACAATCGAGCAACGGAATCGCGCGATCATCGAAGCCGCCTTCGAAAAATGGCGCGGGGGCACTTACGTCTTTGGGGACCTTCTTGCTCCCGACGTCGTCTGGACGATCCATGGCTCTGGCCCGGTGGCGGGCACTTATCGCAACCAGAAGGACTTTATCGAGCAGGCCTCGCTTCCGCTGACAAGCCGCCTCGCGACGCCGGTCGTGCCGGAGGTGCGCGACATCTTCGCCGACGGCGACACGATCATCATACGCTTCGACGGATCGGCGACCGCGACGTCCGGCGCACCCTATCGCAATCAGTTTGTCTGGATATTTCAGATGAAGGATGGCCTCGTCGTCAAGGCGGAAGCCTTCCTGGACCTCGTTGCCTATCAGCAGGTTGTCGATAACAACGCCCCGCGTTCCCAATGACCGGTGCCTGCGGTTCGGCAGACCTGATGTCTGTCGAACCGAAACTGCGCCCCATGCGCCGTCACCTCTAGACCGACAACAGTAACGTTTGACGGAGCCACATCATGCGACAGTCACTTGCGGCACTCATGGCCGCCACCCTTTCCTTTCAATCCGCAGAAGCGCAGGAGACCAATTTGCAACCCAACCACCCCTATGTCGGCATGTGGGTCACCGACGACAACCGTGTTCGACACGAACTTCTACCGAGCGGGCGTTACGTCGAGGCCCGCGGGCAGCGAGAGCGTGCCTATGAAGGACGCTACGAAGTCGATGGGACGCATATCGAGTACTGGGACGACACGGGCTTCACTGCCGATGGCGACTTCGTGGATGCGAACACATTGCATCATGGCGGTATGATCCTGCGCCGCAAGCCAGTGATGCCTTGATAGGCAGGATGAGCCTTTCCATCGGGAAAACCACAGATCGGTGGGCTGCCGGTAAATCCATCTAGCATGAGGACGATAGGCGGGTTCTTCCCATTGTCCGGCAGGTTCAGGATGCCGGCGAGGCCCTTCCGCCATTGTCGATCCTCACTGCGTTTTCCGCAGCATGGCTGGTGGTTGATGCGAGGGCAAGAAGCAGCGTTGCCGCAAGGGAGCAGGCGTTCATGATAGTTCACCTCTTTATCGTTAGCTTTGCGCAGTCTTTGCAAAGTCCTCCGTCATGCCAATTTCGCGTTAATGAGAAAGGTGACGCGAAAAGAAGCAACACCTGAGAAGTGTTGTTCGTTGCAAGGCGGCCGTCCTTAACGGGTATCAGCCGCAAACACAGAGTAATTCTAGGGTCACAGTGGGGCTGGACTGATAGGCATCCAATGATTATGCAGTAGGCCTGCGGCTGGCCTGATGCGTCGCCGAACATTTCCTTGGATATGCAGGGCTTCCAACTTTGAAAAAAACGCAACGCAGTTTTTCCGTCGAATATAAGGGTCGACGAAAGCCGGACCCCAAGTCCAACTCCATCTGGGGCGGCATCG
>Ga0160495_100648_pt1 | contig 14177 bp, 13 predicted proteins | sample DID4MG_4_FD_108251 | JGI IMG/M metagenome (GOLD analysis project Ga0160495, IMG submission 108251) | Enriched soil microbial communities from UW Madison campus, WI, USA - DID2933_E24_FP4 MG | ecosystem: Environmental > Terrestrial > Soil > Unclassified | place: USA: Madison, Wisconsin | collected... | reverse complement strand
TGCGGCCCGTGCGGATAAGGACGACGTCGCCAACCATCAACTTGATACCCTGATGTTTTAGACATCCGCGCAGGTCAGCCTCGCCGATGCCGTAGCTTGGCGGAAGCACGTCCACGCCATGCAGGGCGGCGACGTCGAGCATGATGCCGCGCGCGATGATCGGCGGATGCTTGTCCGCGCCGGCCTTGCGCCAGGCGCGGCTGCCAAGGTGATCATCCACCGAGAAACCGTTGAAGATCTTGCCGTCGTAACCGAAGTGATTGAAGGCGTCGATGTGCGTTCCCGTGTGGGTGTACATCGAGATCGCGTCACCGGAATAGGAGACGAGGTCATTGGCCGCCGGGCCGACATTCATCATGTCATCGATCTTTTCGCCGCGCGGCGTGTGTGTCATCCAGATCTGATAGGGCTGATCCTCGGCACCGAACCATCCCGGCATGCCGATAAAATTATCGACCGACAGGTCGTACATCCGCGTCGGATCCGCACGATCCATGATCGCCTTGCGGGTCTCTCCAGTGACGAGATTGAGCATTCCGATCTCGTCTTCCGCGCCGAAGGGGCTCGCTGTCGCCTTGCGAAACGCCGCCCCATGGGCCGCAATCTTGTCCTTAATCGCCTCGGTAACCAGACATTCGGAGCACATGACAAATCCTCGCTTTTCAAGTTCCCGCGGCATTTTCCGAGCCTGAAACTGGATTGCCGTTTGCTTATGACCTCACCGATAGCACCAACGTCATTTCGGCGTCAACAAAATAAACAACATTTTTGTCGACAATGTTGTCGCCTGTATGTATGGTCGGTTTCAGATAAGGATGAATGCGGCAATGAACGGGGGAGAAAACGTGAGAGTCCAGAAAGACATGAAGGAACCGCTGGGCGGCGAACCCGAGGCAAAAGCCGCACGCCAGGACCCTGTCGCTGCAGTCGTGATGGCTCTCGAGGAAGATATTGTTCTCGGCCGGCTTCATCCGCGCGAGCGTCTCATCGAGGAAGAGCTTTCCGAACGGTTTTCCGTCTCGCGCCATTCCTTGCGGCTCGCGCTGGCGGAACTCGACAAGATGGGCTTGATCGAGCGTTTTCCCAATCGCGGTGCAATGGTACGGGCGTTCTCGGCCTCCGACGTCGAGCAGCTTTATGCCGTTCGCGAACTGCTGGAATCCACTGCTGCAGCGCAGATCGTTTTTCCGGTCGAGGAGACGCATATTAACGCACTCAAGACGATCCAGGCACAGCACGACGCGGCGGTCGATGCAGACGATCTGGTCGGGGTCTTCCGGCACAATCACGAATTTCATCGCAAGCTTTTCGGGCTGTGCCGCAACCACTATCTCGCCAGCGCGATAGAGACCTATTCGCAGCGTGCGCACGGAATTCGTTTCCTCGTGCTTGCTGACAAGGCAGAGCGTAACAAGGCTCGAAACGAACATCACCTGATGATCGCCGCGCTGGAGCGCGGGGATGGCGACGCACTGGTGGCATTGTGCCGGCAACATCTTCCCGCATCGAAAATGGCCTATCTGCGGGCCTTCGGAAAGATCGTCGGCTAGCTCGCCGGTCTTTCTCACCAACAACATTTCCGGAGCATTTTATGACGGACAAGCAAGAGCCGGTCGGGATTTCGCGCGGCCTCACCAATTACGGCGACTTCGATTTCGCACGTTATCTAAGGATGTCGTTCGCGCGATCAATGGGATATTCCACGGAGATGCTCGCGCGCCCCGTCGTGGGTATTGCGGGAACCTACAGCGAATTCAACAACTGTCACCGCCTGGTTCCCGAGCTGATTGCCGCCGTCAAGCGCGGGGTCATCGCAGCCGGCGGCCTACCCCTCGAGTTCCCCACAGTCTCGCTCGGCGAGGTCTTCCTGAAGCCGACAAGCCTGTTCTTTCGCAATCTCATGTCCATGGACACCGAGGAGATGCTGAAAGGCCAGCCGATGGATGCCGTCGTCCTGATCGGTGGCTGCGACAAGACGGTTCCGGCACAGCTGATGGGAGCCGTCTCGGCAAATATTCCAGCCATTCAGCTCGTCACCGGACCGATGATGACTGGTCGTTGGCGTGGTGAACGTCTTGGCGCCTGCACGGATTGTCGGCGCTTCTGGGCGAAATATCGCGCCGGCGAGCTCGACAGCGAAAGCATTCAGGAAGTCGAGGGAAGCCTGTCGACGACCGCGGGCACCTGCGCGGTGATGGGAACGGCCAGCACGATGGCGGCGATTGCGGAAGCCCTTGGCATCATGCTGCCGGGCACGGCCGCGATCCCGGCCGTACATGCGGATCGGCTGCGCGCTGCCGAGGCAAGCGGCGTCGCCGCCATGCGGCTTGCCCGCGACAAGCTGACCCCGAATCGAATCATCACCGAAAAGTCCATCGAGAACGCCCTCCGCGTTCTGCTCGCCATCGGCGGGTCGACCAATGCGATCATTCATCTGACAGCTATTGCCGGGCGCGCCGGGATCAAGATCGACCTGCAACGGCTCAACAAACTCTCCGACACGACTCCGGTCCTCGTGGATCTCAAGCCCACCGGCAGCTATTACATGGAGGACCTTCATGCGGCAGGCGGGATTGGTGCCGTCATGCGGGAACTGAAAGATCTGCTGCATCTCGACTGCATGACGGTTTCGGGCGAGACCTTGGGCGAACGCCTCGATGCGCCGCAGCCCTATGTCGACCGCAAGATCATCCACTCCGTCTCGGCGCCGCTGCAGCCCGAGGGTGGCCTTGTCGCACTTTACGGCTCGCTCGCACCGAACGGGGCGATCCTGAAGCGCGCGGCCGCAGATCCGCGTCTGTTCGAATACGAGGGCCGTGCCGTGGTCTTCACAAGCCTTGAGGATATGGCAGCCCGCGTCGATGATCCCGATCTCGACATTAGCGAGGATGACATCATGGTGCTCCAGAATGCCGGACCAAAGAGCGCATCCTGCATGCCGGAGGCCGGCTATCTGCCGATCCCGACAAAACTGGCGCGCAAGGGCGTGAAGGACATGCTGCGAATCTCCGACGCGCGCATGAGCGGCACGGCCTATGGCACCATCGTCCTGCATGTCAGCCCCGACGCCGCCTCAGGCGGCCCTCTCGGGCTGGTGCGGACGGGAGATCGCATAAGGCTTTCCGTCAAGGAGCGCCGCGTCGATCTACTCGTCGATGCAGCCGTGCTTGCCCGGCGTACGCCGGGACAAGCCCCTCCTCTCCCCAAACGCGGCTACGCCCGCCTCTACGGCCAGGAGGTCCTCCAGGCCGAACAGGGATGCGACTTCGCCTTTCTCGTCGCAGAGCCGTCGGACCCGTAACGTGGATATTCTCTTGAAAAGCCTGCTTGGCGGTGCGATGACTGCGGTCGTCGCGCTGGCGGCCAAACGCGGCAATACGCTGCCGGGCATCCTGCCGCTATTCCCGCTTTTCGGCTTCATTTCGCTGATGATAATCGGCGCAAAGAACGACATCAACGCGTTCCGGGAAACATGCCTCGCGAGTGCGAAGACACTTCCCGCCTACGTCGCGTTCGTCACGACGTGCTACCTAGGTATTGCCGTTTTTCCGGCTCCGGTCGCAGTCGTCGTTGGCATTTGCGTATGGACGATCTCTGCTTTGGTCATGTTTGGAATTACGTAATCATAGCCTCTGCTTTGAAAGTAAGTTGGGAAGGGCTTGAACAGATACGAGCTCACGACCCGCAGATCTTCCAATGGCTAATCGCGCTGAACATCCAAAATGATATCCTTCAGCAGCGACATAAACTGTACCGCAGCATAGCCTGCGCCCTTCGGCATCGAGTTGATCAACATGTCCCGGGCTTTGGCTTCGGCGGTCGATCCGACCTCGCCTGAACGTAAATCTGACAGTATAGCCCGGCATGCCCGGCTATCCTTGTTTATCGGCACCTCCGAACATGTCCTTGGCCGTATACTGGACTGCCCGGACGAAGCTGTCGGTCAGAGAGGACGTGTGCGCATTCTGCAGTCTGCATATCCTGAGATCCGACCTGATGATCGGCACGAATGGCCGGATATCCAAACGCTGTTTCTGTCCATAGGCAAGAAGCGGATCCATTACAGTGACGCCCAGGCCGTCGGCAACCAGCTCGCAAACTGTTGTCGCCAATGTCGCCTCCAGCACGAAACGGGGCCTCACGCCCTGCTGTAGCAAAACCTGCTCGATCTTCTGGCGTATGCGGTTTTCATTCGAGAAGCGAATGAATGGCGTGCCGTCGAGATCACCTGCCATGATCTGGTCCTTCGACGCAAGCGGGTGGTCGCGGGGCAGAATGCAGGCGAGATGTCCCGGCCCCAGCGGCAGCGCTTCAATGAGCGGGTGATCAACGCCACCGTTGACGATGCCGACATCCAGCTGATTGGACAGCAGCCACTCGATGACGAACTGCGATGCCCGGCCGATCAGCGAAACATGCGCCTCTTCATTGCTCGCCAGAAAGCGCCTTGTGGCATTGCTGATGAACATGCCGGACAGCGCCGGCAGAACACCCACCACGATACGTTCCTGCTCTTCGCGCTTTATCAGATCCACGGCGTGCTCGACCTGCTTTATACTGGCGAAGATGCGGTCGATGTGACGATAGAGTTTCATGCCAGCCGCGGAGGGCACGAGTCGGCCACGAACGCGCTCGAACAATTCAAGCTCGGTGTCTTCCTCCAGATGCGCAAGAAGCTTGCTGACGGCCGGCTGGGTGACATGCATGACATTCGCCGCCTGGCTGACCGTGCCGGATTCGACAACAGCCTTGAAGGCCTCGATCTGCCGCAACTGGATAGGGCGCCTCATGCCATAACCTCAGGGAATACCTTTGTCGTTTTTTGGACTTTGATGTTACCGATACTGCCACATAACGTATGCAAATAACCCTCCTTCGGGCCATGCCTCCTTTCCAAGAAGCATCGGATTCCTGTCTCATACTCCAGTTTCGATTGGAAGACATGTTTCCGTGCCATTGCCAAAGCGGAAAACGTGGCTGGGTATAACCTGAGGCAGGGATACGGCTCAAAACCAACAAAAGGGAACTGGACAGGATAATGAAACTTCTCAAGCTCGCCGCGGGCATCGCACTCGGCCTCGCCATCGGCACGTCTGCCTTCGCACAGGAATACCCGGCCAAGCCGATCGAACTTATCGTTCCTTTCGGTCCGGGTGGCGGCACGGACGTCGCGGCGCGCTCCATCGCCATCTTCATGGAAAAGCATCTCGGCAAGGGCACGTCGATTGCGGTGATCAACACGCCCGGCGCAGGTGGTGTCATCGGCTGGACCAACCTCGCCAAGTCCAAGCCGGACGGCTACACCATCGGCATGGTCACCCCGCCGAATTTCGTCGCACAGACGATTGCGGGAAATGCGAAGTACGACCTCGACGACTTCCAGCTCATCGGCAACATCGTTCTCGACCCGGGCGTTCTTGTCGTCCGCAAGGATAGCAAGTACCAGACGCTCGAAGAACTCGTGAAGGCATCGCAAGCCGCCAAGGGCGCCGTGGTCATCGGCACATCCGGCGCGGCCGGTTCCTCCGAGCATATCGGCCTTCTCAGCTTCAACCGCATCGCCAAGGCTAGCTTCACGCCGGCGTTTTTCGGCGACACTGCCTCTGTCCGCCAGGCTATTCTCGGCGGCCATATTCCCGCAGCCACGATGAACCTCTCCGAAATCACCCAGCTGATACGCAGCGGCGATCTGCGGTTGCTTGGCGTCATGTCTTCCGAACGCTCTCCTTACCTGCCTGATGCGCAGACATTTGCCGAACAGGGCTACGATCTGGTCGTAACGGCCTCGCGCGGCCTCGCGGCTCCGGCCGGCGTCCCGGCTGATATCATCGAGAAGCTGCAGAATGCGATGCAAGCTGCGATGGAAGACCCCGCCTATCAGGAAGCTGCCAAAAAGGCCGAGATCCCCCTCGCCTTTCTGAATGCAGCGGACTACGACAAGCTGCTCGCGAAAATGGAAGGCGACCTCGTTGAAACCTGGAAGGTGACTCCGTGGCACTGAGATCCGTTTCGCGGCGCCATGCGGAACTTGGCTTTGCGGTTGCCCTCGTGGCGGCCGCAGGCTTCCTCTTCCTGCAGGCAGCCGACTATCCCGGTGTAACCGGATCGTATCCGCGCACGCTTTCCATTCTGCTCGGCATCGGCGGACTTCTCATGCTGGTCCGAACCTTGCGCCAACACAATCCGGATGATGAACAGCCTCTGTTCGAGCGCCCCGGGCGCGTCTATCTTGGAGCCGCGGCCGTACTCCTCTACATCGCGGCCGTCTCCTATATCGGCTATCTCATCCCGAGCCTGGTCCTGGGCATCGCCGTGCCCTATGCGCTTGGTTACCGAAACATGCGGCACTCGGCGCTCGTCGTGACTGCGACCCTCGCCTTCATCGTGCTGGTCTTCGTCGTCGCGCTTCAGCGACCGATACCACGCGACCTGCTCGACCCACTGCTGGCGGTGCTCAGATGATTGACGCAATTCTTCAAGCCCTTCCGGGTGCCTTTGCTCCGGCAAACCTTTTGGCCGTGATACTCGGCACGATGGCCGGCATCATCGTCGGCGCCCTGCCCGGTCTCTCCGTCATGACCGGAATGGCAGTTCTTATCCCCCTGACTTTCGGCATGGACCCGCTTTTCGCGCTGGGAATGATGGCCGGCATGTACAACGGCGGCAGCTACGGCGCGGCCATTCCGGCAATCCTCATGCGTGTTCCGGGCACGGCAGCCTCCGTCGCGACCGTGATGGATGGGCATGCCATGACCCGTCAGGGCAAGGCCGGCTACGCGATCCAGGTCGCCGTCGTCTCAGGCGTCATCGGTTCCGTCTTCTCCGCATTGTCGCTCATCACGCTAGCGCCGACACTGGTCAAAATCAGCCTGATGTTCGGCCCCTCGGAATTCTTCTGGCTGGCAATCCTCGGGCTTGCCACGGTGGCATCGTTGCTGGGCGAAGATCTGCTCAAAGGACTGATCGCCGCCTGCATGGGTCTCATCCTCGGGACCGTTGGCATGGACATGGCCACCGGCGTCGAACGCTACACTTTTGATCGCCTCGAACTTTCGGATGGGCTAGACCTTGTCGTGCTGCTCACCGCATTGTTCGCCATACCGCCCGTGATCCAGATGATCGAGAATGCCCGTCAGGAAGGTATGCCGGCGGAACTCCTCAACCTTCGTCGGCAGAAATCGCCGTTGAGGGACTGGAAGCGCTTCCTCCCCATCTGGCTGCGCTCTTCCGTCATCGGCATTATCATCGGCATCCTGCCGGGCGCCGGCGGATCGATGTCTTCCTACCTCGCCTACAACGACGCCAAGCAGCAGTCCAAGGATCCGGACAGCTACGGAAAGGGCAACCCGGAGGGCGTGGCGGCCTCCGAATGCGGCAATGGTGCGGACAATGCTGCCTCGCTTATACCGGCTCTGTCCCTCGGCATTCCAGGCTCGGGCGTTGCGGCTGTTATCCTGGGCGGACTTCTCGTCCATGGTCTGCGTCCCGGACCACAGCTTTTCGACGAGCATGCCGACATCGTCTACGGCTTCATGCTGCAGATGCTGCTGTCGGGCCTGCTGGTCGGCCTGCTGGGAGGACTGACGGCGACCAAGATATTCGGACAGGCTCTCCGCCTGCCGGAAGTCCTGCTCGCGCCGCTGATCCTGCTTTTCGTGACGATCGGCGTCTACTCGGTCAACAATTCGATCTTTGACCTGCAGGTCATGGTCGTGGTCGGGCTGATAGCCTGTGTCGTCGAGCGTCTTGGATATCCGAGTGCACCGATCATCCTCGGCATGATCCTCGGGCCAATCGCCGAAGTGCAGTTGTCGCTGGCGCTGACCATCTCTGGCGGAGAGCCACTGGCGCTTGCCTCGTCGCCTGTCTCGATGGTGCTGATCGCACTGATCCTCCTGATCCTAGTGGTGCCGCTCCTGAAACGCCGTAAGGCTTCGGCAGGGCCGAACTGAGCCACAAGGCGCTCGGAATCTCCGGCTGTCCACGGATCATACCGCGTCCCGCGCCAGGGACGCGGCAAGTCCTCGAGCGCCCCGGCAATTCGAGAACGCCGCATATCAACTCATTTTCCCGTAGTCGGGCGCCGACGGCAGTCCTGCGGATACAATGAACAAGGTCATTCAAGTGCATAAAGTCGCAATCATCGGAGCAGGCGCGATCGGCAACGCCATGGCAGCATATCTCACCCGAAGAGGTCATTCGGTGGGTATCTGGTCGCGATCTCTGGCCAGCTCGCCACGCCTCCATTCCGGCATGGTTCGCCTCCAGACAAGCGGCATCTTTTCCGACGTGTTCGAGATCGAGGCACTCGACAGCCTCTCGCGCATCCGGGAGTTTGACGTCGTCGTGATTGCGCTTCCGGCGACGGCTTATTCCGACGTCATGCCAGCCCTTGCCGGACATCTGACGTCCCTACACAACGTTATCGTTAGCGGCTCGCTTTCGCTGGCTCCTCTCTGGCTCCATGACATGGCTCGGACGTCGGGCGTGCAACCGGTCATCACCGCGTGGGGCACGACACTGCTGGCGGCAAGTTTCCAGCCGGACGGCACGCTGCATATTCCCTTCACCCGCAAGCGGTTCGACATCGCATCCCTTCCGGCAGCCGACACGCCGCAGTCGCTTGTGCTGTGTCGCGACCTTTTCGGCATCGAATTCGACGCTGCCCGCTCGGTGCTCGACATCAATCTTTCCAATATCAATCCGATCGCCCATGCGGGCCAGTTGTTGATCAACTTCAGCCGAATAGACAAATCCGAGACCTGGAAGCTTTTCGAAAACTTCACCGAGAGCGGTATCCGGCTCGCGGAAGCCCTCGATGGAGAACGGCTGGCCCTCGCTTCGGCAGTCGGATCGAAGCCACGGTCGCTCCGTCGCCACTACGCCCAGTCATATCCTGTCGAGGACAACGTGCTTTCGGCCATGGTCCGCCAGATCAGCGAGGATGGATCGAAAACACTGGGACCCCGCGCTCTGAACCACCGCTATCTGATCGAAGACATGCCCTACGGGTTGGCCTTCATGGAGAGGTTGGCCAGCGCGGCCGACATGCAGCTACCGATGACCAGTGCCGTGATCTCTATTCTGGAGGTCATGACGAACACTCCGATCCGCAAGAACAACCGCATCGCCGATGCCGTTATCGGTACACTCGAAGGAAAAGAAGCTCTTCTGGAGCGTTGCATGGGATACCCCCATGACGCCTGAGATCGGCTATATGCAGGGCCATCTGACTTGGCATTTCGGGGAGAGGCAGAAAGCGTTGGGCTTGACGATCGCCAACACCGATCCCGACAAGTCTACCCATCTGGATCCAAGGTGATTATTGGGTCGAGCCCGTTCGCAGCAAACAATCTTCGAAAGCTGGCGGCCAAGACACGTCTTGGGTCGTGACGACGGGTTGACCACGGGCGGATCGGCATTGGCGCAGGTTACCTTAGCAGTCGCTACGATTGAGCACAGTGATGACATTGCGGACGTTACTAAGCCGTCCGCGCTTTTGCCCACCCGCTCGATTATAGGCGTTTCGTTCTACACCGCGCCTCCATTTGGCGACGAGCTCGTTGAGGAGATATTGTGGGCTGGGGGCAACTGGTTCGCGAATGGCGATCCGGTGTTCGGGAATGAGGATCCTGTCACACCAGAAACCTACATGGCCCGCTGGCCGGTCAACCGCATGTGTTGGAAATCGAAATGCCTTTGTTTTGGATCAAGAGATGCAAAGGGGAGCGGAAAATCTATCGTGTGGTCACACGTCCGACTGGCCCTGGCACAAAGGGATTACAGATACCGATCTTTGGTCATGCGTGCCTCGCTTGTTCAATGAGCTTCGGGGTACTACGATAGACAGCAGCATAAAAACGCGCCTCGCGGTCTCGCTGATCGCGACCGCGACGCTCCAAGGCGGCCTCCGTCTGTCTCGCTCCGATGCAGTTGCCTTTGACCGCAGCTGTCGGTGCCCGCATCCGATTGATCGCCTCGGGCCGCCGGCACGCCGATGTGGTTCTGCTGCTGGGCCTGTCGCAGCGTCCGATCGAGAAGCATCTTCGGTGTATTCGTCATCGTTTGGCGGTCAGCAGTACAGTACAATCGGTGGAAGCCCTTGTCCGTTCAGGAGCTTTCGAAGCCTAGCTCGCAAGCCGTTGGTGTGCCCAGCGCAGCTACAAACGCTCGAGTCGATAGTTAACACACGGGGCCGCAAAAAATTCTGCGCATGTCCGCCGCAACATCTAGCCTGCGCGCTAATCGTTTGCGGGCTCACCGTGCAAAAGTCGCATGCATCGCGTGAGCACTGGGATAGCCTTATCGCACCGGCGATTGCCGCAGGTGGACCGATCTCGTTGTGGAGATCAGTTCATCGGAACTTTCGCCACGAACAACAGCCCACTCGGATCATATGAAATATCAGCGACACCACCTGCCTCGCTTACAAGAAGGCGCTTTATCAATTGCGTTCCGAAACTGGTTTTCGTCGGCGGCGTGACGGTGGGACCTTGCTTCTCACGCCACTTGAGGGTCAGCTCTTTTCCTGAGGGTGTGACGTCGGTGGTCCACTCGACTTCCACCAAGCCACTGTCGTTCGACAACGCCCCGTACTTGGTTGCGTTCGTCGCGAGTTCGTGCAAGGCAAGTGAGTAAGCGGGCACGACGTTCGACGGAAGCTCGATCTCTTCGCCGACCACCGCGAACCTCAGGGCATCATCGACGCCGAAGGGTGCCAGCGTCCGCATTACGAGTGTTCTAAGGGAGGCGTTGCCGAAGTCCTCGGTTACAAGGAGATCGTTGGCAATCACCATCGCATGTATCCTCGCCGTCAGTGTTGTATCGACCTCATCCAGCGACCTGGACCGCTTGATCGTCTGCGACACGATCGACTGAAGCGACGCTAGCGTATTCTTCAGACGGTGGTTCAGCTCACGAGCCAAAAGAGCGCGATGACCTTGTTCCTGACGTCTTGCGGTGATGTCCTGGGTGACGCCTGTGATGGACAGTGGTGTGCCGTCTACGGCGTATTTGGCCTGGCCGCGTATCTGCACCCACCTGAGGTCACCCGCAGGCGTGACCAACCGATACTCGGCCTCGAGCAGAGATTTGTTTTCGATAGCCTCGTCGATTGCCTCGACCTGCAGGACGCGATCGTCGTCGTGAATAGATGCCCGCAGATCATCGAGCGTGAGGCCTTCGTCCGGTGCCCGCCCGCAAATCGATTTGCATTCGGCCGAGGCGCTGAGTTCCCCAGTCAACAGGTCGATAGTCCATGTTCCTAGCTTCCCGGCTTTGAGTGCCAGACGAAGGCTTTGCTCGCTGGCATCCAGCTCCGCGGTACGGTCCGCGACTTCGGCTTCCAGGTCGGCCTTGCGCCGCTCTATCGTGACGAGGTCTTCGAGTTCCAGGGTCACGTCCTGCTGAGACGCCACGAAAAAAATTACGGTCTCGTTTTCGATCACAGGCGAGACCAGAAGCCTGTTCCAGAAGCTGCTTCCGTCTTTGCGGTAGTTTAGGAGGTCGACTTCGATTTCTTCGTTGGCGGCGATCGCCGTTCCCAGTCGTTCCACGGCCGAAGGATCGGTCCCTTTCCCTTGCAGGAAGCGGCAGTTCTTGCCGACAATCTCGTTCTCGGAGTAACCGCTCATCGCCATGAAGGCCGCGTTGGCGTAGACGATGGGATTGTCGGGAAGCCGAGGATTTGTGACGACCATCGGGGTTCTTGTCGCGTTGACCATTGCCAAGAAAGGGCCACCGGATGTAAGCGCCTCGCGGAAACCATCTGTGGATTTTTTGTTACTCGCGATGTTCATTCTGGCGCTTTCGATCGGTTTTTCAAACGTTTATTGCGGACCCTTGAGCGCGTCTACACGAAACCGGACTGGGCAATCTCGCTCGGTGCCCCTCTTCGGCCTGGATTTGTGGCTACAGTAGTGCGTCGTGGCCATGCTCGCCCATACATGGTTTTCGGCCTGGGGACTTGCAAGTATTCGCAACCATGATTGAAAGCTATCCGATGCCCCTTGCAGTTGGCGTTTGGGATGCGACGCGGGGCTATGGAATGTCGTGCCGTCGTCGCTCGGTCAGGTATTGACGTCATCCGCCCAGAGCTTATCTCATCCGTCCGGACACAGCGTATCTTCGGAACTATATCCGCTATCACCTCATTGGGATGCCAAATGCGAGCGAATGGCTTATGAGCGAGACCGAGCAATACATTGATGCGCGTAACGCAGGTGACAGGCTTCTTGCGGAACATGCGTCCGAAGACCCGTTCGCGGCCGCCTTCAAGGCGACCCGCATGCCGATGATCATCACTGATCCACGACAGGCCGACAATCCTATAATCTTTCTGAATAAGGCTTTCTCCGAGCTCACAGGATACTCCGCCGACGAGCTCCTTGGTCGGAACTGCCGCGTGCTTCAGGGTCCCGAGACCGACCGCGCCGCTGTTGACCGTATCCGAGCGGCTATCGCCGCCGGTGAAGACATCTCCATCGATATCCTCAATCACCGCAAGGACGGCTCGACCTTCTGGAACGCCCTTTTCGTCAGCCCGGTGCGCAACCGCGAGGGGGAGATTATCTACTTCTTCGCCTCCCAGCTTGATTTCACGAACATCAAGAGTAAGGAAGCCGAGCTGGCCGCCGCTCGGCATCTCGCCGAAGAGGAGGTCCAGAGGCGGACGGCCGACCTGGAGCACGCGCTGGGTGCGAAGACTGTACTCGTCCACGAGGTCGACCATCGCGTAAAGAATAATCTTCTGACTATTGCATCCATCGTCAAGCTTCAGGCGCGTATTTCGGAGGACGACACCGTGAGGAAGACACTGCGCTCCGTCCTCAACCGCGTAGAAGCGCTTAGTACAGTGCAGAGAAAGCTACTGAACGACGATGACGTCGGCCATTTTGACGTGGCTGACTTTGCGAATGAGCTTGTCCTTGACATGGTCGGCTCACTCAAGCGCGCGGACATAAAGGTCACGACCGATCTCAAGGAGGTCATCGTTCCTGCTGCAAAGGCCTCGCCCATCGCCCTTGTGGTCAACGAACTCGTTGGGGACGCCGTCCGCCGCGGACTTGGCGAAGGCGGGGGCCATATACATCTGGAGGTCCGTCGTCTCAACGGGCATTTCCTGATCCGGGTCGCCGACACTGTTACGCCAGTCGACATGGACCGCGAGGAACAGGCATTCAGTCAGTTGATGCTGAACACATCGCTCAAGCAGCTTGGGGCAAAAATTGAAAGAACCGTCAAAGGTCGGCAGACCAATGTCAGCGTAACGCTCCTTGTCGACGAACGGAAGGAATAGGAAATGCGCGTGCTAATTGTCGAGGATGAGGCCCTACTGGCACTGGAACTCGAAAGCGAGATCGAGGCCGCCGGCCACAAAGTCATCGGGCAGGCGGCAGCGGGCAAGACCGCGTTCGAGCTCATAGAAAAGGAACGGCCCGAGTTCGCTTTCGTGGACGTTCAGCTGCTCGACGGCCCGACGGGTATCGATATCGGCCGCCACCTTGCCAAGACAGGCATTCCTTTTATCTTCGTATCCGGTAACCTGAAGCGCATTCCAGATGACCTTGTCGGAGCCATAGGAGCTCTCGAGAAGCCGTACACGATGAGCGGCCTCCAGAACACGCTCGCCTATGTGGAAGCCGTGATTTCAGGCGATACGCCAGACCTTGCGCCGCCGAGCCTTGTGTTCCCCAAACACGCGAAGGGAGAGTGTGAGGCTCCTGTGGGCAACCACGACCAACCTCAGTAGTCAACGCCCTTAGCGGGTGCTTTTTCGATAAGCTGCACAATGGTGCGGTCGGCAATAAAGTGCCGATCTCACTTATGAAATCAGGAGGCTCAACCAGCCCACCTCCCTGAATGAGGCCGGAAAACTCTAACCAAAAACGGCCCAGTTTGAAGGGTTCAGATCTTTCTCACCGACAAATGTACTGGGCGCATTTGTTTTAACGCTCCAAAGAAGCGGTACTATCGAAGAGCGGCATCAGCCTCGCCGTTAGGATGCTTTGTCGAGCGCACGATACCCTCCGGTGGCCTTTATCTCGAGGAAATCTGCGAGACCGAACTCACCGTGTTCGCGGCCGTTGCCGGATTGCTTGAAGCCGCCGAAGGGCGATGCGGCTTCCCAGTCGGCCTCGTTGATATAGACCATGCCAACACGCAGCTGCCTTGCAATC
>Ga0160495_100647_pt1 | contig 14186 bp, 13 predicted proteins | sample DID4MG_4_FD_108251 | JGI IMG/M metagenome (GOLD analysis project Ga0160495, IMG submission 108251) | Enriched soil microbial communities from UW Madison campus, WI, USA - DID2933_E24_FP4 MG | ecosystem: Environmental > Terrestrial > Soil > Unclassified | place: USA: Madison, Wisconsin | collected... | reverse complement strand
GCCCCTTCTGCAGGGCGACACAGCCCATTCCCGAGGCGATGAGCATCTGGCCGCGCGCTTCCAGATTGCCGCCATCGTGTGTGGCGATCGGCAGCCATTTGTGGATCAGCCGTAGCGCATTGAGCGCAATGCCCTCTGCCATCGGATGGAACGACGGAGCGCTGAGTGCTTCGAGGGCGTGCGACAGCGCATCCATGCCGGTTGCGGCGGTGATATTTGCAGGCAGCCCGACGGTGAGTTCGGGGTCCATGATGACAATGTCCGGCATCATGCGCGGATGAAAGACGATGACCTTGCGCTTATCGGTCTCATGCGTGATCACCGAGGAGCGGCCGAGTTCCGAGCCGGTTCCGGCCGTCGTGGGGACGGCGATAACAGGCACGAGGCCGGTGGTGTTGGCGCGCTTCCAGTTGTCTCCGATATCCTCGAGATCCCACATAGGGATGGTCTGGCGGGCCATGAAGGCGATCGCTTTGGCCGCATCCAGCGCGCTTCCGCCGCCGATCGCGACCACCAGATCGTGGTCGCCAGCCCGGAATGCCGCGACACCATCGGCGACGTTGCCGCCGGTGGGATTGGGTTTGACGTTCCAGTAGAGTTCGGGTGCAAGACCGCTGGTTTTCAGGGCTTCGAGCGCGCGCTGCACGGGGTAGAGATCCTTCAGCCCGGCATCGGTCACGACGAGCGGACGGCTCGCGCCGAGTTCGCGCACCATCTCGCCCAAGCCGGCGATGCGGCCGTTACCGAAGCGCACGGCGGTGGGGAAACTCCAGTTGCTGGTGGCGGTGGGCGTATCAACGGGCATGTGGGAACCTTGCTTGTTAGGATGTGGAAATGCCGGAAGCCTGCCGCTTCAGCGCACGGCGACGCAGCACCTCGGCGACGATGACCAGAAGAAGTGCCGGCACGAGATTGACTGTGGCAAGCGCCGGATAGATCGGCGACGAGCCAACGGCTATGCCGCTATAGACGAAGATCGGCAGCGTGCGCGCCGTTCCGGCAAGCGAGTAGGAAACGTAGAAGTTCCCCCAGGAAAGCAGGAAGGAGAAGATGGCCGCAGAAAAGATGCCGGGCCAGAGCAGCGGGAATGTGATCTCGCGGAAGACTTCCCAGCCACTTGCACCGGCATCGCGTGCGGCATCTTCCAGCGTCTCGTCGAAACCATAGACCTGAACGGCGACAACAACGAGTGCGAAGGGTGTGATGTAGACGACATGGCCGATGATGACGGTCACCAGGCCCGTCGAAAAACCCAGCCAGCTCCCGAGCACCGAAAACCACAACAGCATGACCACGCCGAGCAGCAATTGCGGAAACAGGAGCGGCGCGAAGGTGAGACCGCGGAATGCGCCTTGAAGGCGAAAACGGTATCTGATCCACGCGACGGCTCCGGCTGTGCCGAGGACCGTTGCGAAGATTGTCGAAACTGCCGCGACGGTGGCAGAATTCAGGACGGCTGGAAAGAAGTCCGGCTTGTTGAACAGCTCACCATACCATTGCAGTGAGAAGCTCTCTATCGGCAGCGTCAACACGCGGCTCGACGTGAAGGAAAACGCGACCAGCGTGGCGATCGGCGCGTAGAAGAATATGAGAAGGAGGACGACCGAGCCGACCAGTGCCGTATCGACCAACGCGTTGCGCATACGCTGTGACATCAGGCGGGCCTCCTCGTCGTTGCCGTGCGTCGAAGGGCGAATGCCGCGCAGGCCGCAAGCATCAGGGCGCCGATGGTAATCAGCACCATGGTCAAGGCTGCGCCGAGTGGCCAGTTCACACGGGTCTCGAAACTCTGGCGGATCAGCTCGGACGCGAGCGGAGATGTGCCGCCACCAAGCACCTTGGGCTCGAGAAAGGCGCCGAGGCTTAGCACGAAGACCAGCACCGCTCCCGAGTAAAGGCCCGGCCGGGAAAGCGGAAGCGTAACCTCGAAGAAGGTCCGGAAGCGCGAAGCACCGGCATCATAAGCTGCGAGCACCAGATCTCGGTCGATCCGCACCAGCGAAAGATAGATCGTGAATATCGGATAGGCGACCAGATTGTAGACCATGCCGATCATCGTGCCGGTCGGTGTGAACAGCAGGTTCAACATTTCCGGCGGAAAGCCCAAATGCATCAGCAGCCAGTTGGCCACACCGTTCTTGTCGAGGATCAGAATCCAGCCGAAGGTCTTGAGTACGGCATCGGTCAGGAACGCGAAAATGATCAGGATCTGAATTTGCGTCTTGAAGGTCTTGAGCCGCGTGGCGAGCGCATAAGCGACCGGGAACGCGATCAGCACGGTCAGAACGACGCAGATCAGCGCCATCGTCACTGTGCGCAGCATGATCGTCCAGTAATGCGGTTTGGAAAACACCTCGGTCCAGATTTTCAGGTCCCACGTCCAGACGAGCCGGTAGTATTGCGTCGTCTGGAAGGTCAGCACCGCCGTCATCAGGAGCGGTACCAGGAAGAACGCGACCATGACCACCGCGAGGGGCGCTACGGTGGCGACAAGAACCGGGTCGTTCCAGGATTTGGATTCGATCCTCATGGTCACTCCGACAGCAGAAAGGCCTGGACGGGATCGAAACCGATGCGCACCGCCTCGCCGACAGCGGCCGGCAACACGATCGATCCGGGAAGATCCATGATGACCGCGGCATCGAGCCCCTGGACGCGGATGCGGTACTGCGTGGACGCACCCTTGATGAAGTACTCCTCCACGTGTCCGTCCAGCAGCCATTCGCCCGGTGCGGCATCCCCCTTCACGAAACGTATGGTTTCTGGGCGCACGAGTAACGCCGTACCCTTCGCGGACAGAGAGGGTGAGACATGCTCGGACGCGATGGTCGTTTTTCCGGAAACAACCAGCGGAGACGTCACCGCCATGCCACCATCGGTGGCGGCGGTTGCGGTCACGGGGAGGAAGTTGGTCTCGCCGATGAAGCCTGCGACGAACATGTTGGCGGGACGATAATAGATGTCGGCGGGTGTTCCGACCTGAACGACATGCCCTGATCGCATCACGCAGATGCGGTCCGCCAGCATCATCGCTTCTTCAAGATCGTGCGTGACGAGCACGAAGCTGGTGCCGAGTTCGCGGTGCAGCTTCTTGAGTTCGGCCTGAAGGGATTTCTTGAGCTTGGCATCAAGCGCGCTCATGGGTTCGTCCAGCAGCAGAACGCTCGGCTGGGACACCAGCGCGCGGGCAAGTGCGACGCGCTGTTGCTCTCCGCCGGAAAGCTGCGCGGGGTAGCGCTCGAGATAATCGGGCTTCAGATGCATCAGGTCGAGCATCGTGCGAATGCGGCTGTCCGTCTCGGTCTTGCTTACCTTCTGTAGTTTGAGGGAAAAGCCGATATTCTCGGCGACCGTCTTGTGCGGAAAGAGCGCGAGTTTCTGGAAGACCATGCGCGTGGGGCGGCTTGCCGCCGGTACGCCCCGCATATCCTTGCCCTGGATTTCAAGACGCCCGTCTGTCGGCTCCTCGAAGCCTGCGAGGATTTTCAGCAGCGTCGTCTTTCCGCAACCCGAAGGGCCGACGAGCGCAACGAATTCGCCGGTGCCGATCTGAAGCGAAACGCCGTGAAGCGCACGCGCCGCTCCGTAGTCCTTGACGATGCCGGATGCATCGATGATGGGGCTGGCCAAGCTCGATTTCCTTGATGTCTGCAATGGGAACAGACAGGCCTGCCCTTTCGGCAGGCCTGTCGTTTTGCGCGAACTTAGCGAGCGGCGAGCTCTTCCTGCCAGATCGCCAGCATGTCGTCGATATTGGGCGCGACCGTGTGGAACTGGCTGTTGTCCCAGGCCGTCCACATGTAATCCATCTGCAAGGCCTTTTTCTCTTCCTCGGAGAAGAGGGCCTCGGCCTTGCTGTTTGGCACCAGGTTGCAGGTTGCCTCGGTGATTGCGAGTTGTTTGGCGACCTCGGGAGACACGATGTATTTCAGGAAGTCTGCCGCGATCTGCGAGTTCTTGCCGTTGTCGATCAGGCCGGTGGCTTCCATCCAGATGATGCCCTGCTTCAAGCCGTTCTTCGGCTCGGGCACGATGGACTGAATATAATCGTGGCCCTTCATACGCAGCGCCGAGGTCGCATAGGTGCCGCCGCCGATAAGGGCGCGGAAGGATCCGTCGATCAGCCCCTTCTGTGCCACGGCGAGGTCAGCGACGATGGCGCGCGTGTTCTTGAAGGCAGCGCGCAGGACCTTTCGGACCTCTTCGAGTGCAGCGGCGTCCAGTTCCTCGTAGGGGTTGACGCCCGCATAGAGAGCAAGGGGCATGATCGGCCAGTCACCCCAGTCGAGAAGGCAAATCTTGTCCTTGTAGGCGCTGTCGAAGACTGGAGCGTAGCTCGACCAGGTCTCCAGTTTATCGAACTTGGTGTTAACGGTCGGGCCGACCCAGCCCCAGCGGGTGGGAAGGCCGGTTGCCTTGCCTTCGAAGGCGAGCGGCTCGAAAGGAGCTCGGAACTGCGGGTAGAACTCGGCGAACTGATCGGCGAAATCGGCTTCGTCGATATAGCGGCAGAAGCCTGCCGGCCCCATGCGCTGGATCCAGGGGCTGTCGGAGGAAACGAGATCGAACTCACGCGATGCGCCGGCTGCGAGCTTGGCAAAGCCGCCCGCGGAATCGGTGATGAGGTCGATCGAGATCGAGGCGTCTTTCGACTTCTGGAAGGGCTCGAGGATGCTCGGGGCATTGTAGCCTTCCCAGCACATGTAATTGAGGCTTTCGGCCGCCGCCGCATCGCGCCGTGACGCGAGAAAGCCGCTGCCGGCGGCCGCGAGGCCGAGGCCTAAACCGCCCATGCCCTTGAGCACGGAACGGCGGTTCACGGCGCCGATGTTAGAGCTGATATCTGCTGTTCCCTTTTTCATTTTTCTTCCTCTCTTCGTTATTCATTGGGGCGCGGCATCAGACCACGCCCAGATAGCGCCGGATCTCCCATTCGCTGACCTGTTTCTGATATTCGCGATGTTCCACCTCACGGCTTTCGGCGAAGCTGTCGACGAAATCGCTGCCGAAAAGCTCTCTCGCCTTGCTGCTTGCGCGCAGGCGGGTGGCGGCCTCATGGAGATCACGCGGGAAGACGGCATCCTGCGCGGGTGTGGATGCATAGAAATCCTCCGCGCTGCCCGCCGGTGGCTCGATACGCTCGCGAATGCCGGCAAGGCCGGCACCCAGCATCATCGACAAGGCCAGATAAGGGTTGGTGTCTGCTGACGGTACGCGAAACTCGACGCGGGTGCTCTCCGGCTGGTCGTTGATGACACGCACGGCGGCAGTGCGATTCTGCACGCCCCAATTGGCTGCCGTGGGCGCCCACGCACCCGGCACGAGGCGCTTGTAGGCGTTGACGGTGGAGGAGCACATCGCCAGAAGTTCCGGCATGAATTTCAGCACGCCTCCGAGGAAATGCCGTGCCGTCTTGCTGAGTCCATCGGACGCCGACGCATCGGAAAAGACGGGGCGGCCATCACGGTCGCGCAACGAAAGGTGGAGGTGCCCAGACTGGCCGGACAGCTTCGGAGACAGCTTCGACATGAAGCTCACCGTCTTGCCGTTACGGGCAAAATAGGCGCGGGCAAAATTCTTGAACAGCATCGCATCGTCCGCCGCCTTGATGCCCTGTGCATGATAGAGCGGCGCCTCGAAGCAGCCGGGACCGAGTTCGGTGTGGATGGCATCGAGCTTGACGCCCATGGTTTCCATCGTCGTTTCGAGGCCGGCCAGAAGATCGCCGTGAAGCGCCGACGTCTGGAGGGAATAGGTCCGGTTTCCCTGCGCAAAATGCGTGAGATCGCGATACTTCTTCGCTCTCATGCTCTCCGCCGTCTCATCGAAGACGAAGAACTCGAACTCAAAGGCGGCATGCACATCGAAGCCGAGTTCGGCAGCCTTTTCGATCTGCGCAAGGCAGACATTGCGCGGCGAGCGGCGGCCGAATTCGCCGTCGAAATCCGCGATACACAGCGCCATGTTCTCGGCGAAGGGATATTTGCGGATCGTCGTCCCATCGAGCCTGGCCGACCGGTCTACGAACGATCCGTCGCGATAGGTGCTTTCAGCAATATCCCAGAAATAGAGCACCTCGCAGAACGGATAGCCGTCCTTGCCGAGCTTCAAAGCCTTTTCGGCGGAGACAAGCTTGTCACGGAATTCGCCTTCCGGATCCACCATGCCGATATGGACTGACCGGGCGCCGATCTCCTGCAGTTTCGTTTCGAAGGTTTTGTATGTATCCGGTGATTTCGGCATGACTTGTTCCCAGTGTTGCGGTTAGCCTAGGGCGTGGTGTCGTTGCATGGAAATATCCCCGGGGGGATAGACGCGCCTGTCGGTTTCCGACTTCGGCAAACGGGTAAGGGGCAGCGGTTGGATCAGGGGTTCGCAGCATGGAACAGCGCGGTTGCGGCGGCCGTGCAGGCTGTCGGCACAGACAGCTTTGGCCAGCGTCTGGAGGCAGCGCTTGCAACCATCATCGGTTTCGACGTGCTGATGGTCTTCGCCTATCGCGGTGCTGAAAAACCTGTCTGCTGCTACCACAACATCGATCCGAAGCGGGCGCAGACGATCGTGGGTGCCTATGTCGCCGGGCCCTACCTGCTCGACCCCTTCTACGGCGCTGCGCTCGACACCCGGAAAACGTCGATCCTGCGGCTGAAGGACATGGCGCCGGACCACTTCTACAGTTCGGAATACTATCGCCAGCACTATGTGCTGACGGGTATCAGAGATGAGGTCGGTATCTTATGCCGGACGCCGAACTGGGCCGGGGTTGTCATCAGCTTCACTCGCCCCGTCACTGCGCCGGCCTTCGGCCGACGGGATCTTTCCTTGATCCGCGGTGCCGAGCCGTTGCTTCGAACACTCTGCGAAAGACATTGGAGCGTCGTCGGCAGCGATGCCGGTGCAAGTCCCATACCCGCACATGATCCCATCAACGATACGCTGAACAGAATGACGAACGGTGTGCTGACGCCGCGCGAGATCGAGGTGACGTCATTGATCCTTCGCGGCCATTCCAACGCATCGATTGCCACGACGCTTAAAATAACATCCGGAACGGTGAAAATTCACCGGAAGAACATTCATCAGAAACTGAACATCGCAAGCCAGGCAGAACTGTTCGGACTTTTCATCCGAAAGCTGACGAAACTCTGAAGTCCGATGGATTTCCGCTGAGCGATGACCCCGCCTGCCGGCGGGATGCTATGTTGCGGCAACCGCCACACTGCGCTTGCAGGTGTCCAATCGGAGCCGGTTCCTGAGATGTGATCATCCACTTCCAGAAGCCGGCTCCGGTGGCGATCTCAAACGCCGCCTGCAACCATGGTGTAGATCTTGCGTGTCTGCTCGTGAATGGTCCATTCCCCACGCCAGCCAAGCGGCAGGACGAACATTTCGCCGGGACCGATGTCCCGGGACGTACCGTCGCCATTGTGAAGCGTCACGCGGCCGGTGAGAAGGTAGCAGATTTCGGCATTCTGGCTTCGATCCGCCGTGAAGCGGCCGGGTGTGCATTCCCATATACCCGTTTCCATCTGGCCGTTCGCACTGCTCCAAAGCGCCAGCGTGGCTTCCATCTGGTCGCCTGCAATTGAGGTGGGCTTTGGCGTGAACTCGCCGATGTCGCGGTTATGAAGATCGCCGAAATTCTCGAAACTGATCATTGAATATGTCCTTGAAAGAAGTCAGTGGCGGGTGATGGCGTCCGCGATGGCGGCGAGCCTGGCCGTTTGGGCAAGGCCGGCGAATTCACGTTCGTCGGCAATTCGATAGAGCTGGTACATGGAATGCACGCCGAGCCAGCGGAACGGTTCCGGCTCCCATTTGCGCACCGTTCGGTTGACCCAGGGAAGACCTGTCAGCTCCGTTTCCCGGCCAAGAACGAGATCGGCGAGCGTGCGGCCGGCAAGGTTGGAGCTGGACACACCGAGGCCGACATAGCCGCCGGCCCAGCCGATACCGGTCTGCCGGTCGAAGCCCGCCGTCGTGCACCAGTCGCGCGGCACGCCCAACACGCCGCACCAGGCATGGTCGATCCTCAGCGATTTCGTCTGCGGCAGCAGGCGCGTCAGAATGGCATGCAGCGCTTCGATGGTCGCCTGCTGTGTCTGGCCGTTGACGTCGGTCTTCGAACCGAAACGGTAGGGAACACCGCGCCCGCCCATGGTGATGCGCCCCTCGCGCGTTCGCTGGGCGTAGCAATAGGCATGTGCGGCATCGCCGAGCAGCTCATGTCCTTCCCAGCCGATCTGCTCCCACAGCGCGTCAGGCACGGGCTCGGTGACGATCTGCGCGCTGTTGAGCGGCAGCCAGGTACGCTCTTCTCCGGGCAGGCCGGCGGTGAAACCTTCCGTCGCACGGATTATGACCGGCGCGCGGACTGTGCCGCGATCGGTCGTCACACGGCCTTTCTCAAAGGCGGTAACGGCCGTGCCTTCGAAAATCCGGACACCAAGCCCCTCGACCACCGCCGCGAGGCCGCGCACGAGCTTGGCCGGCTGCACGCGCGCCATGTCGCGAATGACGAAGCCGCCCTTGACGTCTGCGATGCGGATGCGTTTGCCCGCCTCTTGCGCCGACAGCATCTCGATCTGCTCGGGCGGCATCTCCCAATCGAGATAGAACTGGTATTCCTCCTGTGCGCGGTCGAACTGAGGCTGGTTCGTGGCCACGGTGAGGTTATCGGCGCGCAGGATATCGGCATCTATGCCTTCCGTTGTCGCCACCCGGATCACCTCATCGACCGTACCCGCCATGGCGCGCTGCATGTCGACAACGGCGCCGCGGGTGGACGTCTTCAGGTATTTTTCCCGCGACCATCCGAAACCGCCGGAAAGCCAGCCGCCATTGCGGCCCGACGCCCCGAAGCCGGCGAATTCGCGCTCCACGACGACGATGTCGAGCGAAGGATTGGCCTTCTTCAGATAGTAGGCCGTCCACAGGCCCGTATAGCCGGCGCCGATGATGCAGACATCGGCGGTGCGGTCACCGGGCAGAGGTGGCCGCTTCTGCGGCAGTCCGCCGATATCCGCGTACCAGAAGGAGATGTTACCGTTGGTCTTGACGTCCATGGCAGAGGCTTTCGGGTTCAGGTCAGCGTCACGTCGGCGCTGGCATCGTCGGGGAGGAGGATGAGATCGGAGCGGAGGAAGGTGACGTCGACGGTATCTCCGATGACGAAATCAGTAGCTCCGAGCGGGCTTCGCACGACGGCGATCGTACCGTCCGACAGCCGCACCTCGTATTTCGAGCCGGAACCGAGATAGATCGCTTCGGCAATCGTGCCGGTGAGGCGGTTTTCGTCCGCATCGACATCCGCGCCCGCACGCTTCAGGGCGACACGTTCAGGTCGCAACAGGATCACCGGGCGAGCACCGTCAGCCAGGCGGCCACGGGCGAAAACCTTCTGTCCGCCGATAACCATGGCTGTTTCATCACCCGAAACCTCGGCCGATCCACGCAACACCGTGGACTCACCGATAAAACGGCCGACGAAGAGCGTTGCCGGAGTGTCGTAAAGCTCACGGCCCGTGCCGATCTGCTCGATGCGGCCGCCGTTGAAGACAGCGATACGGTCGGAAAGAACGAGCGCTTCCTCTTGGTCATGTGTCACATAAACGAAGGTTGTGCCGAGTTCGCGGTGAATGCGCTTGATCTCAAGTTGCAGCCATTCACGCAGCTTCTTGTCGAGCGCACCGAGCGGCTCATCCATGAGAAGCAATGGCGGATCAAACACCAGCGCGCGGGCGAGCGCCACGCGTTGCTGCTGTCCACCCGAAAGTTCGCTTGGGTAGCGATGGGCGAAATCGGCCATCTTCACCATGTCGAGAGCACGCCGGACGCGCTTGGCACGTTCATCACCCTTGATGCCGCGCAGCGCCAGCGGGTAGGCGACGTTCTTGCCGACCGTCATGTGCGGGAACAAAGCGTAGTGCTGGAAAACGACGCCGATATTACGCTTGTGCGAGGGCAGGCCCGTGACGCTCTTGCCGCCGATTTGCAGCGTGCCTGAGGTGATGTCGGTGAAGCCCGCGATCAGGTTCAGCGTCGTGGTCTTGCCGGAGCCCGATGGTCCGAGCAACGTCATGAACTCGCCGGGGCGGATATCGAGGTCTATGTCGTTGAGGGCCGTGAAGGCACCGTAACGTTTGGACGCCTTGCGGATTTCGATCGCGGCACCGGTGGAACGTTGGGAAGCATGCATGGTCAGGTCCTTTCGCGGCGCATACCCAGGAGCAGGCCAGCGATGATGATGAGCGACGTAGCGAGGAAGAGCAGGGTACCGACGGCCGCGACGGTCGGATCGGCATCACGCGTGATCGACGAATAGATCTGCACCGGCAGCGTCTTCAGATAGGGACTGGTGATGAACAGCGCGACGATGATCTCATCGAACGATGTGATGAAGGCGAAAAGCGCGCCCGACAGCACTCCCGGCAGGATCAGCGGCAGGGTCACCGTGCGGAACACGGTGAGGCGACCGGCCCCCAGACTCGATGCTGCCGTTTCCAGTCGGCGATCGAAGACTTCGAGGCTCGCCTGCACGGCGATCAGCACGAAGGGAACGGCTAGCATGGTATGGGCGAGCACGAAGCCCGTGACGGTGCCGACGAGATGCGTATCAAGATAGACCGCATAGATGCCGATCGCCAGCACGACACCAGGCACGACCATGGGCGTGATGAGCAGGGCCCGCAACAGGCCGCCGGTGCGTGCCGCGGCGCGGCTGACGCCGAAGGCCGCGAGCGTGCCGATCACCGTTGCCACCACGGCCACGATGAGGGCGACGATCAGCGAATTGGAAAAGCTTGTCGTCCAGTCCGGGCTGCTGAAGAAATTCGCGTACCACTGCCAGCTGAACCCGACGGGCGGGAAGGCGAGCGACTTGTTGCCGTTGAAAGACATCGGAATGACGACCAGCGTCGGCGCAAGAAGGAGGATCGCCACCAGCAGGCAGAAGAGGCCAAGAAGAATGCGAAAGAACGAGGGCATGCTCACACCTCCCTGCGCGAGGCTGTGTGTTTCTGGCGCATCAACGGAGCGGCGATGGCGAGAAGCAAGAAGGTTGCGACAAGCAGAACGACCCCCATGGCGCCGCCGCGGCCCCAGTTGAGCAGACTGAGAACCTGGTTTTGGACGAGCGACGACAAAAGGATGCTGCGCGGGCCGCCGAGCAGTGCCGGCGTGATGTAAAAGCCAAGCGAGAGAATGAAGACGATGATCGCGCCGGCGTAAACGCCGGGCAGCGAAAGCGGAACGTAAATCTGGAGGAACGCCTTCCAGGGCTTTGCGCCCAGACTTCGCGCGGCCGGCAGCAGGCGTGTGTCGATACCCTTCATCACGGAATAGATCGGCAGGATCATGAAAGGCAGCAAGACCTGCGTCATGCCGATGACGACGCCCGGAAGTGTGCGGATGAGTTTTACGGGTGGGAGGCCGATGCCGCGCAGGATGGAGTTGATGACGCCGGAATCCTGCAGGAGAATTACCCATGCGAGCGTGCGCACCACGCCGCTCAGCCAGAAGGGCACCAGAACGCAGAGGATGAGCGCCAGGCGCATGTTTCTGCCGACGATGGTCATGGCATACGCATAGGGATAGGCGCAGATGAGGCAGGCGAGGGTGACCCAGGCGGCGACGACGAAGGTCCGTTGCAGCACCGCGCGGTTGACGGCAGACTGGAAGAACCAGACGTAGTTGTCGATGCCGATCGCCGGATCGGAAAACGAGCGCCACACCACGATGCCAAGTGGGTAGGCAAGCACGACGAGAAGCACCAATAAGGCCGGCGTGGCAAGCCAGACCGGGCCGCGTGGCCGAAAACGCGACAGGAATGGGGACTGCGCGAGATCGGTGGCCGCAGCGTTTGGCGCGCCATCATCGGGCGTGGCTGTCATCATCATCTCCCGTTTGGAAGGCAAGCCCGGCGCGCAACCGGGCTTGCTGGGCTGGCGATTGGCTCAGTTGCCGGAAAGAAGCGCGTTCCACTTCTCGGCAGCGAGATCGAAGTTCTTCACCCAGAACGGGATGTTCTGCTGATAACCCTGCGCATTGCGCTCAGGCGTCGAGGTGAGGAAGGCTGCCGTCGCGTCATCGACCTTCGGCTTCGCATCCATGTTGATCGGCGTATAGGAGGTTGTTTCCGTGAGCACGGCTTGCGCATTCGCACCGAGATACGCGTTGATGAGCGCATAGGCCGCATCGGTGTCCTTGACGCCAACAGGAATGGTCAGCTGGTCCATGACGACGAGCCAATCCTGCCATACCGGCGTATAGGCTGCACCGTTCTTGACGGCGGTCATAGCACGGCCGGTCGACATCATGACCATGTCGGCTTCGCCGGATTCCGCAAGTTGCTGGCTCTCGGCACCGGTTTTCCAGTAGATGGTGTCGGGACCAAGGTCGCGCAGTTTCTGGATGCCTTTTTCGATATCGTCTGATGTCATCGCCTTCGGATCGCCGCCCGTCGCCTTGAAGGCCTGCTCGATCAGACCCCCGGTAGGGTCGCCGGAGCCGTCGATGGCGCGAACGCCCGGGAATTTCTCCGTGTCAAAGAAATCTGCCCAGCTTTTCGGCGGGTTATCCTTGTAAGTCTCGTTCTTGTACATCAGGACGACGCCATAGTTCATCGCCGGAACCGAGCATTCGCCGACCTGGCCGGGCGGGATTTTGGAGACGTCGAGCTTGGAGAGATCGAGCTTCTGGAAAAGCGTGCCGCAATGAACGTAGGGCGGCAGGTCTGCGGTATCGACGACATCCCAGGTGACGTTGCCCGCATCGACCTGAGCCTTCAGCTTGGCGATTTCGGTCGGGCCGTCGTTCAGGAGCGTTACACCGGATTTGTCGACGAATTCCTTCAGGGCAGCGACCTGACCATCCTGATAGATGCCACCGTAGGAAACGAAGGTCAGCGTCTTGCCCTTGAGCGATCCTTCCTTCACCTCACCGGCCACCGGCTTGTCCTGTGCCCATACCGGCAACGCCAGGGCGCACGTCATCGTTAGGGCCACAGCCCTCGCAAATTTCTTCATGTTGATACTCCCAGTAGCGCTCGCGTTACGTTGTTCCTGCCGGGGCTACGAGCCGGGCCGGGGCAGGTATTGGTCCAGATCATCCGCGACGCTGGTGGGCGGCGCGATCATCCAGATGACTTCAGCGGTTTCCGTGCCGATATTGACGGTCTTGTGCGGAACCGAGCTTGGATATTCGATGCTGTCACCGGATGATAGTACATGGCGCTCCTCGCCGAGGGTCAGCTCCACCTCGCCGCGCATGACAAAGAAGAGTTCCTGCGAATCCCCGTGGCTATAAGGCTTCTCACCCGTCGAGCCGCCCGGATCGAACTCGCCGATATAGACTTCCATGTCGCGGATCGGACGTCGGGACAGGAGCATCTTGCGATAACCCTCCGCCGGCGGCAGAGCCGGACGCTCCGCCTTTCGCAGCACGCGACCGACAGCGGGTGAGCCATCATCGAAAAGGTCCGTCAGGCTTATGCCGAGCGCACCGGCAATGCGCATCAGCGTACTGATATTGACGCCGCTCAGGCCGCGCTCGAGCTGGCTGAGAAAACTCGCAGTCGTTCCCGTTGCATCTCCCAGCGCCCGCAGCGACATGCGCCTGGCGGTGCGGAAGGCCTTGACCTTCTCGCCGATGCCAGACTGGTTGTCAGCGGTTACGGAAATCTCGTTCACGACCTCACCCTTCACTTAACGCCATATTAAGTGAAGGGTGAGGATTAGCAATATCGAAATACACGAATCGATTTTTTAATTTGGATGACAAGCCTCCGGCCGCACAATGCTCGTCAAGCAATCCGCCATCGGTGGGCAGAATGCGGCTAAAGCCGTATCGAGCCGCGATCGCGAGTAACAAATGTCAGACAGGCGTTCCGCGCGCCGCTGCTATTCCCGGGAACTTGCAAACTCACGCGCGGCCTGGATGAACGCGGTGAAAGCGGCAGATGGGTTCTTTCGGCCAGGATAGTACAGTGCGAGCGGCGCCAGATTGGGAGTCCAGTCTTTGAGAACCCGGATAAGCCGCCCAGCTGCAATGTCATCGCGCACGTCCGCTTCCATGACATAGCCGAGACCGATGCCGTTCTGCGCGGCGATCCGGACAAGGCTCGGCTCATCAAGGGTGATGGCGCCCTGGACGTCGATTTGCAGCGGGGTTCCGTCCTTCTCAAATCG
>Ga0160495_100646_pt1 | contig 14193 bp, 13 predicted proteins | sample DID4MG_4_FD_108251 | JGI IMG/M metagenome (GOLD analysis project Ga0160495, IMG submission 108251) | Enriched soil microbial communities from UW Madison campus, WI, USA - DID2933_E24_FP4 MG | ecosystem: Environmental > Terrestrial > Soil > Unclassified | place: USA: Madison, Wisconsin | collected... | reverse complement strand
CGCCACCCAGGATGGCTACGGAATCAAGAAGAGCAACAGCTCAGCCAGCCTGGGCGTGAGCGTGCTGGGTTCGGTCTCGATGCCCTTTGCCGCCAGCGACGACTCGATGGTGCGTGTCTCCAGCGAGACGATACGCTCGTCGGACTTCTACGACCGCTTCTTCGGCGCGGCCGAACGCTATCTGCTGGTCGATATCGACGACGACACGGCGCCGGAGAAGAAGTAGGAAAAGCAGGCCACAGCCCTGCTTGCTCAATGACAAATGGCGGCCAAGGCCGCCATTTGTCATCGCCCTCGCCCTCACGCTTGCAAGAGCAAGGCAACAGGACGCCAGATCAACGTCCCCAATATCCCGGAGGCGGCGGCGGACGGTGCCAGTGACGATGATGACCGCGATAGTAGTAGTCACGCTCCACATACACCGGGGCCGGGTTGACGTAATAGACCGGGGCCGGGCGCACATAGACCGGCGGCGGGGGCGCATAGACCGGAGCCGGCTGCACATAGACAGGCTGCGGAGCCACGTAAGCGCCTGGCACGCCGATGTTCACACCGATCGAGACATGCCCCGCCATCGCCGGGGCGGCAGACAGGCCGGCCACGGCAGCAACGATGGCCATGCCGGCAATCAAGAAATCGACTTTTTCACGTTAGCTCCTCGCTGTTCTGAATACGTGACCAGACTATAGCCCCGCCCCAACGGCGCTTCCAGACCAAACCGGTAAGGGTTGTAAGCAAATGATTCACAATTGTTAAGGAAATGTTGAATCACAAAGCTTCAGTCCGGAAGCCCTTGCCGGCTACTCAGGCCGCGTTCAGGCTGGCTTGCAGGCCCGCACGCACTTCCGCCAGCTTGGCCACAGTAGTGGCGCAGGCCTGAGCGGCTTCGCGGCCCTTGACCAGGAAGTGCTGGTGGAAGTAGTCGTGGTGCTCGCTATGGGAATGGAAGTGATGTGGCGTAAGCACGGCCGAAAACACCGGCACTTCAGTCTCCAGCTGCACTTGCATGAGCGCAGAAATGACCGATTGCGCGACGAAGTCATGGCGATAGATACCGCCATCGACAACCAGCCCACTGGCGACAATGCCGGCATAGCGGCCGGTCTTGGCCAGCACCTTGGCGTGCAGGGGGATTTCGAAAGCGCCGGGCAGTTCGAAGAAATCGATGCTGGCGGCGGGCCAGCCCAGCTTGGCCATTTCCTCGGTGAAGGCAATACGGCACTGATCGACGATATCCTTGTGCCAGCAAGCCTGGATGAAGGCGATACGTTGACCGTGATGGGAAGGGACTGCAGAAAGATGCGATTGCGACATAGGTTCAGGACTCCTGTTCGATGAATAAACAGGGCGTTGGAATGCGCGGCCGCACGCCCACTGTTGCGCAGCGGCGTTGACCGGACATCCCGTTCTCTTTCATCCGGACTGTGACCGTCGGCCCTGGAATCACACCAGGTCTGCTGACCCCGGCACGCCTGCAAGGCAGGCCGGGCGCTCGCGGGCTACAGGACACGCCGGATGGCGCGGCCTGATTACCGCCGGTGGGGAGTTTCACCCCGCCCCGAGAACGTATTGCTGCGCAGCAGGCGCGAACCTGCTGACCACAGCAGCCGCGACTGTATCACGCCGAGAAAAATGTTGCAGATGGTCGCGCAGATGACTGAACTTCAGGCACCCTGCCCGACCAGCTCCAGCATGCCGCGCGCAATCTCCCGCTCCCCCATGATGACGCGCTGGGCACCGTGCTTTTCCAGGTGCTCGATCTCGGCATCGGAATGGGCGCGCGCGACCACCTGCAGGCCGGGATTGAGCTCCAGCGCATTCTCGATCACCTGGCCGGCCTCGAACACCTCGGGAATCGCCACCAGCAGCCAGCGGGCGCGTTCGATGGCAGCCGCCTGCAGCAACTCGCTCTGCGCCGCATTGCCATAGAGCGCCGGCACGCCGGCCGAGCGCAAGGCCTCGAGGTTTTCCAGCTGGGCCTCGATCACCACGAAAGGCTTGCCCTGGGCGCGCAACTGTTCGCCAATGCCGCGCCCCACCCGGCCGAAGCCGACCAGCACGACGTGATCCTGCAACTCCACCTTCTGCGGCGCGTCGTGCGCCTGCTGGGCCTTGGGCTGGCGCGCTTCATAGCGGTCCAGCAGCGAGAACAGCAGCGGATTGAGCAGGATGGAGAGGATCGCGCCGCCCAGGATCAGGTCGCGCGCCATCGGCGAGAGCAGGTCCAGCGACAGGCCTAAGGTCGCCAGGATGAAGGAGAATTCACCGATCTGCGCCAGGCTGGCTGAAATGGTCAGCGCAGTGCTGTTCTGGTAGCCGAACGCCCGCACGATCAGCAGGGCACCCAGCGACTTGCCGATCACGATGATGAGCACGGTCGCCAGCACCAGCAGCGGTTCGCGCGCCAGGATGGACGGATCGAACAGCATCCCCACCGAGACAAAGAACAGCACCGAGAAAGCGTCGCGCAGCGGCAGCGACTCTTCGGCAGCGCGATGACTCAATTCGGATTCGGACAGGATCATGCCGGCAAAGAACGCCCCCAGCGCAAAGGACACCCCGAACACATAGGCCGAACCCAGCGCAAAGCCCAGCGCGATGGCCAGCACCGCCAGGCGGAACAGCTCGCGTGAACCGGTATCAGCGATGCGTTCCAGAATCCAGGGAATGACGCGGCGACCCACGATGAGCATCACCGCCGCAAAGGCCACCACCTTGCCCAGCGTGATCCCCAGGGTCAGCAACACGGCGTTGCCGCTCAAGGCCTCGCCCTTGCCGCCGAGAATGCCCGAGAGCGCAGGAATGAGCACCAGCGCCAGCACCATGGCGATGTCTTCGACGATGAGCCAGCCCACGGCAATGCGACCGCGCTGGGTCTCCACCAGGCGGCGCTCCTGCAAGGCCTTCAGCAGCACGACGGTACTGGCCACCGACAGCGCCAGGCCGAACAGGAAACCCTCCCCCGCCGGCCAGCCCAGCAGCCAGCCCAGGGCCATGCCCAGCAAGGTGGCGATAGTGATCTGCGCCACTGCGCCGGGAATGGCGATGTTCTTGACCGACAGCAGATCCTTCAACGAAAAATGCAGGCCGACGCCGAACATCAGCAGGATCACCCCGATCTCGGCCAGTTCCTGGGCCAGGTCGGCGTCGCCCACGAAACCGGGCGTGAAGGGGCCGATGGCGATGCCGGCGACCAGATAGCCGACCAGGGGCGGCATCTTGAGACGATGGGCCAGGGTGCCGAAAATGAAGGCCAGCACCAGGCCTGCAACAATGGTGGCGATCAGGGGAGTGTGATGAGGCATCAGTCAGGTTTCCTTTCTGGGTGGATGAATTGTCGGAATGACTGGGAGGCCCGGGACAGCAACCGTACACAGACTAGCACGGCCACTGCCCCGGCCAGGAAGTCACCGCGCTTGGCGAGGCGCGGCACGAACAGCAAGCGAATCAGCGACGCGACTGCAGGGCGGCAATACGCGACTCCAGCGAGGGGTGGCTGGAGAACAGGCCCATCCAGGACTCACGTCCCGAAATGCCGGCCGCCTGCAGGTTCTGCGGCAGGCCGTCGGACTGCATGCCGCCCAGGCGGCGCAGAGCATTGATCATCGGTGCATTGGAACCCATCAGCGAGGCTGCGCCGGCATCGGCCCGGTATTCACGGTGGCGCGAGAAGTACATGACGATGATGCTGGCCAGGATGCCGAAGATGATCTCGCAGACGAACACGGTGACCATGTAGCCGATGCCGGGGCCGGAGTTCTCTTCGTTGTTGCGGCGCAGGAAGGAATCGACGAAGTAGCCGACGATGCGCGCGAAGAACATCACGAAGGTATTTACCACGCCCTGGATCAGGGTCAGCGTGACCATGTCGCCATTGGCGATGTGTGCCACTTCGTGGGCCAGCACGGCTTCCACCTCGTCCTTGGTCATGCCTTGCAACAAACCGGTGGAGACCGCCACCAGCGAACTGCTCTTGCTGGCACCGGTGGCAAATGCATTGGGCGGACCGTCATAGACCGCCACCTCAGGCATCGGCAGTTGCGCGCGGGCGGCCAGGTTCTGCACGGTCTGCACCAGCCACAGCTCGGTGGAGTTCTGCGGCTGCTCGATCACGCGTGCGCCGGTGGACCACTTGGCGATGGTCTTGGACATGAACAGCGAAATGAAGGAGCCACCAAAGCCCATCAGGCCGCAGAACACCAGCAGCATGCCAAAGTTGAGTCCATTGGCGGTGAGGTAGCGGTTCACGCCGAGCAGGCTGGCGGTGACGCTCAAGACCAGCATGACGGCCAGGTTGGTGACAAGGAAGAGGATGACGCGTTTCATGATTTTTCCTGAAAACAAGGGAGGCCGCTCGCATGGTCGCGGCGGCCGGGGCGGCACGAAGGGACAAAAAAGAGGCGCAGGCAGCTCGGGGCACTGGCCGCCCCATCCGTCTGCACGGACAGGAACGGCCCGCCGGAGCAAGCCGGGATCAGGCCAGCGGAGGCGGTCGCAACTGGTCGCGCAGATAGGACGACCAGGTCAGCGAAAACGGGAAAACGTGCGGAAACGGGTACCAGCACACATCTGGCGTAGCGATGCGCACCGGCAGCGTGGGATCTTCCAGCTCGGCCTGGACCGAAGGAGATTCGTCCTCCTCGGCAGGCGCTTCGTCGCCACCATCCAGGGCAGCCTGATCGGCGCTGGTAGAGCTATCGACCAGGGCATGCGCATGACCCTGCCCCAGGGTGGCTGCAGCCTCGCAGAGCTGCGCCTGAATCCCCTGATGCGCCTGGTCCAGCTGTGGCTCTGCCGTCGCCGCCAGCAGTTGCAGCGGGATCAGCAAGGTCAACAGCAAAAGCAGCAGTCGGCGCATCGAATCCAGTTCAGGAATAAAAAGTTGTCAGCATCTTGTCAGCAAGAAAGGCTGCATTATACGCAAGATTGCATCAGATCAGCCCATCTCCTCGCCTCCCCAGGCAAGCCGTCCAAAGAAGTTATCCACAAAACCTGTGAACAAGCCTGTTGATAAGCAACGTGGTAGATTCTGACAAGCTTGAGTGGCAAGGGTTTCCAATAAATTGCTTCAGTTTTACACAAATGTGCAGGTTTTTTCCTGGCAGGCAATTCCTGTTGGAAGAGCGGAAGTCATAAAAAAGAGACCTAGGCGGTCTCCTTGATCAGCTCCACCCGCTGAACAGCAGGGCTCAGCAGCAGCGCCCTACCCGGCCTTTGCCGCCATAGCGCGCCTCCTGCCGTTCGCGGAAAAACTCTTCATAGCTCATCACGCACTGGTCGGGATGCGACTTCTGCATGTGGGCCACGTAGTTATCGTATTCCGGCATGCCGACCATCAGGTTCAGCGTGCGGCCGACCTGGCGCCGCCAGGCCAGCAGTTGCGCCAGAGCGCCAGGTTTGCTCATTGCGGACTCCCTCAGCAATTCATTGTTGCGCCAGCGCGCTGGCCGGCAGGGTTTCATAGGGCGCTTCCTTGACGCTGGGCTGTTGTGCCGAACGCGCCTTGAGCACGGTACGGATACCGAACACCAGCACGCTGATCACCACCAGCATGAACATGGCCGCCAGACCGGCATCGACGTAGTCGTTGAAGATCACCTGGCGCATCTGCTCGATGGACTTGGCCGGAGCCAGCAGCTTGCCCTCATCCAGCGCCGCCTGGTACTTGCTGGCATGCGCCAGGAAGCCCACACGCGGATTGGCGTCGAACACCTTCTGCCATCCCGCCGTCAGGGTGCAGGCCAGCAGCCAGACGGTGGGCAGCACGGTGACCCAGGCGAAACGGTCGCGCTTCATCTTGAACAGCACGCAAGTAGCCAGGATCAGGGCGATACCTGCCAGCATCTGATTGGAAATGCCGAACAGCGGCCACAGCGTGTTGATGCCGCCCAGCGGATCGACCACGCCCTGGTAGAGGAAGTAGCCCCAGCCGGTCACGCACAGGCCGGTGGCAATCAGGCTGGCGGCCCAGGAATCGGTACGCTTCATCGGCGCAATGAAAGCGCCCAGCAGGTCTTGCAGCATGAAGCGGCCAGCGCGGGTGCCGGCATCCACGGCGGTCAGGATGAACAGTGCCTCGAACAGGATGGCGAAGTGATACCAGAAGGCCATCATCGCCTCGCCGGTCACGCCGGAGAGGATCTGGGCCATGCCCACGGCCAGAGTGGGTGCGCCGCCGGCACGCGAGATGATGGTGTGTTCACCGACGGCCTGGGCGGTGTGGGTCAGCATCTCGGGGGTGATGTGGAAGCCCCACTGCGAAATCACCTGCGCCACGTTCTCGGGCGTAGTGCCGATCAGGGCGGCCGGGCTGTTCATGGCAAAGTAGATGCCCGGCTCAATGCAGGAGGCGGCGATCAGGGCCATGATGGCCACGAAGGACTCCATCAGCATCGCGCCGTAGCCGATGAAGCGGGCGTGCTTTTCGTTCTCCAGCAGCTTGGGTGTAGTGCCCGAGGAAATCAGCGCATGGAAGCCCGAGACTGCGCCGCAGGCAATGGTGATGAACAGGAAGGGGAATAGCGACCCCGACCACACCGGACCACTGCCATCGATGAAGCGGGTCACGGCGTGCATCTTCAGGTGCGGGGCGATGAAGACAATGCCCAGCGCCAGCGCCAGGATGGTGCCGATCTTCAGGAAGGTGGACAGGTAGTCGCGTGGGGCCAGCAGCAGCCACACTGGCAGCACCGAGGCGACGAAGCCGTAGCCGATCAGCATCCAGGTCAGTTGCTTGCCGTCGAAGGTGAACATCTGGCCCAGCGCCGGATGTTCCTGCACGTACTGGCCGCCGACGATGGCCAGCATCAGCAGCACGAAACCGATCCAGGACACTTCACCAATGCGGCCCGGGCGGATGTAGCGCGAATAGACGCCCATGAAGAGCGCAATCGGAATCGTGGCAGCCACGGTGAAGCTGCCCCAGGGCGATTCGGCCAGCGCCTTGACCACGATCAGCGCCAGCACCGCCAGGATGATGACCATGATCATGAAGGCACCGAACAGCGCAATCACGCCCGGCACCTGGCCCAGCTCGGACTTGATCAGGTCGCCCAGCGAACGGCCATCGCGGCGGGTGGAGATGAACAGCACCATGAAGTCCTGCACCGCGCCGGCAAAGACCACCCCGGCCAGGATCCACAGCATGCCCGGCAGATAACCCATCTGCGCGGCCAGCACCGGCCCCACCAGCGGGCCAGCGCCGGCGATGGCGGCGAAATGGTGGCCGAAGAGCACGTACTTGTTGGTCGGCACGTGGTCCAGGCCATCGTTGAACTTGTAGGCCGGCGTCATGCGACTGCCATCCAGGCCCAGCACGCGCTCAGCGATGAATTTGCTGTAGAAGCGGTAAGCGATCAGGTACACGCATACAGCGGCTACGACCAGCCAGACGGCATTGATCGATTCGCCGCGCTGCAACGCGACATAGGCGCAGGCGCCAGCGCCTGTCAGGGCCAGCGCGAGCCAGCCCAGCCGGGAAACTATCCGGTTCATTGTTCTCCTCCTTGCGGGGTTCTTGTAGGGTGATGGAAATGTTCTTGTTATGGGCGCCGACGACAGCATCGTGCGATCGGCCCAAGTATCGGCAGCACGCCCGGCATCCACAAGCGCAGCACTACGCAGACGCTCTACGTAGAACTACGCAGCGCGCGCCGCCGAGGGCAGCTTTTCGGAGTACGGCGCAGGGCTTTGGGTAGAATCGCGGCATGAAGCTGCGCCAGAAAATCATCTTCCTCGCCATCGTCCCCTTGTGCCTGGCCTTTACCGCCATCGCGCTGGTAGTGCGCTACCAGGCCGTGGAGCTGGCGCGACAGCAGCGCGCTGCGGTAGAGGCGGCCTACCTGGCCAGCAAGAACGTCGAGCTGCGCCACTACGTCGATCTGGCCCAGCATGCGCTGGCCCATCTCTACGACACCGGCCGGACCGACGACGCCGTCAAGGAAGAGGCGCGCCACTTGCTGGCCGACCTGGAATTCGGCAACGACGGCTATTTCTTTGTCTATGACGACAGCGGTCGCAGCATCATGCATCCGCGCCAGCCCGAACTGGTGGGCAGCGAAATGTGGAACTGGCGCGATGCCTCCGGCAGCTTCACCATCCAGCATCTCATTGAGCGCGCCCGCCAGGGCGGCGGCTATGAACGCTACCTGTGGCGCAAACCCTCCAGCAAGACAGTTGCACCCAAGCTGGGCTATGTCATCAGCCTGCCGCGCTGGGGCTGGGTGATCGGCACCGGCATCTACCTCGATGATGTGGAGGCGGCGCTGGCGCAGATCGATCGCCAGAACTCCGGCTACCTGCACCAGACCTTGCTGTTGATCGGCTCCATCGCCCTGGCCAGCGCCCTGGCCGTCGGTCTGGCCGGACTGCTGCTGAACCTGAGCGAGCATCGGGTGGCCGACGCCAAGCTGCGCCAGCTGGCCCAGCGCGTGGTGCGTTCGCAGGAAGAGGAGCGTGCGCGTCTGTCGCGCGATCTGCATGACGGGATCAGCCAATGGCTGGTCTCGATCAAGCTGCAGATCGAAGCCGCGCTGGTGCGCCTGAGCGGCACGCCAGAACAGGCTGCCGCCGCGCGTGCCGGGTTCGAGAAGACTGCCACCCAGATCAATGGCGTGCTGGCCGAAGTGCGGCGCATCTCGCACGACCTGCGCCCGGCCATCCTGGACGACCTGGGACTGGCCGCTGCGCTGGAACACCTGTGCGGCGAATGGCGCGACGCCGCTGGCGTGGGCGTAGAAATCGTCTTTGAAAACCAGGCCCTGCCAGGCGACGGTGCGGCCTTGCCCGACGTGGTCAATACGGTGCTGTTCCGGGTGGCCCAGGAAGCGCTGACCAATATCGCCCGCCATGCCGGTGCCAGCCAGATCAAGGTGCGCCTCTACCAGGGCTACAACCTGCTGATGCTTCAGGTGCAGGACAATGGCCACGGCTTCGACCTGGGCCAGGTGGACGACCACTCGCGCCACGGCATCGGCCTGCGCAACATGCGCGAGCGGCTCGAAGCTGTGGGCGGCGAGCTGGGCATCGACTCATCGCCGGCCGGCACCAACATCAGCGCCATCATCGCCCGCGCCTCCCTTCCTTCACTGATCCATGCCTGACACCATGACCGCACCCACTGCCCTGACCCGCATCATGCTCATCGACGACCATCCGCTAGTGCGCGACGGCCTGCGCGCGCGGCTGGAAACCGTGCCGGGACTGGAAGTGGTGGCCGAAGCCGGCCATGCAGACGAAGCCCTGGCGGCGGCGGCCGCGCAAGAGATCGATCTGACCCTGATGGATATCAACATGCGCGGCATCAATGGCATCGAACTGACGGCGCTGTTCCATGCCCGCCATCCCGAGATTGCCGTGCTGATCCTGAGCATGCATGACAAGGCCGAATACGTGATGCAATCGATCCAGGCCGGCGCACGGGGCTATGTGCTCAAGGACGCACCCAGCCAGGATATCGTCCACGCCATCGAGACAGTGCGCTCGGGCGGTATCTACTACAGCGCCGCGCTGGCACGCCAGCTGACCCAGCCGCTGCCGCCGCGCGAACTGCTCACGCAGCGCGAGCGCGAAGTGCTCATGCATATTGCCAATGGCGAGTCCAACAAGCAGATCGCCCGTGAACTGGACCTCAGCGTGCGTACGGTGGAGACGCATCGCCTCAACATCAAGCGCAAGCTCAATATCGATGGCCAGGCCGAACTGATCAAGTTTGCGGTGGAATCGCACAGCGTCGGCGGCGTGCCGTGACGATCGCTACGTCTGCTGGGGCAGCACCAGGTGCATGACCTCGCCATAGGGAATCTCGCCACGCTGCTGGACCGCCAGCAAGGCAATGGCATCCAGCGCTTGCGCATCGGGCGTGGCGGCACGGCGCTGTCCTGCCTGCCAGGCGGCGCAGGCGCGCAACATGCGGATCGATCCGGCATGACAGATCACGATGACGTCGCCGAGGCCGCCCATGTCGGCCTGAACACGCTGCCGGAGCCGCTCCCACGCGCGCCACATCCGTTGCGCCACTGCCGGCAGGGTCTCGCCGCCACCCGGTGCGTAGTGCAGCAGATCCTGGTTCCAGGCCTCCACCTCGCTCCAGGCGATATCGTCCCAGGCGCGTAGCTCCCAGGCACCGAAATCCATCTCACGCAAGTCCGGTTCGACGGTCAGGGGCTGGCCCATGGCATCGGCCAGCGCCTGCGCCAATACCGCGCAACGCCGCAGCGGACTGGTGATGATCGCCGCCTTGCGCGGCAATTCCGACAATTGCGGCAAGAGCGCGGCAAGGCAAGCCCGCCAGACCTCGTCGGCGACCTCCACATCGCTGCTGCCGTAGCAATAGCGCGGCTCGATGCGCGGGCGGGGATGGCGGATCAACAGCAGCGCCATTACTCAAGCCGCGAGGAAGGCCGGCAGGCTGGCCAGCGCGCCGAGGTAGAAGGCCGTCTCGCTCAACTGCTGCACCGCGCCCAGGCCATCGCCGGTATAGCCGCCCAAGCGACGCCGCAGGCAGCGCGCCAGCCACAGCGCCGCCAGCGCGGCAAGGGCAACACCAACGGCAATGCGGCGCCAGGACATCAGGCCCAACGCGACCGTGCCAATGACCGGCAAGATCATCCATACCGTCGCGATCAGGAATTCCCCCGTGCTCATGCGCTGGGCCAGCGGCTTGGACTTGCCCTCTTCGCGCACGTAGTCCATGCGCCAGATCAGGCAGGTCGCCAACCAGCGCGAGAGCGGATGCGCGATGCCCAGCGCCGCCAGTATCTGCAAGGGCAGCAGCGCATTGAGCGCGGCCAGCCGGGTCAGCATGAGCAGGACCAGGCCGATGACGCCATAGCTGCCCAGGCGCGAATCGCGCATGATCTCCAGCGCGCGCTCGCGGCTGACCGCGCCACCCAGGCCATCGCAGAGATCGGCAAATCCGTCTTCATGGAAAGCGCCGGTGAGCCAGATGCCCACGGCCGTACAGAGCAGCACCGCCAGGGGCTGCGGCCAGAACTGCACGGCCAGCAGGTAGGCCAGGGCCGATGTCCAGGCAACGAGCCAGCCCACCAGCGGGAAATAACGGGTCGAGTGCGCCAGCCAGTCCGGGTGGAAACCGACCCAGCGCGGCACCGGCAAGCGCGTGAAGAATTGCAGGGCGGTGAAGAAGAGGCGCAACTGATGCGTCACTCCCCTGCCCTGCGCAGTTGGGACCGGGGTGGGCTCAGTCATGCTTGCCACTGACGCTGGCCGAGGAGAACGTCGCCATGTCAGCCAGGAAATTGACCGCCGCTCGCAACAGCGGCAAGGCCAGCGCCGCACCGGTTCCCTCGCCCAGGCGTAGATCCAGTTGCATCAGCGGACGCGCGCCCAGGTGAGCAAGCATGCGGCCATGACCGGACTCATCCGAACAGTGCGAGAACACGCAGTATTCCAGCACCACCGGCTGCAAGGCCGCCGCCGCCAGCAAGGCAGAAGTGACGATAAAGCCATCGATGAGCAGCACCATGCGCCGTTGCGCCCCGCGCAGCATCGCCCCGCACATGAAGGCGATCTCGAAGCCACCGAACGCAGCCAGCTTCTGCAGCGGCGTCTCCGCCTGGGCGTGGCGCTGCAGCGCGCGCGTGACGGCATCGGCCTTGCGCAGGACACCCTGCTGATCCAGCCCGGTGCCGGCCCCGACGCAATGTTCGACGGCCATGCCGGTGAAGGCGGCCATCAAGGCCGCCGCTGCCGTGGTATTGCCGATGCCCATCTCGCCGAAGCCCAGCACATCGGCCTCCAGCGTATCCACAAAGCGCATGCCCGCCTCCAGCGCGGCGGCGCACTGCGCCTCGCTCATGGCCGGGCCTTGGCAGAAATTGGCCGTCCCCGGCGCGATCTTGCGGTCCAGCAGGCCAGTACGCACGCCGAAGTCGTGATTGACGCCGGTATCGACGATATGCAGCGCAACGCCGTTCTGGCGCGCGAAGACATTGATGGCAGCGCCGCCGGCGAGAAAATTCTCGACCATCTGCCAGGTCACGCTTTGCGGATAGGCCGACACACCCTCTTCGGTCACCCCGTGGTCGCCGGCACAGACGACGATGGCCGGGCGAGCGATGGCTGGCCGCTCGGTGGCCTGCACCAGGCCGATCTGGCGCGCCAGGCGCTCCAGTACGCCCAGGCTGCCCAGCGGCTTGGTCTTGTCATCGATCAGACGGTCCAGACGGACCGACAAGGCGGCGTCCTGGGGTGAAACAAGGGCGGGAATCTGCATGGAAAGGCACCAGAAGCAAGGAGAGGCCGTCGCAGGCGACAGCGGGGTCAAGGGAGCGACAGTATAAAAGATCGTCCGCTGCTGGGCGAGCCAATGGAAAAGGGAGCCCCTGAGGCTCCCTTGGCTCCCTCGACTTACTTTTCTGGTTGCGACAACTGACCAGACTCAGGCCTTGCCGCTGGCCTTGTCGAGCACGCCGTAGATGGTCGCCGCCAGTTCGTTGGCTTCGAACTTGGCCACATAGGCGTCCCCACCCACGCTGCGCACGTGATCTTCATTGGCCGAGCCGGACAGCGAGGAGTGGATGATGACGGGGATGCTCTTGAGATAATCTTCACGCTTGATGTTGCGGGTCAGCGTAAAGCCATCCATTTCCGGCATTTCCAGGTCCGTCAGGACGAAGGATATCTTGTCGGAGATAGGACGGCCCTCGGCACGGGCTTCCTGGGCGAGCTTCTGGATCTTTTCCCAGGCATCCTTGCCGGTGACGTGCATCTCGTAGGGAATCTCCATGGCTCGCAGACCTTGCTCGATGAGCGAGCGCGCCACCTTGGAGTCATCGGCGGCAATAGCCACCGTTCCCGGACGAATGCCATGGCTGGCGCTCTTTTCCAGGCTTTCCATCTTCAGGTCGCGGTCGGTAGGCATGATCTCGTGCAGGATCTGCTCCACGTCCAGCACCTGGGCCAGGCGGCTGGTGTCCTTGTCGGCATCCAGGCGGGCGATGCTGGTGACGAACGCGCCGCCGCTGCTGGTCTCGGCCGACAGCACCTGGCTCCACTCCAGGCGGACGATCTCATCCACCGACTCCACGGCGAACGCCTGGGTGCTGCGAGCGTATTCGGTGACCAGCAAGATATTCAGGCCGGTCTTGGGCACACAGCCCACCACCGCCGGCAGATCGATGACGGAGATGATCTGTCCGCGAATGTTGACCATGCCCAGCATGGGCGACTGCGTACCTGCGGCCTTGGTGACCGGCGGCATGGGTACGATCTCGCGAATCTTGAAAACATTGATACCGAACAATTCAGAGCGCTCGCCATGCGGATCGGTCCCCAACCGGAACAGCAGCAGCTCGAATTTGTTAGACGCGGTGAGATTGGTTCTTTCGTCAATCTCTTTTTGGAAATTATCCATTTCCCCCACTCCCCGTTGATAATGATGTGACAGGCAAATGCCTGATTCAGCAATGTAGTGGGGAAAGTGCTAGGTGGCAATCAGTCAATCGAATCATTTTGATTTTCATGCATTTTTGCCGCAACACCGCCGTCATTTGCTTGCCGGATATGACAGTCTGTGAGCCTTGGGAACGCGAGCAACAGGCTCAACGCAGGACCTGGCGCGGCGCCGCGAGGTGCATCGTATCGCCGGGCGTGCCTGGACGTCATCTGAGCACGATTGCGGGTGCTTTTTTCTGAGCGGCAGTAAGCTGCTGCTGTTTTCTGTTTTCCGTTTTCCTTGCGAGGCTTCCGGCGCATGTGCACGCAGATGAAGCAGGCGGACGGACGGCGTCGATCAGTGCAATCTGAAAGCAGGATGGAGGAGAAGGAAGGAAAATGAAGGCAGAAATAAAGGCAGAAATGAAAAGAGGAAGCCCGAAGGCTTCCTCTTTCAATCTGGAGCGGGAGAAGAGTCTCGAACTCTCGACCTATACCTTGGCAAGGTATCGCTCTACCAACTGAGCTACTCCCGCATGGGAACTTACACTTTACTGCAACAGGAAACCGAAGCTGCCTGCCTTGAATCTGGAGCGGGAGAAGAGTCTCGAACTCTCGACCTATACCTTGGCAAGGTATCGCTCTACCAACTGAGCTACTCCCGCATGGGAACCTACACTTTACTGCACCAGGAAGCCGAAGCTGCCTGCCTTGAATCTGGAGCGGGAGAAGAGTCTCGAACTCTCGACCTATACCTTGGCAAGGTATCGCTCTACCAACTGAGCTACTCCCGCATGG
>Ga0160495_100645_pt1 | contig 14196 bp, 9 predicted proteins | sample DID4MG_4_FD_108251 | JGI IMG/M metagenome (GOLD analysis project Ga0160495, IMG submission 108251) | Enriched soil microbial communities from UW Madison campus, WI, USA - DID2933_E24_FP4 MG | ecosystem: Environmental > Terrestrial > Soil > Unclassified | place: USA: Madison, Wisconsin | collected... | reverse complement strand
GTGGTTAGACGCATGAATTCCGCTCCAGAAACAAGTGAACCGATTGGCCCTGAATTCCCGAATATTTGAGTCAAGTATATCAAACCCGAGTAATTCTGTCAGGTACAAGCACCGACCCAGATCATCATTCCTGCTTATTCATGCGTATTCCTGCGAAACTTGTCTGACCTCCTCGGCAAATTGCGCTAATCTCATGCTTTAGGCCGGCATGTTCAGGAGTTGCCACTTATCGATCTGGTAAGATGTGCCGAACTTTTCCATCAGGCGTCATGCGGACTGACCGAACAATCACAAGCCAGGTCCGCACCGCCTCTCAAACTAGAACGATATGGATGTAAGCGATACCCCCAATCCACTGCTGCGCCCGCGCCGCAAGCCCCAGAGCCTGTCGCAGGAGGTAGTGGCCGCGCTGACCGCGATGATCAGCAAAGGTAGCCTCACTCCCGGAGACAAGCTGCCCACCGAATCCGAAATCATGCAGACCCAGGGTGTGTCGCGCACCGTGGTGCGCGAAGCCATCTCGCGCCTGCAGGCCGCTGGCCTGGTGGAGACCCGCCATGGCATCGGCACCTTCGTGCTGGAGGCCAAGAAAGGAGGCAACATCAAGATCGATCCGGGCACCATCACCACCTTGCGCGACCTGCTGGCGCTGCTGGAGCTGCGCATCAGCCTGGAAACCGAAACCGCCGGCCTGGCCGCAGCCCGCCGCACCGATGAACAGTTGCAGGAAATCCGCGAGGCGCTCGACCTGTTCCGGGCCAACCAGCAAGGCGGCGGCGATACCTTGGGACCAGATTTCCGCTTCCACTTCGCCATCGCCAACGCCACCGGCAATCGCTACTTCATCGAGATCATCAGCCACCTGGGCATGGGCGTGATCCCGCGCAAGCGCATCAATACCGCAGAGCTGGCCCACGACCAGCAGGCCAGCTATCTGGACCGCGTGCAGCGCGAACACGAAGACATCTACGACGCCATTGCCCGCGGTGACGCCGAGGCCGCCCGCGCTGCCATGCGCAACCACCTCACCAACAGCCGCGAGCGCCTGCGCCGCGCGCAGCAAGAGGCGGAATCGGGCTCAGCCAGCGCCGCCTGAAAAGCGTTCCGCTCCGACCTCAGGGTCGGAGCGCACGCCCTCTGCCCCCCTCCCTTCATCACATTCCCGTCCCGCGCCGAGCGCTAACGCCCGGGTGACTCCAAAGCATTCCAGAAAGTCCCGGACGATTCCACCGACCGCCTCACCGACGATCAAAGCGCCGCAAAAAGTGCTGGCTTTCTGAAATCTTATGTTGTACGATGACTGATATCCCAATCGGATACAAGATATACCAAGATTCAGAGACAAACAGAACATTGGCATTGGTAGCCATCCCAATCCATGTCCATCCAATTCTTAACGGCGTCGAGCGAAAACATGTCCCAGTACACTCCCCAAGACCTCAAACAGATCCTCTCCTCCGGCCTGCTGTCGTTCCCGCTGACCGACTTCGACGAGCAGGGCGACTTCCGCCCGAAGACCTATATCGAGCGCCTGGAGTGGCTGGCTCCGTATGGCGCCAGCGCCCTGTTCGCGGCCGGCGGCACGGGTGAATTCTTCTCGCTGGTCCCGGGCGAGTATTCCGACATCATCCGTACTGCCGTGGACACCTGCCGTGGCAAGGTCCCCATCATCGCTGGCGCCGGCGGCTCCACCCGCGCCGCCATCGCCTACGCCCAGGAAGCCGAGCGCCTGGGCGCGCACGGCATCCTGCTGATGCCGCACTACCTGACCGAAGCCAGCCAGGACGGTATCGCTGCGCACGTCGAAGCAGTCTGCAAATCGGTCAACTTTGGCGTGATCATCTATAACCGCGCTGTCTGCAAGCTCAACGCAGAAACCCTGCAAAAGCTGGCTGACCGCTGCCCTAACCTGATCGGTTTCAAGGATGGCGTCGGCGAGATCGAGCCGATGGTGCACATCCGCCGCAAGCTGGGCGACCGTTTCACCTACCTGGGCGGCCTGCCGACCGCAGAAGTGTATGCAGCAGCCTACAAGGCGCTGGGCGTGCCGGTGTACTCCTCGGCCGTGTTCAACTTCATTCCCAAGACTGCGGTCGAGTTCTACCACGCCATCGCCAAGGAAGACCACGAGACCGTGGGCAAGCTGATCGATGAGTTCTTCCTGCCCTACCTGGCCATCCGCAACCGCAAGGCCGGCTATGCCGTGTCCATCGTCAAGGCAGGCGCGCGCATCGCCGGTCACGACGCTGGTCCGGTGCGCACCCCGCTGACCGATTGCACGCCGGAAGAGCACGAAGAACTGGCTGCACTGATGAACAAGCTCGGCCCGCAATAAGCATTTGCCGTAGCTGCAGGAACAGGGGCCGCCATTTTCTGGCGGCCCTTTTTGCATCCCGCTGCCGACAAGCTCTGCCCGGTGAGCACTAGCTGTGCGCTGCCCTGGTGCAGCGCGTCGAGGGCGTCAACGTCAGCCAGCGAAACCCGGCATCATCGGCCATACAGGCGAAAAAAAACCTCCGCAGCATTGATCGCTGCGGAGGTTTTTGCCTTAAGGACAGAAGACAGGCAGAAGACCGGCAAAAAACGCCAGGCTTAGAACTCTTCCCAATCCTGCGAATCGTCCTTGGCACGGTTGCTGGCGGGCTTGGACGCAGGCTTGGAGGCAGCCTTGGCAGACGCTGGCGGCAGCTTGGGTGCGCTCTTGGGAGCGGGCTCGGCCGAAGGAGCGGCCGCAATGGCGGCGCTCGCCGCTGGTGCCGCAGCCACCTGCGGCGCGGCCATGGGCCGTGCTGCCTGCGCTGGGCGTGGCTTGGAGGTCGCCTTGCCAGCCGGCGCGACCTGATGGGCGTCGATCTTGAAGATGCTCACCGCACCGACCAGGTTGGTCGCCTGGGCCTGCAGCGACTGGGCCGCAGCGGCAGCTTCTTCGACCAAGGCAGCGTTCTGCTGGGTCACCTCATCCATCTGGGTGATGGCGCGGTTGACCTGTTCGATGCCGGTGCTCTGCTCGCGGCTAGCCTCGGCGATCTCGCCGACGATGTCGGTGACGCGCTGCACGCTGGTGACCACTTCACTCATGGTGGCGCCGGCCTGCTCGACCAGCTGACTGCCGGCCTCGACCTTTTCCACTGAATCATCGATGAGCGATTTGATTTCCTTGGCGGCGGCTGCCGAGCGCTGGGCCAGCGAACGCACTTCCGAGGCCACGACCGCAAAGCCGCGCCCCTGCTCGCCGGCACGTGCTGCTTCCACGGCGGCATTCAGGGCCAGGATGTTGGTCTGGAAGGCAATGCCATCAATCACGCTGATGATGTCCACGATCTTGCGCGAAGAGTCATTGATGGCCTGCATGGTATCGACCACCTGCGAGACCACTTCGCCGCCCTTGCTGGCGGTGGACGAGGCAGAATGCGCCAGCTGGTTGGCCTGCAAGGCGTTTTCTGCATTCTGCTTGACGGTGCCGGTCAGCTCTTCCATGGAGGCCGCGGTTTCTTCCAGCGAGCTGGCCTGCTGCTCGGTACGCGAAGACAGATCCATGTTGCCAGCGGCGATTTCCTTGGCGCTGGTGTCGATGCTGTCAGAGCTGCTGCGCACGCGCGAAACGGTCGTCAGCAAGGCTTGCTGCATGCTGCCGATGGCCGAGAACAGGCGGCCGATCTCGTTGCTGCTCTGAACGTCCACCTTGGTGGTCAGGTCGCCGTTGGCCACCAGGTCCAGCAGGTGGACAGCGCGGTTGAGCGGCGTCAGCACAATGTTGCGCAGGATGAAGTGCACGCCGATGACCAGGAACATGGCGCCAATGAGACCGGCCACAACCAGCCAGACCACCAGGTTGTATTCGCGCTGGCGCACCGTGGTGACATTGTCGTTGAGCTCCATCGCACGCTTCTGGTACACGTCCAGGGCGGTCGAGAAACGCGCACCGCCCTTGCTGATGAAGTTGTTGTTGAGCTGCGAGTAAGCCGCCACATCGCCTGCCTTGAGCAGATCGGTAGCCTTCTTCAGGATATCGTTCAAGGCCTTGGCCGATTCGATCAGCTCGGTCTTGGTGGCCGGGTCCTGACCTTCCAGGTCGGGCAGCTTGGCATAGTCGTCGAGGTATTTCAGGCTACGCTCGTAGGTCATCTCCGCGCTCTTCAAGGCGGAATCGATCACGGCCTGTTCCCCCTTTTCCATCAGGGTCGCATACATACGCCCGTGCGCTGCCCGCGTGCGGGTCGTGTCCTTGTATGCATCGTTGATCAGCAAGGCGCGCTCGGTGATCTCATGGACATATTCCGTGGCGTGGTTGGCCCGGCCCAGGGCAAAGATGCCGACCGCAGCACCCACCACGATCATGCATGAAAACAGCGCAAGCGCGCTCATCAGGCTGAAGCGAACCGTTAGATTCCGCATTCCCTCTCTCCGCTTAGTTTTGGTACAACACAAGAAATGAATTATTGCCCAGACCATACATCAGCTCCCGTCTCTCCCATAAGACGGCAAACTGACCAAAACTACCCCTATTTCCCGGTTAGGGCGGTCAGATCCTGACCTTGCCGCATTGTGCAGCGGCAAGAAAGAAGCCTGCCTGTTTTGGATCAAGCATATGAAAGATCACACAAAAACAGGCTTGCCAGAAAGACAAGCCTGTTCGTACCTGGCGCGGAACAAGGCGCTCAGCCTGCTCCGGGGTGAAGAGGATCAGGGCAGGTCGATGATCTCGACCCAGTTCGGATTGCGGCCCAGGGTGTAGCGGAACAAGGGCGTCAGCGCCCCGCTGGCGGCATCGATGGCATAACTGGTCAAGCCTGCCTTTTGCCCGACGGCCAACAAGTAGCGCCCTTGCGGATCGATGTTGAAACCACGCGGCTGGGTTTCGGTGGGGATATTGAGGATGCGGGTCAGCTTGCCGCTGGTGCGGTCCACGCGGTAGCCGGTGAGCGTATTGGAGGTGCGCTCGGTGGCGTAGAGGAAGCGGCCATCGGGAGTCAGGTGCAGGTCGGCGGCGGCAAGCTGTTCGCTGCTGCGGAAGCCTTCGGGCAAGGCGGAAACGCTGTCCAGCAGGCTCAGCGTGCCGGCCTGGCGGTCATACGAGTAGGTGTTGACGGTAGCGTCGAGCTCATTGGTCGAATAGAGGAAACGCTGGTCCGGCGAGAACACGAAATGGCGCGGACCGGCACCAGCCTTGGTGGCCACCGACGGCGGGGTATTGGGCGTGATGGCGCCGGAGGCCGGATCGAAGCGGTATTGCAGGATCACGTCGCTACCCAGGTTGCTGGCGAAGACGAAGGCATTAGCCGGATCGACCTGCACCGAGTGGGCGTTCTTGCCGGTGGGAATGACCGCCAGCGGCGGCGTCTGCACCGCACCGTCGCTGCCGATGGCGTTGACCGAGATCTTGTTGCCGGAATAGGACGCTGCCAGCAGGTAGCGACCGGTGCGGTCAGTGGCGATGTTGGCCATGTTGTCGGCCAGCGGCCCCTTGGACAGGGCCTTGAGCCTGCCGCTGGCCGGATCGATTGCATAACTGGCCACCGAATAGGGTTCGCTGCGCAGGGAGGCATACAGATACTTGCGGTCCGGGCTGATGGCCAGCGGCATCACGGTGCTGCCGGTATCGACCTTGTCGATCAGGTTGACGCTGCCGTCGCCGTTGAGCTGGAGCACGTAGATGTCCTTGCTGTCGGCATTGGAAACGTAGGCGACGGTGGCCGCGCCGGCGTGAGCGGCAGCCAGGGTGAGGGCGGAAGTGGCGATCAAGGTGGCGAGTCGGGAAGAAGAGTTGAAAAGGCTGCTGCTCATGCTGTCTCCTGGCGGATGATATTGTTGTTGGACTGCGGATGAAACAAGGAAAGGATAAAACGAACAAAAAAAGGACCCGCAAGCGGGCCCCAAGGGAGGATCAGGTCACTGGCGCCGGGTTGAACAGGGTCAGCGCATTGTGCAGCTTCCATTGCTCGGCCCAGGTGCGCTTCTTGCCGCTGGCCACGTCCAGCATCAGCTGGAACAGCTCCCAGCCGACATCTTCGATGCTGGCCTCGCCACTGGCGATGCGACCGGCATTGACGTCCATGAGGTCATGCCAGCGGCGCGCAAGGTCGTTGCGGGTGGCCACCTTGATGACCGGCACTGCTGCCAGGCCATAGGGTGTGCCGCGACCGGTGGTGAAGATATGCACGTTCATGCCGGCGGCCAATTGCAGAGTGCCGCAGATGAAGTCGGAGGCTGGCGTGGCGGCATAGATCAGGCCCTTCTGCTGGAGCTTGTCGCCTGGCGAAAGCACGCCCGAGATCGGGCTGGAGCCCGACTTGACGATGGAGCCCATGGCCTTCTCGACGATGTTGGCCAGGCCGCCCTTCTTGTTGCCGGGGGTGGTGTTGGCGCTGCGGTCCACGCCGCCCTGCTTCAAGTAATTGTCGTACCAGTCCATCTCGCGGATCATGGCCTGGGCCACTTCCTCGTTGACGGCGCGCGAAGTCAGTTGGTCGATGCCGTCGCGCACTTCGGTCACTTCCGAGAACATCACCGACGCGCCAGCGCGCACCAGCAGGTCGGTGGCAAAACCCACCGCAGGGTTGGCCGTCACGCCCGAGAAGGCATCGCTGCCGCCGCACTGCACGCCCACCACCAGGTCGGAGGCCGGACAGGTCTCGCGGCGGCGCTTGTTGAGCTCGGTCAGGCGCGCCTCGGCCATGTTCATGATGGAATCGATCATGGAGTTGAAGCCGACATGCTCCGCATCCTGCAGGCAGACCACGTAGGGCTCGCCGGCCTTGTGAATGGGGATCATGTTTTCCGGCAGCAGGCGGTTGGGCTGCAGCTTTTCGCAGCCCAGGCTGACCACCATGGCCTGGCCGCCGAAGTTGGGGTTCAGGCTGATGTTGCGCAGGGTACGGATGGGGATGCCGGCATTGGGCGCATCGATGGCCACGCCGCAGCCATAGGTGTGCTCCAGGGCGACCACGTCTTCCACATTTGGATACTTGGGCAGCAGCTCGGCGCGGATGCGCTTGACCGCGTGTTCCACTACGCCCGCCACGCATTGCACGGTGGTGGTGATGGCCAGCAGGTTGCGGGTACCGACCGAACCATCGGCGTTGCGATAGCCCTCGAAGGTATAGCCCTCCAGCGGCGGCTGCGGAGCCGGCTTTTTGGTAGCGATGGGCAGGTTGTCGAGTTCGCGCGCCGGCGGCATCTGCACCAGCGATTCTTCGATCCAGCTGCCCTTGGGGATGTCGCGTACGGCGTAGCCAATGGCTACGTCATAGCGCACGATGGCTTCGCCCTGCTTGAGGTCGCGCAGCGCGATCTTGTGCCCCTGGGGGACGCGGTCCACCAGGGTCAGGCCGTCGGGGAAGACGGTGCCGGCCGGCAGGCCGCCGTCGTTGACGACAATGGCGACATTGTCGGTGTCGTTCATCATGATGTAGCGCGGGGCGGATGCCTGGCTGGCGGAGGTATCAGTGCTCATGCTGGTTCCCATACGGCTGGATGCTCAAAAACGAAATGGCGACGCCGCAGATGCGGTCGCCGCCGTGGCAGGACTCAGGCGTCCTTGAGTTCGACGCGCTTGATTTCCTTGACGATGACAAGATAGCTGATCACGGTGACCAGTGCATTGATGCCCACGAACACCAGCGCGCCCGAGAACGAACCGGTTTCCTTGACGATGTAGCCGATCACGATAGGCGTGGTGATGCCGGCGACGTTGCCGAACATGTTGAACAGCCCGCCCGACAGGCCGACGATCTGCTTGGGTGCGGTATCTGCCACCACGGCCCAGCCCAGCGCGCCCACACCCTTGCCGAAGAAGGCCAGGGCCATGATGCCCACCACCATCCACTGCGCCTCGACGTAGTTGCACAGGATCATGGTCATCGACAGCAGCATGCCGCCGACGATAGGAATCTTGCGCGACCAGGTGACCGACATGCCGCTCTTGATCAGACGATCCGAGATCAGGCCGCCGACCACACCGCCGATGAAACCGCACACTGCCGGGATCGAGGCCACGAAGCCAGCCTTGAGGATGGACATGCCGCGCTCCTGCACCAGATACACCGGGAACCAGGTCAGGAAGAAATAGGTGATCACGTTGATGCAGTACTGGCCGATGTACACGCCCAGCAGCATGCGGTTAGACAACAGCTGGCGGATATAGCCCTTGCCCTTGGTAGAGGGCGCGGCAACCTTGCGGTTATCCATGTCCACCAGGCCGCCGCCGGATTCGATGTGGGCCAACTCAGCCTGGTTGATGCGCGGATGGTCCTTGGGGCTATAGATGATCCGACCCCAGATCAACGCCAGCGCGATACCCACCACGCCCATGACGGTAAAGACATGATGCCAGCTATAGGTATGAACGATCCAGGCCATCAGCGGGGTGAACAGCACGGCGGCGAAATACTGCGCCGAATTGAAGATGGCGGAGGCGGTGCCGCGCTCCTTGGTCGGGAACCAGGCTGCCACGATGCGACCATTGGCAGGGAAGGATGGTGCCTCAGCCAGGCCAACCATGAAGCGCAGCAGGAACAGCGAGCCCACGGCGGCGGCGGTGCTCATCCAGGTCACCCCAGCCTGCATGAACGTGAAGACCGACCACAGGGCGATGCTCCACATGTAGATCTTCTTGGAACCGAAGCGGTCCAGCAGCCAGCCGCCCGGCAATTGCGCCAGCACATAGGCCCAGCTGAAGGCCGAGAAGATATAGCCCATCATCACCGGATCAAGCGAAAGCTCAGTCTTCATCGCCGAGCCGGCGATGGACAGGGTGGCGCGGTCGGCATAATTGACCGTAGTGACTACGAACAGCAGGAACAGGATCAGATAACGGACATGCGTGGGCTTGCCCGCCGTACCGGCCGGTCCGCTTTGTTTAATTTGCGCCAATTGTTTTCTCCAGGTCTCGGCTCGCCGTCGGGCTACCCTCACGCCACGCCGAACTTCGCCTTGCACACCGACCACAACGGCGGGACAGGCGCAAAGGGTGCAGGTGGGAATGGGTGTCTCTTGGCGTATTGTTATTTGTTTGAAATTGGGGGTTGTTATAAGACGTCATACAACAGAAGGAAGTATAACAGGACTCGTTACATTGGCAAGCGCCATCTGCGATGTCCTGGCAGGGTTCCTGGTAGCTGCGAATTTGTAGAAAAGCAGACAAGATCGGCCTTTGCAGCGTGGATAATTTGCAGCACATGCACCCTGATGGAGGCGCAAAACCTCATCCTTGGGTATGATGCGCGCATTTCCTGCATGCAACTCAACCTGTCATGAGCTCATTCCCCTCCTCCACCGCTACGCGCAAGACCTCCGCCTGGCTCAAACCTCTGCTGTTCGTGCTGGTCGCGGCGGTCGGCCTGTACTACGTGAAATGGTCGCCCTATTACGCCAAGTCCTTCGTGGCGGCTGACAAGCACAGCATCGGTGCCTCCATCCTGGCCAATGCGCCCACAGCACCGTGGTCGGCCGCGCTGGAATATGCGGAGGTCTATTTCCTGGCCATCTGGAAAGCCGCCGTGCTGGGCATCGTGCTGGGTTCGCTGGTGCAGGTGCTGATCCCGCGCGACTGGCTGCTGCGCCTGTTCGGCCGTGCGGGACTGGGTTCCACGCTGCGCGGCGGCCTGTTCGCCCTGCCCGGGATGATGTGCAGCTGTTGCGCCGCGCCGGTCGTGGCCGGCATGCGCCGCCAGCAAGTCTCCGTGGGGGCCGCACTGGCCTTCTGGATCGCCAACCCGGTGCTCAACCCGGCCACACTGATCTTCATGGGCTTCGTGCTGGGCTGGCATTTCGCCGCGCTGCGGCTGGTGGCCGGCATCCTGCTGGTGCTGGGCGTGGCGCTGATCGCGCAACGGGTGGCGCAGACCGAGACCCTGCCGCAGGCGGCCATGGATGCGCTGGCTGCGGCCGAGTACGAGCCGCTGGAAGACGGGCGTCACTTCCTGATCCGCTGGGCTAGCAAGCTATGGCAATTGTTCTGGACCACGGCGCCGGTCTATATCGTGGCGGTGCTGGCGCTGGGCGCGGCACGCGTGTGGCTGTTCCCGCAGGTGGATGCGAGCATGGGCAACAGCGTGCTGTGGATCGTGGCGCTGGCTGTGGTGGGCACGCTGTTCGTAATCCCGACTGCGGCGGAGATTCCCATCGTCCAGTCGATGCTGTCCCTGGGCATGGGCGTGGGTCCGGCGGTGGCGCTGTTGATGACGCTCCCCAGCATCAGCCTGCCGTCGCTGCTGATGCTGCGGCAATCCTTCACGTCCCGCGTGCTGACCACGGTGACACTGCTGACCATGCTCATCGGCGCAGCCAGCGGACTGGCAGCCGTACTCCTGCTCTGAGCAGAACTCATTACGTGAATTTCGTAAATTTCATAAATGGGCGTGAGTCTATTTATGAAATGCGTTCTAGCGTTCTAGCGTTCTAGGGACGATATTGACGCAGGAAGCCGACCACCTCGGCCTGCTGGCCTGCGAACAAGAGGCGGGAGCGTTTGGACTCCCGCTGGAAGGCATAGATGGGATCGTAGTATTCGGCCAGCAAGGCATCGATCCAGACACGGTGCAGGTCAACCACGCCGTCCCGCTCCTGGCGCACCAGCGCCGTTTCCATCATCTGTAGCAAGCGTCGGTAGCGCTGGTCGCCCAAGCGCTTGACCAGCTTGCCGAGCGCAGCCAGCAGATGGGCGCGATAGCGCTCAAATCCCTGGTGCGGGTCCAGCGCCACATATTCCTCGCACAAGCCACTGACATAATCGCGCAGGATGCGCTCCACGCGCCCTTCCCGGCTGTCTTCCAGCCATACCATGGGCAGGCTCTGCATGCGCTGGTGCAAGGACAGCGGCAGGGCGCAGGCACCGATCAGACGGCTCTCGTCTTCCAGGGCAAACCAGTGGTGCCCCTGCGCCTGCAGCTTGATGAGGGCAATCGCCAGCCGATGCTCGAAATCGATGGGAGAAGGCTGCGGGCTGGCACGCCTGCCGAAGCTGGAGCCACGATGGTTGGCATAGGCCTCCAGATCCACCGCGTTGTCGAGTTGCAGCAGGACGTCGGTCTTGCCACTGCCGGTCATGCCGCCCACGACCACGAAGGAGCAATCGGCCAAGGCCTGATCGATGGCATCCATCAGGAAATGGCGCAGCGCCTTGTAGCCGCCGGCTATGCGGGGATAAGCGATGCCGGCTTCGCTCTTCAACCACTGCTGGGTGATCTGCGAACGCAGACCACCACGGAAGCAATACAGGCACCCTTCCGGATGCGCCCGCGCAAACGCAGACCAGGCGGCAATACGCGCTTCCTTCACCGCTCCGCTGACCAGTTGATGGCCCAGTTCGATGGCCGACTGCTGCCCCTCTTCCTTGTAGCGCAGGCCGACCTGGTGACGCTCGCCGTCGTTCATCAGGGGTAGGTTTACGGCGGTCGGAAACGCCCCCTTGCCGAATTCCACCGGCGCCCGTGCGTCCAGCATGGGCGTATCGGCGAGGAACAAGTCGCGACTGGGCGGCAGATCGGCCATCAAAGCACCTCGACCGCGCAACGCTGTCGTTCCACCAGTTCGCCGATGGGGGCAAGTTCCAGCCCCAGCGCGGCGGCAGTGGCGAGGAATTCCGGATTGGCCTCGGGACGCACCGCCACCAGCAGACCGCCGCTGGTCTGCGGATCGCACAGGAGTTGCTTCTGACTTTCGCTCAAGGGACTGATCTTGCTGCCGTAGCTCTGGAAATTGCGTTCGGTGCCACCCGGCACGCAGCCTTCGGCCAGGTAATACGGCACGCCCGGCAAGCTGGGCACGCGCCCATGTTCGATGCGGGCGGTGACGCCGCTGCCTTCGCACATCTCCACCAGATGACCGAGCAGGCCGAAGCCGGTCACATCGGTCATCGCGGCCACGCCTGCCAGCTTGCCGAAGCGGCTGCCGGGCTGGTTGAGCCGACACATCCAGTCGCGCGCGGCACCGACGTCCTCGGCACGCAACTTGCCCTTCTTCTCGGCAGTGGTGAGGATGCCGATGCCCAGCGGCTTGGTGAGATACAGCAGGCAACCGGCGCTGGCGGTGTCGTTGCGCTTCATATGACGCTTCTCGACCACGCCGGTCACGGCCAGGCCGAAGATGGGTTCGGGCGCATCGATGGAATGGCCGCCAGCCAGCGCAATACCCGCCGCATCGCAGGCCGCGCGCCCGCCGCGCACCACTTCGCGCGCCACTTCCGCCGGCAGCACGTTGACTGGCCAGCCGAGGATGGCGATAGCCATCAACGGATCGCCCCCCATGGCATAGATGTCGCTGATGGCATTGGTGGCGGCGATGCGGCCGAAGTCGAAGGGATCATCGACGATGGGCATGAAGAAATCGGTGGTCGAGACCACACCGCGCTCTTCATCGATGGCATAGACCGCCGCGTCGTCGCGCGAGGCGTTGCCGACCCACAGCCTGGGGTCCAGATGCTGGGCACCGCTGCCGGCCAGAATGACTTCCAGCACCTGCGGCGAAATCTTGCAGCCGCAACCGGCACCATGGCTGTACTGGGTCAGACGAATGGGGTCGCTCATGGGAATTCCTGGCTGATCGGGGGATGCCGATTCTAGCAGCGATTGCGCCCACCGGAAGAGCCTCGGTCACTGCGCGGCGAACTGATGCCGGTGCGGCTCATCAGTGCGCGCAGATGCATGCTGTCCGGCAGCAGAAATAGCCGGCCGAGAATGGCTTGCGTGGAATTGGAAAACAAGGCGTCGCCGAGAGTGTTCATGCGCTCAATTTCGCCAAAACAAAAAAGCCCCGCAAGAAACTTGCGAGGCTTTCGTATTCTGGCTCCCCGACCTGGACTCGAACCAGGGACCTGCGGATTAACAGTCCGTCGCTCTACCGACTGAGCTATCAGGGATCAATTGAGGGCGCGATTATGAACGATTTTTTTCTGATTTACCAGAGTGTAAAACGAAAATTTTTTACATCATTCTGCATCGTGGCGGCATAGCCCTGCCGCCCTTTGCGCAAGACCAAAACTCCAGTCTCACACTAATTGAAAAGGCCTCGCAATTGCTTGCGAGGCCTTCGCATTCTTTGGCTCCCCGACCTGGACTCGAACCAGGGACCTGCGGATTAACAGTCCGTCGCTCTACCGACTGAGCTATCAGGGAACAGCTGAGAAAAAGATTATGACGGGATTTTTATTTCATGTCAAAACTTTTTTCAGGGAAATGCGCTTTTTCTCATAGGAGAAAGCGCCCTGCCCGCCCCCATCCAATGACAGGGGCGGCGCAGGTTTTTTACAGCACCTTGGCGATGGCATTGACCACGGCGTCGATGTTCTTGCTGTTCAACGCAGCCACGCAGATACGACCGGTATCGACGGCATAGATCGAGAACTCGTTGCGCAGACGATCCACCTGGGCCTTGGTCAGGCCGGAGTAGGAGAACATGCCGCGCTGCGTGTTGACGAAGTCGAAATCGTGGCCGGGGGCCTTTTCCTTCAGCTTGACCACCAGCAGCTGACGCATTTCGCGGATGCGCACGCGCATCTCGGACAGTTCGTCTTCCCACAGCTTGCGCAGTTCGGGCGACGCCAGGGCGGTCGCGACCACCTGGCCACCGTGGATCGGCGGGTTGGAGTAGTTGGTACGCACCACGCGCTTGAGTTGCGACAGCACGCGGGCTGCCTCTTCGGCGCTGGCCGCAGCGATGGACAGTGCGCCGACGCGTTCGCCATACAGCGAGAAGGACTTGGAGAAGGAGTTCGACACGAACAGCGGGCCGCCAGCTTCAGCGAAGCGACGCACCACCTGGCCGTCTTCGGCGATGCCGTCGCCAAAGCCCTGGTAAGCCATGTCCAGGAAGGGAATCAGGCCGCGCGAGCTCACCACTTCGATGACTTGGGTCCACTGGTCGTCGGTCAGGTCGGCGCCGGTCGGGTTGTGGCAGCAGGCGTGCAGCAGCACGACCGAGCCGGCCTTCATGGTCTTCAAGGCATCCAGCATGCCGGCGAAGTTCACGCCACGGGTGGCCGGATCATAGTAGGGATAGGCGTTGACCTTGAAGCCGGCCATCTCGAACAGGGCACGGTGGTTTTCCCAGCTCGGATCGCTGATCCAGACTTCGGTGCCGGCCGGCGAGAAGTGCTTCAGGAAGTCAGCGCCCAGCTTCAGGGCACCGGTGCCGCCCAGGGCTTGCACGGTGATGGCACGCTTTTCGGTGACCACGGCGCTGCCGGCGCCGAAGACCAGC
>Ga0160495_100643_pt1 | contig 14244 bp, 12 predicted proteins | sample DID4MG_4_FD_108251 | JGI IMG/M metagenome (GOLD analysis project Ga0160495, IMG submission 108251) | Enriched soil microbial communities from UW Madison campus, WI, USA - DID2933_E24_FP4 MG | ecosystem: Environmental > Terrestrial > Soil > Unclassified | place: USA: Madison, Wisconsin | collected... | reverse complement strand
GGCATTCGAAGCGAAACGCCCTCCGTCGATTTTCCAGGCGTTGTCGCGCGCTCGCGCATGGTCGCCGGCCAGCTCAATGCCGGTGTTCAGTTCCTGCTGCGCAAGAACAAGGTCGATGTCATCTGGGGTGCCGCTGAAATCCTGGCGCCCGGCATGGTGCGTGTCACGGCCGGTGAGGGCGAGGCGCCGAAGGGCACGCTTGCACCCGGCGATTACGATGCGGCACATATCATCATCGCCACTGGCGCCTCCGAGCGCCGCCTGCCGGGCATCGTTCCCGACGGCGAACGCATCTGGTCCTATCATCATGCGATGACGCCGGCTGCGCTGCCGGCTTCCATTGCCATTGTGGGTGGCGGCGCCATCGGTGTGGAGTTTGCAAGCCTCTACAGTTCGCTGGGCGCGAAAGTGACGCTGATCGAGCGTCTGGCTCGTATCCTGCCGCAGGAAGACGCCGAGGTGGCCGAACAGATGAGCAAGTCCCTGCGCAAGCGGGGCATTGATGTTTTGACTGGCGTTGAAATTTCGCAGGTCTCGCCTGATGTGGCCGGCGTGACGGTGCGTTTCAGCGATCCCGATGGTCCTCGCGAAATCACAGCCGATAAGCTTCTTTCCGCCGCGGGTGTCGTGGCAAATGTCGACGGGCTTGGCTTGGAGAAGCTTGGGATCGCCCTGCGCAACGGCACAATCGCTGCCGATGCAGCCGGCCGGACCAGCATTTCCGGGCTCTATGCCATCGGCGACGTTGCCGGCCCGCCCATGCTGGCACACAAGGCCGAGCATGAGGGCGTGCGCTGTGTCGAGGCGATCGCGGGACGTGGATTGCACGCTGGCATGGGGCCGGTCCCATCCTGCATTTTCGCCACGCCACAGGTCGCCTCCATTGGCCTGACGGAAGAGGCCGCTCTTCAAAAAGGGCTGGGCGTCGATATCGGCCGCTTCGCTTTTCGCGGAAATGGCAAGGCGGTCACCATTGGCGAAACAGACGGTTTCGTCAAAGTCCTGTTCGACAAGGTGAGCGGGCGGCTCGTCGGCGCGCACATGGTCGGTCCCTCGGTCAGCGAGCTCGTGCCCGTCTTTTCCCTTGCGCTGACCATGGGCGCGACGCGCGAGCATCTTCTCCACACGATATTTCCCCATCCCACGCTGTCGGAAGCGCTGCATGAGGCTACGCTGGCCTCCGATTCACGCGCGATTCACGCATAGAGGATGGACATGAGCAAAGGCACGATTGTTTTCGATCTCGATGGCACGCTTGTAGACAGCGTACCGGACCTGGCAGGGTCTCTCGACACGCTTATGGTGGAAAGGGGGCTGGCGCCGATCGGTGTCGAAACCGCCCGTAGGCTGATCGGCCACGGTATTCCGAACCTGGTGCGCCGGGCTTTGGGCGAGCGCGGTGTGGAATGGGAGGACGACGCCGGCGCGGTCGCCGTCAAGCGCTTCACCGAAATCTACGGCGCACGCGTCGCGCAGGAGACACGGCCCTATGCAGATGTCGAGACCGTGCTGGAGCAGCTTGCGGGTGAGGGCTGGAAGATGGCGGTCTGCACCAACAAGATGGAGCGCTTTGCCCGACAGATCGTCGATCACCTCGGCCTCTCGCGCTTCTTTGCCGTGGTTGCAGGGCCGGACACGTTCGGCGTTGGCAAGCCGGATCCCCGCCATCTGACGGAAACCGCGGCGGCGGCGGGCGGCGCGCATCCGGTCCTTTTCGTCGGCGATTCAGAGGTCGACATCGCCACCGGAAAGGCAGCCGGGGTGCCGGTGATTGCGCTGACCTACGGCTATACGAAAACGCCGTTGGACGATCTCGGCGCCGACCGGCTCATCGATGCCTTCGCGGAACTGCCCGACGCTATCGCCTCGCTACAGGCGCGACGGCTGGCGGAAACATGACATCCTGATGCCGGCCGGCGCCGGCATTGTATCACTCTTGGAGAAGAAAATGGCGCTGCGGCTGTCGCTCAACACCAATCCGCTGGTCAACCGGTTTGCCGATGTCGATGATCTCATCGAGACCATCGCAGAGCGAATTCGTATCGGTCATATCCAGCTGACCCCTGAGTTCATCAATCCGTCATGGCCGGCCTCCGTCATTACGCGCCGTGTTCGCGCCTTCCGCCGCGCGCTGGACCGAACCGGCGTGCGGGTCACGTCCGTCATGACGAGCACGTACGGTCGCCTCAATCATTTCGGTCATTCCGACCCCGATGTGCGCGCCTATTATCTCGAATGGTTCCGCACGCTGGCCGATATAGCCGGTGAACTGGGCGCAGACGGCATGGGCTCGCAGTTCGCGGTGTTCACGCAGAAGGACTACAACGACCAGGCGCGCCGGCAGGAACTGATCGAAACCGTGATCGACTGCTGGAAGGACGTGGCCGAACAGGGCAAGGCGGCAGGGCTCAAATACATCTTCTGGGAGCCGATGTCGGTTGGCCGTGAGTTCGGCCAGACGATTGCCGCGTGCCGCACGCTCGACCGGCGGCTTGCGAGCGCGGGTTTCGCCATACCGTTCCGCATGATCGTGGACATCGACCACGGCGACGTGACCTCTTCGAACCCCGATGATACCGACCCCTATGCCTGGGCGGCGGCATTCCCGCAGGAATCGCCGATCATCCACGTCAAGCAGTCCTCCATGAACAAGGGCGGGCACTGGCCTTTCACCGCCGAACACAACAAGGACGGCCGCATCCAGCCTGAAAAGCTGATCCGCACCGTCAGGGAGGCCGGCGGCGCGGATAACGAAATCTGCATGGAGCTGTCATTCCGCGAGCGCGAACCGACGGATGGACGCGTGGTCGAGATGATCCGGGAATCGGTCGCCTATTGGGAACCGCATATCGACACCGGCATGAACGGTTTTCGCGGCTGAGGAAGGAAGAAGACATGGCAAAATCGCTCTGGGTCGGCACAAGCTGGAAGATGAACAAGACGCTTTCCGAGGCGTTGGCTTTCGCAGACGGCCTCAAGGCGGCGGATGGTGAACGCGCGCAGCATGTTCAACGCTTCATCCTGCCCGCATTCACGGCCATCAGGGAGGTCAAGAGCCGCCTTGCGCAGACCAGCGTGAAGGTCGGTGCGCAGAATATGCATTGGGACGAAGGCGGGGCGTGGACCGGCGAGATCTCGCCGGTCATGCTGAAGGACTGCAATGCCGACCTTGTCGAGATCGGGCATAGCGAGCGTCGCGAGTTCTTCAACGAGACAGATGAGGCGGTTGGCCGCAAAACCGCGGCTGCGGTGCGCCACGGACTGATCCCGTTGGTGTGCATCGGCGAGACACTTGCCGAACGAGAGGCCGGGCGGGCGGACGAAGTGCTGGCGCGTCAGGTAACGGCGGCTCTGGCTCTGCTCACCCCGGCGGAAAAACAGGCGGAAATCCTCATCGCCTATGAGCCGGTCTGGGCGATTGGCGTGAACGGCATCCCCGCCACGATGGATTATGCCAATGCCCGTCACGAGAAGATCAGCGCGGTCGTGGAATCGGCCATGGGCCGGCGTCTGCCGTTGCTCTATGGCGGCAGCGTCAACCCCGCAAACTGTGCGGAACTGGTGTCACAAGCGCATATCGATGGCCTGTTCATCGGCCGCTCGGCCTGGACCATCGAGGGCTATCTCGACATCCTCAAACGGGTCGCAAGCGCGGTCTGAACGGCACGGGCTGCCGATATGGTGCCTTAGCCGGCACGCACCGGAGAGGCGTCGCTGTCACCGTTCCCGCCCGGCGTCGTGGCGGGTCGTGCGCCGAGTATGCGGTTTCGGCCAACGAGGATGACGTTCTCCATCGCCCGGCGTGCGCCGTCTTCGTCGCGCCTGCGGATTTCCTCGACGATGCGGATATGGCTCGATGAGACGTCGGTGATGCGGATATCCGCGGTTGCTGGTGAGCTCAATTCGAAGACGCCGGCAAGAGCGGCCTCGATTAGGCTTCCTACCGTGCGCATGAAGGGGTTACGCGAGGCCTCCATCACGCTCAGATGAAAGCGCAGGTCGGCGATCGCCATCGTCTCGGGGGTGTGACTGGGATCACCCATGGCGACGGCCAGATGCATCATCTGAATGATATCCGCCTCGGAGGCATGGCGCGCGGCAAGTGCGGCGGCATGCGGCTCGAAGCCGAGTCTGATCTCGCTCAGGTGCAAGAGAAAATTCTCGTCGACACCGACCGCGAAATGCCAGGTGAGAATATCGCCGTCAAAGAGGTTCCACTGGCTTTTCGGCGTCACACGCGTGCCGATGCGGGCGCGCGGCACGACCAGACCCTTGGCAGCCAGCGTCTTCATCGCTTCCCGCAAGACGGTTCTGGAAACCTCGAATCTGGCCTCCAGTTCAGCGTCGCCGGGTAGGGTCGTGCCGACGGGAAACTCTCCGGCGATGATCGCCTTGCCGAGCGCGTTCACCACCTGCCAGTGGCTTGTGCGGACACCCGCGCCCGTGATCACCGTATCGAGCACTCCCTTGCGGCGGACCATCTGCTATCGCCTTCTTTCGGGGTGGCCCCGCGGGGCGGCCTGTGCCTTTCGGATCGCGTCAGGCATGGCGTCGCCTTCGGTCGGACAGGAGGATCAGGGCCTTCTGGAGCAGGATGAACGCGAAGAGCAGCAGGCCGATGAGGATCTTGGTCCACCAGCTCGAAAGCGAGCCGTCGAAGGTGATGTAGGTCTGGATCAGCCCCTGTATCAGGATGCCGATCAGCGTTCCCGCCACGAAGCCGGAGCCGCCCGTGAGCAGCGTGCCGCCGATGACCACGGCCGCGATGGCATCAAGCTCGACGCCGACAGTCGCCAGTGAGTAACCCGCCGAGGTGTAGAGCGAGAAGACGATACCCGACAGACCGGCGAGAAACCCTGATAGCGCGTATATCATGACGGTCGTGCGGCCGATCGGCACACCCATGAGCCGCGCCGTGGCGGTGCCGCCGCCCAGCGCATAGACATCGGCGCCGAAGCGCGTGCGGTGGGCGATCAGGATACCGACGAGGAAGACCACGAGCATCAGTCCGCCGATCAGCGTCAGGCGTCCGCCACCGGGCAGGACGTAATAGAAGCTCTTCAGCGACGTATAGAACGGATGCTTGATCGGGATGGAGTCGATGGAAAGCACAAACGCCATGCCGCGGGCAAGGAACATGCCGGCCAGTGTGACAATGAAGGGCGGCATTTCCAGATGGTGGATGATGGCCCCCATCATCGCGCCGAAGGCGGTCGTGATGATCAGCGCCAGAGCAAACGCGGCGAGCGGATGAATCGCTGTCGATTGCAGAAGCACGGCAAGGAACACGCCGGTGAAGGCGATCACCGCGCCGATCGACAGGTCGATGCCGCCAGACAGGATGACGAAGGTCATGCCCACAGCTGCGATGCCAAGGAAGGCATTGTCGGTCAGCAGGTTGCCGATCACGCGGGTCGACAGCATGTTGGGATATTGCGCGATGCAGACGGCGTAGGCGATGAGGAAGATCGCGACGGTCGCGGTGAGCGGAAGGTAGCGCGGGTTCATTTCGCCTCCTGCTCCTTCTTGGGCTCTGCGGCGCGGGCGCGCGACATCCAGATGAAGGCTGATTGCGCGCGCGGGGACTGGATGACCAGGATCAGCACGATGATGGCCGCCTTGATGATGAGGTTGAATTCCGGCGGGAAGCCTGAAAGCAGGATTCCGGTGTTGATCGACTGGATGATCATCGCACCGAGCAGCGAGGCGGCAATACTGAAGCGGCCGCCGAGCAGGGAGGTACCGCCGACGACGACGGCGAGGATGGCGTCGAGCTCAAGCCAGAGGCCGGCATTGTTGGCGTCCGCACCACGGATATCGGCGGCGGCGATGATGCCGGCCAGGGCTGCGCAAAGCCCTGAGAGCATGTACGCGGCGATCAGCAGGACGCCTGTCGACACGCCGGACAGGCGGGATGCGCGGCGGTTCACGCCCACGGCCTCGATGAGCATGCCAAGCGCCGTTCGCCGCACGAGCAGCGCCACGATGAGGCCGAAGCCCAGCCAGATGATAACAGGCATCGGCAGGCCGAACAGCGAGCCGCTGCCGATGAAGATCAGGCCCGGATGGTTGAAGGTGAGGATGGCGCCTTCGGTGATAAGCTGCGCGATGCCTCGCCCAGCCACCATAAGCACCAGCGTTGCGATGATCGGCTGGATATCGAGCACGGCGACGAGCACGCCGTTCCACAGGCCGCACAGGATGCCGGTCGAAATCGTAACCAAGAGGGTGAAGGCCAGGGAGTGGCCTGCGGTGATGGAGGCAGCAGCCACTGCGCCGCAGATCGCCATGACCGCGCCCACGGAAAGGTCGATGCCCTTTGTCGCGATCACCACCGTCATGCCGATGGCCAGCAGGGCGACGGGGGCGCCGCGGTTCAGGATATCGATAAGGCTGCCATAGAGGCGGTCGTTCTGGAACGACAGCTTGAAAAAGCCGGGGAAGGCGAGCGACACCATGAAGAGGATGATGGCGAGCGCCGCGACCTGCGGAAACAGCCTGACAGCATAGGCCTTGAGCGTGCCCGTCATGATGGCCTCCCTTCATGCGCGGAGGCGATCGCCTCGACGATGGCGTTGGTGGTGACCTCTTCCCCCGTCAGTTCGGCCACATGCGCCCGGTCTCTCAGCACGAGGACGCGGCTTGAATAGGCGACGAGTTCTTCCAGTTCGGAGGAAATGACGATCAGCGACATGCCCTTTTCGCACAGGGTTTCGATGAGGCGGATGATTTCCGCATGCGCGCCGACATCGATGCCGCGCGTCGGCTCGTCGAGGATGAGGAATTCCGGATTGGTCGCCAGCCAGCGGGCCAGGATGGCTTTCTGCTGATTGCCGCCGGACAAAAGCCGGATCGGCTTTTCACGGTCACTTGTGCGGATATCGAGCGCCTTGATGTAGTGATCGGCAAGCCTGTCCTGCTCGCTCCGGCTGATCGGCCGCGCCCAGCCGCGTCGCGCCTGCAGCGCCAGCACGATGTTTTCACGCACCGAGAGATCGCCGACGATACCGTCGACCTTGCGATCCTCGGGGCAGAAGCCGAATTTCTCGCGGATTGCAGCGCGCGGCGAGGAGAGGTCGAGCGGGCGGCCATCGACCTCGGCCGTACCGCTGTCGGCGCGCTCGGCACCGAACAGAATTTCTGCCGTCTCTGTGCGGCCGGAGCCGAGGAGGCCGGCAATGCCGACCACTTCGCCGGAGGCGACATCGAGATCGAACGGTTGGATATGCCCCTTGCGACCGAAGCCGCGGAAGCGGAAGCGCGCGGCGCCGGGCGCCTTCGCTTCACTCTGTTTTGCTTCGCTGACTTCGTGCACGAGTTCGCGGCCGAGCATCATGGCGATGAGTTCACGGCGCGGCAGGGCCGAGGTGTCGCGCGTACCGACAAGCTGGCCGTTGCGCAGAACGGTGATGCGGTCCGAGATGTCATAGACCTGCTCGAGGAAGTGCGTGATGAAGATGATCCCGAGACCGCGCTCCTTGAGGCGGCGCACGATGCGAAACAGCATCGCGACTTCGTGTGTGTCCAGGCTGGCCGTCGGTTCGTCGAGGATGAGCACCTTGCCGGACAGATCGACGGCGCGGGCAATGGCGATCACCTGCTGGACAGCGACGGAAAAAGATGAGAGCTCCGCCGTCACATCGATGTCGAGGTCGTATTGCGAAAGGAGCGCACGGGCCTGCTTGTTCATCGCGCGTGCATCGACAAGACCGAAGCGACGCGGCTGGCGGCCGAGAAACAGGTTTTCGGCGACCGTGAGGTTCGCCAGCAGGTTCACTTCCTGGTAGACCGTACCGATGCCAAGCTTCTGCGCTTCCAGCGTGTTGTGCGGATCGACATCGGCGCCATCGAGCAGGATGCGACCGCCATCGCGCCGGTAGGCGCCTGTCAGGCACTTGATGAGCGTGGATTTTCCGGCGCCGTTTTCACCCAGAAGAGCGTGAACCTCACCGCGTGCAAGCGAGAAATCGACGCCGTTGAGCGCCCTGGCACCCGGGAAGATCTTGTCGATCCCCGTCGCCGATAGAACATAGGAACTGACCGACTGCATGATCCCGACCCGTATGACAGAAACCGGCCGCAGCGTAGCAAGACGCGCGTCGGCAGGCAAAGCGCTGGTGTGCGCCCGGCCATCTTAAGGCCGGGCGCAGGACCGGGTAGGGATTAGTAGCCGAGGCCCTTCTTTTCTTCGTAGACCTTCATCGGATCGTCAGCCTGGGTGTAAAGCTTCGATTCCGTCTGGATCCACTTCGGCGGCTCCTTGCCGTCCTTGATGAAGGCATCGAGCGCATCGAAGGCCGGACCGGCCATGTTCGGCGTCAGTTCGACCGTGGCGTTCGCCTCGCCGGCGGCCATGGCCTGGAAGATATCCGGAACGGCGTCGATCGATACGACGAGGATATCGGTGCCCGGCTTCAGACCGGCTTCCTTGATCGCCTGGATGGCGCCGACGGCCATGTCGTCATTGTGCGCGTAGACTGCACAGATGTTCTTGCCGCCGTCCTCGGCCTTCAGGAAGCTTTCCATGACTTCCTTGCCCTTGGTGCGGGTGAAGTCGCCGGTCTGGCTGCGGACGATCTTCAGGTTGTCCTTGCCTGCAAGCGCTTCTTCGAAGCCCTTCTTGCGGTCGATGGCCGGCGAGGAGCCTGTCGTGCCCTGGAGTTCGACGACATTGCACGGCTTGCCGGCGACCGTGTCGACCAGCCACTTGCCGGCGACATTGCCTTCATGCACGAGGTCGGACGTGACGGCGGTGAGATAGAGATCCTTCGGCGCATCAATGGTGCGGTCGAGCAGCACGACCGGAATCTTCGCGTCCTTGGCTTCCTGCAGCACTTCATCCCAGCCGGTGGCAACGACCGGTGCGACCAGGATGGCATCGACGCCCTGCGCGATGAACGAACGCAGCGCCTTGATCTGATTTTCCTGCTTCTGCTGGGCATCGGCGAACTTGAGGTCGATGCCGCGCTTTTCAGCCTGCTGCTTGGTCAGTGTGGTTTCTGCGGCGCGCCAGCCCGATTCGGAACCGATCTGCGAAAAGCCCACGGTCATCGCCAACGCGGAAGCCGCGCTGAAGACCGATGCAGCCAGAATCGTGGCGCCTGCGAGTGCGAATTTGAAGTTCATGGTTTCCTCCCAAACAAAGCTGCTCCTCAGCAGCGTCGATAAAACATCATATTGTATTACTATTGTAAACCGCCAAATCCGCTTGCGGACAATTTTTCTCGCGGCAGGGTAATTCTTATGCAGCGAGGTTCGCGGCAGACGCGTCACGGCCGCCGCGACCGGGCGGACTGCATGGTGGCGGCATTGCGTTTCATCGATGATGATGTGGGCGGCTCGGAAGGCTAGACTTCGACTGGCCGTGCCATCTGTCGGTCTATGCCGAAGACGCGGCGATAGCGTTCGATCTCGGCTGGATTGCCCGTCGCCTTGGCGGGGTTATCGGAAAGCTTCACCGCGGGGCGGCCGTTCGCGCTCGTGACCTTGCACACGAGTGAGATCGGATCGAGCGCTGTGCCTCCGTCCGGGTCGCAGCCGCGGAAATCGTTGGTGAGATTGGTGCCCCAGCCGAAGCTCATGCGCACTCGCCCGTGGAAATGCCGGTAGGTCTCCTCGATCGTATCGACGTCCATGCCGTCGGAGAAGATCAGCAGCTTCTGGCGCGGATCGCGCCCCTTTGCACGCCACCAGTCGATGATCTGCTCGCCGCCCTCGATCGGGGGCGCGCTGTCGGGTCGAAAGCCCGTCCAGTCAGCGACCCAGTCGGGTGCGTTTGCGAGAAAGGCTGCCGTTCCATAGGCATCGGGCAGGGCGATCAGCAGATTGCCGTTGTAATGCTGCCGCCAGTCCTCCAGCACCTGATAGGGGGCACGCGCCAGCGCGTCGTCGCCGTCGGCAAGTGCGGCTGCGACCATTGGCAGCTCGTGCGCATTGGTGCCGATGGCTTCGAGATCGGCATCCATGGCGAGAAGCACGTTGGATGTACCGATGAAGCGATCCCCAAGCCCCTCCTTTAACGCCTCCACGCACCAGCGCTGCCAGAGGAATCCGTGGCGCCGCCGCGTGCCGAAGTCGGAAATGACCAGATCCGGCAGTTTCGCCAGCCGCTCCACCTTCTCCCAGAGCCGTGCCTTCGCGCGGGCATAGAGAACATCAAGCGTGAAGCGCCCACGCCCGCGCATGCCCGCCCGCGACTTCAACTCGTTGATGATGGCGAGCGCCGGGATTTCCCACATCGTCGTGTGCGTCCAGGGTCCGTCGAAATGCAGCTCGTATTGGCCATCCACCTTGTGCAGGTCATATTCGGGAAGGCGGAAATCGGCGAGCCAGGCGATGAAGTCAGGGCCGAACATGCGCGCCTTGCCGTAGAAGCTGTTACCGGCAAGCCAGATCAGTTCCTTCTTCGTAAAACGGATTTCGCGGGCGTGATCGAGCTGCGCGCGCAGCTCTCCTTCGTCGATGATGTCGCCGAGCCGCACGCTTTTCGTCCGGTTGATGAGCGAAAAGGTGGCATGCACGCCGGGATATTGCCGGCGGATCATCTGGAGCATCAGAAGCTTGTAGAAATCCGTATCCAGCAGGCTGCGCACGATCGGGTCGAGCCGGAAATTATGATCGTAGGTGCGGGTCGCGATGTCGGTAACGGCCATGCCGGCTCCTGGAAGATGATGCGTCCTGATTGTGCGCAACCTTCATGATTGGCGGATGCATGGCAAGTGGCGAGAAATTCATTCCCTTTCTTATGGTTGCATACTCGCCCTTCTTTATATCTAATGATTGTATTTAGGGAGTCGTCTTCAACCGAAAAAATTTGCATGGAGGCCACATGAGCGTGTTGGGTCCGCTTCCCGAAGGTCTTGCCTGCCGTCCGATCGCCGAGGCGGATTGGCTTGACGTCGTCGATTGCCTCAGCCGTGGTTTCCCCGAGCGGTCACGACGCTACTGGGAGGAAGCGCTGGAGCGCATGTCCAACCGCCCCGCCGTGGAAGACCTGCCACGCTATGGCTATCTTCTGGATTGCGAAGGCCACGTTGTCGGCGTCCTGCTGGCATTGTACTTCCGTCATCCGGGCGATGCCGTCCGCTGCAATCTCTCAAGCTGGGCGGTCGATGAGGATTTTCGCTCCTATGCGGGAAAGCTCATCATGACGGCAATGCGCCGCCGGGATGTCACCTTCCTGTCGATCACGCCGGCGCCCGTAACGCTGAAGGTGACTGAGGCATTACGGTTCCGTCGTTTCGCCGACGGACAGCAGGCTTTTGTGCCGCTCCTCACCCGGGCGACGGGTGCGATCCGCGCGGTCGTTGCACGGCCGGGGCTCGCGGAACTCGACAGGCTGCCGGAAGAAGACCGGACCCTCCTGCTGGACCATGCCGCCCTTGGTTGCGATTCGGTCATCTGTCTGGACGACGGCGACGCTTATCCCTTCGTTCTCAAGCCACGACGTGTGATGCGTGGCATGCTTCCATGCGGCCAGGTCATCTATTGTCGCTCGCATGCCGATCTCAGTCGGTGTGCCCATGCGCTCGGGCGTTATCTCGTGCGCAAGGGGCTCTTCTTCGCCCTCGTCGATGCATGCGGCCCGGTGCCGGGGCTGGTGGGGCGCTATTTTGCCGGAACCGGTCCCAAATATGCGAAAGGCCCGAACCCGCCGTGGCCGGGGGATCTGGCCTTTACGGAATTCGCGGTCTTCGACGCCTGATGAGCGGCCGGCACCTTGCGATCGAGGTCATTGTCCCGGGCCGTTGTGCGCAGTACTGGCACCAAGTCCTGATCGAGCGTCTGGCGGCGGCAGGGCATGCGGTGGCGGTCGTTACAGACGAAGTTGCCGATCCGTGGCCGGCATGGGTGAACGGCACGCTTGGGCTCGAACGCCGCCTTTTCCGCCGCCGCGCGCAGGCGCTCGCATCGCAGATCGAGCCGCTTGTGTCCGGGACACGGCATGTCGCGCCGAATTTAGGCGTTGACCTTTCAGGGAATGCATCGGTGCAGGATGTGCCGACCCTCGCTTTGCGGTGCGATGGCGCCTACGACGTTCATGTTCTCCCAGCATTGGTTGCGGCGGGTCGGCTGCCGGTTCTGGAAGTGGTTCTCGATGGCGTGAACGTGGTCGGCCGCGCCTGGCCGATGATCGACCGGCGCGAGGCCGTGTCGCTTGGCGTGGAGGATGTCCTTGCCCGGGCGATCACACTTTTGGTCTCCGCGGTGGAGACATTTGCGGCAAACCGCCTCAACCCGCACGAAGACATCGCCACGGATCAGACGGAACACCAATTCCTGCCCGCTTATCTGACCTGCGCCCTGCCGCGCCTTGGCCGGGAGGCTTGGCGGCGGCTGCGCTTCCGGCAGGCGCACTGGCGGGTCGGGTATCGTTTTCATGATGGCCCAGGCGTGGTCGACACGGGGAGGCTCGGAACCGGATGGCGCGTGCTCATGGATGCGGGAGATCGGTTTTATGCCGATCCCTTTGTCTTCCATTGGCAGGGGCGCGTCTTCCTCTTCGTGGAGGATTACCCGCATGCCGCAGGCAAGGCGGTGATATCCGTCGTGCCGTTCAGCGCTTCGGGCGTTCCGCAGGCAGCCCGGGTTATCTTGGAAGAGCCGCACCACCTCTCCTATCCGCAGGTCTTTTATTGGGAGGGGTCGATCTGGATGCTGCCGGAGGCCAGCGCCAGCGGGAAGCTCACCCTTTACCGTGCCGAAGATTTTCCGGATCGGTGGCGGGCTGAGGCTGTTCTAGTCGAAGGCGAGATATCCGACGCCACCCTGCTGGCACATGGCGGACGACTCTGGCTTTTCGCGACGGACCGGGACGGTTTCGGCAGTACCTCCGATACGCTCGTGATCTTCGAGGCCGAGGCGCTCACCGGCCCTTGGCGGCCGCACCGGCTGAACCCGATCCTGATCGACCGCCGCAGCGCGCGGCCGGGTGGCGCTTTCGTGCGGGATTGCGTCGGGCGACTTCTTATGCCGGTTCAGGACGGCACGCTGGGTTATGGCGGCGGACTGGGATTGTCCGAACTGCTCGCCCTCGATAGCGATACCGTTCAGTTCTCGCCGCCAATCCCCGTCTTAACCGACGGAGATTGGCCCTATCCACGCATTCACACGCTCAATCGCTCAGGCCCGCTGGAGGTGATCGATGGCATCGTGCCCATCCGAAGACCGTTGCGCGAAAACAGCGCTTCATAGGCCGCGCACATCGTTGAGGGTGAATATTGTTCCCGCAGTTGGCGTCCGGCTGTCGCGAGTGTCGTGGCGAGTGCAGGATCTGCGAAGACAGATGCAAGACCGGCCGCGATACCGTCGGCATCCGGCGGCACGAATAGCGCTGCCGGGCGTCCGTCGTCCGTTGTGAGCACCTCGCGCAACACGTCCAGATCGCTCGCCACGACGGGCAGGCCGGCAATGGCGGCTTCCACGACCGCCAAGCCAAAGGTCTCCGTCGTCGAGGAGAAGGCATAGACGTCACCCGCCGCGAGAAAATCGTGGATGCCTTCAGGGGACAGTTCGCCCACAAGATGAAGGCGGTTATGCACATTGAGCCGCGTGGCGAGCCTCAGGAGATTTTCTCTTTCCGGGCCCGCGCCGGCGATTGCAAGATGTACGCCTGGAAGCATCGCAAGCGCACCCACCAGCGCTGTATGGTTCTTCGACAGTGCCAGCCGGCCGGTCGAGACCGCGAGCGGAACGCCGGCCGGCAGGCCGAAGACGGCACGCGCACGCTTCCCGGCCGGCAGCCGCGATGGCGCGGCGACACCGTGATCGATGCGTTGCAGGCGCTTGCGGTAGGCGGCGGGGAAGGCGGCGAACTGCGATTCGGTCCATGCGGAGTTCACGACATTGACGTGATAAAGACCCGCCATGCCCATGAACTTGTCGATTTGCGTGAGGAAACCGCGCAGGCCTTGTGCCTGCGGCGCTCCGCTCTGGTTGGCGACAATGGCGCCCACACCGCAGAGCCGGGCGGCAAGTGTGCCGGCTATATTGCCATAATGCTGGAAGGAAACGACCGCATCTGGCCTGACCTTGCGCACGTGATCGACGAGGCCCAGCACCGCGAGCATCTGTTCGAGGACGCCGCGCGGCGGATGCATCAGGATGAAATCGGCGTGGGGATCACGGTCATAGACGTCGGTCTTGCGATACAGGAAGACCGTTCGGACGTCATGGCCGCGGGCTCGAAGCCCTTCGCCCACCATGTCGGAGATGCGTTGTGCGCCGGCGGCTTCCGCCTGCGTC
>Ga0160495_100642_pt1 | contig 14284 bp, 19 predicted proteins | sample DID4MG_4_FD_108251 | JGI IMG/M metagenome (GOLD analysis project Ga0160495, IMG submission 108251) | Enriched soil microbial communities from UW Madison campus, WI, USA - DID2933_E24_FP4 MG | ecosystem: Environmental > Terrestrial > Soil > Unclassified | place: USA: Madison, Wisconsin | collected... | reverse complement strand
TCCCGAACGTTCCCAATAGATGACATGACCATCACCGACATCGAGGTGGTCGGACGCATAGGGTTCGATCTCGGGATAGAGGCCGCGCAGGGTATCGCTCATAATTTCAGTCCGTGTTCAGGCCAGTTTTCGGTTTCGTGGTCGGGATGCTGGAAGGAGATGATCCCTTCCTGCTGACTGTAGTAGTCCGGGTCGTCGTGAACAGGGGCGGCAAAGATTTGCTCCACCCAGGGCAGCCGCGAACCGTAGTTCACCTGGATCTGCGGGGCGAGGTCGCTGCGGTCGTCGAAGGCGCCGATGGCGATCTCCACACCGCCGGGATGCTTGTAGGTGAGCGGCGTGCCGCATTGCGGGCAAAACCCACGGGCGATGTTGATCGAGGACTGGAAATAGGCCGGCTCGCTGCGCGGCCATTCCACCTCGCCCTTGACCGTGACGAGCGGACCGAAGAAACCGCCGAACTGCTTCTGGCACATGCGGCAATGGCAGATCGACGGGCGGCCGAGCGCGCCCCGGATGCGGAAGCGCACGGCACCGCACTGGCAACCTCCGGTTCTCATTTCCTGCTCTTCCTTGCTCATGACGATATCCTTCAACGGTAGGAGGAATAAACGACGACGGCGACCACCACCGCGATGATCAGCACCAGCTTGGCGGCGATGAGATAAAGCCATTTACGCGGAAAGCCGAGGTCCGGCCGCGGATCGGTCATCGACGATCCTCCGGCGGCCATTCATCGGTATCGTGGTCCGGATGCTGGTAGGAAACGAGATCGGCGAGGAAGGAGGCGGCGTCCTGATCGGCCATCGTGTCCTCGCCCGGCAGGTCGGGGATCGTATCGACATAGGGCAGCTTCGCCTCAATGCCCCACTGGATGCGCGGGGCGATCGCGGCGGGATCGTCGAAGGCGGCAATAGTCAGCGCCACGCCATCCGGCGCCTCATAGGTCAGCGGCGTGCCGCAATCGGCGCAGAAACCGCGATAGCCGTGGTTCGACGAGCGGAAGCGTTTCGGTTCGCCGCGCGTCCAGCTGAGCGCCGCGTCGCGCACGGAGACCAGCGGCAGATAGAAATTGCCGCTCGCCTTCTGACACATGCGGCAATGACAGACCGACGCATCGCCAAGCGCGCCCTCGACGCGAAAGCGCACCGCCCCGCACTGGCAGCCGCCGGTGTGAACGGATGTGGTCACCTCTTCACCTCCCACGTCGTCACGCGTTCGCCGGTTTGGGGGTCCTTGCCGTCCTTGAGCTGGATGCCCTTGGCCGCGAGGTCGTCGCGGAGTTTGTCGGCTTCGGCAAAATTCTTGGCCTTCAGCATTTCAAGACGGAGCTGGATGAGGCTTTCGACGCTGTCTTCCAGCGCCTTGGAGACCTCGGCCTTCTTCGGCAGGACCCCGAGAAGCTCGGCGCTGGCGGCGAAGACCGGCAGCATCAGCGGGTCGTTGTTGGCGCATTGGGCGAGCGCGTGCAGCGCCTGTACAGCGCCGACGGTGTTCAGATCATCGAGAAGGGGCGCGAGCACGGTCTCGTCCACCCTGCCTTCCGCCGGGTTGCCGCCGGCCGGCCATTTGGCGAGCAGGCGCTCGGCCTCCTCCAACCGCTTGACGGAGAAGTCGATCGGCTCGCGATAATGGGTCATCAGCATGGCAAGCCGAAGCACCTCGCCCGGCCACTTGCGGCCGCCGAATTTTTCTTCGTGCAGCAGTTCGTAGATGGTGACGAAGTTGCCTTCCGACTTCGACATCTTGCGGCCTTCGACCTGTACGAAGCCGTTGTGCATCCAGACATTGGCCATGACCTTCGTGCCATGGGCGCAGCGCGACTGGGCGATCTCGTTCTCGTGGTGGGGGAAGATCAGGTCGAGCCCGCCGCCGTGGATATCGAAGACCTCGCCGAGATAGGCGGCCGACATGGCGGAGCATTCGATATGCCAGCCCGGACGGCCGCGGCCCCAGGGCGAATCCCAGCCGGGCTCCTCCGGCGAAGACAGCTTCCAGAGCACGAAATCACCCGGATTCTTCTTGTGCGTATCGACCGCCACGCGGGCGCCGGCCTGCTGCTCATCGAGATTGCGTTTGGAGAGCGCGCCGTAATCTTCCATGGAGCGCGTGTCGAACAGGACTTCGCCATTGGTTTCATAGGCATGGCCGCGTTCGATGAGACGTTGAATCAAGGTGATCATGTCCACCTTTCCATCCTCGCGCGGCGAGACGAACTCGGTAGCGCGGGGCTCATGCGTCGGCGGCATGGCGCCGAGGCGGACGATATCCTCGTGGAACTGGTTTGCCGTCTTTTCCGTCACGCGGCGGATCGCCTCGTTGAGCGACAAGGTACCTTTCTCGATTTCCGGGCCGAAATCGCGCAGCGCCCGGGCGTTGATCTTGTCGTCGACGTCGGTGATGTTGCGCGCATAGGTGACATGGCTTTCGCCATAGACATGGCGCAGCAACCGGAACAGCACATCGAAGACGATGACCGGGCGCGCATTGCCGATATGCGCGAAATCGTAGACCGTCGGGCCGCAGACATACATGCGCACGTTTTGCGGATCGATGGGCGCAAGCGGCGCCTTGGTGCGCGTGAGCGTGTTGTACAGCGTCAGGACCGGCTTTTCGGCCATTAGAATCTCCCAAAATGCAGAAACCCGGCTGGCGGGTCGTTGTCATCCAGGGATTTTGGGGGACGAAAACGGCCGAGCCAGCGCGTGCGCTAGCGAATAATGCTCCGGCGAAGGCAGAGTACCGTTTTCATGGTGTGCTTTATTGCGCCCCGCAGGCGTCCGGTCAAGCGGGTGCGGGCGCGCCGGCGCGAAAATCCTGTCCTTCCCTGTTCCCCAGGTGACTGGCCGCCAGTCAGGGCCATGCGAGAACAGGTCTTCACCGCCCGAAGAGGAGCCGCAGGATGAAGACCAACAGGAAACAGATCGACCTCGCGGAACGCCATAATCCGCTTGCCATTCGCGCCGTTCTGGCGGCGGTCATGCTAGCCCGGCCGCATCCGCGAACCACCCTCTGATTGTGTGCGCCCGTCACAATTGTTGATCGAAAACAACGTGCTTTCAGTAGTTTGCCGCAGAGCGATCAAAATTCGGGCAGAATTCGGCCGGAAGGCTGCGTTAAATTCATAGCTCATCGAGAGCGGCGACCGGAGGGAACACACGGGGCTGCCTCGCCAACCGAACTGAGGAGAATGAGATGTCGACCGCCAAAACCCAGCCTGCTCCGCACGGCGCCACGAAGGAAAGCCTGCAGACGCGCTACAAGCCGCTCGGCCTGCGCGCCGTCGTTGCGGCTACGCAGTGCAAGCCGGAGATCAAGAGCGCGGATACCAACAGCAAGCGCGACCTGCCCGCCGTGCTTCAGGCGCTGCACGACTGAGCGGATGCAGATCAGAACAGCGAAAGCTGATCGGATGAAGGGGGCGCGTCAGCACCCTTGTTCTTTTGCTGCGGCGGCTGATCAATGACCTCCTCGACCGGCTCGAGGATATCAGGGCCCATATTGGCGACCTTGTTGACCTTGTCGGAGACCGGGATCGCCTCGAAGAAACCGTCGTCGATCGGCTTCATCAGATCGAGCACGTCGCGCGGCTCCTGCGTCTTGCAGTCGAGCCAGCGGGAAAAATCCTCCGGGCGGATAACGACGGGCATGCGATCATGAATGCGGGCGATGTCGCTGTTGGCCGCCGTGGTCAGGATGGCAGCGGTATCGACTTCGGACCCGTCGGCCGAGGACCATGTTTCCATCAGCCCGGCAAAGGCAACGATCTCGCCCTTCTTCGGGCGGATGAAATAGGCTTGCGACTTCGCGCCCTTCTCCGGCGGCCGGCGCCACTCAAAGAACCCCGTCGCCGGCACGAGGATGCGGCGGTGGCGCATGGCGGCCTTGAAGGACGCCTTGCCGATGGCCGTCTCGGCGCGGGCATTGATAAGCAGCGGAAATTCGCGCGGGTCCTTGACCCAGCCGGGCATGAAGCCCCAGCGCACCAGCATGGCCTTGCGCTCCGGGAGGTTGCTGCCCTTCTCCTGCCGCTCGCTTGCCACCACGATGACGATCGGCTGCGTCGGCGCAATATTGTAGCGCTCCGTCAGATCATCGATCTCGGCAAGGCTGAAGAATTCGCGCGCAAGATCGGTCTTGGCCAGCAATGCAAATCGTCCACACATGGCGTCGTCATCGCACTTTGCCTATAAGGGGTCAATGAAGCGCCAGCGAACCGGATCACGATGACGACGCCCAGGATATCCAAGCCCGCCTCCTCCGCCATTCTCGAGCGCGACGGCCGCTATCTGCTCGTGCTGCGCAGCAAGCCGCCGTCGAAGGCGATGTATGCCTTTCCCGGCGGACGCGGCGAACCGGGCGAGACGGCCTCTGAAACGGCACTGCGCGAACTGGCCGAGGAAACCGGTATTCGCGGCGAAAATCCTCAACTATTCGCCACCTATGACCTGTCCGGTCCCGAAGGCGCACCCGGCAGCCTTTCCTTCTTCCTTTCGGTCTTCAAGGTGAAGGCCGATCCACAGGCCGTTGCGGTCGCATCCGACGATGCGGCGAGCGTCGGCTGGTACACGGCCGCAGAGATCGCCACCATGCCGGCACCCGACAGCGTGCGAGACTGCATCGCGCGGCTGGAGGCCGAAAGACTGGGGATCAGCGCATGATTCGGCTTCTTCTCCTGCTCAGCCTTGCGCTGGCCACACCGGCGCTTGCCCAGAAGGCGAAGGGCGACGCATCGGCCGCGACGCCGGCGACCCCAACCGTGGAGGAAAAGCCGGCTCCCTATGACGAGCGGCTGGAGCGCCTTTCGGAAATCCTGGGCGCGGTGCACTATTTGCGCAATCTGTGCCTGGGACAGGCGGAGGACAACTGGCGCGCCGACATGCAGCGCCTGATCGACATGGAGGCGGCGGGCGAGCCGAAGCGTCAGGAAAAGCTGACGGCGGCATTCAACCGTGGATACAGGTCCTTTGCCGCCATCTATACCGCTTGCACCGACTCGGCAGTTGTCGCAGAAGAGAGATACCGTAACGAAGGTGCAACACTTGCCACAGAAATAACCGCACGCTTCGGAAATTAGGGATTAATTAACCCCTTTTTACCTGACCCAGTGCCGTTTTGGGAAAAGGCTGCTAAGGTCGTTAACAGAGCAGTAAGAACTGAATGCCGCGCATGGACCGATTGATGGAACCTACTCTCAACGATATCGACGAGATGATCGTGCACGAGAAGATGCAGGCCGCTCTGGAATACCAGAACGAAGCTTGGGCCGACGGAATGGCAGACGGTATCGAGCCGGAAATCATTGCCGATGCGGCGATCGCGCTTGCGCTTCGCGAGACGATACGCACCCAGGGCGAACGCGGCGCGGAAGCGATGCTCGACGCGCTGCGCGAGCGCATGCTCGCCGGAGAGTTCTCCCCCGAGCGTATCCTGCAATAGGCTGGAATTTTGATCATGCGCATATCGACGGACGGTAAAACGCTGCTTCGCAGCAGCCTCATCGTATTGTCGGCGCTGTTTGCGACAACGGCGCTCACCCTGCCCGCACGCCCCGCCTTCGCGCTCAGCGTGTGGAAGAAGGAAGAGGTCGAGGTGCCGCAAAAGCCCGCCGAGGGCGAAAAGGCGGCACCGGTCGAGGAGGAACAGGAGAACGCCGCTCCCGTCGAACTGCCGCAGCCCGACCCGCTGATCCGCAAGCGTGATTCGGTGACGGAGCCCGCAGACGAGCCCGCCGTCACCGACGACAAGCCCGCCGAAGAGGAACCGCAGCCACCCGTCGAAGTCCTCTACGACATCGAGAAGGCACCCGAACCGGTGAGCCGCATGCGCCAGCTGATCGTCGAGGCCGCGGCCTCCGGCGATATCGAGCGCCTGCGCCCCCTGCTCGGCAAGGGCGTGACCGAAACGCAGGTCTCCATGGTCGAGAGTCAGGAAGGGCCGGTCGAGACCCTCAAGGGCCAGTCCGGCGATTCCGACGGCATCGAGGTCCTCGCCATCCTGCTCGACGTGCTGGCGACGGGCTATGTCCATGTCGGCCAGGGAACGCCGGATGAGATGTATGTCTGGCCCTATTTCACCGCCAAGCCGCTCGCCGGCCTCACGCCGCCGGAAAAGGTGGAGCTGTTGCGCATCGTCACCGCCGGAGACTTCGCCGACATGCAGGAATTCGGCAGCTACAACTTCTACCGCGTCGGCATTGCGCCCGACGGCCAGTGGAAGTTCTTCGTGACAGGCGACTAAGGGGCGGACGGCCTCACCTATAAAGCCGCCAGCCAGACGTGGCGCGGATCAGCCTTCGCGATGCACGCTTTCAGCCAGCGGCGGCGGTCCTTGCCAAGCATGGGAACGGCGCGGGCAAAATCGGCCTCGTCCTTCTCCCGCCGGTATTTCGCCTTGAACAGCAGGACGGCCTCCGGCGCGAGATAGGGAATACCGTCCGTAGTGACCTGCACCATTTCGCAGCGCGGGCGCCGGATCGACGGATCGCGCTTGTAGATCCAGGTCTGCGGCGTGCCCTCCTCCAGCATCATGTCCGCCCGCCAGCAGCCGGCCGCGACGTCCTCACACCAGACCTGCGCGATATCGGCAGGCGGCGCTTCGTCCCGCAGCAAAGGCCGCACCTCCCCGTTTCCCACAGCGTGAAAGCGCAAGCCGGTCAACGCATGGCGAAACAGGGAAAATTCTGCGCGCAATACCGTAAACTCGATGTCTTCATGCGGCCGCGTCTCAGCGCCGTGCCACAGGTCGAGCGCCCAGCCACCGACGACGCACCACGGTCGCTTGACGCCGGAAACCCTGCGCGCCAGTTCCTGAGGTCGCCAGACACACCAGGCATCGTGCGGGATTGGGGATGTTTCGCTCGTGATCTCGCCTTCGATTGGGAGGCTGTCATAGCGGCTTTGCACGGCGCGGCAAGAGGCCTGACCTTGCGAAAGGCGCCCGGCCGTTCTACCTCTGTTTCGATAGGTGCATCGACGCACCGCCTGCGCCGGACGTTTCCCGGCGCGCGAGATATCTGGATTTTGCCATGCCTTCCGTCACGCTTTCCGGCCGCGCCTTTCTCCACATTTCCGGCAAGGATGCCGAGACCCTCCTGCAATCGCTGATCACCACCAATCTGCCCGAGTTGGCCGAGGGCGAGATCAGGCCCGGTGCGCTGCTGACGCCACAGGGCAAGATCCTGTTCGATTTCCTGATCCGCCGCGATGGCGAAGGGGCCTTCCTGCTCGAGACGAGCGCCGACCAGCGCGATGCACTTCTCAAGCGGCTGACCATGTACAGGCTGCGCGCCGCCGTCGACCTTACGGCCGTGGACGGCGACAGCGTGAAGGTGGCCTGGGATGAGGCTGAAGCCGGCGCGCCGCGCGACGGCCGCTTCGCCAAGGCCGGCATCGCCCTCTCGCGCACACCTGGCGCGACGGGTAGCGACGATCCCGCGCTCTACGATCTCCTGCGCATCGAGGCGGGCCTGCCGGAAGCCGGCCGCGACTATGCGCTGTCGGACGCCTTTCCGCACGACGTGCTACTCGATCTTACCGACGGGGTTTCGTTCCGGCAGGGTTGTTATGTCGGCCAGGAGGTCGTCTCGCGTATGCATCATCGCGGCACGGCGCGCCGCCGTCCGGTCATCGTCAAGGGCGAAGTGGCGCTGCCCGACACCGGCACCGAGCTCATGGCCGGCGGAAAGCCGATCGGCACGCTCGGCAGCGTCGCCGGCACACTCGGCCTTGCCGTCGTGCGCATCGACCGCGCGGGCGACGCTATCCAGTCCGGCACGCCGATCACCCTAGACGGCGCGCCCGTGACCGTTGAACTACCGCACTGGACCGGCCTCACCTTCCCGCAGGATGCCGCGGAGGCTCCGGCACCATGAGCGGAACGGTGCGCGCCAAGGCCGAGCCGCGCGCCTGGCAGCGCATGCTGTCTGGCCGCCGCCTCGACCTGCTCAACCCCTCGCCGCTCGATGTCGAGCTTTCCGACATCGCCCACGGGCTTGCCCGTGTCGCGCGCTGGAACGGCCAGACCAACGGCGACCATGCCTTTTCCGTCGCGCAGCACTCGCTGATCGTCGAAACGATCTTCCGCCATCAGAACCGCTCAGGCGTGGACGAATGCCTGATGGCGCTGTTGCACGATGCGCCGGAATATGTGATCGGCGACATGATTTCACCGTTCAAGGCGGTGGTCGGCGGTGGCTACAAGACCGTGGAGAAGCGGCTGGAGGCCGCCGTGCACCTGCGTTTCGGCCTGCCGCCCGTGACGCCCGCTGCCTTGAAAACCAAGATCAAGAAGGCCGATCAGGTCGCCGCCTTCTTCGAGGCCACCGAGCTTGCCGGCTTCTCCCATGCGGAGGCCGTGAAATTCTTCGGCGCGCCGCGCGGTATCACGCTCGACATGATCGATATCGTCCCCGTTCCCGCGCTGGAAGCGCAGCGGCTGTTCTGCGCGCGGTTCGAAGCGCTGGAACAGGAACGCGGCTTGATCGCCGCGGCGGTGTGACGATGGGCACGATCATCGTTGCGCCACTCGGTAAGATCGCGGAACTCGCCGTGCGCCACCGCTGCCGGGAAATGCTGAGCCTGATCGCGCCGCAGCAGAATTTCCACCGACCCGCCGTCATTGCCGGGGAGCGCCACCTCATCCTCGGCGTCAACGATATCTCCTTTGCCGGCACCGGCAGGCTCGTGGCGCCGGGCGAAGAGCATGTGGACGCCATCATCGCCTTCGCGCGTGGATGGGACCGGCAGGCGCCGCTTCTGGTGCATTGCCAGATGGGCGTCTCCCGCTCGCCGGCCGCCGCCCTCATCGCAGCACTCGCGGTGGCGCCGGATCAGGACGATCACGACCTTGCGCAGCGCCTCAGGCGCGCCTCCGTTCAGGCGACGCCCAATGCACGCCTGATCGAGATCGGCGACCGGATGCTGGGCCGCAGCGGACGGCTGGTGGCCGCCGTCAAGGCGATCGGCCGCGGTGCGGACTATGTCGGCGACAGCCCCTTCTCCTTATCCGCCATGCCGGAGCAAGTTGCGCCATGAGCGAGACCCGCGCCCGCCCGCCGGTCGAGATCGGCCTCAATGCGGCGGTGGTCGCGATCTCCGGTGGCCGGCCGTCCATTCTGGCGATTGACGGCGAAGGGCCCGACAGCCGCGACGCGCTGCCCTTCGGCCCCTTCGATCCGCGCCAGCACCGCACTTTCGAAACGAGCCTCCGGGCGAGCGTCGAGGCGCAGACCGCGCTGAAACTCGGCTATATCGAGCAGCTCTACACCTTCGGCGACCGGGGACGGCAGAAGCTGCCCGACGAGGCCGGCACGCATATGGTGTCGGTCGGTTATCTCGCGCTCACGCGCACCGATGCGGAGGCGACGGAGCAGTTGGCCGAAGCCGGTGCGACCTGGCGCGACTGGTACAGCTATCTGCCGTGGGAGGACTGGCGGCAAGGCCGTCCTGCCGTGATCGACCAGATCATCCTGCCCGCGCTGAAAAGCTGGGCGGCCGAGCCGCCGCTGGAGGAGCGCATTGGCACCATGCCTTCACCGCGCACCCGCATGCGCCTCGCCTTCGGGCTCGACGACTTTCCCTGGGACGAAGAGCGCGTGCTGGAGCGCTACGAACTGCTCTATGAGGCGGGGCTTGCCGAGGAGGCCGTAACCGATGGGCGCGGCACATCCTGTCTCAGCGCCCCGGGCGTGGCCATGCGGCACGACCATCGCCGCATCCTTGCCACCGCCATGGCGCGCCTGCGCGGCAAGATCAAATACCGTCCCGTCATCTTCGAGCTGATGGCGCCGGAGTTCACCCTCACCGAGTTGCAGGCGAGCGTCGAGGCGATCTCCGGGCGGCACCTGCACAAGCAGAACTTCCGCCGACTGGTGGAAGGCGCCGAACTCGTGGAACCCACCGGCGGCTCCACATCCGCGACGGGCGGGCGCCCCGCCGCCCTCTTCCGCTTCCGCCGCCGCATTCTGGAAGAGCGGCCGGCGCCGGGTCTCAAGGTCGGCATGCGCTAGGCGACGGAACCAGGGGAACCTATCGCTTGCACTGACATTTGGCCCTTCAACATCAAGACGTGGAAGGGCTCATGGAACAGCAGGTCAACGAAGCCGTCGTCGCAACGCGTGCCGCACTCACTCAAGCGAGTGCCATGGCCGTGCAATATTCCTTTTCCATTCTCGGCGCGGTCGTGCTGCTTCTGCTCGGGTGGTTCCTGTCGCGCATTCTGCATAGCTGGGCGCTCAACGGGCTTAAACACGTGCGCGGCATCGACACCACGCTCGCGCATTTCTTCGCAAACGCGCTGCGCTACGCCGTCCTCATCCTCGTCTTTGTCACAGTGCTCGGTCAGTTCGGCGTGCAGACGGCGTCGATCATCGCCGCCCTCGGCGCCGCCGGCCTCGCCATCGGCCTGGCCCTGCAAGGCACGCTGCAGAATATCGCGGCCGGAATCATGCTTCTGGTGCTGCGGCCGTTCCGGGTGGGGGAATATATCCAGACCAAGGACGTTTCCGGCACAATCACCGAAGTCGGTCTGTTCGCCACCGAGCTGAAAACCAGCGATGGACTGTATCTCCTGGCGCCCAACTCGACTCTGTGGAACACGCCCGTCACCAATTTCAGCCGCGAGCGAATCCGCAAGCACGACCTTGAAGTGACCGTGCCGGGCGACCGGGACATCGACGACGAGATCGCGCGCCTGCTGTCGATTGCGCAGGAGGACCCGATGATCGAGAGCGTGCCCGCCCCGCAGGTCTTCGTCGACAGCGTGAGCGACAGCGCCGCGACCCTGAAACTGCGCTACTGGGTGTCTACGCCGCAATGGTTCAAGATTACCAGGGACATGAACCGCCGGGTGCGGATCGCCTTCGGCCAGAAGGTGGCCGGGCCGGAGCCGGATGCGGCCCCGGCCCCGGCCCGCTGATCTCCAAAGAATTTCCGGCGAACACGGGTTCGCCGGAAATAACTTCTCTGCTTCTTTTCCGAGCATCGTCCTACGCAAAGGACCCTGCGCCGGATGGGCAACGCTTAGCGGATTACCGCGCAGGCGAGCCGATCGCCCGCGCCGCCGGCGGGATCGGTGCGGTTGTCATCCGAGCCTGCGTGAACGATCAGCGCACGGCCACGAATGCCACGCTCCTTGTCGTCGAGGCGGATCAGCGTGGAATAGATCTGGGCGCGCATGACGCCATCCTCCGCAACGTACTGGTTCGGCAGGTCGCCGGCATGCGGGCCGTTGGCAGCCAGGAAGCCGTGTTCCTTCTCATCGGGATTGAAGTGGCCACCGGATGCCTTGTGGCCTTCGGCATGGTCATCGCAGTTGCCCGTTTCGTGAACGTGCAGCGCCACCCATTTGCGCGGCTCCAGGCCTGAGACCTCGACCTCGAACAGCACGCCGCCGCTTGCCGCCGTGAGATGCGCGCGGCCTGTCTCCTTGCCGGATTTGTCGACGAAATCCGCCTGGGCCGTGTTTCCGGCCTGCTGGGCGAGCGCTGGCGAACCGAGCGCCACGGTGCTCGCCGCGGCGGCGAGTGCAAGAATTTTCAACATGATACGTCCTTCCGGTTGGTTGGTCATGGAACCGGAACGCATCGTGCGTGAGGGTGTTCCGCCTTTTCAGCCGACGACGACGTCGAGGCCGATATCGAGCGTGGGCGCCGCCATGGTGATCTTGGACGTCGAGATATAGTCGACGCCGGTCTCGGCAATGGCGCGGATCGTCTTGAGGTTGACGTTGCCCGACGCTTCCAGCTTCACCCGGCGCGGATCAGCCGCATAGGTGGCTTCTGTCAGACCCGCGCAATCGCGGTTGATCTCGACGGCGCGGTAGAGCAGTTCCGGCCCCATATTGTCGAGCAGCACGACGTCGGGCTGCGCCTCCAGCGCTTCCTCCAGCTCCTCCAGCGTCGTCACCTCAACCTCCACCTTGACGAGATGACCGGCGAAGGCGCGGGCGGCGCGGATGGCGGGCGCGACGCCGCCGGCAATGGCGATGTGGTTGTCCTTGATGAGGATGGCATCGTCCAGGCCGTAGCGATGCGAGGAGCCGCCGCCCATGCGGACGGCATATTTTTCCAGCGCCCGCAGGCCCGGAATGGTCTTGCGCGTACAGCAGACCTTTGCCTGTGTATGCGCGATCTCCTGCGCGAAATGGCCGGTGTGGGTGGCAACACCACACAGATGCATCAGAAAATTCAGCGCGACGCGCTCGGCCGACAGCACGGCGCGCGCCGGGCCGGATACTTTCGCGATCACCGCGCCGGGTTCGAGCCGGTCGCCATCCTTCACAAAGGCCTCGAAGCGGATTTCGGGGTCCATCAACCGGAACGCCGCGCGCGCCAGATCGAGCCCCGCGACGATGCCCTCCTCGCGCGCATTGAGCTCAGCCGTCGCCGTCATATCCGGCGCGATCGTCGCCTGGCTCGTGATATCGCCCGCCCTGCCAAGATCCTCTACAAGCGCCGCGCGCACCTGCTCCTCGACCATCAGCGGGGAGAGAACGGGAAGATGGGGCGTGGTCATGGGCTTGTCCTGTTCAGATCATGGATGTGCGGCTGCTTACGCCGCCTTCGTTTCGGAGAGTTCGGCAACGACGCGGTCGGCGTCGGCGAGGGTCAGGAAGGTGCGGTGCTTCCAGCTCGCCTTCTGCTCGGAGAAATCGGAGCGGAAGTGGCCGCCGCGGCTTTCCTCGCGCAGATAGGCGCCGGTCGCGATCAGCTTGGCGGTCGTGACGATATTGTGGAAGCGCATGCGGGTGTTTTCGCGCTCCAGCGCGGCTATGTCGCGGATCGCGGTCATCAGGCCCTCGCGGGTGCGGATAACACCGACATGATCGCTCATCAGGCGGCGCAGACGCTTGAGCGCCGCGCTATCCTCAATGGTGACGAGATCGTCGCTCTCGCCGGCATTCTCGCCCCAGTTGTTGAGCTTGGGCTCGGGCAGCATGCCCTTGATGTTTTCGGCGATGCGAGCGGCAAAGACGACGGCTTCGAGCAGCGAGTTGGAGGCAAGGCGGTTGGCGCCGTGCACGCCCGTCGAGGTGACTTCGCCGGCTGCCCAGAGGCCATCGATAGAGGTGCGGCCCTCGGCATCCGTCAGCACGCCGCCCATATGATAGTGTACGGCCGGTACGACGGGGATGGGCCGGGTTACGGGATCGATGCCGGCGGCAATGCAGGATGCGTAGACGGTCGGGAACATTTCCGGGAAATGCGCGCCGACGGCCTTGGTGCAATCAAGGAAGGCACCGCGGCCGGCCTGGACCTCCGCGAAGACGCCGCGGGAGACGATGTCACGCGGCGCGAGTTCGCCATCCTCGTGGATATCGAGCATGAAACGATGGCCGGCGGAATTGACCAGATGGGCGCCGTCGCCGCGCAGGGCTTCGGTGGCGAGCGGCGCGGGATCACGGCCGATATTGATGGCTGTGGGGTGAAACTGCACGAATTCCGGGTCTGCGATGATGGCCCCGGCACGCGCCGCCATGCCGACGCCCTGCCCGCAGGCTTCCCACGGATTGGTGGTGACGGCGAAGAGATGGCCAACACCGCCCGAGCACAGCACGACGGCGCGGGCGGGGAAATGCACGCGCCGCTTCGACTGGCCGGCATCCGGCCGCGCGACGACGCCTGAAATGAAGCGGCCCTCGCGCACCAGCTCCTCGACCACATAGCCTTCCAGTACGCGGATCGACGGAGTGTTTCGGACCGCTGCGATGAGCGCTTCCATGATGGCCTTGCCGGCCATGTCGCCCTTGACGCGCACGATGCGGCGCTCGGAATGGGCCGCCTCGCGCGACAGCAGGAGCTTGCCCTCCAGGTCACGATCAAACGGCACACCATATTCGAGCAGATCATGGATGCGCGCGGGGCCTTCGGAGACCATGAAGCGTGCCATCTTCTCATCGACGATGCCGGCACCGGCTTCAAGCGTATCGGCAACGTGCTTGTCGAAGGTATCGCCGGGGCTCATGGCCGCCGCGATGCCGCCCTGCGCCCAGGCGGAGGAAGCGCCCTGCCCGATGGGCGCGGCCGCGAGAATCGTCACGGGCCGCGGCGCGAGCTTCAGCGCGCAGAACAGACCGGCCAGACCGCCACCGACGATGACGATATCGTCGATACCGTTCCAGGATTGCGGGCGAAAACTATCCATGGGCATGTTTTACTCCTCCAGCGCGTCGGCCCCGTCAGCTTGCCTCTTACCTGCCTGCCGGCATCCTCTCCCCGCAAGCGGGGAAAGGAGCGATGGGGTTCACCGTTCTGCCCCTTCCCCCCCCTGCGGGGAGAAGGTCC
>Ga0160495_100640_pt1 | contig 14373 bp, 9 predicted proteins | sample DID4MG_4_FD_108251 | JGI IMG/M metagenome (GOLD analysis project Ga0160495, IMG submission 108251) | Enriched soil microbial communities from UW Madison campus, WI, USA - DID2933_E24_FP4 MG | ecosystem: Environmental > Terrestrial > Soil > Unclassified | place: USA: Madison, Wisconsin | collected... | reverse complement strand
TGCCAGGGGCCGTCGGCGGCGTAGATGCCGGGCGCCCCCTGCTTGCGTACACCGGCCAGATTATACGCCGCCAGCGTGGCGATCACCGCCTCTTCGATGTTATGCACGAATTCGCGGGCGAACAGGCGCGCCCCGCTGCTATTGCGGCGCAGGTCCATGAGCAGGTAGATCACCACCTGGCCGGGGCCGTGGTAGGTGACCTCGCCGCCACGGTCGGTCTGGACGATGGGGATGTCGTGCGGATTCAGCACATGGGCGCGATCGGCCCCCAGGCCCAGCGTATAAACGGGCGGATGCTCGACGATCCAGAGCTGATCGGGGGACTCGGCGGTGCGCGCATCGGTATAGGCGCGCATGGCGGCGAAGCTGGCCTCGTAGGGCTCGACGCCGCGCCGGACGATCTCGGGCCGGCGCGCACCGGCGGGCGTGGCGCTGGCGGTAGGTAGTGCGGTTTGCATGCCCGCCAGTGTAGCGAAATTCTCTGTCGCCCGTCTCAGAACCAGCGGATCAGGCCGTGCGGCAGGAGCTTGCCGATACGCATCGTCTCACGCTGCGCCGGCACCGCGACGGCGGGCTGGCCCGGCCCGCGCAGCCAGCGCAGCAGCCGGTAGCGCCAGTTGTATTGCATCTGCAACTCGACCTCGGCCGGCCCCTGCGCCGCCTCCAGCACGGCCAGCCCGCGTCCGAGAAGATCGAACTGGCGTCCCGCGCTCAACCAGACATCGGCCGCGCCCTGTTCCACGGTCAGCCAGACCAGCCCGTCGTGGACGCGGATGTGCGCTGCCCCGTGCAGGGGCACTGCACAGGCCTGGCCGGGAGCGAGGCGGATCCTGGATGCTTCGGTTGCTAACGGAATTGACATGACGGCAAACCCTCCTGTTGCGCCGGGCAAGCCGCTCCCCTGCCGTCGTGCCTGGGTGGAGGCGGCCTGGGGGAGACATGCCGGGGATGTGATTGAATGTGCCTCCATTGTAGGAAGCTGCCCAGCCGCAACAAAACGATATATATTGCGCGTCATTGCGAATGGAATTCACAAGGACAAGCGATGGCTGATCTCCGCAAACTGCCCAACCTGGCCGCCCTGCGCGCCTTCGATGCTGCTGCGCGCTACGAGTGCTTCTCGCGCGCGGCCGAGGAAGTCCACGTCACCCCCGGGGCCATCAGCCACCAGGTGCGGGCGCTGGAAGAAGACCTGGGCCTGCAGCTGTTCCTGCGTCACGGCAAGCGCATCAGCATCACCGAGACCGGCCAGCGCTTTGCCGCCACGATCCGCAAGTCGCTCTCGGAGATCGCCCTGGCCGCCGAGCACCTGCGCAGCCAGAACCGCCAGCAGCGCTTGGTGATCTCGACCACGCCGTCCTTCGCCTCGCGCTGGCTGGCCCCGCGCCTGTGGCGCTTCATCGATGCGCATCCGGAGCTGGAGGTGGTGCTGCAATCGGCGGTCCATCTCAACGACCTGCGCTTGGATGGCATCGATATCGGACTGCGTTTCGGGCGCGGCAACTACAGCGGACTGGTCTGCGAAAAGCTCAGTGATGACTACTACTATCCGGTGGCCGCACCCGGCTATCGGGGCAAGCGCAGCAAGAAGCCGGCGCGCCCGGCCGACCTGGCGCACTGTACGCTGCTGCGGGTGGACTCGCGCGAGTCATGGCAGCCCTGGCTGGCGGAAGCGGGACTGGACCTGCCCGAACCGACCGGCGGCTTGCTGGTGGAGGATTCCTCGCTGACGCTGCGGCAGGCGGCCGAGGGCAAGGGCGTGGCGCTGGTGCGCCATGTGATCGCCTCGCAGGAGATCGGCACCGGCGAGCTGGTGCGGCTGTTCGATGTGGCCATCCCCAGCGAGGATGCGCACTACTTCGTGCACCTGCCCGAAGGGCTGGAAAAACCGGGCGTGGCGGCGTTCAAGGAATGGATCTTCGACGAGATGCGGCTGTTCCACGCCAGCGCGGCCTGGCCTGGCTAAACAGTGCAGCAGCGGCCTGGCCGCCCATCAAAAAACCGGCATCGCCCTGACAGGCGTGCCGGTTTTTTATCTGCCGAAGCGGATGATCAGAGCACGAACTTGACCATCTCGTGGGTGGACAGGACGCGATAGATGTTGTCGAGCTGGGTGCGGCTGGTGGCGCGCACGGTCAGCGTGAGCGACAGGTACTTGCCCTGCGTGGAGGGACGCATCTCGACCTTGCCGGCATGGAATTCGGGGTCGTGCTCGATGACCATGGCGACGATGGTCTCGGCAAAGGCGTCGTGGGTGATCCCGACCACCTTGATGGGGAAGTCGCTGGGATACTCGATCAGGGATTCTTCGGGAGAGATAGTGGGCATGGTCATGGCAAATCGCCTTGGCGTTATCCGCCCGGGCGCTCCTGGTTTCAATGCTCCCAGATGGGGATGAACCGGCGTGCTTCAAGCGGGTGGTACAGGTGGGGAATGCCTGCATTCTACGCCATGCGGACGGCCCGGCGTGCAGAAAACGCCAAGGCCGCGCCGATCTGATGACAAGCTGCAAACGATTTACAGCCGCGCCTTGGCCGCCTGATAGGCCGCATACACCCGGGCAAACACCGGCCCTGGCTGGCCGCTGCCGACCGGCTGGCCATCCAGCGTGACCACTGGCAGTACTTCCTTGCTGGCCGAAGAAATGATGAGTTCATCGGCGGCCAGCACTTCCTCGCGGGGGATGCGGCGCGATTCCAGCGCGATGCCCTGCTCGACGCACAGCTCTTCCATCAGGCCGTAGCGGATGCCTTCGAGGATCAGGTTGTCCTTGGGCGGCGCGCTGATCTTGCCATCCTTGACCACCCACACGTTGGACGACGAAGCCTCCGACAGGAAACCATCGCGGAACTGGATCGCCTCGGTCACGCCACTCTCGGCGGCGAACTGCGCCGCCAGCACATTGCCCAGCAGCGAAGTGGACTTGATCTGGCAGTTCAGCCAGCGGCGGTCTTCCATGGTCACGCAGGCCACGCCTTTTTCCAGCGTCGCTGCCGTTGGCAAGACCATGGGATTGGTCATGATCAGCACAGTCGGCACCACGTCCTTGGGGAAGGCATGGACGCGCTTGGCCACGCCTCGGGTGACCTGCAGGTAGATCATCTGGTCGTCCAGAGCATTGGCTTGCACCACCTGATTGATGAGAGCGTTCCAGCCGGCTTCGTCATGCGGATTCGGAATACCGATGCTTTCGAGGCTGCGGAACAGGCGCGCCAGATGCTGCTTGCCGCGAAATGCCTTGCGGCCATACATGGGGATGACTTCGTAGATACCGTCGCCGAAGATGAATCCGCGATCCAGCACCGGCACACGGGCTTCAGACAGGGGCGTGAGCTCGCCGTTGAGATAGACGATGGGATCGTTCATGTGGAGCTTTCCAGGGTTGATGATGGGAGTCAGGGCGCGGCTGGCATGACCGCGATGAATCCATTCTGGCATGCAGCCCTGGGCCGCCCCATGCAAAAACAGTATAACCTTCTGCGCCCTGCCAGCCTCACACCGGCGCCATCTCGACCCGGTGGCCGCCGCCCTCGCCTGTGCTGGCTTCGACGAAATGCCAGCGCACGTCATGGAAGCGCGCCAGCGTTTCGCGGTGCGCGATGCTGATCACGGTCAGGCCCGGCAACTCGCGCGGCAGGGCGGCATACAGCACCTCTTCGGTCGGCCCATCCATGGCGCTGCTGGCCTCGTCCAGGAACACCAGGCGCGGACGGTTGAGGAAGACGCGCACAAAGGCCAGCCGCTGCTGTTCGCCCGGCGACAGCGCCTGACTCCAGTTGGCGGCCACGTCGAGCCGGTCGGCCAGGTGCGACAGACGACACAGACCGAGATAGCGCGTGATCAGGGCATCGTCGAAGCTACCTTCGGCGGCCGGGTAGGACAGCGCTGCGCGCAGCGTGCCGATGGGCAGGTAGCTGCGCTGCGGCAGGAACATGGCCGGGGCATCCTGCGGCAACTGGATGCGACCCTCGCCGTAGGGCCAGATATCGGCCATGGCGCGCATCAGGGTGGACTTGCCGCAACCGGAGGGGCCGCTGATGAGCACGTGTTCGCCGGACTCCACGCGTGCATCCAGGGCACGCATCATCGGCGCGCCATCGGGGAAGGACAATTGCAGGCCTTGCAACATCACTGCGCTGCCGCCATGGGGCGCAACCTCGATGCTGCGGGCCATGCCGGCGGCGCGCTCGACATCGGCGTTGAACCCGGCCAGACGGTTGATGCTGGCCTTCCAGCTGGCCAGTGTCGTAAAGGCATTGATGAACCAGGACAGCGCATCCTGCACCTGCCCGAAGGCATTGCTGATCTGCATCAGCACCCCCAGCGAGATAGCGCCGGAGAAGTAGCGCGGGGCCGATACCAGCATGGGGAAGATCACCGCGAACTGGCCATAGAAATTGACGGCCACGTTGAGCGTCTTGGTCAGGCGCATGATGTCCCACCAGTTGCGGCGGATATCATCCAGGCGCGCGGTGAGCTGGGCGTGCTCCTGCGGCTCGCCGCGATACAGGGCCACGGCTTCGGCGTGCTCACGCACCCGGATGAGGCCGAAGCGGAAGTTGGCCTCGTAGCGTTCCTGGTGAAAGCTCAGGCCCACCAGCGGACGGCCGATCCACCACACCACGCCCGAACCCACGAGGGCATAGGCGATGACGAACCAGACCATGTAGCCGGGAACGACCCAGGACTGCCCCAGTGCAGAAAACGTCAGCGGTCCGCTGACCGTCCACAGGATGTGGATGAAGGAGAACAGGGTCACGCTGCTGGAGATGAAACCTAGCACCAGCGATAGCGTGCTTGAGGTGAGCGCTTGCAGGTCTTCGGCGATGCGCTGGTCGGGGTTGTCCGAGAGTCGCCCCTGCTGGCCTTGTTCGATGCGGTAGTAGGCGCGGTGCGCCAGCCAGCGGCCCAGGTAGCGCTCGCTCATCCAGTAGCGCCAGCGGATCTGCAGCGCCTGCTTGAGATAGACGCTGTAGATGGCAATGGCCACGAAGATGAAGGCCAGCCACGAGAACTGCCATAGCAGCGCCTTGAACTGGACGTAGTCGCGCGACTGCAGCACGTCGTACATGTCGCGGTTCCAGGAGTTCAGGCGCACGTTGATATAGACCATGCCCAGGTTCAGGGCAATGATGGCCAGCAGCAGCGTCCAGGCCTTCCATTTTTCCTCGGAGACCCAGAAGGGCCGGATCAGGCTCCATATCTCGGCGCGGCTGGCACGATTGAGGACCGGCTGGGTGGTGGCCGCAGTAGTGGCCGCAGTAGCGGGCGGGGAGGCAGGCTTGGCGTGAGGATCGGTCATGGCGCAATCAGGGAGGATGAGCTTGGAATGCAGCTTGCCGCGCCAGACTTAAGACAAGCTTAAGTCCCGACCAGCGGCGGCGGCGCGGCTATTGCCGCCATCAACACATTCAATGGCAGCGCTGGCTTGGAAAGCCATCATACTGCCTCATCTGCGGTATATTGCCCCACATCAATTCCCCCAAACCAACCTTACAGGCCGGCCCACCGGCCCTTTGCAGAGAACCCTCACCATGAAACCCGCCACCGACAAACCCGCCTCGCTCACGGTTGCCACGCGCCTGGCGCTGAGCTTTGCCCTGGTGCTGGCGATGATGCTGGTGCTGACCGTGGTCAGCATTTCCAGGGTCAACGCGATCAAGGACAGCCTGACCACCGTCAGCGATGACAACAACGTCAAGCAGCGCTACGCCATCAACTTTCGTGGCAGCGTGCATGACCGCGCCATCGCCCTGCGCGACCTGACCCTGGTGGGCGAGGCCGAGACCAAGGAGGTCAGCGCCCTCATCAGCAAGCTCGATGGCGACTACCAGCGTTCGGCCAAGCTGCTCGACGAGATGTTCGCCAGCATGCAGGTGCGCCCGGAGGAGCGTGCCAGCCTGGACCAGATCAAGGCCGTGGAAGCGCGCGCCATGCCGCTGGCCGCCAAGGTCATCGCTGCGCGCAGCGGCGGTGATATCGAGGGTGCGCGCCAACTCATGCTGAGCCAGGCCAAACCCGCTTTCGTCGAGTGGCTGGCCGCCATCAACCATTTCATCGACATGGAAGAAAGCATGAGCCAGGCCGAATCGGCCAAGGCGCGCACGGTAGCGCGGGAGTTCAAGGCCTTCATGCTGGTGCTGCTGGCGGCCGCCCTGGTGGCCGGCACGGTGCTGGCCATGCTGATCACGCGCTCCATCCGTGGCGCGCTGGGCGCTGAGCCTGACGAGGTCAAGGAGCTGGCGCTGGCGGTCGATCGCGGCGAGCTGTATCACGCAGCAGCGCTGCCCCAGGCGGGCAAGACGGGCGAACACAGCATCATGGCGACGCTCTCCGAAATGAGCGGCAACCTGCGCCAGACGGTCACCCGCGTGCGTGATGCCGCCCACGGCGTGGCCACCATCAGCAGCCAGATCGCCGCCGGCAACCGCGACCTGGCCGCGCGCACCGAAGACCAGGCCTCCTCACTGGAAGAAACCGCCTCGGCCATGGAGCAGCTCACCGCCACCGTCAAGCAGAACGACAGCCACGCCCGTCAGGCCAACCAGCTGGCCCGCAATGCCTCCGAGATCGCACACAAGGGCGGTGCCATCGTGGACAATGTGGTCGATACCATGTCGGCCATCAATGTGTCTTCGCGCAAGATCGTGGACATCATCGGCGTGATCGATGGCATTGCCTTCCAGACCAATATCCTGGCCCTCAACGCCGCCGTCGAAGCCGCCCGCGCTGGCGAGCAGGGACGCGGCTTTGCGGTCGTGGCCACCGAAGTGCGCAACCTGGCGCAGCGCAGCGCGGCAGCGGCCAAGGAGATCAAGCAGCTCATCGACGACTCGGTCCAGAATGTCGAGAACGGCACGCAGCTGGTCGAACAGGCTGGCCAGACCATGGAGCAGATCGTGGCCAGCGTGCAGCAGGTCACCGATGTGATGGGCGAAATTTCCTCGGCCAGCCATGAACAGAGCCTGGGCATCGAGGAAGTCCACAAGGCCATCGCGCTCATGGACCAGGTCACGCAACACAATGCGGCGCTGGTGGAACAGGCCAGTGCCGCCGTGGCCACCCTGCAGGAGCAGGCCGTGAACCTGAACCAGGCTGTGGGCGTGTTCCAGCTGGAGCGGCCGGATCAGTCGCCGGGGCTGCGCACCGTCAACGTCAAGCCCTCGCCGGCGCTGGCGATGGGTGCACCGACAGCCGCCACGCTGCGCTCATAGTTCGGCGAGCGCATCCAGGGGGGCAAAGGTGGTGACGGCCAGGATAAGTGGTGCAGGCGTCATGAGAGGCGAGAAGAAATCGATGTCAGTGCGCCAGTATCGCGTATCGGCTCCATGGCTGCGTCGGGGCTATCGTTCCGGTTTTCCGACAAGTGTTTTTCCCGGGTCTGATACACGCAAGCGCGCCGCATGTGAGATGATTCGGCTTCCATCTTCTCGCGGCCCTGCCCCGGACCCACGATAGCGGCCTTGCTGCCGCAGCGATCCGCCAGCCGCGCATGAACCGGCGTACCGCCACGCGCAACATTCTCTTCCGGTACGCCACAGTAACAACGCCCGACCGCACCGCTGCCTTGCTGGCTACCTCGCTGGCAGTCTGCCTGCCGCACCGCTGTCGGCCCTGATCCGATTTTTGGAGTCCCTTGCATGTTCAGCTGGTTTGAAAAACTGGTCCACCCCTACCCCGAGTCGCCTCCGCTGCCGCCGCCGCGCGGCTTCATGCGCTTCATCTGGTTCTGTACCAAGGGCGTGCGTCCCTACATTGCCGCCATGACGCTGATGACGGCCATCATCGGCGTGTTCGAGGCGCTGCTGTTTGCCGCGCTCGGCCGCATCGTGGACTGGCTGGCCAAGGTGCAGCCTGCGCAATTGTGGGCGCAGGAAGGCCATACGCTGGTGTGGCTGGTGGTGATCCTGGCGGCCAGTCCGCTGCTCATCGCGTTGCAGACCCTGTACAAGCACCAGACGCTCGCGGGCAATTTCCCCATGCTGCTGCGCTGGAATTTCCATCGCCTCATGCTCAGCCAGAGCATGAGCTTCTATCAGAACGAGTTCGCCGGACGCGTGGCCACCAAGGTCATGCAAAGCGCTCTGGCGGTGCGCGATTTCTGCATGATCGTGGGCGATATCCTGGTCTTCATCACCATCTACTTCGCTACCCTGATCGGCGTGGTCGGCAGCTTCGACATGTGGATGCTGGCGCCCTTCTTCGTCTGGCTGGCCGCCTTCGCGGTGGCGCTGCGCTACTTCGTGCCGCGCCTGTCGGCGGTGGCACGCAATCAGGCCGACGCGCGCTCGCTGATGACCGGACGCATCACCGATGCCTACACCAACATCGCCACCGTCAAGCTGTTCTCGCATGCGGGGCGCGAAGCGGATTACGCACGCAGCGCCATGCGCGAATTCCTGGTCACGGTCAATCGACAGATGCGTCTGGTGTCGGGCTTCGAGGTGGTCAATCACATCCTCAACATGGTGCTCATCATCGGTGCTACCGGTGTCTCGCTGTATCTCTGGACGCAGGGCAAGGTCGGCATCGGTGCCGTGGCGGCCAGCACCGCGATGGCGCTGCGCCTGAACGGCATTGCGCACTGGGTGATGTGGGAAATGTCGTCGCTGTTTGAACACGTCGGCACGGTCCAGGATGGCATCAACACGCTGGCGCGTGCGCATGAGGTCAAGGATGCGCCGCAGGCCAAGCCGCTCAAGGTGCATCAGGGTGAACTGCGCTTTGAAGGCGTGAGCTTCAGCTATGGTGGTGCGGCCCCGCGTCCGGTGGTGGACAAGCTGGATCTGATGATCCGCCCCGGTGAAAAGATCGGTCTGGTCGGTCGTTCCGGCGCCGGCAAATCGACCATCGTCAACCTGCTGCTGCGCTTCTACGATATCGAGGGTGGCCGCATCACCATCGACGGACAGGACATCGCCCACGTCACGCAGGACAGCCTGCGCGCGCAGATCGGCATGGTCACGCAGGATACGTCACTGCTGCATCGTTCGGTGCGCGAGAACATCACCTATGGCCGTCCCGATGCCAGCGATACCGAGATGATCCACGCCGCCGAGCGCGCCGAGGCGCATGACTTCATCGGCACACTGGCTGACGCCAAGGGCCGCACCGGTTATGACGCGCATGTGGGCGAGCGCGGCGTGAAGCTCTCCGGCGGCCAGCGCCAGCGCATCGCGATTGCCCGCGTGATGTTGAAGGATGCGCCCATCCTGCTGCTGGACGAAGCCACCAGTGCGCTCGATTCGGAGGTGGAAGCGGCGATCCAGACCTCGCTCTACAAGCTCATGGAAGGCAAGACCGTGGTGGCCATTGCGCACCGCCTGTCCACGATTGCGGCGATGGATAGACTCATCGTGCTGGACCAGGGGCACATCGTCGAGCAAGGCACGCACGCTGAACTGCTGGCGGCCAATGGCTTGTATGCGCGCTTGTGGTCGCACCAGAGTGGCGGCTTCCTTGGCGAAGAGGACGAAGACGCAGTGGCGACGGCTTAATCCGTTCTTTCCGTAAATGATTTATATCATTTTCGGCTGCTGCAAAAAAAAAGGGCGCACTCAACGGTGCGCCCATTTTTCTTTCCGGCCCGGCTTTATTGCAGATTGAACGAAGCCGTCTTCACCTCCTTGGAATCCAGCCCGATCTGCACCTGGAATTCACCCGGCTCGGCCACGTACTCCAGCTTGGCGTTGTAGAAGGACAGCGCCTTGCGGTCGATGCTGAACTGCACTTGCTTCTCTTCACCCGGCTGCAGCATCAGCTTGCGGAAGTCCTTCAGTTCCTTGACCGGACGCACCACCGAGGCCGCCACATCGCGGATATACAGCTGTACCACCGTAGCGCCTGCGCGGCGGCCCGTATTCTTCACCGTCACGCTGGCCTGCACCTCGCCATCGGCCGTCATGCTCGGCTGCGACAGGCGCACCTCTGACAACTGGAACTCGGTGTAGCTCAAGCCGTATCCGAACGGATACAGCGGACCATTGGGCTCATCGAAGTACTGCGACGTGTAGTTGCCCGGCTTGCCTTCGGTGTAGGGACGGCCCACGCGCGGATGATTGTAGTAGCTCGGAATCTGGCCGACCGAACGCGGGAAGGTAATGGGCAGCTTGCCGGAAGGATTGACGTCGCCGAACAGCAGATCGGCAATCGCATTGCCGCCCTCAGTGCCGGTGTACCAGGTCTCCAGGATGGACGAGGCATTCTCGCGCGCCCAGTTCAGGTCCAGCGGACGGCCATTCATCAGCACCAGCACCAGTGGCTTGCCGGTGGCCTTCAAGGCCTTGAGCAGATCCTGCTGGCTCTGCGGCAGCGACAGCGAGGTGCGACTGGAGGACTCATGCGACATGCCGCGCGACTCCCCCACGGCCGCCACGATGACGTCGGCATTGCGCGCCGCCTTGACCGCTTCATCGATCATGGCCTTGGGGCTGCGCTTGTCCTGCACCACTTCCGGATCATCCCAATTCAGGAAGTTGAGGTAATCGACGACGTGCTTGTCTTCGGTGATGTTAGCGCCGCGCGCATAGACCAGCTTGCCCTGCCCGCCCAGTGCATTCTGCAAACCCTGGCGCAGGGTGATGGTCTGCTTGTCCTTACCCGCTGCAGACCAGCTACCCAGCATATCGATGTGCGAATCGGCCAGCGGACCCACCAGCGCAATACGCGCCGTCTTCTTCAGTGGCAGCGCGGCGTTGCGGTTCTCCAGCAGCACCATGGACTGCTGCGCCACTTCGCGTGCATCGCGGCGATGCAGGCGGCTGTCGGCATAGACATCGGCTGGATCATCGGCAGCGCGGCCGATGCGCACGTAGGGGTCCTTGAACAGGCCCAGGTCGTACTTGGCGCCGAGGATGTCGCGCACGGCATTGTCCAGTTCCTGCTGAGGGACCTTGCCGCTGCGGATCAGCGCGGGCAGTTCCTTGATATAGACCTGGTCGGCCATGCTCATGTCGGTACCGGCCTTCATGGACAGGCGTGCGGCTTCGCTCTCGTTCTGCGCCACACCGTGATTGACCAGTTCGGTGATGGCCCCATGATCGGACACGGTCAATCCCTTGAAGCCCCAATCCTTGCGCAACAAGTCTTGCAGCAGCCAGGTGTTGGAGGTAGCCGGTGCGCCGTTGATGGAATTGAGCGCCACCATCACCGCCCCTGCGCCGGCATCGATGGCGGCACGATACGGCGGCAGGTAGTCGTTGTACATGCGCTGCGGGTCCATGTTGACGACGTTGTAGTCGCGTCCCCCCTCGACCGCACCATACAGCGCAAAGTGCTTGACGCTGGCCATGAGGCGATTGGCGGCGATGGGCTTGGACTCGCCCTGCAAAGCGCGCACCGAGACATCGGCGATGCGCGAGACCAGATAAGGATCTTCGCCGAAGCCCTCGGAAGTGCGACCCCAGCGCGGATCGCGGCTGATGTCCACCATCGGTGCGAAGGTCATGTCGATGCTGTCGGCGGCGGCTTCCTCGGCGGAGATGCGCATGGCGCGACTGACCACATCCATGTCCCAGCTGGAAGCCAGTCCGAGGCCGATGGGAAAGGTGGTGCGATGGCCGTGGATGACGTCATAGGCAAAGAACATCGGGATCTTCAGCCGCGAGCGCATCGCGCCTTCCTGCAGGGGGCGGTTCTCGGGCCGGGTGATGGAATTGAAGGTGCCGCCGACACGACCAGCCGCCAGTTCCTCGATGAGCTTCTTGGCCGGCATCTCGGGGCCGATGCTGATCAGGCGCAGCTGGCCGATCTTTTCTTCCAGCGTCATCTGGCGCAGCAGGTCGTCGATGAAGGCGCTCTTGTCGCCAAGCAAGGCCGGATTGGCTTGCGCGTGGGCGGCCGGACCGGTGAGCACGGCGCTGCAGGCCAGCGCGCACAAGGTCATGGCCAGGGCCAGGCGGGGACGGCGCGTAGGCGCGGCTTGCCGCTGGGTAAGCAGGTGGGGCACGGGTTTCCTCTCTTTTTCTAAACTTTGGCGGCGCACTGCCCTCTACAGGAAGGACAGCGGCCCGGCGCAGGCGGCGTGGCCGGCGGGCGCAGTGATGGCTTGTCTTCTATGATGCTTAGCCGACCCGACGGTTCGCTATATTATTCTGTTTTGATGCCTGCCGGACAGACAGGCGCATGGCGGCAGACAGCCCGTTGGTGCTGGAATGCCGCGTCTTTGTGGAGAAATGCATTGATCAGACATGGATTGAAATGGAGTTTTCTGCGCAGCGTGATGTTGTCGGCCACGCTGTCCGCTTCCCTGCTGGCCGCCTCGGCGCAGGCGCAGACCAGCCAGGGCTTTGACCTGAATCAGGCCGTGGCGCGCGCCAAGGCGCTGGCGGCCAAACCCTATCAGAAGCCGGTGAGCAATCTCTCGCCGACCTTTGCGGCGATGCAGTTCGCCGACTACATGAAGATCCAGCCGCGCAGCGAAAAGTTCGAATGGCGCAACCAGCCCACGCCTTTCAAGCTGGCCTTCTATCACCAGGGCATGCAGTTCAACGCGCCGGTGGCGATCCACGAGATCATCGATGGCCGCGTGCAGGATGTGGGCTACAGCACCGACCGCTTCGACTTCGGCGACCTGGCGCTGGCCAAGGACAGCACCGCGCACCTGGGCTATGCGGGCTTCCGCGTGGTCTATCCGCTCAACCGCGATGACAAGGAAGACGAAGTCATGAGCGTGCTGGGGGCGAGCTATTTCCGCGTGATCGGCAAGGGGCAGGTGTATGGCCTGTCGGCGCGTGGACTGGCGATCGATACGGCCATGCTGAGCGGAGAAGAATTCCCGCACTTCACCGAGTTCTGGATCCAACGGCCGGCTCCGGGGGAGAAGCAACTGACCTTCTACGCGCTGCTGGATTCGCCGCGCGCCACCGGCGCCTACAAGTTCAGCCTCACGCCGGGCAAGGACGCCCTGCTTGATGTACAGGCCCGGGTGTTCCTGCGTGCCGATGTCGGTCGCCTGGGCATTGCGCCGCTGACCAGCATGTTCCTGTTCGGCCCGAACCAGCAATCCTCGCGCCGCAACTTCCGTCCGGCCATCCACGACTCCAACGGTCTGGCCATCCATACCGGCAACGGCGAGTGGCTGTGGCGTCCGCTGAACGATCCGCAGAATGTGGAAGTGAGCTCCTTCGAGCTCACCAATCCGCGCGGCTTTGGCCTGTTGCAGCGGGGTCGCGAGTTCTCTTCCTATGAAGACCTGAAGGACCGCTACGACCTGCGTCCCTCGGCCTGGATCGAACCCAAGGGCGACTGGGGCAAGGGCGCCGTGCAACTGGTCGAGATCCCGACCGCCGACGAGACCAACGACAACATCGTGGCCTACTGGCTGCCGTCCCAGCTGCCGGCGCGCGGCACGCCGCTGGCCTATGACTACCGCATCCACTGGACCATGGATGAACCGGCCATCCTCGGCAATGAAGTGGGCTGGGTCAAGCAGACCTTCCATACCGACGGCGAACTGACGCAAGCCAACCTGATCCGCGCCTTCGACGGCACCACGGCCCTGCTGGTGGACTTCACTGGTGGCCCGCTGGGGTCGCTGCCAGCGGGAACGCCGGTGCAACCGCAGGTAAGTGTCTCCAACAATGGCGAACTGATCGATGCGCAATTGCAGCCCAACCCGGCCATCAATGGCTGGCGGCTGACGTTGCGGGTGAAGATCCGCAACGTGGCGCAGGCCGTGGAATTGCGCGCCGCACTGACGGCCAATGGCAAGCCGCTCACCGAGACCTGGAGCTATCAGCTGCCGCCGCGTTCGGATGTGCAGCGGACTTTCTGATCTGCCGTAAATTATTTATATCAAATAAAAAGGGGCTGCTCCGGAGGGAGCGGCCCCTTTTTCTTTCATGCGAAGCGATCGCGTGATCAGCTCTCCACCGCGTCCCCACGCAAGCGTGCGATGACGCCATCGAGCGCATCAAGATCGTTGAAGTTGATGATCAGTTGGCCCTTGTTGCGTGCCCCGGTCTTGATGCTGACCTGGGTGGCCAGCAGGTCCGACAGTTCTTCTTCCAGGCGGGTGATGTCGCGCGACTTTTCCTTCCCTTCGCGCGGCTTGGCCGCCTGCTCGGCGGAGGCGCGGGTCACCAGCTTCTCGGCATCGCGCACCGACATGCGCTTGGCCACGATCTGGTTGGCCAGCTGGATCTGGGTGGCCGAATCGACCACCAGCAGCGCACGGGCATGGCCCATGTCGATATCACCGGCCATGAGCATGGTCTGCACCGGCTTGGCCAGATTGAGCAGGCGCAGCAGGTTGGACACGGCGCTACGCGAACGGCCCACAGCAATGGCGGCGTGCTCGTGGGTGAAGGCGAAATCGGTGATGAGGCGATGGATGCCCTGGGCGTCTTCCAGGGGATTGAGATCCTCGCGCTG
>Ga0160495_100633_pt1 | contig 14500 bp, 10 predicted proteins | sample DID4MG_4_FD_108251 | JGI IMG/M metagenome (GOLD analysis project Ga0160495, IMG submission 108251) | Enriched soil microbial communities from UW Madison campus, WI, USA - DID2933_E24_FP4 MG | ecosystem: Environmental > Terrestrial > Soil > Unclassified | place: USA: Madison, Wisconsin | collected... | reverse complement strand
GAAGTCCAGCTGCACGGCGCGTCCCAGCCAGTCCAGGTATTGCGTGGCCATGGGCCGGTCCAGGCCGAACTGGGTGCGCACCGACTCCACCTGGGCCGCCGTGGCTTCCGGCCCGGCGATGGAGACGGCCAGGTCGCCCGACATGTGCAGCAAGGTGAAACTGACGACAGACACTGTGATGGCCACGCACAAGGCGATAGCCAGGCGGCGCAGGATGTAGATCAACATGGCGACCCTTCCTTGAAGAATATTGCGGGCTTCATCCAACACCCATCATTTACCGTTCGCACTGAGTAGAACCCAGGAGCCTACTCAGGACGAACGGCAATCTGGACCGCCAGACTTACTTCCAGGAAGCCTCGTAGAAGCGCGGCAACTCATCCGGATAACCCTGGAAATTGAGCTGGGCGTTGTAGGCGTAGTAGGTCGAGTAGGAGAACATTGGCGCCACATAGGCCTGCTTGGAGATCAGCTCCTGCGCCTTGCTGTAGTTGGCCTTGCGCACCGCCGGGTCGATCGAGGTATCGGCCGTTTGCAGGTACTGCTGCAGTTGCGGATCCTTGGTGATGTCATCCGCGCTGCCCTTGAAGTACACCCCGGCGAAGGCCGAGGTATCGTTCATCGAGAACGAGCCCCAGGAATAGAAACTCATCGGCGTCTTGCCGCTGCGGTACTCGGTCTGCAGGGCGGCGAACTTCATGTAGTGCAGACGGGCGCGGATGCCGACCTTGCGCAGGTCGCCGATGATGGCTTCGGCGATCTCGCGTTCACGATAGGCGTAGATGTCGGTATCGAAACCGTTCGGATAGCCGGCAGCGGCCAGCAGTTCCTTGGCCTTGGCCGGGTTGTAGTCGTACTTGATGGCGGCATTGCTGTCGCAGCCGAACTGGGTGCGGAAGCAGGCCGTATAGACCGGCTGGCTGCCGCCGCGCATGAGGTTCTCGGCATAGCCCTTGCGGTTGATCGCATGGTTGACCGCCTGGCGCACGCGCACATCCTTGAAGGGAGAATTGGGAGCCGAGCTGCCGGTGGTGTCCAGCGTGATGAAACCGACGCGCATGGTCTCGCCACTCTGCACGGCCAGCTTGGGGTTGGTCTTGAGCGAATCCGCCTGGTCCGGCGGCACACGCCAGATCCAGTCGATGGCGCCGGTCATGAGCTGGGCGGCGCGGGTTTCCGGATCGGGAATGACGACAAACTTGATGTTGCCGATGGTGGGCTGGCTTTGCGGGCTATCCTTGAAATAGCCAGCGTTCTTGACCAGGGTCACGCCCTGCCCCGGGGTCACGCTGGTGACCTTGTAGGGGCCAGTGCCGATGGGCGCTTTGGAAAAACCTTCCAGCCCGACCTTCTTGAAATAGGCCGCCGGATAGATCGGCAAGGGGCCAGCCAGATATTCGAGCGCTGCCGGGAACGGGCCTTTCAGGTTGATGCGCACCTTGTAGTCGGCGAGCTTGTCCACGCTCTTGATCCAGTCGGTATTCTGGCGCGTGACCGCCTTCGATTCGGGCGAGACGGCATAGTTGAAGGTGAACACGACGTCGTCGGCGCTGAACTTGTCGCCATTCTGGAAAGTCACGCCCTGGCGCAGATCCAGCACCAGCGCGGTGGGCGACTCCCACTTCCAGGCGGTGGCCAGTTGCGGCTTGTATTCGTTGGTCTTGGGATCGCGGTAGATCAGCGTGTCCCAGATCAGGTGCGCCAGGATCACCCCTTCGCGCAGGTTGTTGTGATATTGGCTGATGTTCTCGACCTCGCTGTCGGAGGCATAGACCAGGGTGTCGTTGGCTTTGCCGGCGTGCGCCGCAACAGCCGTCATGGCCCCCACCGCCAACACTGCACATCGTGACCAGCCCAGGAGGGATTTGTGTAGTGCGTTCATTCCAGCCCCTTTGTTCGAGTAAGAGAAATGTGAAATAACAGCGACGTCGAAGGGCATACTAGGCTACGATTTACCGATGCCACAATCATTAAATTTCTAAGCCTGCGTTGCCGAAATAAGAATGCAAAAATGCTGCACCACAATGTACATCCCCCCAAAAAATCCCTAACACTGCCGGACCGGGGCCGATGGAGCAGGTGCAGCATCAAGGTGCGTGCCGACTGGCAAGGCGTTGCACCAAAGGCGTGAAGCACGCACCAAATAATCCTACTTATTTTCTTCTGGCGAGGCCTTGATGAAATCGCAGCACCTGCAAGACACTGCCCTGCGCTACTTCCTCGAAGTGGTCCGTTGCGGCTCCATCAGCGAAGCCTCGCAACGGCTCAACGTGGCCAGTTCGGCGATCAGCCGCCAGATCAGCAGCCTGGAGCAGATCCTGGACACGGTCCTGTTTGAACGGCGGCCGCGCGGCATGGTGCTCTCGGCCGGCGGCGAGATGCTCGCCGCACATGCGCGCAAGATGGCGCTGGAAGCCGATCGCGTGGTGGCCGATCTGCAAGCCTTGAAGGGCCTGCGCAGCGGCCGCGTCAGGGTATCGGCCTCGGAAGGTTTTGCCATCGATTTCCTGCCCCGGCTGATCAATGCCTTCCAGAAAAAATATCCGGGCTTCGTGTTCCAGCTCTTCGTGGGCGCGCCGGCGCTGGTGTCGCGCCAGGTACGCGAAGGCAATGCCGATATCGGGCTGACCTTTGCCCGGCTGCCTGAACCGGAGATCAAAGTGGTCCACCGGCAACCCGGGCCGATTGCCCTGGTCATGCGCAACGATCACCCGCTGGCGCGCTTTCGCCAGATTTCGGTGGGCCAACTCAAACCCTACCCGATGGCCTTGCCCGATCCGACCACGACGCTGCGCCAGCTCTTCGACATTGCCTGCAGCCGCCAGCAGGTGGTGATCGAGCCGGTCATGACCAGCAACTATATCCAGTCCCTGCACAACTATGTGCTGGATAACGACGCTCTCTCCATCACCGGCGAGGTCACGGTGCGCTACCGGATTGCAGCTGGCGAACTGACCCTGCGCCCGATCCGCGACTGCCCCGCAGACGGGCGCTTTGTCGAAGTGCAGACACTGGCAGGACGAACCCTGCCGCGCAGTGTGGAAATCTTCCTGGACTACCTGGTGGCCGAGCTGAGCAAGGATCTTTGAGCAAGGTGATCCCGGCCCAGCCCGGCTGTCAGGCTCAGAAGTGCCAGTTGGCCTTGATTGCGGCCGACTGGTTGATGATGCCCCTGCGTCCGCCGGCGTCGTAGCGCAGGGACACATCGGTGCCGTAGGCTACCTTGACCGTGTAGCTGATCCCCGCCTTCATCAACCACGGCGAACGGGCGCTGCCCGGGACCGAGAAGCCAGGACCCGGCGCACCCGCATAGCTGACCACCATGTCGTCGCGATCATTGATGGCGTCATAGCCCGCTCCCAGATGGGCGCTGATCTGCGAACCCTCGCTGAACGCATAGTTGACGCGGGTTTCTACGCCCAGCACCAGGGCCTGTGCAGTCTTGCCTTCGACCTGCAGGTTCAAGGCATCGGCCCCCTTTTCGGTGTAGGCAGGGCTGTGCAGGCGCGTGTAGTCCAGCTGCAGTGCCGGCACCAGGCTCATGCTCGGCGTCAGCGGTAGCGATTGCGACAGGCTGGCACCGGCATGGGTGCTCAAGCTGCCGTAATCCGCGCTGGCGCTGCGGTTGAGTCCACCGAAGCGCAGCTCGCGCTGGGTACGGCTGACGTTCCAGCCGGCATCGAGCTGCAGCCCCAGTGTCATGCTCTGCACCGGCAGGCTGGCGTACAAGGCAAGGATATTGGATTCGATCCGGGAGCGGCTGCTGGTCCCGGAAAGCGCCGTATTGCCACTCACGCTGGTGTTGCCGTAGGCGTAGGAAACGCCCACGCGAGCCACCTCCAGATCGGCCTCGATACCGCCCGCCAGGCCCCAGGTATTGGCGCTGAAGCCAGCCGAGCCATCTCGGTCGCCCTGGTTGACGCGGGCCTCAAAGGGCAGGACCCAGGCCTGACGATCTGCCGATTCGCCCGACGACACACCGGAGCTCGCCCCGCCCTGCGCTACCGACGCGGGAGCAAATCGGCTGGCGACGATGCGGTTCAACGAGGACAGGCTGCCCATGATGGCGGTCGCATCGGTATTGCGCGGCAAGCTCTGGCTGACGGCCCGGGCCACGCTGGCGGCATCGGGCAGGCGACCCAATGCGGTGATCACACTGTCCATGTCGGTCGAAGCGGCCTTGCCGGCCTGCTGGATCTGCCTGTCCAGCGCCGCTGCCGCACCGGTCGCCGCGCCAAGGCCGTTGTCCTTGACCACCCGGCCGATGGATATCGCGTCGACGATATTGAGGTTGACGGCGTTGCCGCTGATGGCGGCATTGAAGTCGAACAACAGCGAGTTGTCGGTCACGCTGAAGCTGCTGGCCTCCAGCGTGCCGGCGCTGATCACGCTGGCCAGCTGCTGGCCCTTGCCCAGCGTGTTGACGCTGGCCACATCCACCGCCAGCTTGGCCTGCGGGACAAAGCTGGCCACGCCTGCGACCTGCAGCTTGCCGTAGACGGTGTCGCTGGCCGCGCCCAAGGTGAGGGTCTGGTTGGCCCTCTGCCGGTAGGTGGCCATGGCCAGCGTGCCGTCGGCGATGCTGGTATTGCCGGAGTAGCTGGTGGCGCCCGTCAGGGTCAGCCGGCCACTGCCGCGCTTGGTCAGACTGCCCACGGTGGCGCCGTCGGTAACGGCACCGGAGAGCGTCATTTGATACGCCTGGGTATCGATGTTGCCAACGCCGCTGAGGCTCACCGCATTGGCGAGCGTAAGCTTGTCGGCGGCTGCGCGCAGGGTGGTGCCGTCGGACATCGACAGCGCTCCAGTGCCCAGTGCCGTATTCGCCCCCACGCCCAACGTCCCGCCCTGCAGCAGGGTGCCGCCGGAATAGCTGTTGTCGCCCGTGAGGGTCAGGCTGCCGGGGCCGGTCTTGACCAGCAGGCCGACGTAGTCGGCATCAGTCTTACCGGCCACGTAACTCATGTAGGCGCTTTGCGCCTGGTAATTCTGGAGCGCCTGCGTGGCCTGCGACACCGCCGGATCCGCGGCCACCAGGGCGACAACCACCTTCTCCACGGTAAGGGTCTCATCGTGGTCCATCATGTCGAGCATGACCGTGGCCGTCTTGTCCGCCCGGACGGCTTTCAGTGCCGCATAATAGGCCACCGCCATCGACGCGGGAGAATCCGCCGTGATGGCGTCTCGCGCCTTGTTCAGGGTCTGGACCAGGATCAGCGCCGCATCATAGGACGACTTCAGTTGCGCCTTCACCGTCTCCGTGGTGCTCTGCGATACCTCTTGCGCCTTGGCCTGCAGGGCCGCCAGCGAAGTCGCGCGCCACTCGCCCAGCGCCTGCTTCTCCTCGGCCTTGCGTTGCACCAGTGCCGCTTCGGAAATGTTGTTGCTCCAGGTATCGACGGCGCCGGCCGCGAGATGCGCATTGAACCTGCCCAGCAATTGCGCCGGGCCGTTCATGGCCTTGTCCAGGTCGGGGATGCCCCAGCCGAATGTCGTATTGGGAACATCACTTGCCCCCGCGCCGAGATGCTTGGCCGTCGTCAGCAGGATGGTGCGGATGGCCTGGTTGTCCAGGGAGGGATAGCGTTCCATCAGCAGCCCCAGTGCGCCGGTCACGTGGGGGGCTGCCATCGAGGTGCCGCTCTCCTCTTCGTAGCTCTTGTCGGAGCGCGAATCCAGGCTGTTGATGTCCGCGCCAGGCGCCGACACACACCAGTACTTGGCCAGGCCACAACGGTTACTGAACCGTGCCTGGACCAGTTCCTTGGTCAAGGCTGTCACCGTCACCCAGTTCTGCTCGATCTCCGGCCTGAAGAAAGGCAGGGCCGAACGGATGTTGACGTTGTCGCGATGGGCATTGCCAGCCGCCCAGACATGGAGGACGTTGGTTTCCCTGGCGACGTCGGCGGCGGCATCGAGCCAGGATTTCTTGCCCCCGCCCTGCAGTCGTTGATAGGCCTCGCCAACGCCACCGATCGTCCCGAAATCGTCACGCTCATCCGGACTGCCCCAGCTGCTGTTGATGGCACGCACGCCCGCCGCAGCGAGGTTGCCATAGGCCGCCTTGAAGTAGTTGTAGTCCATGTTCACGCCATACACCGACCCATCGGTGCCGTTGCTGTTGGTGATGTGGTAGTCGCTGCCAAAAGCCACGCCCATCATGCCCAAGCCATTCCTGGCGGCGGCGATGGTGCCTGATACGTGACTGCCGTGGTTATCGTTGAACGCGCTCTTGGCACCGGTGGTATTGAACGCATCGCCGGCTTTCCACTCGCGATCGCTGTCATCCTTCTGCGCGCCATCATTGGCATAGACGCCCGTTACGGACAAGGCCTTGATAGCGCGACCGGCAAACTCCTGGTGGCTCAACAGCAACCCCGAATCAACCGCCCCCAGCTTGACGCCACGGCCACTGAAACCGGCGGCGTAGGCATGTTGCGCATTCATGGCACCCAGGCCCCAGTCACTCTTGAATTCCTCGGCGCCGGCCCAGCTGGCGACGGCGGCGTTCTTGTCGTCGCTGCGCGTACCGTCGTAGTTGACGAAGCTCTGCGCACTGGCCGTCATGCCCAAGGCCGGTGCCAGCGTCATCAGCACGGCACAGTACAGTTGCTGCTTCCTGAAGGTGGGCGCGACCTTGCGCGCACGGGCTATCCTTGCGGTTTTCTTGATGTTCATTCCCTGCCCTGATGTCTTTAGAATTGGAACAGCTTCGCGCGGCAGATCACTGCTGCCGCTGTCCTTGTCTTGCTTGTCGCCGGGGGTGCTGAGATGGCGACCAATCTGGTATGCCCCGTGTCACCGATACCGGTGGTGAGCGACACTTGACAAGGCCACAGGCGGTGGCGACGGCGATGCCCGACATCGCCTTCGACAGGACGCGTCCCTCTTCCATGGAGTCTCCCTTGACGTCCCGTTTTGATTGTCCGGGGCAGCGTCATCGCGCCGGCCCACTTGTTTATTGGGGAGGGATTGTCCGGTCCTGAATCAACTCTTAAAATTGTCTATTGGTACAGCATGACTGGATAATTGCTGTCGATGCGGGACTTGGTCGAGGCTGTCAGTGGCCACCAGGGCGGCGGCATGCTGTCCGTTGGGGATGTCAGCACGTGAGGTATCCGCGCAACCCGCCGCCTCCTGCGAGCGTTGCGCGAAGGCCGGTAAACGCCACGCGGCCGCTGCAAGAGCGGCCGCATGACGCGTTTGAGCGCATCAACGCAGGATCAGAAGCGCCAGCTAGCCTTGACCGACGCCGACTGGTTGATGAAGCCGCTACGCCCTTCTGCATCGAAACGCAACAAGATGTCTGCCGCCTTCTGCAGCTTGAAGCGATAGCTCACGCCGCCCTTTATGAGCATTGTCTTTTGGTGCCATTCAAAACAAAGGAACCTGCACCTTGATGCGTCAGCTCAGCGGCTGGCGAGAGAAGAGGAAGGAAGTGGAAGGCAGGATCGTCAGCGCCGCAGTGAGGGCGCCACACGACAAAGGAAGGATGAAGCCGCCGTCAGGGCGAGCGGCGACAGGCTGGATGCGCGGCAGAACAGGCCGAACGGGTGAAAAAAAAACCGGCAGCGCGTCAAGGCGCTGCCGGTGTGAGGGTCCGCAAGGGCGAGATCAGCCCTGCTCGTCAGACCACCCCAGCCCCAGTGCCTTCTGGATGCCCACGAAGCTGCGCGTGAGATTGGCCTCGGCCTGCAACAGGTTCTGCTGCGCGGTGATCTGCTGGCGCGTGGTATCGAGCAGCTCGATCAACGTGCCCGTGCCGGCCTGGTAGCGTTGTCGCGCCAGTTCCAGGGCGCGATCGGCGGAGGCCTTGGTGCGCGCCACGGTGGCCACCGAGACACGACCATAACGGAAGCGCGACAGCGCATCCTCGGCATCGCGCAGGGCTTCCAGCACGGCCTGGCGGTATTTCAGCTCGGCTTCATCGCGCACCTGCTCGGCTTGCGTCACCCTTGCCTTGGCGCGTCCGAAGTCGAGGAAGTTCCAGCTCAGCATGGGCGCACCGAGGGCGGCGAAATCATCCAGCCGGGTCAGGTCGGAGGGATGCGTGCCGCCCAGCCCGATGACACCGAACAGCTTCAGGCTGGGATAGCGCGCCGCCTCGGCCTGGCCGATCTTGGCGGTGTCGGCGGCCAGCGTGCGCTCGGCCGCGCGCACGTCGGGACGGCGACGCAGCAGCGAGACCGGGTCGCCCACCGCGACCTGCTGCGGTGGCAGCGGTATCGGGGCGCTCGTAGCCAGCTCGCCATCCAGCGCACCAGGCTCCTGCCCCAGCAGCGTCGCCAACTGGTTGAGGTAGGCATCGCGCTCTGCCTGCAAGGGAACCAGGTCAGCACGGCTGGCGTCGAGTTGGTTCTGGATGCGCAGTTGCTCCAGCGAGGATGCCGTGCCGCGCTCGAGGCGCTGGCCGGTCAGTTGCAGCATCTGCTCCTGCGCCTGCACCGCTTGCTGTCCGAGGGCCAAACGCTGCTGGCGGTCGCGCAGGCTGATGTAAGCGTTGGCCACTTCGGCGGCCAGGCTCACTTGCACATCGGCCAGCGAAGCCTGCGCCGCATCGGCGGTGGCGCTGGCCGCTTGCACGGCGCGGCGGCGGGCGCCAAAGAGATCGATTTCCCAGCTGGCATCGAAGCCCACGCTGTAGAGATTGGCACTGGTGGCCGAGCCATTGCCGGAACTGGAGCCGCCTGTGAGCGCGCCCAGGTTGGCCGGTGGCAGGCGCGCGTGCCCGGCCAGCGCTGAAGCGCCCACGCTGGGCGCGGCATTGGCCTGCTCCAGCGCCAGCCCGGCGCGCGATTGCTGCAGGCGGGCGCGGGCAATGCCCAGATTGGGATTGGCTTGCAAGGCGCGTTCGATGAGGCTGATCAGCTCGGCATCGCCCAGGCCTTGCCACCATTGGTTGATCGGCGCGGCGGCATTGGCGCTGTCGCCGCCACGTACGAACTGACCGCTGTGCGCGGCTTGCGGTGCAGCCTCGGGCGGGCCGGCATAGTCGGGGCCTAGGGCGCAGCCAGCCAGCAGCGCAGCCGCCGCCAGGGCGATCAGGCGCGTGGCCGGGAAGGAAGAAGAGGTCTTGTCCATGTTGATCATCAATGAGAAGCCACCGGTGCGGCATTGGTCGGCAAGGGGCGCAGGAACAGCACCAGCGGAGTCACGCAGAGAATGGCCACGCCCAGCAGCCAGAACAGGTCGGCATAGGTCATGGTCAGGGCCTGCGCCTGGATGGTGGAGCCCAAGAGCTGGATGGCCACATCCTGACCGCCCAGCAGATGTCCTTGCGCAGCGATGCTGGATTGCACCAGGTCGGAATTGGCGCTGAGGCTTTCTTCCAGTCGCCGGCTGTGCAGCCACAGACGCTGGTCCTGGATCACAGCGATGGCGGCCAACGCCAGCGAGCCGCCCAGATTGCGCGCGGCGCTGTAGAGGCCGGAAGCGTCGCCGGCCTGCGACGGCGGCACCGACCGGATCGCCGCCTGGTTCAGGAACAGCATGGCCAGCACCGTCCCCACCCCGCGCATCAATTGCGAGGCCACGAAGGAACCGCCGTAGGAAAGCGGGCTGAGGTCAGTCTCGAGGAAGGCCGAGCCCGCCAGCAACAAGAATCCGGTACCGACGGCAATGCGGATATCGACCAGCCGCATCAGCATGGGAGTAAACGGCATCAGCAGGATCATCGGCACGCCCGAGAGCAGCACGATCCAGCCCGACTGCAAGGAGTTGTAGCCGGCGATGCCTGAGAGGAACTGCGGGATCACGTAGGCCGTGCCATACAGCGCCACGCCGACGATCATGGCCATCATCACCACCGAACCGAACTGGCGGTCACGCAGCAGCCGCAACTGGATCACCGGATGACGCGAGCGCACCTGGCCGATGGCCAGCAGAATGAAACCCAGCAAGGACGTTGCCGCCAGCCAGCGGATATCGGGCGAGGAGAACCACTGCTCGCGCTCGCCCTCCTCCAGCACCACCGTCAGCCCACCCAGCCCCAGTGCCAGCCCGGCGATGCCAAACCAGTCAGCCTGGGCTAACTGCTCGAACTTGGGCCGCTCGTAGGGAATGGCCACCAGCAGCAAGGTGATGAGGGCCGCGCCGACCGGCAGGTTGATGAAGAAGGCATAGTGCCAGCTGACGTTCTCGGTAAGCCAGCCACCCAGGACCGGTCCCAGCACCGGACCGAGAATGGCGGTCGCGCCGAACATGGCGTTGCCCACCGGCTGCTGCGAACGTGGCAGCCGGGTGGCGATGATGGTCATGGCAGTCGGGATGAGCGCACCACCGGTGAAGCCCTGCCCGACCCGCCCCACGATCATCATCGGCAACGTGGTGGACAGGCCGCACATCACCGAAAACAGGGTGAACAGGGTGGCCGCCGTCAGCAGCAGTACGCGCAAGCCCAGCAAGCGCTCCAGCCAGGCTGACATGGGAATGATGACGATCTCGGCCACCAGGTAGGCCGTGGCGATCCAGGTGCCCTCCGTGCCGGAGGCGCCGATCTCGCCCTGGATGGTGGGCAGTGAGGAGTTGACGATGGAAATGTCCAGCGTCGCCATCAACGCGCCCAGCGTGCCGGCCGCTACTGCCAGCCAGGCAGCGGCGTCGGCTTTCTCGCCGTTGGCCCCGACTGCGGCCATCGGCTTGGCAGGAGCGCTGCTCACTGCGTCTCCTTGGCGGTGGCGTTGCTTTCGCTGTTGCGCTCGCGCAGGTCGCGCAGCGCATCCTTGGCGGTGATGGTGTTGACCTCCACCGTCACGGACAAGCCCGCTACGAAGGCTCGGGTTTCCTCCGGGGTGGCGTCGATGGCCACGCGCACCGGAACGCGCTGGACGATCTTGGTGAAGTTGCCGGTGGCATTCTGCGGCGGCAGCAGCGAGAACTGGGCTCCGGTGCCGGGTGAGAGGCTTTCCACATGGCCGTGGAATTCCACGCCCGGCAAGGCGTCAACCTTGATGATGGCGGGCTGGCCGATGCGCATGATGCCGATCTGGGTTTCCTTGAAGTTGGCCGAGACGTAGAAGCGGGTCGGCACCACAGTCATCATGCGCGTACCGGGCGAGACGAACTGGCCGACGCGCACCTGCTTGTCGCCGATGCGGCCATCGACGCTGGCGCGGATCTCGGTATAGCCAAGATTGACGCTGGCGGCATCGTATTGGGCCTTGGCCGTTTCGCCCTGGGCCTGCGCCTGCCGCACCTGGGCCTGCAGCGAGCGTACGCGGAGCTGGGCGGCATCAAGCGCCGCGCGGCGTGCGGCCACTGTGCTGCGCGCTTGGGCCTGCTGGTTGCGCAGGGTGGTCAGGCGTTCACGGGTCTCGGCGCCAGAGGCGGCCAGGGGCGTGTAGCGCTCCACCTCGGCCGTGGCAAAGCGAGCGTCCTCGTCGGCTGCGGCCAGCTGCGCCTTGGCCTGGGCGATGGCAGCCTGCTGCTCGGCCAGTTGGGCGTTGGCGGCTTCTTCGCTGGCGGCGGCGGCATCGATCTGCGCCTTGGCCTGGGCTGCCTGCGCGGAATAATCGCGTGCATCGATGCGCACCAGCGGCTGGCCTGCCTTGACGATCTGGTTGTCGGCCACCATTACCTGATCGACATAGCCGGCGACCTTGGAGGAGACCGTCACGCTGTCCGCCTGGACGAAGGCATCGTTAGTGCTTTCGAGATACTTGCCACGGAACTGGTAGTACAGCACCCAGGACGCCACGATCACCAGCACGACTACCAGCAAGGCGCGCAGGATGAGGCGTGCGCGCGGATTCATGCGTTTCTTGGGGGAACTGCCCGGATTGCCGCCGGGTTGCGGGGCGTCGGCTTGCGCGGGCTGGGCTGGGCTCTGGGTGGGATTGGCGTCTGTCATCTTTGTTATCCTGTTATCAACGCAAGCCTTGGCAGGATTGCACTTCTGGTTTGATCCGTTTGATCCGTTTGATCCGTTTCAACGAAATGGAAAATTAATGAGGTACCATATAATATGGCACACGGAAAAACTATGTCCACATCCTTTACGCCCTTTACACCCGACTACACCAGCGCGGCCGATGCGCTGCGCGATCTCTACATCCGTTCACACCGCACGCTGGACAAGCTCATGGCAGAGGAAGGCGCGTCCCTGGCGCGCAACAAGATGCTGGGCCATATCGAGCGCAACAGTCAGGTGCGGGCGGCCGATCTGGCAGCCGCCTTCGGCTTTGCGCCGCGCACGATCACCGAAGCGATCGACGCGCTGGAACGCGATGGCCTGGTCCAGCGCAGCAATGACGCCAGCGACCGTCGGGTCAAGTACATCGCGGTCACAGCGGCGGGCCGAGAAGTGCTGCGCGCTTCCGAACCGGTCAAGAAGGGCTTCATCGATCGCCTGTTCTCGGCCTTGAGCGACACCGAGATCGCCACGCTGACTCAGGTGCTGGGCAAGCTCAACGACAGACTGGAGGAACTGGAGGAAAACCATTCTTCTGCGGCCTCGGGGACAGCGTCTATGGCGGACGGGACGACGTCCACGACTGATGAGGCCGGTGGCAAGCGCAGCCGCAAGAAGGGCTGACGCAAAAAAAACGCTCCCACCAAGGGGAGCGCCAGAATCAGGCGAAAGAACGAGCAACCTTTGGCCTTTAAACCTCCGCAAAGCGGTCCGTCGCCGCAATCAGTTGGTGGAGGATGCCCGGCTCATTGTAGGCATGGCCGGCCCTGTCGATCAGGTGCAGCTGCGAGCCCGGCCACGCCTGGTGAAGATCCCAGGCCGACTTGGCCGGCGTGGCCAGGTCGTAGCGGCCTTGCACGATCACGCCGGGAATCCCTTCCAGCCGCGATGCATTGGCCAGCAATTGGCCCTCTTCCATGAAGCCCTTGTGGAAGAAGTAGTGGTTCTCGATGCGGGCAAAGGCCAGCGCGAATTGCGCGTCGTTGAAGGAATCGATCAGGCGCTCGTCGGCCACCAGGGTGATGGTGCTGGCTTCCCAGCGGCTCCAGGCGCGCGCGGCCTGCAGCTTGGCGGCCTCGTCATTGCCGGTGAGGCGCTGGCGATAGGCATGCACCAGGTTGCCGCGCTCGGCTGCCGGAATGGGCGCGAGGAATTCATCCCAGCGATCCGGCGCCATCCAGGATGCGCCCTCTTGGTAGTACCAGTCCAGCTCGGCCTGGCGCAGCAGAAAGATGCCGCGCAGGATCAGCTCGGTGACGCGCTGCGGATGCGTCTGCGCATAGGCCAGCGCCAGCGTGCTGCCCCAGGAGCCGCCGAAGACCTGCCAACGGTCGATACCCAGCATCTCGCGCAGGCGTTCGATATCGGCCACTAGGTCCCAGGTGGTATTGGCCTCCAGGTTGGCATGCGGCTGCGAGCGACCACAGCCGCGCTGATCGAACAGCACGATGCGGTATTTCTCGGGATTGAACAGGCGGCGATGCGAAGGACCGCAGCCGCCACCGGGACCGCCATGCAGGAACACTACCGGCTTGCCCTTGGGATTGCCGCACACTTCCCAATAGACGCGATGGCCGTCGCCCACATCCAGCAAGCCATGGTCGTAGGGCTCGATGGGAGGATAGAAGGTGCGCAGCGCGGTGGCCGCAGTGGTGGTGTCGGTGGAGGTCATCAGCAAATCCTTGAAGAGACAGACAAAGGGGAAAGTATAGGGCTTCGCTGCGGATTCTTCATTTCCTACCTCGCCCTCCTCCTCGCTCGCCTCCTCGTCATCTCTTTCGTTTCGTCTCGCTTCGTTTCTATTCCACCACCAGCTCCGGATTGTTCTTCACTTCATTGAGGACGAAGAAGGAACGCAACTGACGCACCCCCGGCAGGCGCAGCAGCGTATTGGCGTGCAGCCGGTTGAAGGCCTGCAAATCCTTCACGCGCAGCTTGATCCAGTAATCGAACTCTCCCGCCAGCAGCAGGCATTCCTGGACGGCAGCAATGTCGCGCACGGCCTTTTCGAATTCGGCAAAGCTCTCCGGCGTGGAGCGATCCAGCACCACGCCCACCGTCACCAGCACCGGCAAGCCCAGTTTTTCAGGATCGAGAATGGCGCGCACTTCCTTCACATAACCCTCGTCCATCAGCCGTTTGGTGTGGTTCCAGCAGGCCGTGGCGCTCATGCCCAGCTTCTTGGCCAGCTCGGCGTTGCCGATGCGGCCGTCTTTCTGCAGCGCCTTGAGGATGCGTTTATCCATGCGGTCGAGCGTCATGATGAATATTCCTCTTCCATACGTTTTTTCGCAATTTTCTTTTCACGAAATTATTTACGTCACTTTATTCTCTCGAATCATGCCATAAATTCGGAAGCACCATTTAAATCATGCGGCGTAAAGTTGATCCCGTCGATTCGATGTGAATCGGACTTCAATCCTGACCTGAATCCACCTGAACCGGAGCAACCCATGCTGGCACTCGACAAACTCTTCCCGCGCAAGACGCTGGGCTTCTTCCCCTCCCCCATCCACAAGCTGGAACGCCTTTCCGCCATGCTGGGCGTGGAAGTGTGGGCCAAGCGCGATGACGTCTCCTCGGGCCTGGCCT
>Ga0160495_100632_pt1 | contig 14513 bp, 10 predicted proteins | sample DID4MG_4_FD_108251 | JGI IMG/M metagenome (GOLD analysis project Ga0160495, IMG submission 108251) | Enriched soil microbial communities from UW Madison campus, WI, USA - DID2933_E24_FP4 MG | ecosystem: Environmental > Terrestrial > Soil > Unclassified | place: USA: Madison, Wisconsin | collected... | reverse complement strand
GTGCTGCGCGCCGACAGCCCGCTGTGGCCGCACTGGCGCCGCTATGCGCTGCTGGGCCTGCTGGGCATCGGGGCCTACAACGCGCTGCAGTACATGGCGCTGCAGACTTCCACCCCCATCAACGTGACGCTGGTCGGCTCCAGCATGCCGGTGTGGATGCTGGCCGTGGGCGCGCTGTTCTTCGGGGCCACCGTCACGCGGCGGCAGGTACTGGGGGCACTGCTGTCGGTGTGTGGTGTGCTGCTGGTGCTGAGCCGGGGCGAGTGGTCGCAGCTGCTGGCCTTCCGCCTGGTGCCGGGCGATTTGTTCATGTTGCTGGCCACCATCTCGTGGGCGCTCTACAGCTGGCTGCTGTCGCGCACCAGCGAGCCCACCAGCATCCGGGGCGACTGGGCTGCGTTTTTGATGGCACAAATGGTGTTTGGACTGGCCTGGTCGGGCAGCTTTGCGGGGGCCGAATGGGCCAGCGGGCGCACGCACATCGCATGGGGATGGCCGCTGATAGCCGCCCTGGCCTTCATCGCCGTGGGGCCTGCGGTGCTGGCCTACCGCTGCTGGGGGGTGGGCGTGCAACGCGCCGGGCCCGCAGCTGCCGGGTTTTTCATCAACCTCACGCCGCTGTTTGCCGGGGTGCTCTCGGCGGCCTTTCTGGGCGACACGCCCAGGGCGTTCCATGCCGTGGCGTTCGCGCTGATCGTGGGTGGCATCGTGGTGTCGTCACGGCGTTGACGGGTTCAATTTTTGGTCCAAACCGGCGGTAGCGCTTATATTTATTGCCCCAATTGCTACACAAAGAGTAGCAAACGGTGCGACCTTTCTGGGCCCATCAACCCGGAGCAGTGACCGTGGTGGCCGACTCCATCAACGTCTCCAGGTCCACCACCGGGGTGGGGCGCCCCAGCAGATAGCCCTGGAAGTACACACAGCCGTGCCGGGCCAGGAAGTCCTTCTGTGCCTCGGTTTCCACCCCTTCGGCAATCACATCCAGCTCCAGGTTGCGTGCCATGCCCAGAATGGTCTGGACGATCACATCGTCGGTGTGCCGCACCCCCAGGTTGCGCACAAAGGACTGGTCGATCTTGAGCTGGTCCAGCGGCAGCCGCGTGAGATACGCCAGCGATGAATAGCCGGTGCCAAAGTCATCCACCGAAAAGCGCACGCCCTTGGTCTTGAGCATGCCGATCTTGGCGATGGTGTCGTCCACGTTGTCCAGCACCAGTGATTCGGTGAGTTCGAGCTTGAGCAGGTGCGGCTTGGCGCCCGTCTCGCGCAGCACCTCCACCACCCGGGCCACAAAGTCGCGCTGGCGGAACTGCCGCGCGCTCACGTTGACGGACACCTGCAGGTGCCGGTACCGCTCGTCCCCCTGCCAGGCCGCCAGCTGCTCGCAGGCCGTGCGCAGCACCCAGTGGCCCATGGGCACGATGAGTTCGCTTTCTTCGGCCACGCCTATGAACTCGCCGGGCGCAACCAGCCCGCGCTCGGGGTGCTGCCACCGGATCAGGGCCTCAGCGCCCACCATGCGGCCATCCAGGTGGAACTGCGGCTGGTAGTGCAGCACAAACTGCCGCGCCGTGAGCGCCATCTGCAGGTCGGTCTCCAGCTGCGCGCGCATGCTGATGACGATCTGCATCTGGGGGTCAAAAAAGCACAGCGCGTTGCGCCCTTGCGATTTGACCTGGTACATGGCGATGTCCGCCTCTTTCAGCAGGTCCACCGACGACTGCAGGCTGCCGCCCATCAGCGTGGCGCCAATGCTGGGCGTGCTGTGGTGCGCGTTCCCCCCCAGCGTGTATGGCACGTTGAGTTTGCGCAGGATCTTCTCACCCACCCGGCGCGCCTGGGCGGCGGCCTCATCACGGTGCACCGACAGGTCGCTGAGCATGACCACAAATTCGTCGCCCCCCAGGCGCGCCACCGTGTCCTCGCGCCGCACGCAGGTCTTCAGGCGCTGAGCCACCTGGCGCAACAGCATGTCGCCCACCTCATGGCCCCGCGTGTCGTTCAGGGTCTTGAAGTGGTCCAGGTCCAGGAACAACAAGGCGCCGTACTGCCCGCTGCGCACGCTGGCGGCAATGGCTTGCTGCATGCGGTCCATCAACAGACGGCGGTTGGGCAGGTTGGTCAGCGGGTCGTAAAAGGCCAGGCTCTCGATCTCCGTGCTGGCCTTGCGCAGCGCAGTCACGTCGTGGTAGCTGATCACGAGGCCGCCATCGGGCGTGGCGCGTTCGGTGATCTGGATGGTGCTGCCATTGGCGTACGACTGTTCCCGCGGCTCGGGCTGGTGCTTTTGCCGCTCCAGGCGCTGGCTCACCCACCGCTTGCGCTCATCGTCGGACAGGCGGGGCACATGGTGCTCCACCGTGGCCTCCAGCACCGTTCGGAACGGAATGAGTGGTGTGATCACGCCCTGCAGCCACGGGAGAATCGTCTCCAGCTGGCGGTTCCATTGCACCACCCGATGCTGGCTGTCCAATAGCAAGAAGCCGCTCACCATGGACTCCAGCGCCTGGTCCAGCGTGGCCTTGGACTGCGCAATGGCCAGGCGGGCCTGGGACATCCGGTCCACATAGCGCAGCGCCAGCACTCCCGCCGCAAAGATCATGGCGATGAACAGCGCGGTGGTCAGCGCAATGGCATCGCGCTGGTCGCGCCAGCCGGCGAGCGCCGCATCCAGCGGAATGCTGGCCGCGATGCGCAAGTCCTGGTACAAGATGGGCCGGAACACCACCAGCGATGGCTCGCCGGTCAATCGCGCAGGGGCCTGCCAGGCCATTCCCCGGTCGACCAAATCTCCGATGGGCGGCGTGAGGGTGGGCGCGGTCACGTCTTCGCGGTTGGGCACGCTCAGCAGCAGTTGCCCGGTGGCGCGCTCCAGCGTGACCTGCAGGCCGCTGATGTCCACGCCCTGTACCAGCACTGAGCTGAGGGCCGACACCGGCAGCTCGGCCACGGCCACCACCCGCGAGCTGTCGGCCATGCGCAGGTGGCGAGCGAAGTACAACACTTTCTCGGAACTGGCAAAGCTCACCACCGGCGCGCTGACCATCAGGGTGGATACAGGTTGCTCCAGCACGCTCTCCAGAAAACCGGCCGGCAGTTGCACCAACAGGCTGGCGCCTGCGGGGTCGGACGACGCCAACGCCTTGCCCGTGCTGTCGAGCACCGCCACGTAGCGCACCATGAGGTTCTGCCGCGCCGACCCCCGCAGCCGCTGGCTGGCCGTATCGGCATCCAGCCACTTGGGCATGGCATTGGACAGTCCCAGCAGCTCGTCCATGCTGGCCAGCAGCACGTCCACGGCCAGCAGCGAGCGGTTGAGTGCCGCCTCTGCGCCCGCCACGAAGCGGGTGGCCTGGGCCTCGCTATCGGCCAGCGCGGCCTGGCGGGCATTCCACGCCAGGGTACCGGCCACCGCCACCACGGCCGCCACAAACACTGCAGCGCCCGCCCAGACATAGGCCTTGATGCGCGAAGGTGCGGCGGACTCTGTCATTTCGCAGGCGCTGCCTGCAGCCCACGCGCTGGCCCGATGGTCTGGTTCCAGACCTGCGCGCAGCGAGCGCCGCAACGCTGCACCCAGCGCGGCAACACGGTGGATTCAAGGATCTCCTGGCGGCTACGCTCATCCTGGGGCGACACGGGCACCACCACCATGCTGCCCTTGGTGCCAGCGCTGCAGGTGGAGGCACCCCGGTTGCAAGCCAGCCCGTCGGCAGTTTCACGCTCGGACTCGGCCCAGATGGCGGCTTCCAGGCGGGGCAGTTCGCGCTTGAGCAGCGTGCGCAGGTCGGCCGGCAGCGCCGCCCAGGCGGCTTGGTTGGCACCGAACACGGCAAGCCCCCAGGTCACCGGCAGGGTGTGCACGTGGGTGGTGAGCGACGGCAGGCCAAGCATGTTGCCCGACATGGTGCCGGTAATGGCGCATTCGGTATTGCCCGCGGTCAAGCTCGGCACGATCTGCGAAAAACTGGTCAGCACGGGCACCCCGCCCAAGGCGCCCACAAAGTCGGCCTGGCTGGCTGACGACACACGCACGCGGCGGCCAGCGAGTTCGGCCAGCGTGCGCAGTGGCTTCTTGCAGAACACCACCTGCGCCGGGTACACGTAGATGGCGAGTGCCTCGACGCCATGCTGCTCACGCAACGCCTTTTCGAGGTAGGGGCGAAACGCCGCCAGCGTGGTCTTGAGCGTGGCAAGGTCGGGGTTCAGTCCGGCCAGGTCAGGCGCTGTGTATTCGGGGTATTGCGCGGTGAACGAACTCATCAGGGTGGTGCCAAAAGGAACCACGCCCAGCTGCAACAAACGCAGCATCTCGGCCCCGGGCACGCCGGCCCGGTCAAAGGGCACGATCTCTGCCTGGAAGCGCCCGGCGCTCAGGCGAGAAAGCTCCTTGGTCCAGAAGGGCTCTTCCTGCCGGACGTACTGGCTGATACCGGCCAGACCGCCCACGATGCGCAACCGGTACGGAGCTGCCGCTGTGGTGCCCGCACCCGCCGCGCTGGCCGCATCGGCGGCCTGCACAGCAGCCCCAACGCACAGCGCCAGACACAGCAGGGTGCAGTGGCGTTTCAGGCGCGGCAGAAAGGGAGTGTGGACAGATTGCATGGCGGCGGACAGTGGCAGGCGCTGGCCCGCAGTATTCCACCAATTATTCAGCGCTCCGGTAAAGCTGTCGGCAAAACACCACGCCAGCTTCCGTTCTGCGGGAGCACTGCGCCACACAGCCCACCAGCCGGGCCTTGTCGGGCCCGGCCTGCGTCAGAACGTACCGGGGTAGGCACCACCGTCGGCCAGCACGTTCTGCCCCGTCATGTAGCCCGCGTGCACGCTGCACAGGAAGGCGCAAATGGCACCAAACTCTTCGGCAGAGCCATACCGCCCTGCCGGGATCTGCGCCTGCTGCGCGGAGCGCACATCCTGGACGCTCTTGCCCGCCTTGCTGGCGGCTGCCGTGACGGTGGCTGCGAGCCGGTCGGTGTCGAACTTGCCAGGCAGCAGGTTGTTGATGGTCACCCCGCTCGCTGCAATCTTGCTGCGCGACACACCCGCCACAAACCCCGTGAGACCACTGCGCGCGCCGTTGGACAGGCCCAGGATGTCGATGGGCGCCTTCACGGCGCTGGAAGTGATGTTGACGATGCGGCCAAACCCGCGTGCAGCCATGCCATCCACCGTGGCCTGAATCAACTCGATAGGGGTCAGCATGTTGGCGTCCACAGCCTTGATCCAGGCGTCGCGGTTCCAGTCGCGGAAGTCGCCGGTGGGTGGGCCGCCTGCGTTGGTGACCACGATGTCGAAGTCACGGCCCGGTCCTCCGGCCACCGAGAACACCGCCGCACGCCCTTCGGGTGTGGTGATGTCGGCCGCCACAGCCAGCACCTGGGGTGAGGCACCCTTTTGGCCGCTGGCGCCGGTCTTGTTTGCACTTTCAGCTATCAAACGAGTAGCAGCCTGTTCGAGTGCCTCGGCACTGCGGGCGTTGATGACCACATTGACACCCTCGCGAACCAAAGCCTGCGCGCAGCCATAGCCCAGCCCCTTGCTCGCGCCACACACCAGCGCCCATTTGCCTGCAATACCCAAATCCATAACAATCTCCGGTTTCACGCTGCATGCCGCAGCCACAACAAATCATAAGTGGAGAGTTACAAAAATGATCCGGCTGCACTGCAGAGCCCTGACTCCCTGGCTGGCATCGGGCGTGATGGCTCTCGCGCCTCTTCTGACAGGCACAGCACATGCCCAGGAGGCAGCCGTCGTCAAACGCGCCACCCAGCTGCGCGACAGCCCCACAGAAAACGGCGCCAGTGTGGCGCCCCTGGAAGCCAACGCGGTGGTCACGCGCACCAGTGAGCGCAAGGGCCCCTGGACCAAGGTCAGTACGCCACAAGGCGCCACGGGCTGGGTGCATATGTTTGACCTGGGCCCGCAGTCTGGCGCTGCTCCTACCAGTGGAAATGCAGCCACCAGCGGCATGCGCGGCCTGGGCGGCCTGTTTGGCAGCAACAGCGGCAGCACGACGACTGCCACCTCCACCGTGGGCATCCGGGGTCTGGGAGCCGAAGACATCGCCAAGGCGCAACCCAACCCGGCAGCCGTGACCCAGGCCGAGGGGCTGCGGGTCAACGCCGACCAAGCCCGCCAGTTCGCCAGCAATGCGTCGCTGCAGCCACGCAACGTGGCACCCCTGGCGGAGCCGACCCGGCCCTCCTCCAGCAGCGGATCGGGGGCGACAGGCTCGTCCAACAATCCGTCCGACCCCAATTTCAGCCCCAACTGAGCGAGAGCTGCCATGCGTCTGCCCCCATCCCTCTCCCGCATCCGATTGCTCGCGGCGGCGTGTACCGCCCTGGCCCTGACCCTGCTCCCCAGCCAGGGGCAGAGCCAGGGGGTCATGAATCTGCTCAACGCCCTGGGTGGTGGCAGCTCCACCAGCAACACCGGCGGAGGCCTGCTGGGCGCCATCACCGGTGGAGGCAGCCCCGCAGGCCAGGGGGATGACCTCATCAGCATGCTCACCCGTTCGGTCGAGAGCATCGACGAGCCCCGCGAGATCGAAATCGGCCGCCAACTCTCGGCCGTGCTGCTGGGCAGCAAACCCCTGCACCCGGACATGGCACTGCAGCGGTATGTGAATCAGCTGGGGCGCTGGATCAGCCTGCAATCGCCCCGCCCCAACCTGCCGTGGACCTTTGTGGTGCTGGACGACTCGGGGTACAACGCCTTTGCGGCCCCGGGGGGGTATGTGTTCGTGACCAAGGGCCTGATCGACCGCTGCGCCGACGAGGCCGAGCTGGCTGGCATCCTCGCCCACGAAATCACCCACGTCACCGCCAAACACCACCTGCTGGCCATTCGCAAGACGGCACAGTCGGGCATGCTGACCCAGTTGGTGGCTTCCCAGATCAAGACCAACGCCGTGGGCAACGTGGTGGCCTCACAATTTTTGGCACTGGGGCGCAACCTGTACGCACGCGGCCTGGACCAGACCGATGAGTACGATGCCGACCGCACTGGCGTGGCCCTGGCCACCCGCGCGGGGTTTGATCCCTATGGACTGGTGTCGGTGCTCCAGCACCTGCGCACCGCCACGCCTGACAACCCGGCCTTCACGCTGGCGCTGGCCACGCACCCGCCTGCACAGGCGCGCCTGGAGCAACTGGAGCTGGCCATGGGCAAGAACCTCGACGGATTCACCGGCACGGCCCCCGTGACGGTGGCCCAGCGCATGAATCCCAAGACTGCGCCCGCAGCAGCTGCGGTGCCGTCGCCTGCAGCACCGGCCGAGGCTCCAGCCCGCAGCAAGGCAGCTCCCAAAAAGAAGACGTCATAAAAGCAAGCAGGGCGGCCCTTGTCACGGCGCCCCAAAGGGCTGCGGGATGTGGGCTGTCAGGCCCTGCGCGCCATGCGGGTAAAAATGAAGATACCCGCGACCACAAGCACCGTCCCGGCAGCAACCCACACCGTGAACGGTTCGCCCAGAATCCACACGCCCATGAGGATGGTGGACAACGGGCCCACCATGCCCGTCTGCGCGGCCATGCCTGCGCCGATGCGCTCAATGGCCATCATCACCATCAGCACGGGCGCGGCCGTGCACAAGGTGGCGTTGAGCACCGACAGCCAGATTACCTCAGGCGCAACGACTGCCGCACTCAGCGGCCGCAGCACCACAAACTGCAACAGGCAGCACAGGCAAGCCACGGTCGTGGCAAGCCCCACCAACCGCAGCGCGCCCAAGCGCTGCACCATCTCGCCGCTGTAAACCAGATAGATGGCATAGCTGACTGCGCTCAGGAACACCAGCAAGGTGCCCCAGGCAGCATTGGCACCCTGCAGGTTGGCCTCATGGCCAAACACCAGAACCACGCCGCTGTAGCTCACCAGCATGCCTGCCGCCTGGGCCCAGCGGATACCACGCCCGTACAACACCCAGCCCAGCAACACGACCAGCGTGGGGTTGAGGTACAGGATGAGGCGCTCCAGGCTGGCGCTGATATAGGCAAGCCCTGCAAAGTCGAGAAAACTCGCCAGATAGTAGCCGGTGACACCCAGGCCCAACACGCCCAGCCAGTCCTTGCGGGTGAGCGGCGGTTTGCCCCGGCTGGCCCACCAGGCCATCACGGCAAAGATGGGCAGCGCAAACAGCATGCGGTACATGATGAGCGTGACCGCATCCACCCCATGGCGGTAGGCCAGCTTGACGATGATGGCCTTGCCGCTGAAGGCGATGGAGCCCAGGAATGCCAGCACAAGGCCGGAGGCAATGCTCTTCTTTTCAGTGGTCACGGGTACGAAGGGACGCAAAGCGCCTGCTGAAGTATCTGCCGGACAGTGGTCGCCGGAGCGTTGCGCCCAGTGTGACACGGCAAGGCTGGTGCAGGCCATCGAACCTCTGCGCGGGCGCCCCCTTCATCAACGATGGCTGACAAGCCAAAGTGCACCCCGTGCCGCTCGACAGATCGGTGGGCCAACCGCCTTAGCGGTGCTTGTGGAACACCCGCTGGTGCAGCCGCCGCAGTGACCACCACACCCCTGCCGCCACCACCGGAATCGCGAGGGCTGCCGTAGTCTCCGGGGACAACGGCCAGCCCAGTTTTTGCGCGCCCTTGGCCAGGTAGCTGACGAGCCCGACGATGTAATAGGTAATGGCCGCCACAGACAACCCCTCCACGGTGGACTGCATCTGCAACTGCAGATCCTGCCGGTGGTTCATGGTGGTCAGCAGCGCCTGGCTGCTTTGCTGCTGTTCGATCTCTACCCGGGTGCGCAGCAGGTTGCTCATGCGCGATACGCGCTGCGATAGTGCATCCTGCCGACGGGTTGCCCACTCACAGGTACTCCGAGCGGGGGTCAGGCGCCGGTCCATGAACTCCCGGATGGTCTGCATGCCCGCCAGGCGGGACTCGGCAATGTCCTGGATACGGCGGTCCAGCAATTCAAAGTAGGCACTGCTGGCCGAGAAGCGCGAGTGCGTGGCTGCGTACTGACTTTCCACCTGCCCGGCCAGGCGCGTCAGCCGGTCGAGCAAGGCGGGCTCGTCATCACGGTTGGCCGTGCGGATGGCTTCAGCCAGCGCCGCCAGTTCGCGCTCAGCAAAGGCCAGCACGCTGGCAGCCTCGCGAGCGGCAGGCAGGCCGAGCAAGGCAGCCATACGGTAGGTCTCGATTTCCAGCAGGCGCTGCACCAAACGCCCCAGGCGCCGTGGTGTCATGCCACCTGCGAGCAGCACCATGCGCGAAAAGCCGTCGGCGTGGATCGCAAAGTCGGTGTACACCTCACCATGCCCGTCGGCCACGGTAGAGGCTACCAATGTGTCTTCGTGCAGAACATGCTTGACCAGAGAGCCCGATCCAAAGGTGTGTGTGGGCAGCACCCACAGGTTCAGGCTGCACAGGCACTGGCCGGGCAAAGCTGCAAGCCAGTCGTGCGGAACGGAATCCACGGCACTGACCGGCTCCCGCTCTCCAAAAGCCTCCACCGGCGCCGGGACCATGAAGGTCCAGGTGACGAATTCGGTGTGCATCTCCCAGCGCATCCGAAAAGCGCCCAAGTCCATCCGCAAGTGGGTGGTCTGGGCGTCGGGCAGCGCCATGTGGTGGTCCCGCAGGAGCGCGGCCACATGGGCCCGGCTGGCCTCGCGCCCTGCCGCATCGGCCAGCATCACGATGTGCGCGATGGCCAGCGGGGCATTCATCGCCTCGGGCGGGCGGGCGTGGATTTCGTTGTGCAGCATCGCCCGGTGCGGGTGCTGCGTGGGATGAAACGGTGTAGACATGCGGACCTCTGCCCGCAATTGTGTACTGGCGACAGCCGTACCACGTGGACGCCACTGCCCAAAAAACAACGGCACCCGAAGGTGCCGTTGATCAGGGTGAGAAAAGAATCGGAACCGATCAGTCTTCCACAAACGCTTCTTCGCGCTTGTTCTTGACTGAAGGCAGCAGCACGATGATGAGCAGCAGTGCCGCAGCCGCCAACAGACCAGCCGACAGCGGACGCGTCACAAACACGCTCCAGTCACCACGCGACAGCAGCAGCGCACGGCGCAGGTTCTCTTCCATCATGGGGCCCAGAATGAAGCCGAGCAGCAGCGGTGCCGGTTCGGTTCCCAGTTTGTAGAAGATGTAGCCAATCAGACCGAACGCACCCACCATCCAGATGTCGAAGGTGTTGTTGTTGGTGGAGTACACACCCACCGCGCAGAACAGCACGATGGACGGATACAGCCAGCGGTAAGGCACGGTCAGCAGCTTGATCCAGATGCCGATCAGCGGCAGGTTAAGGATGATCAGCATCGCATTGCCGATCCACATCGAAGCAATCAGGCCCCAGAACAGTTCGGGGTTGCTGGTCATCACCTGGGGACCAGGCTGGATGTTGTGAATGGTCATGGCACCCACCATCAGCGCCATCACGGCGTTGGGAGGAATGCCCAGCGTCAGCAGCGGGATGAACGAGGTTTGTGCACCGGCGTTGTTGGCAGCTTCCGGAGAAGCCACGCCACGGATATTGCCCTGGCCGAAAGGCACTTCGCCGGGTTGCAGCTTGGTCTTCTTTTCCAGCGTGTAGGCAGCAAAAGCAGCCAGCAGCGCACCGCCACCAGGCAGGATACCCAGTGCAGAACCCAGCGCAGTACCACGCAGCACAGCGGGAATCATGCGCTTGAAATCGTCCTTGGTGGGGAACAGACCCTCGACCTTGGCGGTGAACACTTCGCGTTCGTCATCAGGACGCGAGAGGTTGGCAATGATTTCGCCGTAACCGAACACGCCCATGGCGATGGTCACAAAACCGATGCCGTCGGTCAGCTCAGGGATATCGAAGCTGAAGCGGGCCACGCCCGAGTTCACGTCGGTACCCACCAGACCCATCAGCAGGCCCAGCACGATCATGGCCACCGCCTTGAGCAACGAGCCTGAGGCCAGCACCACAGCACCGATGAGACCCAGCACCATCAGCGAGAAGTACTCGGCAGGACCGAACTTGAACGCGACTTCGGTCAGCGGAGGCGCAAAGGCTGCCAGGATCAGCGTACCCACGCAGCCCGCGAAGAACGAACCCAGACCTGCAGCCGCCAGCGCCGGCCCCGCTCGACCCTTGCGCGCCATCTGGTAACCGTCAATCACGGTCACCACCGACGAGGACTCGCCTGGCAGGTTCACCAGAATGGCGGTGGTGGAACCACCGTACTGGGCACCGTAGTAAATACCAGCCAGCATGATCAGCGCCGCCACCGGGGGCAGCGCATAGGTGGCGGGCAGCAGCATGGCGATGGTCGCCACCGGGCCAATGCCTGGCAGCACGCCAATGAGCGTGCCGAGCAAGCAGCCCACGAAGCAGTAAATCAGGTTCTGGAACGTGAAAGCAACGCCAAAACCCAGCGCGAGGTTATTGAATAATTCCATGGTCGGTGCTCCTGCTTAACCTGCGATGAAACTCGGCCACACAGGAAACTGCAGCTTGAGCGCCCACACAAAAGCCACGTAGCTGCCGATGGCAAGCACGGTGGCCAGAACAAACACACCCTTGGCATTGAACTCATTGCCAGCCAGGCTGGAGATGAAGGTCAGTGCGTAGATGCCCACGATGAGGCCCATGGCCGGGATGCCCATGCTGGGCAGGCCACCCAGCAGAATGCCGAAGGCAAAGTTGGCAGCCAGAATGAAGAACAGCGGCTTCCAGGCCCATTTGCCGATCTTGTCGCCGTCGGCGGTTTCCACGGTCAGCGCCTTGAAGGTGATCACGCTGCCGATGAGGGCCAGCAAGATACCCAGCAACAACGGGAAGTAGCCAGGGCCCATGCGCGCGCCCGTGCCCACGTTGTAAGTGGTGGCACCCCACGCAAATGCGATCCCTACGCCCATGAACATGAGCCCGGACGCAAAGTCTTTATTACTCTTGATTTTCACGAATTGTCTCCTTGACGGAATTCTCGACTGCGCGATTGTGCTGGCAAGGAGGGGGCGGCGCGATGTGGATTCCACCTACATCCGGTAACGCTCTGCCCACACTGACAACAGCACCCTCACCCCGCAGCCCCTCTCAGAGACCAGAAAAGAAGGGCCAACGGAGAAGATTGCCCAGAACGCAATCTCGCCCGCCCCGTCTCTCACTCCAGGGGCGGTGTGGCAGCAATCACCTCTTCCATGGTGGTCAGCCCCTCCGCCACGCGCAGCGCACCCGCCAGGCGCAAGGGACGCATGCCGTCTTGCACGGCCTGGCGGCGCAGTACATCAATGGAAGGCGCCTGGGTGATCTTGTCCTTGAGCGCCTCGCTGACGGTGAGCAATTCATAAAGCCCCATGCGGCCCCTGAAACCACCCATGCGGCAATCCACGCAGCCGACCGGCTTGTACGGGTGGTAGCTACCACTGATCTTCCAGGGCTTGACCACCTCGGTCAGGGCTTCACGGCTCGCGGCCTCATCCTTTTGTTTGCAGTGCTTGCACAGCGTGCGCACCAGCCGTTGGGCCAGCACGCCCAGCAAGGTGGCATTGATGAGGTACGACGGAACACCCAGCTCCATCATGCGGGTGATGGCGCTGGGGGCATCGTTGGTGTGCAGGGTAGAGAACACCAGGTGGCCTGTCAGCGCCGCCTGGATGGCCATCTCGGCGGTCTCCAGGTCGCGGATCTCACCCACCATGATGATGTCAGGATCCTGCCGCATCAGGGCGCGCAGGCCTTCGGCAAAGTTGAAGTCGAGCTGCGGCTGCACCTGGGTCTGGTTGAAGCTGGGCTCGATCATTTCGATGGGGTCTTCCACCGTGCTCACGTTGACCTCTTCGGTGGCCACGCGCTTCAGGGTCGAGTACAGCGTGGTGGTCTTGCCCGAGCCCGTGGGGCCAGTCACCAGGATGATGCCGTGCGGCCGCTTGACCAACGCCTCCCAGCGCTGCGCGTCGTGCTGCGCAAAGCCCAGGGCATCAAGGTCCTTGACCGCGTTGTCCGGGTCAAAAATGCGCATGACCATCTTTTCGCCAAACGCAGTGGGCAAGGTGGACAGGCGCATTTCCACCTCTTCGCCCCGCTGGTTGCGGGTCTTGATGCGGCCGTCCTGTGGGCGGCGTTTTTCCACCACATCGATGCGACCCAGCAACTTGATGCGCGCCACCATCGCGTTGTGCACGCCCATGGGCATCTGGTAGACGGGGTGCAGCACACCGTCGATGCGAAAACGGATCACGCCCTGGTCGCGGCGCGGCTCCAGGTGAATGTCGCTCGCGCGCTGGTCAAACGCGTACTGCCAGAGCCAGTCCACCACCTTGACCACGCCCTGGTCGTTGGCATCGAGTTGCTTGTTGCTCTTGCCCAGCTCCACCAGCTGCTCAAAGCTGCTGCCACCCGAGTTGCCGCCGGCCTTCTGCGCGGCGCGCACCGACTTGGCCAGCGCAAAAAATTCGGCCGTGAAGCGGTGGATGTCTTGGGGGTTCGCCACCACCCGGCGCACCGAGCGGCGCGACTGGCGCTCCACCTCGGCCACCCAGTCATCAATGAAAGGCTCGGCCGTGGCCACCACCACTTCTTTGCTGGTCACCTGCACAGGCAGCACCTTGTGGCGTTCCGCATAAGTGGCGCTCATGGTGTCTGCTACGCGCCCCACATCCACCTTGAGGGGGTCGATGCGCAGGTAGGCGAGGCCCGCACGTTGCGCCAGATACTCGGACAGCGCCTCGATGTCGAGCGGCTTGCTGTCGCTGGCGCGCTCCATGGCCACACTGGCAAGGCGCACCAGGGCATGCTGGGAGCTCTCAGCCTGCGAACAGCGGGCGATGGTGCGTTGCGCTTCCTCGCGCGAGATCACCTTGTCATCGCTGAGCCACTGCACCATGCGGCGCCAGTCCACCGGGCCAATGTGTGAAGCCGACTTCAGCCGGTCAGGGGTCACGACAGGAGCATTCATTGCAAGATTCCTCTCAGGGGTTCACAGGCTTGAACACCCGCAGCCATTTGGTGGTGGGCAGGTCCCACCGCGCCTGAATCGCCTCGGCCCGCTCGGCCAGTTCCGCGCGCTTGGGCCGCGTGGGGGTGCGCTGGGCCAGCACCACCGTGTTGCCTTCACGCGTGGGCTTGAACGCCCACAGCGCATCGCTGCCAAACGCCTGGGACATGCTCTGCAGGCTGCGGTCAAAGCTCGACGCGCGGCCGAACAGGTTCACGGTCATGCAGCCCGTCTCCGTGAGCAGTGCGCGGCAGTCGGCATAAAAATCGGGGCTATCGAGCACGGGGGCCGCAGCCTCGTGGTCATACAGGTCCACAGCCAGCGCATCCACTGTGCCCAGCCACATGGGGTTCTGGATCTCCTTGGACGCGTCGGCCAGCACCACGCGCAGCTTGGGGCCGTCGGGCGGCAGCTTGAACCAATGGCGGCACACGGCCAGCACCTGCGGGTTCAGCTCGATGGCGGTGGTGCAGATGCGCAGCTTTTTGTGGCAGAACTTGGTGATGGCACCCGCCCCCAGGCCCAACTGCATGGCATGGCCCTTGGACACCTGCGCCAGGTCGGC